>Ga0302046_10002617_pt1 | contig 16720 bp, 13 predicted proteins | sample RVTome_11_FD_200261 | JGI IMG/M metagenome (GOLD analysis project Ga0302046, IMG submission 200261) | Soil microbial communities from uranium-contaminated site in the Upper Colorado River Basin, Wyoming, United States - RVT147D111 (version 2) ...
GGGCACTCGGTCAGAAGACAGGGCTCATCACCAGCTGGGGTGGCGGTGCGTTCGGCTTCATGCGAAGCCTCGCGCTGCTTGGTCCACTGACCGTGCCGCAGATCGCCCAGATGCGACCCACCAGCCGCCAGCGCATGCAGCGGCTGGCGGATGAGCTCGAGGCCGAGGGACTCGTGGAATTCATCGACAACCCGAAGCACCGGCGCTCGAAGCTCGTCCGGCTGACGCGCAAAGGCGATGTGCGCTACCGCGAGCTCAAGGCCCGGTTCCTGGCGATCGCGTCGACCATGGGCGTCCGTCTCGGCGAAGGGGACGTCCGCAGGACTACGGAGATCGTGCGGCAGCTGAGCGGCGATGTAAAGGCGCGGTCAGAGCGGCTGTCGTAGTGTCTGACGCCCTGTGCGTCCAGTCCGGCCGCGTGTATCCGGTCAATCGTGCGCACGCCCCTTCCTCTTCCCCCCGTGGCTCGAAGAAGGTCGCTGGCTCAAATCCAGCCCCCGCAACCATGAACGACGAGAGGTGAGCGGACGCAAAGGCCGCTAACCCCTTACGTTTACCCGGACGTCCCCCAGGAATTGACTCCGGGCGCGCGAGTTCGCTCTCGTGCTCACCGTGGCGGGCGTGATGGATCAGGTCACGTGCCCGCGACACCGACGGCATCGGGGCTTCCCGATGCCCTCGGCAGCTGACGGTCTGGGTGGTCATGTGGGTGGAGGGCACGAGCGGATCATCCAACGTCTTCACGCTGAGCGTGGATGGGAAGGTGATCCGGTCTGAGACGACTTCGTCACGGGGGCCGGTCACCATCCCCTAGTTCACCGTGAACAACCCCGACGCCGGGAACGGGACGCATACCGTAACAGCGACTGTTCGGGATGCGACCGGCAAGACCGGCAGCACCAGCATCACGGTCATCGTGAACAACTGAACCCAGCGCGAATTGGCTCATTCGGTTCAGACCAGCGCCTCGAGGCGTATCGGCAGCTCGCGCACCCGCCGGCCGGTGGCGTGGAACACGGCGTTGGCGATGGCGGGGGCCATGCCGACGAGCGCGATCTCCCCGAGTCCCTTGACGCCCAGCGGGTTGACGTGCGGATCGCGCTCGTCCACGAAGTGGGCCTCGATCGAGCCGATGTCGAGATTCACCGGCACGAGGTAGTCCGCCATGGACGCGTTCACGGGCCGGCCGTCTCGCGCGTCGAGCACGGTCTGCTCCATCAGCGCCATGCCGATGCCGCCCACCATGCCGCCGATGCACTGGCTGCGGGCCAGGCGCGGATTCACGATGCGCCCGGCGCCGTAGGCGCCGACGGCGCGCCGCACCCGGACCATCCCCAGGTCGGGATCCACGACGACCTCGACGAACACGGCGCCGAAGGCGTGCATGGAGAACCGCTGCCCCTCGGGGCCGGCCGCGCTCGTGGCCTCGCCCTCGACGGGGCGGCTCGCCGAGCGGCCGGCCTTCTCCCGGACCGCCAGGCAGGCCGCGTGCACCGCGGAGCCGACCGAGGCCATGGTCATGGAGCCGCCGTGGGGCGGCGTCGGCGGGAAGTCCGACTGGCCCAGCCGGAACCGGACCTGCGAGGGCGACAGCTCCAGGGCGTCGGCCGCGACCTGGGTCATCGCGGTGTACGTGCCCGGGCCCATGTCGCTGGCGGCGGCCTCCACCTCGGCCGTGCCGTCCGCGAGCAGCCGCGCGCGGGCGGACGCCTGCGCGCGGATCATGGGATAGGTCGCCGAGGCCACCCCCCAGCCGACGAGCAGGCGGCCGTCGCGCATGGAGCCGGGACGCGCGTTGCGACGCGCCCAGCCGAAGCGGGCGGCGCCCAGCTCGTGGCAGGCGCGCAGCGAGCGGCTCGAGAACGGCAGACCCGTGTGCTGATCGCGCGCGGTGTCGTTGCGCAGCCGCAGGGCGACCGGGTCCATCTGCAGCGCCACCGCCAGCTCGTCGAGCGCCGACTCCAGGGCGAACAGGCCGCTCGACTCGCCCGGCGCGCGCATGTAGGTCGGCGTGCTGGAGTCGAGCGGCAGCAGGCGATAGCGCGTTCGGACGTTGCGGCAGGCGTACATCATCGGCGAGACGGAGGTGAGGGCCTCGATGAACTGCTCGTACCGGGAGGTCTCCCCGGTGCCCTCGTGGACGAGGGCGGTGAGCTGCCCCTCGCGTGTCGCGCCCAGGGCCAGGCGCTGGTGGGTGCGCGGCCGGTGGCCCGTCGCGTAGAACATCTGCTGGCGGGTGAGCACGAGCTTGACCGGTCGCCGGACGTGGCGGGCGGCGAGCGCGGCCACGGTGACGTGCGGCCAGGTCCGCAGCGAAGTGCCGAAGGCGCCGCCGATGTAGGGGCAGATCACGCGGACGTGCTCGGCCGGCAGGCCGAATACGGCCGCCAGCTCGGCCGCCTCGTTCACGACGAACTGGCTCTTGCTCCAGACCGTCAGCCGGTCGCCGTGCCAGGCGGCCACCGTGGCGTGCGGCTCCATCGGGTTATGGTGCTCGCGGGCGATGTCGTACGTGGCGTCCACGCGCACGGCGGCCGCGGCCAGCGCTCGGTCGGCGTCGCCGCGCGCCGTGTCCGCCTGCGTGCGGGCGCCGGGCCGCATCGCCTCGGGCACGACGGCGGCACGGTCGGCGCCGTCCAGCCGCACGGCCGGCGGCCGCGCCTCGTAGCCGATCCGGACCGCCGTGGCGGCATGCTGAGCCTGCTGGAGCGTGTCCGCGACGACGACCGCCACCGGCTGGCCGAAGAACCGCACCTCGGCGTCCTGGAAGACGTGCAGCCGCTCGCCGGCGGCGGGATCGATGGAGCCCTTGTGCGCGCGATACGCCAGCCGCGGCGCGTTCAGGTGACTCACCACGGCCAGGACGCCGGGCAACCGGGCGGCGTCCCGGCTGTCGATGGCCGTGACGCGGCCCCGGCCCACCGTGCTGGTGACCAGGACGGCGTGGGCCTGGCCCGGCTGGGTGAACTCGGCGGCGTAGCGTGCCGCGCCGGTGACCTTGGCGCGGCCGTCGACGCGTGGAAGCGGCGTGCCGATCGATGGAGTGCTCATGCGATATCCCCCGCCATCTCGAGTGCCCGGATGATGGTCTGGCGCAGCAGCCGAACCTTGTAACCGTTGCCGGAGAGCGGCCGCGCGCCCTCGACCGCGCGGTCCGCCGCCCGGGCCCACGCGGCACCGTCGGCCCGCTGCCCCACCAGCAGCGCCTCGGAGGCCCGCAGGCGCCACGGCTTCGTGCCCACGCCGCCCGCCGCGATGCGGGCACCGCGGACGACGCCCCCGTCCACGTCCAGCGCGACCGCCGCCGAGGTGAGCGCGAACTCGTAGGACGCCCGGTCCCGCACCTTCAGGTAGCGCGCCCGCCGCGCGTGCCCCCCGCGCGGGACCTCGACGGCGACGATCAGCTCGCCGGGCAGCAGCGTGTGCTCGAGGTGCGGCGTGTCGCCGGGAGGACGGTAGAGCTCTTCGACCGGGAAGCGCCGCTCCCCGCCCGGGCCCCGGGTGACGACGCTGGCCTCGAGCGCGACCAGCGCGACCGCGAGGTCGGAGGGATGAGTCGCCACGCAGTGATCGCTGGTCCCGAGGATGGCGTGCGTGGTGTTGATCCCGCCGATCGCGGCGCAGCCGGACCCGGGCTGGCGCTTGTTGCAGGGCGCGTCGAGGGTCCGGAAGTACTGGCACCGCACGCGCTGCAGCAGGTTGCCGCCGATCGAGGCCATGTTGCGCAGCTGGGGCGAGGCGCCCTCCACGAGGGCCTCGGCGATCAGCGGGTGGGCCTGCACGACCGCCGGATGCGCGGCCACGTCGGCCATGCGGGCCAGCGCGCCGATGACGAGGCGGTCGGCCCGGAGATCGATGGCGCGCAGCGGCAGGCGGTTGATGTCGATGAGCCGCTGGGGCCGCTCGACCTCCTCGCGCATCAGGTCGATCAGCGTCGTGCCGCCCGCGATGTAGCGGCCGCCGGCCAGGGCGCCGTCCATCGCCTCCTGCTCGCTCCGCGCCGCCTGGTAGGCAAACGGGACCATGGTCATCTCCTCCTGGCGGCGTCGGCGACCGCCGCGACGATGCCGGGGTAGGCCCCGCACCGGCAGATGTTGCCGCTCATCCACGCCCGGATCTCCTCCGGCGACCCCGCGTGGCCCTCGGCGATGCAGGCGACGCCGGAGAGGATCTGTCCGGGCGTGCAGTAGCCGCACTGGAACGCGTCGTGCTCGACGAACGCCGCCTGCAGGGGGTGCAGGGTCTCGCCGGCGGCAAGGCCTTCGATGGTGGTGATCTCCGCGCCGCCGTGCATGACGGCCAGCGTGAGACAGGCGTTCACCCGGCGGCCGCCGACGAGCACGGTGCAGGCCCCGCAGGCCCCCTGGTCGCAGCCCTTCTTGGTGCCCGTCAGCTGCAGCTGCTCGCGCAGCAGGTCGAGCAGCGAGGTGCGCGGGTCGACCGACCGCGACGTCCTCGTGCCGTTGATCGTCACCGTGACGTCGAGGGCGCCGGTCGCCTGGCCTGGCGCGGCGGCGGCCGCCGCCGGTGTCACGCCGCCCGCGCCGCCCGCGATCGCGGCGAGGGCACCGGCCGCCATCGACGATGCTTCGAGAAACTCCCGCCTCGTCCAGTCCGATTCAGCCATCTCGGCTCCCCAGTTGGTGGCCCGCTGCGCCTCGCCAAGACCTACCCAGCACTCGACCGATTCCTGTCTACCCGCGTGCCATGGTCCATCCGGGCCGTGACAGGATCGTGACCGGGACCGAGAAAAGTGGCGTGACCGCGTGGCGGCCGTACGCGCGAGCGCACGGGGGGACCGAGTCTGGTAAAGTGGCGCCACCACAGCGGGAAGTCCGGATGAGGGTGAGCTCGAAACTGAATCTGAGGGTGCTGGGCGGGTTCGACGCGCGCCTGGACCCCGGGTCGGTTCTCGTACTGCCGACCAAGAAGACCCAGGCGCTCCTGACCTACCTGGCCCTCCCGCTGGGCCCCGCCCATCCACGTGACAAGCTCGCAACCCTCCTGTGGGGCGACATGCCAGACGCGCAGGCCCTGGGCAACCTGCGCCAGGCCCTCGCACGGATCCGCAGGGTGTTGCCGCGCCCGGTCCTGCGCGCGCTGGTGCTCGACGGCAAGAGCGTGGCGCTGGACCCGTCGCTGGTCGAGGTCGACGCGGCGCGGTTCGAGCGCCTGGTCGTCGACGGCACGCCGGACTCGCTCGAGCAGGCTGCCGTCCTCTACCGGGGAGACCTGCTGGCCGGCGTGACGCTCGCCGAGCGCGCGTTCGAGGACTGGCTCACGTCCGAGCGCGAGCGCCTGCACGAGCTGGCCGTCCAGGGGCTGGTGCGCCTGCTGGCCCACCAGCAAGCATTTCGTCTCGCCGAGCCGGCCATTCAGACGGGCCTCCGCCTCCTCGCGCTGGACCCGCTGCAGGAACCGGTTCACCGTGCCGTGATGCGGCTCTACGCCGAGCTGGGTCGCCGGGGGGCCGCGCTCCGCCAGTACCAGCGCTGCGTCGGCATCCTCCATCGCGAGCTGGCGGCGGAGCCGGAGCTCGAGACCCGGCAGCTCTACCAGGAGATCCTCCGGCAGCGTCCGGCCCGGAGCGAGGCGCCTGCACGGGCGCGCCCGGCATCCGCCACCCACGCCCGCCCGACGTCCGTCGAGGGCGCGGGCGAGATTCCCCTGATCGGTCGCGAGGCCGAGGTGGCGCGGCTCCGTGCCGCCCTCGAGGCCGCGCGGGCAGGACGGGGCCAGCTGGTCGCCGTGCTGGGCGAGGCCGGTATCGGCAAGACCCGGCTGCTCACCGAGCTGGCCTCGCTCGCCGCGCAGCACGGCATGGCCGTCCTGGTCGGCCACGCGTACGAGAGCGAGCAGATCCTGCCGTACGGACCCTGGATCGATGCGTTCCGCAGCAGCGGCCTCTTCGGCGACACGGCGATCCTCGACACGCTCGACGCCGGCGTGCGCGCCGAGATCGTGCGGCTCGTGCCCGCGCTCGGCGACCGATCAGCGGCGGGCGCGATGGCGTCAGAGCCATCCCAGGTGTTCAGCGCCGTCGGGCAGGTGATCGGCGCGCTCGCCAGCCGTCAGCCGCTCCTGCTTGCCCTCGAGGACCTCCAGTGGGCCGACGAGATGACCCTGCGCCTCGTGGCCTTCCTGACGCGTGCGCTCCCGCCCCGGCCCGTCCTCCTGGCAATCTCCGCGCGGGCCGAGGGGCTCGCCGACACGCCGAGGCTGAGCCGGACGCTGGACGAGCTGTTGCTCGACCAGCGCCTCCTGCGTGTGGATCTGGACGCGCTCTCGGAGCGGGCCACGCTGGAGCTGGCGGGTCTCGTCGCGAGCGCCGGGCGCATCCGGCAGGCCCTGGCCACCCTGGGGCCCGAGGTCTGGCGCGTGAGCGAAGGCAATCCGTTCGTCGTCGTCGAGACCATGCAGGCGCTGGAGCGGGGAGCGGTGCCGGAGGCGACGCCGCTTGGCCTGCCCGGGCGTGTCCGGACCCTCGTCGCGGGTCGGCTCGCGCGTCTTCCCGAGTCCGAGCGGCGGCTGGTCACCGTGGCCGCCGTCATCGGCCGCCGATTCTCGTTCAGGCTCCTGCGTCACGCGGTCGGGCTCGACGAGGAGGAGGCCGCCGCGACGCTCGAGCGACTCGTCCTCCATCGGGTGCTGCACGGGGTCGGCGAATCGTTCGACTTCATGCACGACCGCATTCGCACGGTCGCCTACGACCTCCTGCTGCCGCCGCGCCGGGCGCTCCTGCACCGGCGCGTCGCCAACGCGCTCGAGGTCGTCGCCGAGCACGATGCGCCGTCGCAGCACCTGGTGCTCGGCACCCACTATCGCCTCGGCGAGGTGTGGGACCAGGCGCTCACGCATCTGTCCGCGGCCGGCCGGATGGCGGCCGCCCGCGGCGCGCACCAGGAGTCGGTGACCTGCTACGATCGTGCCCTCGAGGTCCTCGAGCAGCTGCCGAAGTCCGACGCGCTGCGCTCCCGGGCGACCGATCTCCTCATCGATCTCGGCGATGCGCTCCACAACCTCGGAGAGTTCCAGCGAGCGTCGGCCACCTACGGGCGGGCCGAGCCGCTGGCCGCGGCGTCCGGGGACGAGGCCCGGCTGGTCCGGATCTGGAGCGGCCAGGCGTACGCCGACGTCTCCATGGGCAAGCATCGGGCGGCCCTCGGGGTCGGAGCGCGCGCACTCGCCGGTGCCGGGCGCCTCGGCGACCTCGATCTCGAGATCTGGACTCGCGCGAGCCTCGTGCGGGCGCACGACGCGCTGGGAAACTACCAGCAGGCCGCCGACCTCTGCCGGGCCACCATCCCGATGCTCCAGCAGCGTCCGCGAGGCTACCTGTTCGGCCCGACCTTCGTCCTCCTGCACGGGTACGTGCGAGGCTGGCTGGCGATCCCGCTGGCCTTCCTGGGCGAGTTCGACGAGGCCATGCAGGTCGCTTTCGAGGCCGTCGAGATCGCCGAGCAGGAGGGACGCGACCAGGATCGGGCCTGGGCGTACAGCTGCCTCGGCCGGGTGCACCAGGAGCGCGGAGAGCCCGAGCAGGCCATCCGCTGGTTCGAGCGGACGATCGACCTGAGCCGGGACGTCGATCGCCGGTTCTACCGGATCTTCGCCGGCTTCCTGGGGCTCGCCTACGCGCAGGCGGGACGGATCGAGGAGGGGGTGGCGACGACGGCGGCGGGCATGGCGAGGATCGAGACGATGCAGTACTTCCGCGCCCGGCCGAAGTATCTGGAGATGCAGGGCATCGTCCTGCTGGTGGCCGGGCGGCCCGACGACGCGGTGCGATCGGCGACGGCGGCCCTCGCCAGGGCCCAGGAGCAGGGGGAGCGAGGTCACGAGGCCTGGGCGCATCGGCTGCTCGGCGAGCTCGCGTGTCACCGCACACCGCCCGACCTCGAGGGCGCGGCCGCTCACTATGGCCAGGCCGGTGCGATCGCCCGCGCGCTGGGCATGCGCCCACTGCAGGCGCGCTGTCATCTCGGGCTGGCCGAGCTCCACGCGAGCGCCGGGAAGCCCGACGCCGCGCGCGCGGAGCTGGCCGCGGCGGCGAGCCTGCTCGCCGCGATGATGATGACGAGCTGGAGAGGACAAGCTCAGGCGCTGGCGGCGCGGCTCGGGTCTTGAGGTACGCGACTACGCGGATCCTTGCCGCGCGAGGGTCCGCTACCGAGGCCGGGGCAGGAAGAGCTCGATCGGATTGCCGGAGGGGCCCCAAAGCGTCGCGAGGTCAACGTGAGCGTTGACCAGCTCACTCACCGGCAGGCCGAAGAACGGGAAGGCGCGCCCTTGTTGTCCACGAGGCGGAAAATCGAGCCGACCTGCTCCCCGAAGACTGGTCCAGGCGAATTGAGAGTTCGGTCGGCTAGGATGCCCGCAGGGAGGATCCCCCGATGCGTCGGAAGTCTCCCCGGACGAGATGCAGCAGCGCGCGGAGGCCATGTTCGCCGGACACAAGCAGGCCAGCCGGCCGGTGCCTCCCGGACTGGCCGGACGCCTTGGAGAAATGCGTTCTGACTGTCGATTGGGAGCCGCTTCGTTCGACTCTCCAGCGAAGGCCAACGCCCCCCGGAGGGAGGCCGATGAGCACGACACGGAGCCCGAGGGTCGTTTCGCGGCAGGAATGGCGCGGGGAGGACGGGCCGTACCGGACGCTGGCCGACTGGGTGCGGCCGAGGGCCATGTACGGCCAGGGCGGCATGGTGGAGGTGATCGGGCGCGACCACCAGCCGGCCTGCGCGTGCGCCGTGCATGAATCAGGGGCGGGTTGAGAGCCGGTCGAACCGGGGTTGACGAGCAGGATACCGACAGCGCCGATCGAAGGGAGCCATCATGTCGAACACAGTTCGATTTCACCGCGTGCTGCGTGCAGCCCCCGAGAAGGTCTATCGGGCGTTCCTCGACGCGGACGCCATGGCCAAGTGGCTCCCGCCGAACGGATTCACCGGCAAGGTCCACCACATGGACGCCAAGATCGGCGGCACCTACAGGATGTCGTTCACGAACTTCACCACCGGCCGCAGTCATTCCTTCGGCGGCGAGTATCTCGAGCTGGTGCCACCCGAACGCATTCGCTACACGGACCGGTTCGACGATCCGAACCTGCCCGGCGAGATGCAGACGACGATCACCCTGAAGAGGGTCTCCTGTGGCACCGAGCTGACCATCGTGCAGGAGGGCCTGCCGGCTGTGATCCCACCCGAGGCGTGCTGTCTCGGCTGGCAAGAATCACTCACGCTCTTGACGAAGCTCGTCGAGGCCGAGATTCCGGACTAGAGCCCATGCTCGTTCGAACCACTCGACGTGCCCCAGTTCACCTTCAACGACATCAAAGCCGCACCTAATAGAGGATGGGCCCCGAGGGGAGGTAGAGCTCGGGCCGGCCGAACGGCCGCGAGGCCATGAACAGCGTCGGGTCGCCGATGCGGAAGCCGGAGGCGACCAGCGCCTCGAGCAGGGAAGCGCAGGCGCCGGGGACGCGCATCGTCACGCTTCCCCCGTCGCCGGCGCCTGCCGCCGCCCCGGCCGCCACCGCCTGGAGGAACGCCGTCTCGTCGCGCCCCGCCGCCGGCCCGATCCGCTCTCCCCGCCGGTAGGCGAAGGCGGCGACCTCGCCGCCGCGCTCGATCGCCAACGTCGCGCCGCCGTCGCCCCGCCAGTGGGCCAGGTCGTCAGCGCGGCCGTGGCCGAAGACGTCGGCGGTCAGCTTCTCCGCGGCGCCGGGATCGCACGGCAGCTCCCGCTCGCGCGGGTGGAGCCCGGCCCGGGCCTTCAGTCGCGTCACCGCCGCGGCATCGCCATCCAGCCGGTAGATAGGCCAGCGCGGGGCCATCCCGGCCATCACGTAACGGGCCTGGGCGCGCGGGTCGAGCGTGGCCCAGGTGCAGCGCACCTCCGCGCCGCGCGCCTCACCGTAGGCCAGCGCCCGCTCGAGCAGCGCCCGCCCCAGGCCCTGCCCCTGGTCGCCGGGGAGCACGAAGAACATGGACAGGTACCACACCCGGCCGCGGACCAGGGCCGAGACCATGCCACGGATCCGCCCCTCCTCGACGGCGCAGAAGTAGCCGTCGGGGTCGCTGGCCAGCCCCGCCCGGGCATCGCTCGCCACCGGGGCGGCGTCGGCCGGCCTCGCTGCCGGCCGGCCTCTGCGCACCAAAAGGTCGTTGCTCGCAGCGACGTGCACCCGCCAGACCTCCTCGAGGTCGTCCGGCCGGACTTTGCGGATGTGCGGCTCGCCGCTCACGGGCGCATCATGACAACCGGGCCCGTGACGGCCGGAATATAGGCCGTCCCCGCCGCCAGCGCGAGGGCGAAGAGGCCGATCGCGGCACCCAGGAGGCGTGTCGAACGCGGCATCGCGTTCCCCGTTGTGGCGACGTCCGTCGCGTTCAGTCCTGCCGCGCGGCGAGGATCACGATCGAGATGTTTACCCGCTCGCCGAGGTAGGGGCCACCGGTGTCCAGGGCGGCGTTCCAGGTGACGCCGAACTGGCTGCGGTCGACAGCGGCCTCGGCCCGGAAGGCGGCCGAGACCTTCTTGCTGAAGGGGTGCACGTCCTGACCGAGGAAGTGGGTGTCGAGGACGACCGGCTTGGTGACGCCGTGGATGGTGAGGTCGCCCGTCACCTTCCAGCGTCCGGCGTCGGTCGGCTCCACCCGCGTGCTCCGGAAGCTGATGGTCGGATGGTCGTTGCCGCCGAGCAGGTCGGCGTCCATGAGACGGCTCATGAGGCGCTCGTTGGTCACGTCCACGCTGTTCACGGGGATGGAGGCGATGACCGACGCCCGCTCGGGATAGGCGGGATCGAACCTCAGCGCCCCTTCCAGGCTGCGGAACCCCGTCCGGTACGTGGTGAACCCCATGTAGGCCAGGGAGAACTCGACGCTCGAGTGCACGGGATCGATCGTCCAGGTGGGCTGCTCGGTGGTGGCCACGGCGTCCTCCTGTCGCGCTCGGGTGCGGGGGCCGGTGTCGACAGGCCCCGAGCATACCCGAAGTGGCGGCCGGCGCCTCGTCGCGGAAGACCGGCGCGGGAGCGCGGGCGGCCGGAGGGCTCATACGGCTGCCGCACCATCGGCGGCGCGGACGCACGAGCCTTCAGATGTGGAACGCGGCGTACCGGATTCGGAGCACCCCCGTTCTTTCCGGCGCGTTTGCTAAGCTCGGGGCGTGCAATGGGACGATCTGCGGGTCTTCCTCGCCGTCGCCCAGGGCGGCAGCCTGCGCAAGGCGGCGCGTGCGCTGCGACTCGGACAGCCGACCATCGGGCGGCACCTCCACCAGCTCGAGCTGAGCGTGGGCGCCCGGCTGTTCGAGCGCTCGGCGAACGGGCATCGCCTGACGCGCGAAGGCAAGAAGCTGATGGAGCGGATCCGCGGCGCCTTCAAGGCCAGCCGCGCCGCCCTCCGGGGATAGCGGGCGCGTCCCGTGAGGATCGTCGCGCACGTCGACATGGACGCCTTCTACGCCGCCGTCGAGGCGCAGCGAGATCCTGCTATCCGAGACCGGCCGCTCGTGGTCGGAGCCGATCCCAAGGAGGGCCACGGCCGAGGCGTCGTGACGGCGGCGAGCTACGCGGCCCGACGGTACGGCATCCGCTCGGCCTTGCCGATCTCGCGGGCCTGGCGCCTGGCGGAGGCCGCGCGTCGCCGGGGCGAGCCCGAGACGATCTTCGTGCGTGACGATCACGCCCTCTATCGGGAAGTCTCGGCCCGGATCATGGCGATCCTCGCCGCGGCCGGCGACGCCTTCCAGAAGACCAGCGTCGACGAGGCGTACCTCGAGCTCTCGTCGCTCGGCAGCTTCGACGCTGCCGTCGAGCGCGCCCGCCGGCTGAAGGCGGAGATCGTCAGCCAGGAAGGGCTGACCGCCTCGGTGGGCATAGGCCCCAACAAGCTCGTGGCCAAGATCGCCTCGGATTTCGAGAAGCCCGACGGGCTCACGGTCGTGCGAGCGGAGGAGGTCCAGCCCTTTCTCGATCCGTTGCGGATCCGGGTCATCCCGGGGGTCGGACCCAAGACGGAGCGTTTCCTGCACGCGCGTCACATCCGGACCGTCGCGGATCTCAGGACGCTCGAGCGGGCGCAGCTCGCGGAGTGGTTCGGCCGCTGGGGCGAGGACCTCTTCGCCAAGGCCCGCGGTCTCTCGGAGAGCGCGGTGTCGAACGAGCGGGAGCGCAAGTCCGTCGGTGAGCAGGAGACCTTCGAGATCGACACCCTGGACGCGACGTTCGTGCTGGAGCGCGCCCGTGCGCTGGCGCGGACGGTGTGGAGCCGGCTCGAGGGCCACGGCTTCCGTGCGTTCCGGACGGTCACGGTGACCGTCCGCTTCGAGAATTTCATCACCTTCGCGCGTTCGCGGACCGGCCGCGAGGCGTGGACGACCGAGGAGGCCCTGTGGGCGGAGGCGCTCGAGCTACTCCTGCCCTTCCTCGACGACCGTGAGAATCCCCGGCACCGCAAGCTCCGCCTCATCGGCGTCCGCGTGGAGAAGCTCTCCCGCTGATTCCCACGGCAACGCCCGCTCCCGCGCGTCACTTCACCGGCACGATCAGCGGCGGCCCTTCAGGCCCGACCTGGAACAGGATGAACTTCAGCCGCGCTGAAGTGCTCGAATTCTTCATGATCATCGGTCGGTCGGGCAGCTGATGAATCACCTGACCTGCTCCCGCAGCGCGTACCTGGCCCTCGGTGTCCATCGCCCCCGACCCCTCGACGATGTACAGAAACATGTGCCCCGTGTGCTGATGCATGGGAGTGACCCAGCCGGGCGGAACGTCATAGTGACGGACGCTGACGAGTCTTGGATCGCCCACTGCCAGGCGCTCTTTGAAGACATCCGTTATCTGCGCCTTTTCTTGGGCAGGAGCGGTGGGCGGATGTGCCCCTACCAACGCAACCGCCCACAGCACCGTCAGCACAGCAGGAATCAGCCTGGGCATACCTGCCTCCATTCCGTTTCAGGTTGTGGGAATTGCCGCCCGCGTCCGGTATCATGCTCCACCGCCTGCGTGGGATCGCCGGGGAGGAGCCGATTGCGCCGATGGTTCGCACGAAACGAAATATAGACTCCCCCCCGTTTACGGAAGCGTTAGCGGCGGCGCGGCGTCCCCTCCTGTGTCTGCTGGGGAGGCCGGCGCTGCTCGCCGGCAAGCGCTTCGCCCCGTTGAAGCTCCGCCCCAAGGCCGTTGCGCTGGTCGCGTACCTCGCACTGGCCGGCTCGGAAATGCCGCGGCGCGAACTGGCTCGCCTGTTGTTCCCCGAGGCCGAGGAGCCGCTGGGCGTCCTGCGCTGGCACCTGGTGCATGTACGAACGGCGGCGCCGTTCCTTGTTGCGCGGCGCCTTCGAGCGACACGGGACACAGTCGCGCTCTCGATTCCGACGGACGTGGCGCTCTTTCGGGCAGGCATGCAGGTCGTGAGCCGACGGCCCGAGACGCCAGGAGCTGCCCGGGCGCTCGCGCTCTACCGGGGCGATCTGGTGGCCGGGCTGACCGTGTCAGCGGCGGCGGAGTTCGACACCTGGCTCTACGTCGCTCAAGAGGCGGTGCGCCGGGATTTCCGGCGGGGGACGCTCGCCTTTGCCCGGTGGGCCTTGAACCACCGGGCCGCAAGGCAGGCACTCGAACCTCTGGCTCGCCTGGTAACCGTCGATCCCTACTGCGAGGACGGCCACGTGATGCTCATCGAGGCCTATGACGTGCTCCGCGAGGCCGACCGGGCCGCGAAGGCGTACGAGCGGTACCAGCGGATCGTCCGTCACGAGCTGGCGGCTGAGCCGCAACCATCCCTCGTATTGCGCTTCGAGGGTCAGCGCTCGACCCGAGCCACGTTGCCCCGGGAGGAGTTCGTCCCTCTGAAGGACGTGACGCTTCACATCGTGGACTGGGCGGGAGGCGAGCCGACCGTCCTGGCGATTCATGGGTCGGCAGGCATGGCGCACACCTTCGGCGCGCTGGCCGAGCGTCTCGCTCCTGCGGTCCGCTTCGTTGGTGTCGATCTCAGAGGCCACGGGTTCAGCGACAAGCCCCCCGCCGGCTACGACCTGGAGCGGCATGTCGAAGATGTCCGACAGCTGATCGCCGCTCTCGGCTTGCGGCGACCGATCCTCCTCGGTCACTCAGCGGGCGGTACCGTCGTCGCCTTCGCCGCCTTGGGGACCGACGTCGCGGGCCTGGTCCTGCTGGAGGCCATGATCGGCGATCGCGCGTTCACGGAGAATGCCGCGGCTCAGGCAGCGCCGCTCGCCACGACGCTCGGCTCGCCGGTGGCGGGCTTCGACGCTTATCTTGCCGGGTGGCGCGCCCGGCGCGAGCGCTTCAGCGACGATGCGGAGCGCCTGCTCGACCGCTGGGTGCGCTACGCCTTGGCCCCGTTGCCGAGCGGGACGTATCGCGTCCGTGCCCTCCGCGCGGCCGTGGAAGCCGAGTGGGACTCGATCATCGCCGCAGACAGTCTGGGGGCGCTTGCTCTGGTGCGATGCCCGGTCATGATCGTGCAAGCTCTCAAGCCTTGGCTCGGGGGGCGTCCCTATTTCTCGCGGCCGATCGTGGAGGCCCAACTTCGCGCCGCGCCCGGAGCCGAGCTTTTCGTCGCGGAACACTCGGATCACGCGACGATCGTCCGCGACCCCACGCCCGGCATGGTGGCGGCTATCCTCGATTTCGTGAGCCGGGTGCGGCCGCCGCGAGCAGCCGGGCTCTCCCGGGAGCCGGCGCCCGCTCCGCAAACCAGCAACAGAAGAACTCCACCCGCAGTTCCTTCGTAGGGGTTTACCTGACTTGAGTTCGAGGCGGCGCTGGGCTATTCGGGCGACGTGGCGGGGAATGTGATGCTCGTCGCCATCAGAAACTTCGGCTCGACTTGGCCCCGAGCCGGCCATAGACCTCCCCCGTAACGCACCTCGCGATCGAGTCCCCCGGCGGCCTCGAAGTCGCGCGAGGCGCGCATAACTGCCTGGAATCGCGGCGTTCCGAACCGCCGGCCGTGGAAGGGCCGGCGGTCGCGTCGAACGGCGGTGGTCGTTGCGTCCGGCGTCGAGCACTTCTTGCCGCCCGCACGATGAACGACAATCGGTGGGTGACGAGCCTCCTCATCGTGCCGGTCCTGCTGCTGCTGGGGGGGGGCGTCGTCTGGTTCGACGGCCGGCGTCTCATCCGCGAGCGGCGTTCCCCGGCATTCCCCGAGCGATGGTGGGGCTATCTGGCGCGGCTGGTGGGCGTCGGCGGCCTGCTGGTGGCGGCGATGCTCTTCGGCATCTCGGCGCACATGTGGTCGCTCGGGCTCGCGTTGACCGCCGGTACGCTGCTCGTCGCTCACTACCCGGTTCGCCGGGCGGCGTACGGCGAGACCTGGGGGCTCGTCCGCTACGTCGCCACCGCGCTGAGGCGGGCCGCCGCGTTCTTCGGGTTCTGGATCCTGCTCGCCGTGACGCCACAGCTGATCATCGTCAGCCCGGATCACCGCTGGCTCGTTGCCTCCATCCTGGCCGCGCTGTTGCTCGGCGGGCTGCGGTATCGTCGTGAGATCGTCCTCTTCCTCGCCCGCGCGACGCCGCTCGCGCACACGCCGGAAGGGTTCGCCGGCGTGCTGGCCCAGGCGGACACCGCCGTACCGGTCACGGCATATCGCGCCGGCGTCACGGGCGGGCTGTGGGCCGACTCGTTCGCGCTGCCGTCCCCCGGCGATCACGCCGCCGTGATCGGCGATTCGCTGATCGAGACTCTCGACCCGGATGCGTTGACCGCGATCTTCGCCCGGGAGGTGGCGCATCTCGAGCGCTGGACTGGCCGCCGCATGAGCCGCGTCACGGCACTGGCCACGGGCCTCGTGGTCGTCGCCGTCGGCGGCGGCCTGGGGTTGCTGCAGCTTCGTGCCGAGATCGCCACCCTCGCGGCCGCGATGTGGGGCGCCGGGCTGGTGCTCGCGCTGGCGATCTGGATGGTCGGGCGACGCGGCGACGAGCGGGTCAGCGACCTCCGCGCGGCCGCTCTCTGCGGAGACGCGTCGGCGCTTGTCCGTGCGCTGACGGTCGTGCATGCCCTGCGACGCATCCCGCGGCGCTTGTCCCCGTTCAGCGAGGAGACCTCGACCCACCCGAGCCTCGCCCGGCGCCTCCAGGCGATCCGGCAGGCGGCCGGCATCGCTCCGGCCACGCTCGCCTCCCCGGTCGTGCTCAGCTCGCCCGATCTCGATCGGGCGGTCATCCTCGACGCCGAGCGCGCGCACTGGCTCGAGGGCGTCACCCCTCGCGTCGCCCGCGAGCCGGAGGCGGTGCGCCCGTCCGCCCATTCCGCACGCTCGCTCGCGTACCGGCAGCTGACCGATCTGCGGCTGGTGACCGGCTTGAGCGGTGGCACGTGGCTGAAGGCCACCCACCGCTCCGGCCGATCGTGGCGCACCCCGATACGAACGCAAGACGTGGCCGCTGCCCAGGCGGCGCTCGATGTCGTCGACGAACGTCTCGCGGCGGAGCCCGCCGTGACTCGACGCCGCGCCACCCTGCTGGTCCTCTTCGCCGCGACCGCCGCCGCCGGCGCCTGGGTGCAGGTCGGGGTGAGCCCGGTCATCGTCCTCGCCGCGATCGTCATCGCGCGTCCGCGCCGGTCACCGGGCTGGATGGCCGGCCTTCTCATCCTGTTCTGGGCGCTCCAGGACGGTCTCGCCCCGAGGACGGCCATCCCCTCCTTCGTCAGGACGTTGACCGTGGCGAGCATGGTGGC
>Ga0302046_10002618_pt1 | contig 16720 bp, 13 predicted proteins | sample RVTome_11_FD_200261 | JGI IMG/M metagenome (GOLD analysis project Ga0302046, IMG submission 200261) | Soil microbial communities from uranium-contaminated site in the Upper Colorado River Basin, Wyoming, United States - RVT147D111 (version 2) ...
CGTGGCGTGGATCGGCGATGGAAACAACATGGCCAACTCGTGGCTGAACGCCGCGTACAGGCTGGGGTTCGAGCTACGCCTCGCGTGCCCGGAGGGATACGACCCCGATGCGCGCGTGTTGGAACGGGCCCGGAGCACCGCCAGCGTGACGCTCACCCGCGACCCGGCCGCAGCGGCGGACGGGGCGGACGTGGTGACCACGGACGTCTGGGCGTCCATGGGTCAGGAGGACGAGGCCGCGGCGCGCGCCGCGGCGTTCGCCGGCTTCATCGTCGACGACGCGCTCATGGCCCGCGCACAGCCACGGGCGATCTTCCTGCATTGCCTGCCCGCGCATCGTGGTGAGGAGGTCGCGGCGTCCGTCATCGACGGCCCCGGGTCCCGTGTTTTCAACGAGGCGGAGAACCGCCTCCACGCCCAGAAGGCCATTCTCCTGGAGCTGATGGCATGAACGAGCGGGAGCCGAACGGATGAACGAACCACTGAAGCGAACGCCGCTCCACGGCGAGCACGTGCTCCTGGGTGGGAAGATCGTGCCGTTCGCGGGCTTCGAGATGCCCGTACAGTACCCGACGGGCATCACCTCCGAGCACCGGGCCGTACGCACCGCGGCGGGGTTGTTCGACGTGTCCCACATGGGCGAGTTCCTCGTGCGCGGCCCGCAGGCGCTCGACCTCGTCCAGCGCGTGACCGTCAACGACGCCTCGCGCATCTCGGTCGGGCAGGCGCAGTACTCCGCGATGTGCCTCGAGTCGGGCGGGGTCGTCGACGACCTCCTGGTCTACCGCTTCGACGAGCGCTACATGCTCGTCGTGAACGCCTCGAACATCGCGAAGGATTGGGCGTGGATCTCGCGGCACGCCGCGGATCTCGACGTGGAGCTGGAGGACGTCTCGGACCGGACGGCGCTGCTCGCGCTCCAGGGCCCCGCGGCGCGCGAGATCGTGCGGCCACTCGCGAGCTCGGATGTCGACGCCATCGGGTACTACCGCTTCGCCGAGGGAGAGGTGGCGGGTGCGCGGGCGGTCATCAGCGGAACCGGATACACCGGCGAGGACGGCTTCGAGCTGTACGTCGCCGCGGACGACGCCGTGCAGCTCTGGCAGGCGCTGATGGAGGCCGGCCGAGAGCGCGGCCTCGTGGCGGCCGGTCTCGGGGCCCGGGACTCGCTACGGCTCGAGATGGGCTACGCACTCTACGGCAACGACCTGGACGAAGAGCACACGACGCTGGAGTCGGCCCTGGGGTGGATCACCAAGCTCGACAAGGGAGATTTCGTCGGGCGCGAAGCGCTCGCGGCCCAGAAGCAGGCCGGCGTGCGCCGCAGGCTCGTGGGCCTGCGCCTGAACGGTCGTGGATTCCCCAGGCCCGGCTACGGCATCCTCCACGGAGGCGAGCCCGTCGGGATCGTCACGAGCGGGACGGTGAGCCCGTCGCTGGACACGGGCATCGCCATGGGCTACGTGCCGGCCGAGCTCTCCAAGCCCGACACGGCCCTCCAGGTCGACGCGCGCGGCCGCCCCGTCGAGGCGGTGGTGGAGCGCCCACCGTTCTACGTCGAAGGATCCATCAAGCGCTGACGATGCGTGTCGCGATCCTCACCGTGAGCGACGGTTGTGCCCGTGGCGAGCGAGAGGACCTGAGCGGGCGGACCATCGTCGATTGGTGCGGCAGGCTCGGGCACGACGTGGTGGCCCGGGAGGTGGTTCCGGACGAATCGTCGGCCGTGACGCCCTGGCTGCTCTCCTGGGCGGACCAGGGGGGCGCGGACGTGATCCTCACGACCGGCGGCACCGGCATGGCCCCGCGCGACGTCACCCCCGAGGCCACGCGGGCCGTCATCGAGCGCGAGGCGCCCGGCATTGCCGAGGAGATCCGCCGGAGGGGGCTCGCCTCCACGCCGTACTCGGCGCTTTCGCGCGGCGTGGCGGGGTGCCGGGGCACGACGTTGATCGTGAACCTGCCAGGGAGCCCGGGAGGGGTCGCCGACGGGCTCGACGTGCTCGAGCCTCTGCTCGCGCACGCGGTGGCGCTGCTGGGAGGTGGCCCGGCGCCACACGTGCCGCAGGGCGGCGACCCCGCCGGCCCGGAGGCCTGACGTGACCGACGGCCGGGTGCTGATCTCGACGCACGACCTTCCCAGGGCGGGAGCGCTGCGGGACGGGTTCGGCAAGGCCGGCTACCAGACCGAGCTGGTCACGCCGGACGAGCGCCTCTCGCCGGAATCGGACGCGGTCCTTCTCGTGGTGACGGGCGGTATCGAGCAAGGGGACGTCGAGCTCGCCCACCAGGCGAGGGAATCCCTCCAGCTGCCGGTGTTCGCGTTCAGCAACGACGAGACCGTCCTGCCCGCGGTGAAGCCGCACTTCCAGGAGGTCTTCCCGCGCTCCGCGTCGGTGGACGACGTGGTGCTGCTCGGCCGGCGCCTCATCGAACGCCGGCGCCTGCAGCGGCTGACCGGCATCATCGGCGAGACCGACGCGATCTATCAGGTTCTCGAGCGTGTGGTCCAGATCGCGCCCGTGGCGTCCACCGTGCTGATCACGGGCGAGTCGGGCACGGGCAAGGAGCTGGTGGCCCGCGGGATCCACGCGCTCTCCCCACGACGCCACAAGCCGTTCATCGCCGTCAACGTCGCGGCGCTGTCGGAGACGCTGCTCGAGTCGGAGCTGTTCGGCCACGCCAAAGGTGCCTTCACGGGGGCCATCGACGCGCGGCGCGGCCTCTTCGAGCTCTCGGACGGCGGAACGATCTTCCTCGACGAGATCGGCGAGATGCCGCTCGCGACGCAGACCAAGCTGCTGCGTGTGCTCGAGCAGCGGGAGTTCCACAGGGTCGGAGGTGAGAAGAGCATTCGCGTCGACGTGCGCATCGTAGCCGCAACGAACCAGGACCTGAGGCAGCTCGTGGCCATCGGCGAGTTCAGGCGCGATCTGTTCTTCCGGCTCAACGTGCTCTCCATCGAGCTGCCGCCCCTGCGGGAGCGCCGCGCGGACATTCCGCTGTTGGTGCGGGCGTTCGTGGAGGACGTGTCGGACCGTCACGAGCGGCCGTTTCCGGGGATCTCGGCCGAAGCGATGGAAATCCTCAGCAGCTACAGTTGGCCGGGCAACGTTCGCGAGCTGCGCAATCTCGTCGAGTCCATGGTGGTCCTCGCTCCGGGCGGGGTGATTCGCCCGGAGGACATCCCCGACGAGGTGCGTGGGCTGCGCGGCATGTCCCTCCTGCCCGTGCGGGTCGCCCGCGCGGCGACGGACGAGGCGAGCGCCCGGTCGCTACGTCCCGAGCTCGAGTTCGTGTTCAGGACCCTCGTGGAGCTGCGCGTGGACATGGACGAGCTGAGGCGCGAGTTCGAGGCGTACCGGAGGGGCTCGCACGTCGACCTCGCGGCCGACTCGTTCGTGGGGAGGCTGGGTGGTGGCGCGGGCGCGATCGAGATCGGCGCCTATGCGCCCGGGGAGCACCACGAGGAGCACTCCGAGGACGCGGCCGGCGGGGAGGGGGGAGAGGACGCCCGCGTGGAAGAGGCCGTCGACTCGCGCGTGGTCGTCTTTCGACCCGGCATGACGATCGAGGAGATGGAGCGCAAGGCCATCGCCGCCGCGCTCGAGGAAGTGCGCGGCAACCGGCGCAAGGCGGCCGAGCTACTCGGCATAGGAGAGCGCACCCTCTATCGCAAGATCGCCAAGTACGAGATGGAGGCTTAGGAGCCCGTGGTAGAAATGCAGCGGCCCGCGCGACCCACGCCCTGCGGGCGTGGGTGCCCCGGTCTTGCGAGACCCAGACTAGGAACGACGACGAGGGGCGGGCTCCCGAGGGTCGCCGATGCCGGCCCGTGCCCGCGCACGCGCGCGCTCGGCGCGGATCCTGGACAGTATGGTCTCCCATGCGCTCGTCTCCTCGAGGCCGTAGGCCAGGACGAGGCTGGACTCCAGGTCGACCTCCGTGGCGAAGCGGTAGACGGCCATCTCGGTCTGGCGCTGGCCGACCCGGCGTTCGCCCCAGCTCGGCGTCACCGGCTCGATCGTGCCGGGGCGCACGCGGATGCCGTGCGAGATGAGCTGCACCTCCTCGGGGACGAAACGGACGTCGGGCTGGTCGGAATAGAAGGACACCAGAAACAGCGAGCTCGTGCCGGCGCCGGCCTCCATGCCGTGCCGCTCGACGAGTCCCGAGAGGCGGCGGTAGGTGTCGGGAGCCGTGACGTGCGTGACCGACGGATCGAGCGGCGTGACCATGAGGTGTAGCGCGCCGCTCGACAGCGTGATCGATACCTCGTCCTGGCGGAGCGTGCCGTACCCGGGTGGGGGGAGCTCCCCGAGCGGCTCGCGACCGTTCGCGCGCGGTGCCAGCGCGCACCCCGCCGGTGGCAGCAACGCCACCGCGACGGCCAGGGCGCGCCACGGCATGCGTGTGATGGCGCGCGGAGCGGCGGGGGCGTGCGTCACGACGCTGCGCCCTCGGCCGCCGAGATCAGATCGTCCAGAGCGTCGAGGAGCGCCTCGCGCCCTTCCCCCGTCTTCGACGAGAACGGGAGAATCTGCGACTCGTCCAGCCCCAGGCTCTCCTGTGCACGGGCGACGGAGAGCGCCCGCTCGCTTCGCTTGAGCTTGTCCATCTTCGTGAGCACCACGAGTGTGGGGAGCGCCGCTTCCGCCAAATACCCGACCATGCGCAGGTCGTGCGTCGTCGGGGGATGGCGAGCGTCGACGAGGTGCACGACCCCGCGCACGCGCCCGGGGTCGGAGAGGTACCACTCGATCAGCTCCGCCCAGGCGGCGCGCACCGCGTCCGGCACGTCGGCGTATCCGTACCCCGGCAGGTCGACCAGGAAGAAGCGGTCGTCGACGCGGTAGAAGTTCAACCCCCGGGTCTTGCCCGGCGTCGAGGAGACGTGGGCGATCTTTCGCCTGGTCCGCCTGAGGAGCGTGTTGATCAGGGAGGACTTTCCCACGTTGGAGCGCCCGGAGAACGCCACCTGAGGCAGACGCCCGGGCGGTGAGCCTCCGGGTGCCGCGATGGTTCCTGCGTACTCGACGCTCCCGATCTTCATCCGTGCGGAAGGGGAACGCCTACGCCGGTCTCCGGTACCGGCGGGGGCTTCCGCGGCGACCTGCGCGCCAGCACCGCGTCCATCACCTCGTCCATCGTGCCCACCAGGTCGAACGCGACCGAGTCGAGCACCTCCCGGGGCAGGAGCTCGAGATCAGGCGCGTTCGCGCGCGGGAGCACCACGCGCCGCATGCCGCTCCTCAGCGCGGCGACCGCCTTCTCCTTCACGCCCCCCACGCCCAGCACCCGTCCGCGGAGCGTGATCTCACCCGTCATGGCCACGTCCGCGCGCGTCGGCGCGTCGGTGAGGGCGGAGATGAGCGCCATGGCGATCGTGATTCCCGCCGACGGCCCGTCCTTCGGCGTCGCACCCTCGGGAATGTGGATGTGCATGTCGATCTTCTCGTGGAACTGCGGATCGAGCCCCAGCCGCTCCGAGCGGGATCGGGCGTACGTGACCGCGGCCTGGGCCGACTCCTTCATGACCTCGCCGAGCGTGCCCGTGAGCCTGAGGTTCCCGCTGCCTGGCACGATGGCCACCTCGACGTCGAGCACCTCTCCGCCCGAGGCCGTCCAGGCGAGCCCGTTTGCGATCCCCACGCGGTCCGAGTCCTGGTCCCTGTCCGGCGGCTGGTAGGGTGGCGGGCCCAACAGCTCCCGGAGGTCCACGGCGGTGACGGTCCGGGTCGCGTCGTCACCGCCGGCCACCGACCGGGCGAGCTTGCGCGCGATGCGCGACAGACGCCGCTCGAGCTCGCGCACGCCCGCCTCGCGCGTATAGCGCTCGATGATCGCGTGCACGACGTCGTCGGCCAGCGTGACGCGTCCCGACCCGAGGCCGTGCCGCTCGGCCTGGCGGGGCCAGAGGAAGCGCGAGGCGATCTCGCGCTTCTCGGTGTCGAGATATCCCGGAAGGCGGATAACCTCCATGCGGTCGCGCAGCGGCTCGGGGACTCCCTGCAGCGTGTTCGCCGTCGCGATGAAGAGCACGTCCGAGAGGTCGAACTCGAGCTCGAGGTAGTGATCGGTGAAGGTGCGGTTCTGTTCGGGATCGAGCACCTCGAGGAGGGCGGCCCCCGGGTCCCCGTGGAAGTCACGGGCGAGCTTGTCCACCTCGTCGAGCAGGAACACGGGATTACGCGTGCCGCTGCGCCGCATGCCCTGTATGACCCGTCCTGGCAGCGCGCCGACGTAGGTGCGGCGGTGACCGCGGATCTCCGCCTCGTCGCGCACGCCTCCCAGGCTGACGCGCACGAACTCGCGCCCCAGCGCGCCCGCGATGCTGCGGCCCAGCGAGGTCTTGCCCACGCCGGGCGGGCCGACGAGGCACAAGATCGGTCCGCGCAGCTCCCCGACCAGCGAGAGCACGGCGACGTGATCGAGGATGCGCTCCTTCACCTCGCCGAGCCCGAAGTGCTCGGACTCCAGAATGCGTGAGGCGTGGTGCACGTCGAGGTTGTCCTTGGAGCGCCCCGACCATGGAAGCGCCACGATCCAGTCGAGATGTGTGCGGATCACCGCGGCCTCGGGCGCGACCGGGTTGAGCCTGCGCAGGCGGGCCAGCTCCTTCTCCGCACGATCCATGGCGTGCGGCGGGAGGTCGGCGCGCGCGATGGCCTCGCCGAGCTCCGCCCACTCGTCGGGCTCCTCGTGGGCCGGCTCGCGATGCACCGCCTTCATGCCCGCGCCGAAGTCGACCAGGTCGCGGCCGCCCAGCTGAAACTGGATCTGGCGATCGAGCTTGCGCTCGATGCGCAGGATCTCGAGCTCGCGCACGAGCACCTCGCGGAGGACCTCCAGCTGCGCGCCAGGGTCGCCCGCCTCGAGGATCTCCTGCTTCTCCACCGCGGGCACGAGGATGAGTCCCGCCACGAGGTGCGCGACGCGCACCAGGTCCCCGCCCGCCGTCACGACGCCGGACACCTCGTCGGGAATCCGCTCGTGGAGCCGGGCGTACTCGGCATGGAGGCCCACGACCGCGCGGGCCAGCTCGACCAGACGCTCCGGAGGCGGGTCCGGTCCCTGCGCCTCGCGGTTGGTCAGCAGCTCTACGCTCCCCCGCAGCGCCTCGGTGCTCGTCGTCAGCCGCCTGACCCGCGCTCGCCCGAGGCCTTCGAGCACCACCCGGGAGGTGCCGTCCGGAAGCCGGGACACTTGCACCACCCGCGCAACCGTGCCCACGCGAAAGAGGTCGGCGCTGCCCGGATCATCGACGCCCGGGTCCCTCTGAGCGACGAGCAGCACGAGGCCGTCCGACTGCTGAGCCTCCTCGACCGCCGCGACCGAGCGGCGGCGGCCGACCAGGATCGGAAGCACGACGTAGGGGAAGAAGACCAGGTCCCTCAGCGCCACGACCGGCAGTCGATCGGGGACCTCGATCTGGTCTTCGGCCCTGTACAGGATGGCCATGCGCCGCGGCGGTGGCGAGGAGTCGTCGGCGCGTATCGTACGTGGTCGAATGGCGGACCGACAGGGACAGGCGGGCGGGTGGCGAGGGCTCGCGGCGAACTGTCGCCTAGCCGACAACTACGCTTCGCGCTTCCGTTCCGTGGCGTTCAGGACCAGGAGGGGAGGCACGCCGCTCTCGATCGACTCGGGGGTGACGACCACCTCCCGCACGTCGCTGCGGGAGGGGATCTCGAACATGACGTCGCGCATGACTCCCTCCAGAATCGAGCGCAGCCCGCGCGCGCCGGTCCCCCTGTCCAGCGTCTTCTTGGCGATCGCGCTGATTGCTCCCGGGTCGAAGGTCAGGCCGATGCCGTCCAGGTCGAACATCTTCTCGTACTGCTTGACGAGCGCGTTCTTCGGCTCCTGGAGGATCCGCATGAGCGCGTCCTCGTCAAGGGTGTCGAGGTGCACGGTGACCGGGAGGCGCCCGACGATCTCGGGAATCAGTCCGTAGCGCTGCAGATCCTCGGGCTCGACCCACTGGAGCACGTTGCCGTCCTTCTTCTCGGCGTCACCTCCCGCGAAGCCGATACGGCGCTTTCCGAGGCGGCCCTCGACGATCTTCTCGAGTCCGTCGAACGCGCCGCCGCAGATGAACAAGATGTTTCGCGTGTTGATCTGGATGTACTCCTGCTGGGGGTGCTTGCGGCCCCCCTGGGGCGGAACGCTCGCGACCGTTCCCTCCAGGATCTTGAGGAGCGCCTGCTGCACACCCTCACCGGAGACGTCCCTCGTGATCGACGGGTTCTCCGACTTGCGCGCGATCTTGTCCATCTCGTCGATGTAGACGATGCCGCGCTCGCACTCCGCCACGTTGAAGTCGGCCGCCTGGAGCAGCCGCACCAGGATGTTCTCGACGTCCTCGCCCACGTAGCCGGCCTCGGTGAGCGTCGTCGCGTCCGCGATCGTGAAGGGAACGTGCAGGATCCGGGCGAGCGTCTGCGCCAGCAGGGTCTTGCCCACGCCCGTCGGGCCGACGAGCAGGATGTTGGACTTGTCGATCTCCACGTCGTCCAGCACGCCCTGATGACTCACCCGCTTGTAGTGGTTGTACACCGACACGGAGAGTGCCCGCTTGGCGAGCTCCTGTCCGATCACGTACTGATCGAGGACGGCCTTGATCTCTTCGGGCCTCGGGCTCGGGACGATCTGTTCCTGGGCCTCGCGCTCCTCCTCTTCCGCGAGGATCTCGTTGCACAGGGAGATGCACTCGTTACAGATGTAGACGTTCGGCCCGGAGATGAACTTCTTGACGCTCTCCTTGGACTTGCCACAGAAGCTGCACCGAAGGTGCTTGTCGCTCGTCATGTCGTCATCCTCGGTTGGATCCTACTCGTCGCTGTCCGAGACCGCGGGCTTCCCGTTGGGGCCGCCCATCGGTCCCTCCAGGACGCGGTCGATCAGGCCGTACTCGACGGCCTCCTCGGGCCCCATGAAGCGATCCCTGTCCACGTCGTCTTCGATCCGGCTGACCTCCTGGCCGGTGTGCTCGGCCAGAATGGCGTTGAGCCGCAGGCGGAGGTGCAGCACCTCCTTGGCCGCGATCTCGATGTCCGCGGCGCTTCCCTGATAGCCTCCCGAAGGCTGATGGATCATGATGCGGGAGTTTGGAAGCGCGTTCCTCTTGCCCTTCGCGCCGGAACCGAGCAGCACGGCACCCATGGACGCCGCCATACCGACGCAGAACGTCGATACCGGCGCCCGCAGGTGCTGCATCGTGTCGTAGATCGCCAGACCCGCGTATACGATCCCACCCGGAGAGTTGATGTAGAGGAAGATGTCGCGCTCCGGATCCTCCGCATCCAGGAAGAGGAGCTGCGCCACGATGATGTTGGCCACATTGTCGTCGATCGCGCTACCCAGGAAGACGATCCGGTCCATGAGCAGCCGGCTGAAGATGTCGTAGCTGCGCTCCCCGCGGCTGGTGCGCTCGATGACGTACGGTGGGTAGATCGGCATGGATGCCCTTTCGCGCGGAGCCGTCAGGCGGCGGGCGCGTCCGTGATCTGTGACTGTTCCTTGAGGAAGTCGAATACCTTGCGCTCGGTCAACTCCCGCTCCAGCGACTCGAGGCGTCCCGCCTTCTGCAGGCTGGCGTAGACCTGGGCGGCCGTGCTGTCGTTCGCGGCCGCGATCTCCTCCACACGGGCGTCGATCTCGTCCTCGCCGGCGGCCAGGTTCTGCGTCTCGGCTATGCGCTCGACCACGAGGATCCTCTTGACCGCGCGCTCCGCCTCGGGACGCAGCTGTTCTCGGATCTCCCTCAGCCGGTCTTCAGGGATCTCCTTGCCGTCGCCGATGATGCCGCTCGCGTAGCGATCCACCATCGACACGGGAACCTCGAACGGATTGGCCTCGATCACGAAGTCGAGCAGACGGCCACGCACGACCGCCTCGGCGCGTTGAGCGGCTTCCCGCTCGACGTCCTCGCGCACCTTACTCCTGAGCTGGTCCAACGACTCGAAGGGTCCCACCTGGCGAGCGAAGTCGTCTTTCAGCTCCGGCACCTCCAGCTTCCGCCGCCCCTGGAGCGTGACGCGCACGCGACCCGCCTCACCCCGCCGACTCTCGTCCGGGAAGTCCTCGGGGAAGGAGATCTCGAAATCCCCCGTACGACCGGGATCGAGGGTCTTGATCGCGGCCTCGATGTCCGGGATGGCGTCGCCCTGGCCTATGACGATGTCGTACTCGCGGGCGTCCGCCTCTTCGTCGCCCTCGAGCTTGATCAGCTTCACCGAGACCAGGTCGCCGTCCTCGGGGGCTCCCTCCTCGACGGGCCTCCAGACGCCGTTCTGCTCCTGGATGCGAGCCAGGACCCCCTCGACGTGCTCCGCGGTGACGGCGGGGATGGACCGCTCGACAGCGAAGCCGCCGAGCCGCTGCAGATCGATCACGGGCTGTACGTCGAACGTGATCGAGAAGCTGAGGTCCTCGTCGGGCTCGTAGCGCAGGTCCTCGACCTCGCCCTCGCTGATGGGGCGCAGCCGCTCGACCGCGAGCGCATGGCGGTATGCCTCGCCGATCAGCCGGTCCAGCGCTTCCCGGCGTAGCGCTCCTCCGAAGCGCGACTCGATGACCCGCGCGGGGACGCGGCCCTTGCGGAAGCCCTTCATGCGCGCCTTGGACGCGAGCTTCTTGGCGGCGCGCTGCTCCTCCTGCCTCACTACCGATGCGGGAACGGTTACGTTCATGCGCCGGCGCCAGCGCTCCTGCTCCTGCACGGAGACCTGTAGAGCCGATGCGTCGAGAGTCATATCACGCGGTAGGGGATTCCCGTTCGTGAGAACGCGCGAGTGCGAAAGGGGGGACTCGAACCCCCACGGCCGGAGGCCACGGGATCCTAAATCCCGCGCGTCTACCAGTTCCGCCACTTTCGCGTGGCTGCTGGAAAGATAAACCCGGGGCGAAGAGCGGTTCAATCTCGCCCTTCCTCCCCGGGCCACGGGCGCGTGGGCGGCGGACCCGCCGTTCGCTCCGGATGGGCGCGACCACCCGTGGGCCACGCGGTCGCGCCCCAAGACGTGGCCGGGAGGGTCTGGGAGGCGCTCGACCTCTCCGGAGCGGCCCCAGCGCACCGCCCCGTCCCGAGGGCGGGGGGCGCCCCCCCGGCCCCGACGCCCGTCAGGAGGGCTGGGGGCCGGCCGGGGCCTCCCGGGACCGCCGCTAGGCCGGCATGCGCACGTTCACCACTCGCTCTTCTCCCTGCGGGCTCTGGAAGTGCAGGGAGACGATGTCGCCCGCCTCGACCCGCTCGAGCGCCGCACGGACGTCCTCGGGCGTCTCCACGCGGGCGTCGTTGATCCGGACCAGCTTGTTCCCCTGGTAATTCGCCACGCCGCGACGCGCGGCCGCGCTTCCCGGCGCCACCTCCGTGAGCACCACGCCGGGATCCGAAAAGCCCGCGCGCTCCGCCGTGGTCTCGTCCAGCGCCTCGACATTGATGCCGAGGCGGTCGGCGGCCAGCTCGCTCCGCGCCACGGTGGCCTCCGGCGTCTCGTTGATGGGCGCCTCGTCCAGACGGATCGTCACCTCCACGGGCCGCCCGTCGCGGTACACCGTCAGCTCGACCTGCTCGCCCGGATGGCGCTCGGCGATCTTCGCCTGGAGCTCCGCGACGTAGCCCACACGCTGACCGTCCAGCTCGACGATCACGTCCTCCGCCTCCAGCTCGCCGGCCGAGGGACCGCGCGGGTCGACGTTCTGCACGAGCACGCCCGAGACCGACGGGAGGCCGTACACCGCGGCATCCTCGGCCACCACGTCCTGGATCTCCACACCGATGCGGGGCCTGCGCACGTGCCCGAACTCGATGAGATCCTCCATCACCCGGCGCGCCAGGTTGATGGGCACCGCGAAGCCGTAGCCCTGGTAGACGCCCGTGGTCGATGCGATGGCGGAGTTGATGCCGATGACCTGGCCGCGCAGGTTCACGAGCGGCCCGCCCGAGTTGCCCGGATTGATGACCGCGTCCGTCTGGATGAAGTTCTCGATGGCCCACCGCGAGTTCTCCGGACCGAACTGCGGGTTGTTGAAGAGGTCCCGCTGGAGCAGCCGCAATCCGCGTCCCTGCGCGCTGATGATCCCGGCCGTGACCGTGAAATCGAGCTGCGTGGAGGAGCCGAACCCCGGATTGCCGATGGCCAGCACCCACTCCCCGACCCTGATCTGGTCGGAGTTGCCGATAGCCATGGCGGGGAGCTCCTCCTCCACGTCGACCTTGATCACCGCCACGTCCGTATAGGGATCCGCGCCGACGACCTCCGCCTCGTAGTAGCGCCGGTCCGGGAAGAACACGCGTACCTGGTTGGCTCCCTCCACCACGTGGTTGTTGGTCATGATGTAGCCGTCGCCCGACACGATGAAGCCGCTGCCGCCCGAGATCTGGCCCTGCGAGGGCGGCTGGTCCTCGGGAGCGTCCGGGAAGAAGCGCCGGAACACGTCCGGGACCTCCTGCCTGGCCGCGGAGACCTCACGGCGACTCTCGATGCGCACGACCGCGGGCGTAACCGCGTTTGCGAGCGTCGTGAAGGCTTCACTCAGATCAACCGCCGGCTGGATGGCCTCCGTCGGGATCTGCGGCGATTCGATGATGGCGGGCATGGCGTGTGACGGGCTCGTCCAACCGAGACCGCTCGCCATACCCATACCGAAGACGAACGCCACGACGCTGTACACGGCCACCTTGGCCTTCGCTCTAAGGGGATCGTACATCTTTCCTCCCGTAACACGCTTGATTGATCGGCCGTTCTACCCCGCGTTCGGCCGCGGGGTCGACCGGGCCATTGGACGCGCCGGGCAGGTCCGGCGGTTGGCCGCCCCTCCCCGGCGTCGCTGTTGGTACCGCTTTGCGCGCCTACTTTTCCTCGTCCACGATCTCGTAGTCGGCCTCGACCACGTCCTCGTCCACGGGCTCGCGCTCCGGCGCCGCCGCCTCTTCGGCGCCGCCGGCCTCCGCGTGCGCGGCCTCGCCCGATTCGGCCGCCTGAGACTGGTACATCTCCTGGCCGGCCGCGCTGAACGCCTGCATGAGCTCGTCGCGCGCCGAGTTGATCGTACCGAGGTCGTCGCCCTTGAGGGCCTCCTTGGCCTTCTCGACCGCCGCCTTCAGCCGCTCCCTCGTGCTGTCCGCGACCTTGTCGCCCCACTCCTCGGTGTCCTTCTCCACCTGGTAGACCAGGGAGTCGAGCTGGTTGCGCGCCTCGACCTTGCCGCGCCGCTCCTCGTCCTCGGACGAGTGCGCCTCGGCGTCCTTCACCATGCGTTCGATCTCGGCATCGGACAAGCCGCTCGAGGCCTCGATGCGGATCTTCTGCTCCTTGCCCGTCGTGCGGTCCTTGGCCGATACGTGCAGGATTCCGTTCGCGTCGATGTCGAACGTGACCTCGACCTGGGGCATGCCACGGGGCGCGGGCGGTATGCCCGTCAGCTGGAACTTGCCGATGGTCTTGTTGTCCATCGCCATCTTCCGCTCGCCCTGGAGCACGTGGATCTCCACGGTCGTCTGATTGTCCTCCGCGGTCGAGAACACCTCGGCCTTCTTGGTGGGGATCGTCGTGTTGCGCTCGATGAGCGTCGTCATGACCCCGCCGAGCGTCTCGATGCCGAGCGAGAGAGGCGTCACGTCCAGCAGCAGGACGTCCGTGACGTCACCGGCGAGCACGCCACCCTGGATGGCCGCGCCGACGGCGACGACCTCGTCCGGGTTGACGCCCTTGTGCGGGTCCTTGCCGAAGAAGTCGTTGACGATCGCCTGGATCTTGGGAATGCGCGTCGAGCCACCGACCAGTATCACCTCGTCGATTTCGCCCGTGGTGAGGCCCGCGTCCTTGAGGGCTTTTTCCATGGGCGGAATCGTGCGGCCGATCAGGTCGTCCACGAGCTGCTCGAACTTCGCCCGGCTGAGGCTGTAGTTCAGGTGCTTCGGACCTTCCTGCGTCGCGGTGATGAAGGGCAGGTTGATGTCCGTGGTCAACGTCGTCGAGAGCTCCATCTTCGCCTTCTCCGCGGCCTCTTTCAGCCGCTGAAGCGCCATGGCGTCCTTCGACAGGTCGATTCCCTGGTCCCTCTTGAACTCGCTCACGAGCCAGTTGATGATGCGCTGGTCGAAGTCGTCACCGCCCAGGTGCGTGTCACCGTTGGTGGACTTCACCTCGAAGACGCCGTCGCCCAGCTCGAGGATCGAGATGTCGTACGTTCCGCCTCCCAGGTCGAAGACGGCGATCTTCTCCTCCGCCTTCTTGTCGAGTCCGTACGCCAACGCGGCCGCGGTCGGCTCGTTGATGATGCGCAGCACCTCCAGGCCGGCGATCTTCCCGGCGTCCTTGGTGGCCTGCCGCTGCGCGTCGTTGAAGTACGCCGGAACGGTGATCACCGCCTGGCTCACCTTGGTGCCCAGGTAGTCCTCGGCGGTCTGGCGCATCTTCTGGAGGATCATCGCGCTGATCTCGGGCGGGTTGAACGTCTTGTCCGCGTTCGGGATCTTCACCTGGACCCTGCCGCCCGCGTCGTGCTCGACCTGGTACGGGACCAGCTTCTCCTCCTCCTGCACCTCGCCGTGCTTGCGGCCCATGAACCGCTTGATGGAGAAGACGGTGTTCTCGGGATTCGTGATCGCCTGCCGGCGCGCCACCTGACCCACGAGCCGCTCGCCGTCTCTCGTGAAGGCGACGACCGAGGGGGTCGTGCGCCCTCCCTCCGAATTGGGGATCACGACGGGCTCGCCGCCCTCCATGACGGCCACGACCGAGTTGGTCGTGCCGAGATCGATCCCGATGACTTTGCTCATTGCTGTCCTCTATGCGTTCGAGGTGTGCTGCGTCACGCGCAGGGGGCGACCCCGCTCGCGAGTGCTGGTGTGCATGTGTTCTCCGTAGGGCGTCGGTCGGCGCCGCGTCGGTCGTGACGTCACCAGGGGCCTACAGACGGCATGGGAAATGCAATCGCTGTGCCGGTAGATTGGGTGAGAATCCGCCGCTTTGGCGTGATTTCGGTATTTGGGCCTGTCACAGTGGCAGGATGAAAGCACCCGACGGCAAGGGGCCGGTTTGTTTCCGCTCAAGGACGACAACCCCACGGAGATCTTCCCGCTCGCCACGATGGTCGTGATCGGGGCGTGCGTCCTCGCATGGTGGTACCTCCAGGGTGCGGGCGTCTCGGAGCGCGCGCTCGCCGATTCCATCTGCGCGCTCGGTGCGATACCCGCGGAGGTGACGGGCCGCTTGCCGGAGCGAGGCGCCGCCGGACCGTGCGCGTTGGGCGGGCTCACGTGGCAGGCCGTCCTCACGTCGATGTTTCTGCACGGCAGCTGGATGCACCTCATCGGTAACATGTGGTTCCTGTGGATCTTCGGGAACAACATCGAGGATTCGATGGGGCACCTTCGCTTCGTGGTCTTCTATCTGCTGGCGGGCGTCGTGGCGGCTATGGCGCACGTGATGACCGCCCCCGACTCCGCGGTACCGATGGTGGGTGCGTCCGGCGCCATAAGCGCGATCATGGGCGCGTACCTCGTGCTGTATCCGCGCGCGCACGTTTACACGGCGTTCTTCTTCGTGATCTTCTTCAGGGTGTTCCCGCTGCCCGCGTGGGTCATGCTAGGGTACTGGATCTTCATCCAGGTCGCCTCGTCCGCGCTGACGCCGTCGGGAGAGGGAGGCGTCGCCTACGCCGCGCACATCGGAGGCTTCGTGGCCGGAGTCGTGCTCATCTTCGCCTTCCGCAACACCAAGCTGGTAGGCGCCAAGCGCCGTGGTGTGGTGCTCCCGCGCGGGGAGCTCGACCACCGCGGCTGGTGGTAGGCCATGGCGGGTCGGGTGGCTCACAACGAGGGGGCCACCCGGTGCGTCACCCGACGGGGACGAAGTGATTTACCGGCCCGTGGCCCCGCCCGAGGCCCGGGGCCCCCGCGATGGCGCGCGCGACGAACGTGATGGCGCGCTCGACCGCCTCCACCGGCGGGTCCCCGCGGGCCAGGCCGGCGGTGATCGCGGCGGAGAGGGTGCACCCGGTTCCGTGCGTGTGTCGCGTTTCCATGCGCCGCCGCCTCCAGATGCGCTCCTCGGCGCCGTCCCAGAGCAGGTCGACGGCGTCCCCCTCCAGGTGGCCACCCTTCACCAGGGCCGCGCGAGCACCGAGGCGGACCAGCGCGCGGGCCGCTTCCCGCATGTCCGCCAGCGTCACGACCGCGCCGCCCGTGAGGATGGCGGCCTCCCGCAGGTTGGGGGTGACGATCGCGGCCAAGGGCAGGAGCTCGCGTGCCAGGGTCGCCTCGGCGTCGGAGTCGAGCAGTCGGTCCCCGCTCGTGGCGACCATGACGGGATCCATCACGTACCGATCGAGCGCGTGCTCCCGAAGCGCGCTCGCAACCGTCGACACCAGCGGGCGCGTGGCGAGCATTCCCGTCTTGAGCGCCGCCGGGCGGAGGTCCTCCATGAGGACCTCGATCTGCGCCCGCACGTGCTCCAGCGGAACGGCGTGCACGGCGCGCACGCCCAGCGTGTTCTGTGCCGTGACCGCCGTGACGACGCTGGTTCCGTAGACCCCGAACGCGTGAAACGTCTTGAGGTCGGCCTGGATGCCGGCGCCGCCGCCGGAGTCGCTGCCGGCCACGGTCAGGGCGATCGGGAGCGGGGTGGTGTCCATGGGCCTGGAAGGTGGCCTCCCGCGTGGGCCTGAGCCAGCGTCGCGCGCGGCTCCTGAGACGCCTGCGCGCCCGAAG
>Ga0302046_10002619_pt1 | contig 16719 bp, 21 predicted proteins | sample RVTome_11_FD_200261 | JGI IMG/M metagenome (GOLD analysis project Ga0302046, IMG submission 200261) | Soil microbial communities from uranium-contaminated site in the Upper Colorado River Basin, Wyoming, United States - RVT147D111 (version 2) ...
ACCTCACTCTCACTAAAATTAGAAACCGGTGCTTGGCTGGCGACAATTAAAATTCCCCAGCCAAAAAATTGCTGATCAAGGGCTGGCAACCGATCCGACCTGAGTAGTTACCATTTTGTGGCTAAACCCAGCTAGAGCTATTTCCCAACCTGCCCTCGAGCAGAACCCCGGAGTCTACATACGCCCCTGCAAACATGGTATGCAGACGTTGCGAGAGCGACATTGACTGATTCTGTAAAGTAGCCTCTAATTACTAGCTCCCCCAACGTGTCGTCGGCTCGCGCCCGACTTCACGCTTTTTCCTGTCGGCTACCCGGGTTCTGTCTGCCACTGTCAGACACTCCACCAAAAAGCGTGAAGTCGGGCGCGTCAGTCCGATTGTCCTTTAGCCCCGACACGTTGGGGGAACTGGCTTTAGGACAAGCCGCAGAGGCGGCAACGCTACAGATTCGTTCACCACGACCAAGATGGCCAGTCCCGGGGACACCACAGGTTGCAATCGAATGATTGCGACTTCACGCAACATAGCTGTTTCTAGTCTCCGACGGAAAAAGCGCTCCGCCACTGTTTTGGCACCAACCGTCAATCCCCCACCCCTGGCAGCCTTTATAGATACACTGGTATAATGAAACTTGTTCTGACGTCCGAGCCAGCTTCGATTACCCCGCTGGCTCGTGCCCAAAACGAATGCCAGCCGGCGGACGCAACGCCGCTGACTCGACATGGGGCGGCAAGCGCCCTTTCGGAGTCGAAGCTGGCTCGGAAGCCATGAGCAACCACACTATCTACATCGGGAAACGCGAAATTTGGGGACATCAAGTCCCGGTGGGCATTTCTTCCTCCGACCACCTTCAACATGTCTATGTCATTGGCAAAACGGGTTCAGGAAAATCAACACTGCTCCGCAACATGCTCATCCAACACATTTCCCTCGGGCACGGAGTGGGCCTACTGGATCCGCACGGCGACCTCGCCGAAGAGATCCTGAGGCATATCCCTCGCTGGCGAACGGATCACTTGGCCTATTTCAATCCAGGTGACTTTGAGAATCCTTTCGGTTTCAATCCCCTTGGGAACATAGCGCCGAACGAACGTCACTTGGTCGCGTCAGGGATCGTGGGAGCATTCAAGAGCATCTGGCGAGAATCCTGGGGTCCTCGCTTGGAATACATTCTACACAACGCCATCACAGCCCTGCTCGATTGTCAAAATGTCAGCCTCCTCGGACTAAATAGAATGCTCACGGACAACAGTTACCGCGCCTGGGTAGTCCGCCAGAGTCGTGACCCATTCGTGCGCAGTTATTGGTTGAACGAATACGAGCAATACGATGACCGCTTCCGTCGTGAGGCGATTGCCCCAATCCAGAACAAAGTGGGACAGTTCCTGTTGAGCCCGGTGATTCGGAACATACTTGGCCAGGTTAAGAACCGCCTGCGCATTGAGTTCACAATGGACAACCAGCGCCTTTTGATCGCCAACCTCGCTAAAGGCCGACTCGGAGACGACAAATCCAATCTTCTTGGTTGCCTGCTTGTGACTCAGTTTCAGCTCGCCGCGATGAGGCGCGCCAATTTGACAGATTCAGAACGCAAGCCCTTTTACCTGTTCATTGACGAATTTCAAAACTTCTCGACGGACTCCTTTGTTTCAATCCTTGCCGAGGCAAGAAAATATGGCCTCGGTCTCGTGCTCTCCCACCAGTATGTGGATCAGGTTCCGCTCGCAGTTCGACAATCGGTCTTCGGCAACGTCGCCACGTTAATCTCGTTTCGCGTTGGTTACAACGACGCTGAGGCCCTTCAAGCCGAGTATGGCAATTCCTACCCAGCAAACTGCTTTGTCGATCTCGATCCTTATCAAATGATTGTCCGCCTCACGGAGGATGGGCGAACCCGGGAGCCATTTCAAACCAGGTCGCTAAAACCGCTCTACACTTTCACAGGCAGCGAGGCATTGCTACGATCGCGGTCGGTCGAACGCTTTACGTCGCGAAGAATCTCAGTCGAGAATAATCTTCGACGATGGATGTCCGGTCATTGAGTTTTACCAGCAATCACCTTGACCCTACGAAACTGACGAAAGCCTCGTCCTGCAGGCATTGAACCCTTTTCCATACGCTTTTCGGAATTGGCAGTGAAAAGAAGTGCCGGATGTCTTCTTCCAATCCCTGCGGTTTCACAAATACGCCCCCCCGCATCGCATGGTAGACGCTATTGAGGTGGAGAATAAGGAAATGCACAAACAGCTCTTCCTCCTCTGTGACAGGATGCAGATTCAAGTCCGCTTCGGGATCAAGGCGGGTGCGGCATTACCTGCAAGCACACTCCGGATCTAAGTCGGCGAGAACTCCAACGTCACCTGGATGATCGACTCGACCATGTCACGCATGGAATGGAACGCATTGGCGAACACGTCCTTGATTTGGAGGCTGAAAACGCCCTGCTCAAGCAGCATTTGGTGCGATCCTTAGTCGACATCACCCGGCGCGTTGAACCCGAGTTCTTTCACTGGATTTTGGTCATCCTCGCCAAAGGATCCGTCAGCGGCGCGGCAAAGAGCCTTAATCTAAAAAACTCAACGTTTGATGAACAGCTGAAGCAGTACATGAAGAAGGACCGCGTTCACCAAACCCTCTACAGCCTAGTGACGGTCCGGAGGAAGGGATTGGGCAGGAAATCCATCGAGGGATTCAATGAGGTTTTCCTGGGGCATCAAAGGCCAGGTCCGAACGATGCCGATGAGTTACTCCGACAGGTTTTGGACGGGCTGGAAGCCCTGGACCCAAAGAATTTCAAACCCATGGTGAATGAGTTGACCACGCTGCTCCGAGAGCACCTTCCGGAAACGTAGCCGGAAGCGCTTGGAATTTTCCATCTCTTTGACCCGCAGGGGATACCGTTACAGGTATCCCCTTTTTTGCGCCTCTTTCCGGAAACCGATGGCGTTGGTGAAAGCAAGTAAACGCAAGCCTTCACCAACATGAGCAACGGAACGAATCGACGGCAACAGGACGAGGATAACTCGAATGACGATCCCCGCTTCCAACAATTACTGCAAGCTGCCCGCGATGGGGACGAGAACGCAGTGGCCGATCTCTGGAGAGAGTTCGGATTTCGCTTCGAGGAGGGGCAGCCATGATCGCTCTCGAGGAGATTGTCCAGGCTGCCATGCTGGCGTCCCCCGAACGAAAGCGGGAAGCCCTTCGAATCCTCCGGGGCGAATCGCCCTCCGCTTGCGACGTCAGTTCCCCCGCTCTGCCTGAACCCTACCTGACTCTCAAGGAGGTGGCGAAGCGGCTCGGGCTGAACCCCACCACCCTCTGGCGCTGGAATGTCCCGGGCCATGCACTCGGCGGCCGCCGCCGCTTCAAACTGCCCGAGGTGATCGCCTACCTCGAGTCCGACGAATTCAAACGCCGCGTGTCAGCGCTCCGGGCCAGCCGTCGGCCACGGAAGGAGACCTAGAACCTTTCGGCAGGGGCCTTTACCGGTCTGGTCCGCGCCGACGTTAACCCCGACCGGAAACGCATAGAGCAAACGCATTATGAGCATTGAGCACAAACGCAAGATCGATTGGACAAGGACCTCCCTCCACGTCGCCCAGCTTGTCTGGGGCCTTGGGACCTACATCGCCCTGATGGTCGGTATCGCCTGGGTTGCAGTCCACGTGGGAGGGGACAGCAAAGGATCCATCGCCTTTTTCTCGGCACTCGGTTCGGCCTGGTTGAACTGGATGGTCTTCATGGGCGTGGAACGCAAGTACGGCAACTGAACCTCACCCTCACAAAGAAAGATCAAACCTATGGCAGTATTGCAACAACCCATCAGTCACTCCAATCCGTTCGCCCAACAGATCGGCGACGCCCTGGCGCCTGCCGGCACGTTCGTCGCGACCGTGCTGGACATCCAAGACGTGTTCGGTGTCACGCGCCAAAAGTTCCAATCGACCGAGACGGAGAAGGTTGACTTGACCGCATTCCTCTTCGGATTCCGCGACGGCCAGGGCCAGCCCCACAAGGTGGCCAGTCGTCAGATGCGCATCTCGGGAAACGAAAAGAGCGCCCTGTTTTCGTTCCTGAAATCGCTCCTGGGCAAGGCTCCCGGTTACGGCTGGGATTACTGCAGCCTCAAGGGGGCGAAGTGCCTCCTGACGGTCGAGCACGTTCAGCGTCGCGACGGCAGCGGAGTCTACGCCGCGATTGCCGCGCTTTCCCCCGTCCCGGCGGGGTATCCCACTTCCTCGGTCGCGGCCCCGACGGCGGCGCCGCCCCCACAGGCGCAAGCGCAGCCTGCCCCAGCTGCCTCGCCTACTCCCCAACCGGTGCCCACCGCGACTGCGGCCGAGGACGACGTTCCGTTCTGACCCGCCACCCACCCCACCAACCGGGCGGGGAGGACTCGTTCCTCCCCGCCCCCTTTCAAACACCCTTATGGCAGTCTTAACGAGAAACAAAATCCCAGCCGGGCATTGGTACCGCGTGGATGGAACGCCAGTTCACCGCATGCCGACAGCAGACGGGTCCGGCGAGCGCCCCACGACGATCCGCGATGCCAGGAGGATGAACCTCTATCCTTCCGTCACGAGCATCCTTGGCGTCCTGGCCAAGCCCGGCTTGGAGAAATGGAAGCTGGACCAGGTCGCCCTCGCCACCCTTCGTTCCCCCAAGCAACCCGAGGAGTCCCTCGAGTATTGGTGCTCGCGGGTCCGCAACGCCGCCTTCGAACAGGTCGAACAGGCCGCTGACATGGGGACCATGATCCACGGCGCCTTGGAAGCCTCGATGGCGGGCGAACCCTACGATCCGGAGCTGCGGGCCTACATCCAACCCGTTCTCGAATGGAAGGAGAAGACCGGCATCCTCATCGTTGATCGAGAGCTGCGCGTGGTCAACACGGCCGAGGGCTTCGCCGGGACGGCGGACGTTCTCTTTCGCTACGGCCAGAACGGCATCGGGATCCTGGATTACAAGACCAGGAAAACGGTCCCCGGCGAGCGAGTGGTGGCCTACGACAACCAGGCGATGCAACTCGCCGCCTACGCCGCGACCTATTGGGGACCGGAGAACATTGATCGCGTCTTGGCGGCCAACGTCTTCATCAGCACCACTGAGCCCGGCCGGATGGAGGTCGTGAAGCACGAAAACCTCGCCCGCGACTGGCAGGCCTTTCGCATCGTCGCCGCGCTCTGGCGCTACCAGAAGGGATATGACCCAAGAAAGCCGCCCGGCGCATGAGCATGGAGGGGGCAATCATCACTCCAGAGGCCTGGTCTTCCGTCGCCTGCGGCGAGTTGGTCGCGGTTGACTTTGAAACGTTCTACAGCACGGCTTACTCGGTCCAGCAACTCGGTCATTGGGCCTACGTCCACGATGCTCGCTTTTACCCCTACCTGATGGCCGTGACGGACGGGGCTCGGACCTGCGTCTGCCCTCCTTCCAAGTTTCCGTGGGCCACGATCAACGGCAAGACATGGGTCAGCCATAACCGGGAGTTCGACCGTGCGGTGTTCGAGCGGCTTCAGGAGCAGGGACAAATCCCCACTGATGTCAACCCAAGGGATTGGCATTGCACGGCCGCGCTCTGCGCTTACCTTCAGCACCCTCGGGAACTTGCCGGAGCGGCGAAGGCCGTGCTGGGCGTCACCCTCGACAAGGCCGTTCGGGCGAAGGCGAAGGATTGGCGCCTGGACGATGACAGTCTGCGGGCCATCGAGATCCGCGACTACGCCGCCCGGGATGCGCAGGCTGCCCTGGCGCTTTGGCATCGCCTGGAGCGCCACTGGCCGGCGCACGAACGGCAACTCTTCGACCTGACATGCGAAATGGGCCGACGGGGCCTCGCCCTCGACTGGAAGTATGTCCGGACCAAGAAGCTCGAACTCCAGACCCTGGTCGGTGATTTGTCCGCCGCACTGCCCTGGCAGACCAAACCCGCGTCGATCAAAGAATTCACCCTCGCCTGCGAACGGGCTGGCGTCCCTCCGCCTCCTTCGACATCGAACACGGCCCCGGGTTTTCTCCGCTGGCTGAAGAAGCACATCGACTCGGACGCCGCGCTCTGGGTCCGGCATATGCAACGCGTCCGCTCGGCGAACCGGACGGCCAGGGTCCTCGAATCCATGGAGACCCGGCGGATGCCCTCTGGCCGGATGGCGTATGAGCTGAAGTATTTCGGAGCCACCACGGGACGTTGGTCCGGTGGTGGCGGTCTCAACCTCCAAAACCTGAACCGCAAAAGCGCGGAGGGCGTTGACCTTCGCAAGGCTATCGTCGCCCCGCCGGGCCACCTCCTCGCCGCTGTGGACTATTCCCAAATCGAAAGCCGGGTGCTCCTTTACCTGGCCGGGGACGTAGCCGCTCTTGACCTCTTCAAATCGAACCCCGAAGCCGACGCCTACGAAATCCACGCCCGTCGCACGATGGGCTACACCGAGCCCGAACCGCTGAAGGCCTGGGGCGACCGGACCGGATCCAATCTGCGTCAGCTCGCCAAAGCGCGTGTCCTAGGGCTTGGTTTCGGATGCGGATGGAGAAAGTTCATCGAAGTGGCCCGGGTAATGGCGGACCTCGACCTGGGGATGGAGGAATCGAAACGGATCGTGTCCGACTTCCGAAAGTCCAATCCCCTGATCGTCAATCTTTGGTATCGGCTTCAGGACGCGTGCACGGCTCAGAAGGGAGGCCACTACGCGTTGCCCCTCCCCTGCACCCAATACAACCCCGCCTGCAAACGCTACCTGATGTACCGCGACATCACCGTTCGCGACGACACCATCACCTGCACCGTGGGTGGCCAGCGGATGCACGTTTACGGAGGGCTCCTGGCCGAAAACTGGACTCAAGCCACCGCCCGCGACGTGCTCGCGTCCGCCTGGCTGCGATGTTCGCAGGCTGGTTTCGCGCCCGTCCTGAGCGTTCACGACGAGCTGGTTTTCGAACTGCCCGAATCGACCGCCGAGGACGATCTCGCCCGGATCATCGGCATCATGGAAACGCCGGTGCCGTGGGCGCCCCACCTACCGCTGAAGGTCGAGGGCAAGCTGACTGACACCTACACCAAGTGACCCATGGCCTTCCTCTATCCATTCAGCCAGCGCACCGCCGAACGCCTCCAGGCCATGCCAGGCGAGGGAGGAACTCATCGCTGGCTCGCCCAAGTGGCGAGCGGACTGCGCCACCTCCTGACCGCCGACTCCTGTTTCAAGTTCCTCCGTCGTTGCTGCGACGAGGCGGTTGCCCACCGCACTGTGCCGGATACTGAAATTGCCGCCGCGGTGGATTTCGCCTATTCGGGCCAACAGGTCGCCAAGGTCAACTTCGGACGCGGCCCGGTCGATTGGCCCGAGCGCAATCCGGGACTCGTCGCGCGGGTGCTCGCGGAGTCACCCCCAGTATTCGACACCGAGACAGGCACAGACCTAGGCCCAGGCGATGTCCTTCCGACTCTGTTTCGGCCGGGCGAGCTTGTCTGTTCCGGTCGGGTGAAGGATCGAGCGTCTGTCCGCCCGCTCGAGGAAACCATCGCCGATGCCGGCTGGCTCCAGTTCATCGTCGTGAACCCGATGCGCGGCAAGGAGGCCGTCAATTTCGAGGGCAAGCGTTCGGCCCGCTGCCAGAACAACACCGGCATCCGCCGGCATCTGGTCGCCGAGTTCGACGACCGCGCCCTGTCGAAGGCGCAGCAGGCGCAGTTGATCGGCAGGCTCGCCGCGTTTGCCCCCCTGGTCATGGTGGTCGATTCCGGCGGCCAGAGCCTCCACGCCTGGTTTCGGGTCGATCAGATGCCCGCCCGGGACCTCGTCCGGTTCTTCTACGTCGCCTGCCTCCTGGGCGCTGACCCCTCGCGCTGGGACATCTGCGGGTGGTTGCGCATGCCCGGTGGCCTGCGTGCCGTCGAAGGCGTCCCGTCCGGTCGCCAGCGAATCCTCCACTTTAACCCAGGCCTGGCCCGTGGCTGACTATTCGCCCATCAACGTCCTGCTGGCCGACTTTCTCCCCGCCGACCTTTCGGAGGCGATGGAGAAGGAGGCGGTCAAGGTCGAGTCGCTTCCGCCCGTCCGATCCCTGGACGCGCTCAAGACCCCGGACAAGGAGAATGACCCCACAGAGCTGATCGCCTGGCGCTTCCTCTACCGTGGAGGCGTCTGCCTTGTCCTGGGTCCCACCGGAGTGGGCAAGTCCTCTCTCCTGATGCAGTTGGCCATCCACTTCGCCGTCGGCAAGGCGCTCTTCGGCATCAGCCCCGGCTCGTATTACCTCAACCGGGGAATGCGCGTTCTCCTCGTCCAGGCGGAAAACGACGAAGGGGATCTCGCCGAGATGCGCAATGGCGTCCTGGCCGGCTGCGCCGATCTCGCCGACGCGGACAAGGTCGAAGCCCAGAAGCGGATCCTGGTCTGCACCATCGCCGACAAGAGCGCGGACAAGTTCGCTCTGGCGCTGGACGCCCTGCTGGCCGAGCACGGCCCCTTCGACATAGTCATCGTGGACCCCGCCTTTGCCTACCTCGGAGGCGACAGCAACAGCCAGAAGGATGTCAGCCACTTCATGCGCGAGTTGTTGAATCCCCTCCTGCAGCGCCACCAGGTCGGGATGCTCCTGGCCCATCACACGAACAAGCCGCTCAGGGGTAAGGAAAAGGACAACTGGGAGGCCGGTGACTACGCCTACCTGGGCGCGGGCTCCGCCGAATGGATCAATCCGGCCCGGGCGGCGTTGGCCCTCCGGTCGATTGGCTCGGACACCGTCTTCGAACTTCGGGCACCCAAGCGCGGGAAGCGCCTCCGATGGGAGGATGAGGACGGCTCGCCAACCGTCACCCAATTCATCGCCCACCATCGGGACGTGGGTGTCATCTGCTGGCGAAAAGCCGAACCTGACGAAGTCGAAGAGCTCTTGGCTGACGACGGCCCAGGACGTCACCGAAAGCTGAATCCCATCGAAGTCCTTCACTGCATTCGCGCCAATCCCGAGCGCAACCAGTCATTCTACAAGGCCGAGGTCGCTCGGATGCTTCAGTGCGCGCGCAACACCGTTCAGAACGCGCTCAAGACGGCTGTAGCCAGGGGTTGGATCAGGTTTGAAGAGGACGGGCAGGAGAAGCTCTATCGCCTTACCGGAAAGGGAGAACAACGGGTCGAAAACACGCCTTCGACCGTGGATTGGACCAACCACTGACCAACAATTATGAACAACCATTTTTGGTCACTCTTAACATCCCATAAACCAATGACTTACAACGCCAGTGACTATGAACCCACCAAAACCAACAAAACCCACCAACCAGAAATTCACCCCCTACGGGGGTGGTGTGAATTTCTGGTCGGTTGGTACGCGGACGAAATCTGGCACCTGAGCGCATGAAAGGACTCTCCCCCACCCAACGAACGCTCCGCGCCCTACGCGAACAAGGCCTGGTCTGCGCCATCGTCGAGAAGTGGAATCCGTACGGCGGACCCCATGGGATCCGGCAGGACCTCTTCGGAATCATCGACGTTCTCGCCCTCGACCCTCAGCGCGGCGTCGTGGGCGTCCAGTCCACGGGTAACGACTTCGCCGGCCACCTGCGCAAGCTCACCGAGGAACGGGCGCAGGAATGCCTGGACTGGCTTTCGACCCCCGGCGCCACGCTCGAGCTGTGGGCCTGGCGAAAGGTCAAAGCCCGGCGGGGCGGCAAGCTGCTCCTCTGGCAGCCGCGTGTCCGGGTTCTCACCCCATCCGATTTCCAAGCTCAACCCCAGGACGTGACGAAGTGAAGCAGGAGTTCCATGACGACGCAGTCGCGAAGAACCGCGATCCTCTCGACGCCCCGGACCAGGACTTTGCCTGGGACCAGCTCTACGAGCGCCTCAACGAGGACGCCACCAACGGGAAGAACGATCCGAAGCTTTCCGAAACGGTAGTCCGCCTGCTTCAACTTCTGCTGCCGCCATCCGGTCGGCGCATTCAGCCCGAATCCCTCGGAATGCGCCTCATCGCCTTGGCGTGGGTGCTGAGCCCCGGCTACTTCGAGGGCAGTCCCTCCATCCGCAAACTGGCGCGCCGCTGCGGAGTGCGCATCGCCGCGCTGGCGAACTACACCGGCTTCTACAGCCGCTTGCTCGGATGGCGCAACCGGGGACAGCGACACGCCTGGAACTGGCTTCGCGACGGCACTCCCACCCATAGAGGCAAGGGAGCGAAATCGAAGGTGAAGCGTAACGTTCCCGCTTCGATGAAGCAGCCGGCAAAACGGAAGCGAAAGAGCCGTTAAGAAAGATGTCCACCGTGCTCCAAGAACCGCAGTTGTGGCTCTTCCCGGGCCTGTTGCCCGCGATGCCGCCACTGCCAAGTGATGATGATGAAGAACGATGGTCAGACATTGATGAGTTCCCAGGCTATCAGTGCTCGACGCTCGGCAGGTTTCGCAACGTCGGCACAGGGCAACTGCTGCGAGGGACGATTGCCCACAACGGGTATGTCCATATCGGACTCCGGAGGACTGGAGAACAGGTCTGGCGTCTCGCTCATCGAATCATCGCGCAGACGTTTCTGGAGCAACCGGATACAGATCGTGAGCTGGTAGTAAACCACATCAACCAAGACCGTGCTGACAACCGAACCTGCAACCTTGAATGGGTCACTCGTCGCGACAACGCCAAGCACTGGCTGCGGCTGCGAGGGTAGGAGTCTTCTTTTACCCACGGTGGCCAGGAGGTGTGGCGTCAGCCCTGAAAACGCACATGAATGAACGAAAACCAAAAAAACGCGCAGAAGTTCCGCCAGAAGCCACTGGGCCGGCGGTGAATTGCGCCTTTGATGAACTGGTCCCGCTCGAAAAGCTGGTGCCCAATCCCCGCAATCCGAACCAGCATCCGCAATCCCAGGTGGCGCTGCTGGCCAAGGTTATCGCCCACCAGGGTTGGCGTTCACCCGTCGTAGTGTCGAAGCGGTCCGGCTTCATCGTCTCGGGCCACGGTCGCTATGAGGCCGCGAAGGCACTCGGATTGACGAAGGTTCCCGTCGATTACCAGGACTTCCCGAGCGACGCCGACGAGTGGGCGCACCTGGTCGCGGACAATCGACTGGCGGAGTTGGCGGAGGCCGACAGCGCGGCCCTGAGGGAACTGCTCACCGAATTGAAGGCGGGCGACTTCGATCTCGATCTGGCCGGGTTCGACGTCAACGCCCTGGCCGGCCTGTTGGCCGAACCGCCCGAACCGACGCCTCCCGAGGACTTCCCCGAAGTGGATGAGGACCTCCCGACCGAATACCAGTGCCCTCGCTGCCAGTATCGCTGGGCAGGGAAACCGGCATGACCAAGCCCCCCTACAACGTCCCATCGATGGTGGCTATTGGCGCCCTTCCCGACAACGGCCTGCGGGTGGTCTCGACCTTCAGCGGGTGCGGCGGTTCGTGCCTTGGCTTTCGCATGGCGGGCTACCGCGTCCTCTGGGCCAACGAGTTCATCCCGGCAGCGGTGGATGTCTACCGCGCCAACCATCCCAGCACGATCCTGAGCACTCAGGACATTCGGAAGGTTGAGCCGGAAGCGATTCTCGCTGCCATCGGTCTGAAGCGCGGTGAGATCGACGTACTGGAGGGGTCCCCACCCTGCGCCAGCTTTTCGACCGCCGGCAAGCGGGAGAAGCATTGGGGAAAAGCCAAACGCTACAGTGATACTGTCCAGCGCGTGGACGATCTGTTTTTCGAGTTCGCCCGCCTGGTCGAAGGTCTGCAGCCCAAAGTGTTCGTTGCGGAGAACGTCAGCGGCTTGGTCAAGGGCGTGGCCAAGGGTTACTTCCTCGAATTCCTGGCCAGGCTCAAGGACTGCGGTTACCGGGTCGGCTGCAAGGTTCTCGATGCGCAGTGGCTCGGTGTCCCGCAGGCGCGGCAGCGAACCATCTTCATCGGTGTGCGGAAAGACCTCGGCAGAGACCCAGTATTCCCGAAGCCGCTCTCCTACCGATACAGCCTGCGCGAAGCCCTACCGTGGATCGTGCGCGGGAAGTACGGCCCGGCATGGAAACCAGCCGACGCGCCCAGCCCGACGGTGAGCGCGGGAACGTCCTACAACCCGAGCACAAGCCACCAGGGACTGGAGTTGGTCGAAGCGGTCATTCACGAAACCAAGGGCAAGTTCCCCTCAGCCGGGGATGTGACGGACCGGCCTTGCCCGGCGATCACGGTCATGGGAAAGGGTCAGCTAAAGATGCGGATCCGGGGCGGCACCGGCGCGGCATTCGAGCAGAAAGGCCAGGCGTTTGACCTCGACCAGCCGTGCCCCACCGTCCTGGGAACCAAGCCCAACCAGTTCGAGGTGGATATGACCCGCTTCGCAATCGGCAAGGAGTGGGACAAGCTGAAGCCTGGCGAGGCCTCGGACAAATACTTCAACCTGGTGCGTCCGCATCCCGACGAACCATGCCCCACGATCTGCGCGGCTCACGGGCATCCGGGGGTGGCGAGCGTCACGCACCCGACCGAAAAGCGAAAGCTGACCATCGCCGAATTAAAACGCATCTGCGCGTTTCCCGACGACTTTGTGCTGACCGGCACCTACTCGCAGCAGTGGGAACGCCTCGGGCGGGCGGTCCCGCCGACAATGATGTTCCACGTTGCCCGCACGCTTCGCGATGAAATCCTCCTTTGAAGTTCCCAAGCATTGGACCTTCCGCAACCGGAAAGTGGCCAGCCACTTCAACCAGCACGTAAGGGAACAGTTGCCCTGGTATGATCTTGCCACCAACGCGGTCGCCCACTTTGGCCGGCACTACATCCCGCGCAACGGCGTCGTCTATGACATCGGCGCTTCGACGGGGAACATCGGCTTGGCCCTGAAGGAAACACTCATCCAACGCCAGGCGCGGTTCTTCGCCATCGAAGAGAGCCGCGAAATGGCGGACCGGTATGAAGGCCCGCCGCAGCTCGTGGTCGCCGACGCGGCCTCATTCGACTACACGCCCTTCGATTTCGCGGTCTGCTTCCTGGTGCTGATGTTCCTCCCTGTGGACACGCGGGCCTCCTTTCTGCGCCGATTGCAGGGATTGACCAAACCTGGCGGAGCACTCGTGGTCGTGGACAAGGTTCAAATGCCGCCGGGCTACGTCGGAACGGCGTTCAGTCGGCTGACGTTGCAGCAGAAGCTTGCCGTAGGGGCCAAACCCGACGACATCCTGCGCAAGGAACTGTCCCTGGCTGGCTACCAGCGTCCGATCGATCCACTGATGCTCCCGAAGGCGGCGCGGACATTCTTCCAGGTCGGTGAGTTCGTGGGGTGGATCCTGACGGCACCCGAGCGCTAACCATGGCCGACGCAAACGCCATCAGCGCTGCCCAGCTCGCCCGACTGTCCGGGCTGACAGACCGTCGGTTGCGTGAGTTGGCCAGCGAAGGATGGTTTCCGAAGGCGGTCGAAGGCCGCTACCAACTCGTCCCCACCATCCAGGGCCTGCTCCGGTATTACCGCGAACGCGAACAGTCCCGGATCATTCAGGATGCCTACGACAGCATTGGCGCATGCGCAGCCGCTACCGGTATTCCCGTCTCGACCCTCAAACACGCTAAGCGTCAGGGATGCTCCGCCTTTCGTGGCAGCCGGGTCTATCTTGCTCCGCTACTCCGCTGGATGTTCGAGTCTCCCGACCGATCACGGGTGAACTATGATCAGGAACGCGCTCAGCATGTCGTGCTTCAGAACGCCAAGCTGAAGGTTGAGCTTCGGCGACTGAAGCGCGAACTCTTGCCCGTGGAGGAAGTCACCCACCTCGGTGCCGAACTGGGCGCAGCCATCCGCAAGGTCATCACCCGCCTTCATCGCACCGCGCCGTCCCTTGAAGGACAGAGCGTGGCCATCATCGAGGCCCGCCTGAAGGAGGAGGAAGACGACATCCTCAAACAGTTGCATACCCTCGACGAGCGCTTGAAGGGGTGGCAACCGGCGGATTCTCCCTGACCCCGCCGAAGGCCTGCCCTGAGCTTGTCGAAGGGATCGACACTGGACCCTCGCCCGGTGCGCCCTCTAAGAGGTTCACCGGATGAAACCGGATAAAGTTCCCGATACGGTCCAGGCGATCATCGCGCAAGCGGGCGGCCTTGGAATGCGGGGTGCCTTCATTTACGTCGGTGCCCACAACATCACCTACAGATGCGCAGAGGCCGAAGGAGAATACCGCTCGAGTCGAATGTCTCGCCTGGGATCGTTTCGTGGTTTCGGCTGCGTGGACTTCGAGGTTGGGGTGAAGTTCAGGGTGAACGGAAGGCGCGGCAGGGGCTGGACCATGGTCATCGCCTACGAACCCGATGACACCTACACGGTTTGGCTGGTGGAGGCTCACCGCAAACGTCAGCCAAGCTCGATGGTGCTCGCGTGTCGACGGGATGTTTACTGCGACACCTTGCAATCCGTGATTGAGGCGACCTATGACGAAGCGATCCGCGACCACAACCAAGGCTTCATTCCGCTGTCATGAACGAGCCCGGCTCGCCCCGTCCCCGCAGGCGCAGAAAGGACAACCACGAGTTTGGAGTCATTCGGTTGCGGGAACTACCGCTCGCCCTACCCACCTGCGACTGTCCTGAGCGCATCCACGACTTTTGGGCGGCCAACATCACCACGGCGCCCTGGTACAACCCCGAGGTCGAGTGCCTCTGCGTCATCCACTTGAACAGCCGGCGTCGGGCGACCGGCTTCCATCTTGTCGGCATCGGCACCCTCGACAGCGTGACCATGCACCCCCGAGAGATATTCCGAACGGCCATCGTCAGAGCCGCTGCGGCCCTCGTGGTTGCCCACAATCATCCCAGCGGCGATCCCACCCCAAGCGAGGCGGACATCAAAGCCACTCGCGACCTAGTGCGGGCCGGCCAACTCCTGCGGATCGAAGTCCTCGATCACGTCATCATCGGCCGCGCTGAACCCGAGCGAAATCGTCCGTGGGCATCGTTGCGGGAATTGGGCTTCTTCGCTGCGTGAATGCACTGATGCACGGATTGCAAGCCGACCTCTATCCTCAATCCTGATTTAAGATTTCGGTATTGAGGCGCGTCAAGCGCAGGTATGCTTGCCTTATGTCCTGGTAAACAGGTATCTCATTTGTCCTCATTCCTCGACTGTCAACGGTTCCCACGCCCGGGGGAAACAGCTTTACCCCGTAACCGAATGCATGACTTCTCTGAGCACTCGGGGCATAAATCAGGAACAGTCCCAGGCTGTTCATTTGAAGAAAGAACCAGAAACCTGAGGCGTTGGACTTCACCGGACCGCGTTCCGTCGAAATGAAGCTGTCACTCACCGCACAACCGAGAGTTTTCTTGCGAACGACTACAGCTTCAAGGGACGGAGTGAACCAAGGCCAGATTCTCTCCCTGACACCATCGCGAGCAGATTGACACATACCCACAAACTCGTTTGCTTTACTGAGAGAGAGCAAGGACTGGCGCAGGACAACGCTTGCCTCAAGAGCACGCAGCATGAGCCATTTTACCAAGATCTCTCCATCAATTTCTAAGCTTCCTATGCGAGAGTCTGGAGCAACATATTCTGACAGCATGGCTTTGACCGGCGCTTCAAGGTTTTCCCCAAGTGCGCTGTTGCACGCCCTACAAAGTATCTTGGATTGAGCATCTTTGATTTGCCCTATCGGCTGTGATTCAGTGATCACTTCCTCCTTCGATTTCCCCCGCACGACATTGATGAATCGTGCTTGGCATGCTTCCCCTAGCCAGCGCGGAATGTAGTGTTCATTACTGTCGGCCCGTTGATCACAGAGTAAACAGGTTTTCACGCTCCTCTGATTATCGACATCCACAGCTAGTTGCCAATCTACATTTATCACTGTCTGTATCTGGGCAGCAAATTCTCTTAGGCCATCAGGCGTAACGTTCGCTCTTGGGTATGCGAACGTCTCGCCATCCCCTCGTCGAGGGTTTCTGCTCCGCCTGCAAACCCGCCGACCGTCGTCCCCCTTGGCAGTGGTGTGAACAACACGTCCACGTCGATGAAACATCGCCGCTACCCGGTCGCTGGCGGTCCGACGCGTCCCCTTGGGTCCGGGCGGTCATGGAGGACTTCGCCAACAACGCCGTCCGCGACATCGCCGTTCAGTGCGCGGCTCAGAGCGCCAAGACTCAGACGGTAATGAATTGCGCCTGCTGGGCCATCGCCGAAGACCCTGGCCCCGCCATGTGGGTGACGGCAACCAAGGATGAACTCCGCGACTTCATGCGGGACCGTCTCACGCCGACCTTTGAAACTTGCCGACCGGTCAAGGAGCGCATGGCGGAGCCGACTCTGACCGGATTCGCCTTCGATGGGATGCCGTTCTACGCGGGCTGGTCCGGCTCCAAGGCGCGGCTTCAGTCCAAGCCCATCCGCTGGTTGTTCTGCGATGAAGTCCGCAACTACCCACCGGGGCGGCTGGAGATGGTGCTCAAGCGGACACGGTCTTTCTGGAACTCGCGGCGGTTCCTGATTTCAACTCCCGGCAACAAGGGGGACGCGATGGACACCGCGTTCCGCGCCGGTGACCAGCGCGTCTGGCATTTCGAGTGCCCTGCATGCCATCACCTTCAGTTGCTCAAGTTCGAGCAACTGAAATGGGACTCGAACGACACCACCAAGCCCGAAGGTAAATGGCGGTTCGATGCGTTGGCGGACACCATCCGCTTCGAGTGCGTAGGGTGCGGGCATCGAATCAAGGACACGCCGATTGACCGTCGTTGGATTGAGAATCACGGAC
>Ga0302046_10002620_pt1 | contig 16714 bp, 13 predicted proteins | sample RVTome_11_FD_200261 | JGI IMG/M metagenome (GOLD analysis project Ga0302046, IMG submission 200261) | Soil microbial communities from uranium-contaminated site in the Upper Colorado River Basin, Wyoming, United States - RVT147D111 (version 2) ...
CGGCAGCGCGGTGAGGCGCCGGACGGCTTCTTCGAGGGGGATGAGGGCTTCGTCACGGACGTACTTGCCGAGCAGGCGGGCGAAGTTGCCGTACGCCCGTGGGTGGGGCTGGGATTCGAGAAACGACCCTTCCGCCGCCAGCGATGCGCCGTCCGAGCCGAAAGACATCCAGGGGAGCGCCACCTTTTTGCGGATGTTGTCTTCGTCCATGACGAAGTAGACGGCCGAGACCCGGCTGCTGTCCTCGATGACGAGGTCCATGGCGGTCACGGCGGGCGAGGTGCCGCGCTCGGCGGCGACCTCGGCGAGCGTCTTGCCGGTGTAGGAACGGAGCGTCTCGTTGCGAAAACCCACCAGCAGCACGTTGTCGGGCGACCCCGCCAGTTCCAGGTTGTTGGTCCATCCCAAAGCAGGGGCAGCCATCTCGCGCCGGACGCGTTCGCGGGTGGCCGGGTCGCGGAGGCGGCCGATCCAGGCGTGCAGGCCGCCTTCCTGCACCCACGGCGGCATCGTCGCGTTGAGGCCGGTCGAACTGGCGTGGTAGGTGTACATGTCCGCCGTGATCGCCAGGGTGAGGAGGCAGAGAAGTACATACGAGAAAGCGCGGCTCATCATCGGCGGTCCCACGTCATGCAGCGTCAGGCCCGGAACAGGTAGCTGAGCTTGATGAAGAACCCATCGGCCGTCCGGTCCAGGCTGCGGAAGCGGAAGGAATGCGGCTCCCGGAGGCTGCTGCCGTAGCCGAAAAAGAAGACGGTGCCCGGCGTCGGCCGGTACGAGATGAGGCCGTCCACGCGGAATTCGTTGCGCCGGACTTCCGTCGTGCGGGCATACGTTCCGGTGGCCGGGTCGAAGATCAAGAGGGGATCGTCGGTCCGCGAGTGGTCCCGGAGTTCGTCGACGAAGTTGGCGTCGTACTGGCCGACGAGGCGCACGAAGAGCGACGGCGTCAACTGGTATTCGACCTTGAGCCGGGGAACGCGGCGGATGCCTGCGTTGCTGTTGTCGTCGGGCCGGATGTACTGCTGGTGGTTGTAGAGGAAGTCGACCCGGAGCTTGTCCGTCGGGCGCCAGTCCGCCCGCAGCGTGATAAAGAGGATGTCGGCGGGTGCCCACTCGAAGAAGTTTTCGTCGCGCCCGTAGATGACGAAGAGGCTTCCGGAGAACTGCTTGAAGCGCGGCGTCCCGGCGCTGAGGACGATGTCGAGGTTCGAGAGGCGGTCGGTGCCGGTGTAGGCGACGGTGTCGACGACCACGCCGTTCCGGGTCCTTTCGATGAAGTAGTCCGTATAGAGTTCGGGGGGATACTTGAACGACTCGATGAGCAGCGAGGCGCCCAGCGACCACCCGCCCCGCAGGTTGAACGCGCTGTTGAGGTGGAGCTTAGGGTCGTTGGGATACTTGCCGTCCGCGAAGCGGTCGTAGTCCCACGTGCCGTTGAACGTGATGCTGCCGGTCCAGCTTTCGAGGGTGCTGCCGGGCTTACCGAAGAGGGTGACCCGTGGGACGAAGCTCATCGTCGTGATGCCGCCCCGGCTGATGAACCCGCTCTCGGCGCGGAAGTCGGGATGGATGCCGTTCATGCTGAAGTTAAAGCCGAAGCGGCGGCCTTCGCGGTCGAGGCGCAGGTCCCAGAGCGGCGCCGAGGTCGTGACGCCGCCGCGCCGGGTAAAGCTGGCCGCGCCCTGGAACGTCAGCGCGTACAGGCGGGCGAAGACGAGCCGCCCGTCGACGGCCGCCACCCGGTTGTAGGCGTCTCCGTCGATCTTGTCGGTGTAGGCCGCGCCCAGCGAAGACTGTTCGCCGAGGTCCCGGCTTATCCGCAGCAGGTTGTAGAAACGGTGGTCGTCGCCGGCGAGCGACGTCGTGCGGGCATCGGCGGCCGAGAGGAGGGCCAGGTTGGTGCCCGACACCTTGCCGGTGAGCTTGACGGCCCCGATGGGATCCACGACCTGGCGGGTGTAGATCAGCCGGTTCGGCATCTGGAAGAGTTCGATGCCGTCGAGGAAGAACGGGCGCTTCTCCGGAAAAAACGTAGCACGGCGCGGGTCATACTGGATCTGCGCGACGTCGGCTTCGATCTGTGAGAAGTCGGGGTTGGCCGTCCCGTTGAGGGTGAGGTTGTTCGTGATGCCCCAGCGCACGGTGCCGCCCAGTTCCGGCTCGACGCGGCCGTACGCCCAGCCCGCCTCCATCGGAGCGCCGGCGACGCTCGACGTCAACTCGGGCGTGAGGTCGAGCACGAGGCCGCGCCGGAGGTCCGTCATGCCTACGAGCGCACCGCCCTGTGCCAGGAACGAGGCGTTGGCCTGGCGCACGTCCGTCCAGGTAAGTTCGTAGCCGGAGTGTTGCACGCGGCGGATGACGTTGAAACCCCAGTCCTGCACGTCCTCGGATTGATAGCGCAGGCTCTTGAAAGGGACCGCGACTTCGACCTCGTAGCCGTAGGGCGTGAGCCGGCCCCGGGAGTGGTAGACGAAGTCGGGGCTCAGGTCGATGGCATAGGCGCCCTGGCTGCCCTCATTGCCGGACGACATCCCCGCCCGCCGCGCCGCGTCGCGGAGGATGCCGTCGGCCTGGACGCCCAGCGGATTGACGCCGATGATGAAGGCCTGCCGCTGGTCGTTGAAGGTGTCGAGGAGGATCTGAATGGAGTCATCGCCCCCGATTTTGTCGCGATCCGCCAGGGTGGCACGGACCTCGCTGTGGATCTCGTAGGCGCGGATCCCGAAGTGGATGGCCGTCGGCGAGTACCAGATGAGCACGACGGTAGAATCGTCGGCCGTCCGTCCGTCTACTGGCAGGTACTGGGAGAAGCCGCGGAGGACGACGGCCTGCGCCCATACCGGCTCGTCCAGCGCGCCGTCGAGCAGGATGTCTGACTCGAAGCGGGGCAGGCGTACTTCCTCCGGGGGAGGGAGTTCTCCGCCGGGGGCAGCGGAGATGGGTTGGAGCACGGCCGTGCCCACGATCCAGCAAGCAACGCAGGGGGCCAGTAAGATACGCGCAGGAGCTCTCATCATAACGGGCAGCATCATGCCGGAGAGGAGGGGTGGGTGGGGCGGCACGCGAAGACGCCGTCTTGTTTTCCTACCTGCGCATAAAGTACGACAGGTTGGGCACATGTTGCGCGGTTTTGCCGTTTGCTGTAGACGTAACCCTTTTTGTCCTTGCTGTTCAGGCAGCCAGGTACCGCGCCGATGACACCGTCAAACCGTTGGGCAGCGAGGGGTTGGAGGCCCGGCCTTCCGGGTTTCTCCTGTTTGCTGCCGCCCGTCGTACTGCTTTTCGTGCTGAACGGCCTGCTGCCGCCGGCTACGGCGTCCGCCCAGGAGCGGCCCTTGAGCTATCAGGGCAGCCTCGGGCTGACGGTAGGTTTCCTGGCGGAACCGGTGGCGGGAACCGGCGGAAGCGTCGGTGTTCAGTTTGGCTTCTCGCCCCGGCTCTTCCGGGTGCTGGCGCTTCACTTCGAGGGCGGCGTCGAATATCTGGGGCCGGTATGCTTCGAGGAGGGCGCGGCGTGCCGGGCCGCACGCACCCGGTCCACGGATACGTTTATGGCGTCCGGGGCAGCGGCCGTAGGGCTGTTGACGCCGCCTTTCTATCTCGGTACGCGTTCCGAGAGGCTGGACGTCGCCGTGGGAGTCTTTGCCGGGCGCGAAGGGGTCGTGGCCGGTCTCGGCCGGGGAGACTGTCTCACCTGCAGGGCCGCAGGCGTCCGCCTCCGGGGCGGCTTTTTCGTAGAGCCGACCCTCGAAGTGTGGTTCCTCCCCGAGTATGGCATAGGCACGGCCTTTCGTCTCTACGACACGGCGGCGGACGTGCAACGACGCCTCACCGTGCGCTTTTTGATCCGTGCGGGTACGTGAGAACACGGGGGCGGCGGCTCTACCCAAGAACCCGGATCCGGGTCTCTCGGTTATATCGGCAACCCGCCTGCACGCGGGATTTCGTCAGGCGATGCTGAATTGATTCGGGGCGCAACCAAAAGAAGCAACAGAGATGGCTGGTCACAGTAAATGGTCGAAGATCAAGCGGCAAAAAGCCGCGACCGACAGCAAACGATCCAAAATCTGGGCGCGTGTCTCGCGCGACATCACGGTAGCAGCGCGGGAGGGCGGCGGTGACCCGTCGATGAACGCGCGGCTGGCGCTGGCCGTCGAGAAGGCCAAGGCCGAGAATATGCCCAAAGACAACATCGAGCGGGCCATCAAACGCGGCACCGGCGAGATCGAGGGGCAGGAGTACGAAGAGATCACCTATGAGGGCTACGCGCCGGGCGGCGTGGCCGTCCTCGTCGAGGCGCTCACGGACAATACCAACCGCACCGTAGCCGACCTCCGGCACCTCTTCAGCAAGGCCGGCGGTAGCCTCGGGAAGACCGGGAGCGTCGCCTATCTCTTCGAGCGCAAGGGTGTGATCGAGGTGCCTGCCGGCGCGATGGACGAGATGGCTTTGTTCGAACTGGTCGTAGAGGCCGGGGCCGAAGACCTCGAACAGGACGAAGATGCCTTCATGGTGACGACGGCCGTGGAGGCGTTCGAGGCGGTGCGGACGGCGCTTCAAGAAGCCGACGTCGCCGTGGAGGAGGCCAGCCTCGTCTATGTGCCTACCACCACCGTCAAGGCCGACCCGGAGCAGGCCCGTAAGCTCGCCAGCTTTCTCGAAAAACTCGAAGAAAGCCAGGATGTGCAGGCCGTCTACTCGACGCTCGACGAGGATTCGATCCTGACAAGTGTTTGAGTGTTATGGTGTTTTGGTGTTATCGTGTTTTACTTTGTCAGTCGCTGTGCCCGCGTGATGTTCCGGTACGACCAACCCGGCCCCTGAAACCCGCAAACACTGAAACACCCCAATACCGTATTCATGATCATACTGGGTATTGACCCCGGCTCGCGGCATACCGGCTACGGCGTCGTCGAGCATGACGCCGGGGGGCAGCGCATCGTCGAATATGGCGTGCTGCACCTTGATGTGACGCAAGATCATGAGTTACGGCTCAAGCACATCTACGACCGTCTGACGCAAGTGATTACCCGATGCCTGCCGGACGAATGTGCCATCGAGATGCCCGTCTACGGCCGTAACCCGCAGTCTATGCTCAAGCTGGGGCGGGCGCAGGCGGCGGCCATGCTGGCGGTGCTGAATCGGCAAATCCCCGTGACCCAGTACACGCCGAAGGAAGTGAAAAAGTCGGTCACCGGCAATGGAAACGCGGCGAAAGAGCAGGTGTGGTTTATGATCCGCAACCTCTTGTCGATCGAGGAGGATAAAGGGCCGGATGCTTCCGATGCCCTGGCCGTAGCCCTCTGCCACGCCCATCGCCAGGCACGCAGCGCAGCGACGAACAACTACAAAGATTGGTCTGCCTTTCTCCGCGCCAACCCCGATAGGATCTCCTAGCCTGGATTGTCTCCAGGACAATCCAGGAAAATCTATTCGTAGAAGTAGCCGCGCTCCTCATCGCGTACGCGGACGACGTCGGCGACCTCGTCCGCGTCCATCGTGTGATCACACATCTGACCGACGAGAAAGGCGATCTGGCGGTCTTTATTCGGGGCCTGATTCCATTCGGGATGGGCCTGTTCGATGATGCTGATCAGGATGCGCAGGTACGGATAGCGACGCTCAGGCGTTTCGAGGCCGACGATGGCCTGGGCAAAAAGCTCGGCGTTACGACCGACTTGCCGGTCCACAATTTTAGTTTCGTAGTACATAACAGGGAATCGTGTGCAACGGTGGCAGGGCGGTATGAAGGAGCGGCGCTTTGAACGCAGGGCCGACCCTGGTACGGCGTGGTAGGGAAGCCCGTTCCGGCCCGGATAGATACCCATGATAGGTAACAGCACCCACGGAACCAACCGTGCATCCAAGAAAAACGAGTCCTGCACCGGGGGTACGGGGCAGCTCCAGGGAGCGAACCCGGCAGCGGGTCGATGCGTTAGAAGCAGCCGCTGAGCTACAAAGCCTGTTATGAAAAAACCAAGGGTTAATGCCGGATCGAGCCCGTATCGGCTCGAATTATTGCCGGTTGTGCAAGCCTATCACCGGCGGGCCCGTGTAAAGCCGGAGCTTCAACGGGGCGAGCTGGTCTATTACGGTCCGCTGCCGGCCTACTACGGCATCGGCGAAGTGAAGCATGTAGTGGGTTCCTTCGCCGCCGTAGACTTTCGCGGGACCGGCTATTTCAGCGTACACGAAGACGTCATTGACCAGCGCTACCTCATTCCCATCCCCGTATCGGCCATGTCGTTGCTGTAGGGCGTTGCCCTGCGTGCTGCATCAAGCGTGAGAAAGATGGCGCTTTCCGTAGATCACGTTACCAAGCGCTACGGCGACTTTGTGGCGGTGAATCAGGTAACCTTTGAGGCGCAGCCGGGGCGCATCCTCGGGCTGCTCGGCCCCAACGGCGCAGGCAAGACCTCGACGATCCGCATGATCGCCTTTATCACGGTGCCGGACGAAGGAGAGATCCGGTTCAACGGGCGATCCGTAGGGCCTGAGAGCCAGCAGCAGATGGGCTATCTGCCCGAAGAGCGCGGCCTCTACAAAAAGCTCAAGGTGGAGGAGCAACTCCGCTACCTCGCCGAACTCAAGGGGCTGAACCGCGCCGAAGCATCTCGGAGGATCCGCTACTGGCTCGAACGCTTCGACCTGCTCGCCTGGGCGGGCAAAAAGACCCAGGAGCTGTCGAAGGGCATGCAGCAGAAGATCCAGTTCATCGCGACGATTCTGCCCGAGCCGCGCCTGATCATTCTCGACGAGCCCTTCAGCGGCCTCGACCCGATCAACGCAGAACTGCTGCGCGAGATCATCCAGGACCTCAAAGAGGAGGGCCGGACCATTCTTTTCGCGTCGCACCGCATGGAGCAGGTCGAGCAACTCTGCGACGACATCTGCCTGATCTCGCGAGGAGAGATCCTTGTCAAGGGGCCGCTGCGTGACGTCAAGCGCAGCTTCGGCCGCGACACCATCATCCTGGAGTTCGACGGCAACGATGCGTTTCTCGATGAACTCCAAGCCCAGGGCCTTGTTCGTATCGGCAATCGCAGCCACCACCGGGCCGAGCTACATCTGCTTGACGGCACACCGGCCCGGCGCATCCTGGAGGCGGCGCTGCACCACGCCGATGACGTCTACCGTTTCCAACTGGTTGAACCGCCGCTGAGTGAGATCTTCATCAACGTGGTCACCGAGCAGCAAGGCGGGCTGGTGGCGACGCGAGCACAACACCTGCTACGCTAATGGGCAAAATCTGGATTATCCTCAAGAGCGAGTTCTGGCGCCGGGTCGCCTCCAGGGGCTTTATTCTGACGACGGTGCTGGGTCCGCTGGCGATGATAGCCTTTTTCGTCGTCATCGGCTTCATTGCGGCCCAGACGCTCACCAGCGACGCCCGCACGGTAGCCGTCATCGATGAGACCGGCGTGTTGTTGCCGCGCCTGCTGGCCGAAGAAACCAACCCGCACCACCTCGTCGCCGCCGAGGCGCCGGTGGATTCGGTGCGTACGGCGGTATTGGAAGGCGCGTACGACGGATACCTGGTGCTTCCGAACGACCTGCTCAGCGGGCAGGGGCGGGCCACCTATTACGCCGTCGAAGGCGGTGGTTTCAGCCTGGAGAACTGGCTAGAAGACCGGATCGAGCGAGCGCTGGAAGAACACCGGCTGCGCGAAAAGAACGTCGACCCCGAGGTACTGGAGATCTTGAAGACCCGTGTCTCTTTGAACAATGTAAAGCTGACCGAGACAGGCGAAGAGGCCGGCGATTCGAGGTTCTATTCGACCCTCGGCGTCATCATGGGTATGCTCATTTACATAGCCATGCTCATCTACGGGACCGTGGTGATGTACGGAGTGATCGAGGAGAAGGCAACGCGGGTCGTCGAGGTCATCATCTCGTCGGTGCGACCGTTTGACCTGCTCATGGGCAAGGTGCTTGGCATCGGCGCGATGGGGCTGGTGCAAATGACGGTCTGGGCCGTGCTCATCCTGGGGGGGGTCACCTTTGCCGGGACCATCGTGGCGCTGTTTCTGGATCCGGCTGCGTTGAACCTGCCCGAGGCGGCGTCGCAGCAAGAGATACTGGCTGCGGCCGACATTACCCTGCCGAGCCTGTCCGTCGACGTGTTCGTCTGGTTTGTGTTGTTCTTCCTGCTCGGCTATCTGCTCTATGCCGGCCTTTTTGCCGCCGTCGGCGCGATGGTGGAACAACAGCAGGACACGCAGGGCCTTGTCTTGCCCGTGATGATGCCGATCATCCTGTCCATCGTCTTCATTCAGCCCGTGCTCGAAAGCCCGCATTCGCCGCTGGCGGTCATCCTCTCGCTGATTCCGCTGACCGCTCCGGTGCCGATGGTCGTCAGGCTGGCCGTCACCGAGGTGCCGTTGTGGGAAGTGCTCCTGTCGTTTGCCTTGTTGGTCATCGGCTTCATCGGGGCCATCTGGGTCAGCAGCCGCATCTACCGCGTCGGCATCCTAATGTACGGCAAGAAGGCCCGCCTCAAAGATCTCGTGCGCTGGATGCGGTACGCCTGATCACAAGAGGTCCAACCTGATCAAAAGGCAAAGAGGTCCGCCTGTACGCCGAGCGGTACCTCGGTAGGGCGCTGCTCCAGGCGCAGCAGGAACGCCTTGGCCGCCAGCCCACCCGCAAATCCCGTGAGGGCTCCGGAGGCCCCGATGACGCGGTGGCACGGCACGATGATGGCGATAGGGTTTTGTCCGTTAGCGAGGCCCACGGCCCGTGCCTTGTTAGGGTTGCCCAGCTTCTCGGCCAGCACGCCGTACGAGGTCGTCGTCCCGTAGGGTATCTCCCGCAACAAGTGCCACACGGCGTGTTGAAACGGCGTGCCGACCGCGTCGAGCGGTACCTCGAACACCGTGCGCTCGCCGGCGAAGTATTCGCCGAGTTGTCTTGCCGCCTGCTGCAAGGCAGGGTGATCCTCGGTTTCGACGCCGTCGGCCGGGCGGCGGATGCCGAAGTACAGCGCTCGGAGCCCGGCCTCCGAGGTGACCAGCGTCAACGGCCCAACGGGGCTTGCGATGATCGAATAGCGGAGGCGGGCTTCAGGCTTCGGACGATCGGGGATAAGAGGCATTTTTCCGGGATGCGTGGAGGGAGGAGCAGAGGGTGTGCCGGCTGCCGGGTGTTTTTGAAGCATCTCCTCGCAAAATACGGCGGTGGCGGTGACGATGTTATGTCAGGGCGTCAGATGCCGCGGGACGCTCCTCGGGTAGAAGGCGCACACCCCCTGAACATCCGGCCTGCCCCGTGCCGGGGAAACCCTCGCCCTCCTTCTTTTTACCCTGCGTGGGTGGAACCTGTCCTGTCCACCCGGTTAGAAATCTGCAAGCGGAGTGCATGTTGGCTCCCGGTCCTGTCTGCGCACCTTCCAGGCGATCCTATGCCGTACGCAACCTCTCGCCATCTGGCCGTGCTGGTAGCGCTCACCTGCCTTTTTGCAGCCGGGCCTACCGGGCTGCAAGCGCAGTATTTTCGGTTCGGCAAAAACAAGGTGCAGTACCAGGGACAGGACTGGTCGTACCTCCAATCCCGCCATTTCGACGTCTATTTTTACGAAGGCGGCTATCAACTCGCCAACTTTACCGCCAAGGCGGCGGAAGACGCCTACCGTCGGGTATCCGACCTCTTCCAACACCGCATCTCGGACCGCATCCCCCTCGTCGTCTACCAGAGCCATAACGACTTTGCCGTCACCAACGTCGCCAACCTGCCGACGTATTCGGAGGGCATCGGCGGGGTGACCGAACTGTTCAAGAACCGCATCGCCATCCCGTTTACGGGGGACTATCGCGACTTTCGGCGCGTGATTCACCACGAGCTGGTCCACGCCGTCATCAACGACATGTTCTACGGCGGCACCTTCCAGTCGGTCATCCAGAACAACATCCAGCTACACATCCCGAACTGGTTCAACGAGGGGCTGTCCGAGTACGCGGCCCTCGGGTGGGACAGCAAGTCGGACATGTACATCCGCGAGGCGGTGCTGGAGGACGACCTCGCGCCCATTCCCTACCTCTACGGCTACTTCGCCTACCGGGGCGGGCAAGGCGTCTGGGACTACGTGGCCGAGCAGTACGGGCGGGAGAAGATTAGCGAGATCTTGCAGCGGTTGCGGATGACGCGTTCGGTCGAGGGCGCCTTCAAGCGAGCTACCGGGCTGTCGCTCGAAGAGCTCTCGGAGCGCTGGCAGCAAACGCTCAAGGAGATCCACTATCCCGAGGTTGCGGCCCGCGAAGACCTCGACGACATCGCCCGGCCCATTCTGACGGCGAAGAATGCCGGGCTCTACAATATCAGCCCGGCCCTCTCCCCGAAGGGCGATAAGGTGGCTTACATCACCACGCGCAGCGGCCTCTTCGACGTCTTCATCGCCAGTGCCAACGACGGCAAGGTGCTGAAAAAGCTCATCGACGGGCAGGTAAGCCCCCAGTTCGAGAGCCTGCGCATCCTGACGCCCGGCCTCAGTTGGAACCCGCTCGGCGACAAGATCGCCCTTGCCGTCAAGAGCGGCCCGACCGACGCGATCGCTATCGTGGACGTAGAGACGGGCGAGGCTACGCACTACCGCGTGCCGGACGTCGACCAGATCGTGACGGTGGCCTGGAGCCCGCTCGGCGACAAGATCGCCTTTGAAGGGACGATGGACGCCCAGGGCGATATCTTCGTGCTCGACCTCTCCACGTTGGAGACCCGTAACTATACGGACGACCTGTTCAGCGACCACGAGCCGTCCTGGAGCCCCGACGGGCAGGCCCTCGTTTTCCACAGCGACCGGGGATCCTACACCCAGCTCGGGCGGAATCGCGCGGGCGCCTTCCAGATGATCGACCACGACTACAGCCAGTTCGACCTCTTCCTGCTCCGGCTGGGCGAGACGCAGGTGGAACGCCTGACGCGCGACGAGATCTGGGACGAGACCAACGCCCGCTTCGGCAACGATCCGGATCGACTGCTCTTCCTCTCGGACCGCAACGGCATCTTCAACCTCTACGAGAAAGACCTCACGACGGGCACCGAGCGGCCCTTGACCGACGTGGTCGTCGGCATCACACAGATGGCGCTCTCCAGCGACGGGCAAAAGGCGGCGCTGGTCAGCCTCAAAGAGGGCACCTTCTCGATCTATACGCTCAAGACCCCGTTCGACCGCCGACTCGACCGCGCCGTGCTGGTGCCTAGCGTCTGGGCACAGCGCGTGATGCAGGAGACGCACCAGCCCGCGCCGGCCCTGGCCCTGGCTCCCTCGTCGCTTCGGCAAAGCAACCCCTTCCTGCGCGACGCCTCCGACGGCATGGCCTACGCCCACCGGGTGTCGAGAACGCGCGGCGACGATCTGATCGCCTCGCGTCTCTCTGTGCTAGACCGCATTCGTTCGGCCGTCGGCTTCGACCCCGAGCGCATGGATACCCACGGCACCCATTCCGAGGAAGCCGAAGACGATACGACGACCATCGGCAAGATCCGGATCGACTTCCGCAACTACCAGTTCGGCCCGGCCTTCGACGAGGCTATCGAGGAACTGGTCGAGGACGACCCCTACTTCAACCGATTCTCGCCCCGCGACAACGTCGACGAGAACGGCGACTATAAGTCCAAGAAGTACCGGCTGAAGTTCTCGCCGGATCTCGTCTACGGCACCGCCGGGTTCGATGCGCTCTACGGCGTCCAGGGCGTCACGCAGATGATGTTCAGCGACATGCTGGGCAACCACCAGATCTTCGTCGCTACCAACCTCCTGATCGACCTCCGCAACTCGGACTATCTGCTGGCCTACAGCTACCTGCCGCGCCGGGTCGATTGGAATGTATCCGCCTATCACGTCTCGCGCCTGCTGCTCGATGCCAACCTGCGCATCTATCGCTACCGCTGGTACGGTGCCGGCGTGGCGGCGAGCTATCCGATCGACAAGTTTCGCCGGATCGACCTCAACATGTCGGTCATCGGCGGGAGCCAGGCCGACGTCTCGGACCCGGCCCAGCCCTCCGAGGTGAGGACGGTGCTCTACCCGCAGGTTACCTTTACCAAAGACGTCACCACGCCGGGGTTTTTGTCGCCCAGCAGCGGCCACCGCTTCGCCGTGAGCGTGGCGGGCAGTCCCTTTTCGCTGGCGGGCCGGCAGACCCAGTTCGCCTTGTTGCTGGGGGATGCCCGCGTCTACACGTCGTTCGGGCGCGGGCTCTACTCGTTCGCCCTGCGCGTCTCCGGCGGGGCTTCCGTAGGGCCGGATCAGCAGCTGTTTTATACTTCCGGCGTTCAGAACTGGATCAACCGGCAGTTCGACGACACCAACGGCTTTCCGATCACGGAAGTCTCCGACTTTGTATTTGCTACCCCCGTGCTGCCCCTGCGCGGCTACGAAATCAACGCGCGTAACGGGTCTTACTTCGGGCTCGCCAACGCCGAGTTTCGTTTTCCTTTGATCGCCGCCTTGCTGCCTGGTCCTATCCCCCTCATCCCTCTCTACAACATCCAGGGCACCGCCTTCGTCGATGCCGGCTCCCTATGGGGGGGCCGCGCAGCCGACGACGACGGGTTCAATTTCTTCCATCGTAACGAAGCCGGTGAACGTGTCTTCGACGACCTGCTCGTCGGCGCAGGGTTCGGCCTGCGCACGATTCTACTCGGGTATCCGGTGCGCCTCGACTATGCATGGCCGTACGATGGCCAGCGCTTCGGCCGGCGCAAAGTCTATTTTTCCATCGGCCTCGATTTTTAAGACGTAGCTCCTGATGGTATCGAACGCAGCTACCCGTGCGCCTGAGGAACGCGTACTCCTCACGAGCCGCTTTCGGTGTGAGCATCATCGTGTGCTGTGGGGGCGGGCCCGGCTGTATCCGGATCGCATCGAGCTGATAGAGATACGATGGACCGGCGTGCGCCGCCGTACGATCTTACTGCGCGACGTGGAGCGGATTAGCTGGCGCACCGACACCCAGCGTACGGCCAACATCTCGATCTACCGGCACAACGACTCCCCCGTACGCTTCTGGATTCAGGGAGCCGGCCTGTGGAAATATCAGATCGACGCATGCCTGGGTAACCGGCTCAGCATCGCAGACGACTTACCCGGCTCGATATCCCCGGCGGCGTCGGCATAACGGCTCTATACGCCCGGGTGCATCTTTTTACCCCATGCGGCGTTGCATCAGCCCGCAACGCCCCCGCTCCCCGCGGCTCCGGATCCTCGGGGTCGCTTTTTGCGTTGAGCGCGTCGCCTTTTTCTTCTGGGATCCGCAGCCTGCGGTGGACTTTTCTAGGACGCAGTCACGTGACCATGCAAACGACGATCAAACAAGTCAGCCCGGTCGAGTATGAGTTAGAGGTTACCGCCTTGGCCGAGGACCTGGCGCCCGAATTCAACAAAGCGCTTCGCGAACAACGCGCCCGTACCGCCCTCAAGGGGTTTCGGCCCGGCAAGGTGCCCCTGCCGCTGGTTAAAAAGATGTATGGCAAGGCCCTGGCCTACGCCCTCGCCGACAAGTCGGTCCAGGAGACCTATGAGGAGGTCGTGCTCAACGCCAGCGACCACGACGTGCTCGGCCAGCCCAAGATCACAGCGCTCGAATATGAGATGGACGGCGATCTTCGGGCGGTCATCCAGTTCGGCGTTCGCCCCGAAATCACCTTGCAGGACCTGTCCGGGGAAACCGTCTCGGCGCTGGTGCATCACGTCACCGACGAAGAGGTAGAAGCCCAGGTCCAGCGGATGCTCGATGAGAAGGCCGACCTCATTCCGGTCGAAGACGGTGCCATTGAGGACGGCGACTTCGTGGTGTTCGACATGCAGGAACTCGACGCCGCCACCCGCACGCCCCTGATCGGCAGGCGTGACGAAGGCCGGCAGGTGTTCCTCGACGACAGCCTGGACGGCAGTCCGCTTCTCAGCGCGTTGCGCGAGAAGCTGCGGGGCGCGAAGGGGGGCGATATCGTTCGTTTCAGCTTCGAGCACGACAAGGCGCACGACCTCCACGTCGTCGGCGAGTCCCACGCCCACTTCTTCGAGGCGACCGTCAAAGAGGTCAAGCGGCGCGACGTACCGGAACTCGACGATGACCTGGTCAAGGAGATCTCCAACGACGAGATCGAAACCGTGGCGGCGTTGCGTGAGGAGATCAAGCAGCGGTTGGCGGATTCGTGGGAGCAACGCGCGCGCGACCTGCTGGAAAGCAACATCATCGAACGGATGCTGGCCCTGCATCCCGTACCCGTGCCGGCGTCGGTCGTCGACCTGTACATCGAGTCTTACATCGAGGACATCAAACAGCGCAACGAGGGCAAGCTCCCGGCTGGTTTTTCGGAGGAGAAGTTCAGCGCTTCCAACCGATCGGAGGCCGAGAAGCAGGCACGCTGGATGCTGATCCGGGACAAGTTCATCGAGGCGGAACGGCTCGACGTAACGAACGACGATCTGGATCAATTTTTTGCCCGGGAGGCCGAGAAAGACGGCAACCTGGAGGCGGCCCAGCTGCGGCAGTTCTACGAGGCGGTTCGCCTCATGGACTCGTTGGAACAGCGGCTACTCAGCCGGAAGGTGTTCGACCGGCTGGCCGAACGCTTCGAGGTCGTGGAAAGAGATGCCGAGACGCTGGAGGTGGAGGCCGCCCAACGGCGCGTCGAGGCCCTGGCGGCTTCGGAGGCGCCGGCTCCCGAGACTCGGGCTTCAGAGGCGGCCGTAGCCGCCGAAACTTCCTCGGAGGAGGCGTAGCGGCGCGGCACCGAGCAGGGCGTAAGGCGCACACGACTACCGGAACTATCCCTCGAAACCACAGGTAGCAGAGGCGATCAACAGCTGCCCTCGAAAATTGGACGTAGGAGAGCCCCATGGTTGAGGACTTCATCAAGTTTGCGAAGAGCGTGCAGGTGCCGAGCAGCATCTACAGCGGTCCGTTTCGCGACCAGCCGATCAACGGGCTGGTGCCGATGGTGGTCGAGCAGACCACACGCGGCGAGCGGGCCTACGACATCTTCAGCCGTCTGCTGAAAGATCGCATCATCATCATCGGTACGCCGATCAACGATACCATTGCCAACCTGACGGTGGCGCAACTGCTCTACCTGACGAGCGAAGACGCCGAACGGGACATCAACGTGTACATCAACTCGCCCGGTGGCGTGGTCTACAGCGGGCTGGGCGTCTACGATACGATGCAATACATCTCGTGCCCCGTCGCGACGATCTGCGTCGGGCTGGCCGCTTCGCTCGGGTCGGTCCTGCTGACGGCCGGCACTAAAGGCCGCCGCGCCGCGTTGCCGAACTCGCGGATCATGCTGCACCAGCCGCTGGGGGGGGCGCAGGGACAGGCTTCGGACATCGAGATCCAGGCCCGCGAGATCCTCTGGCTCAAAAAACGACTCTACGAGATTCTGTCTCACCACACGGGCCGCTCCATCGAGCAGATCGAAAGCGACGCCGACCGCGACTACTGGCTCAGCGCGTACGATGCCAAAGAGTACGGGCTGGTTGACAATGTGCTCGACAAACCACGGAGTCCTAAGACCAACGGCCAGGCGGCCTCTGGCGACAGCGAAGCGTAAGGTCCCCGAAAAAGCAATCGGTACGGCAGGCGGCCTGGATACATGCGGGCCGCCTGTTTTTTTGCGTTATCGGGCGAGCGTCATCCCCTGTGTATGCGTTCCGGAGGCCGTTTCCCTGGAATTGAGTACACGCGGCAGTACTACCCGGAAAACGAAAGCCGCCAGCCTTTCTGAAGGGCTGGCGGCCCGGTTGTACCGCGTACGGGATTCGAACCCGTGTTACCGGCGTGAGAGGCCGGCGTCCTGGACCCCTAGACGAACGCGGCGGCTCCTGTCAAACCCCACCAAACGCGCCGGGTCCCCACAGGTTTCTTGGGCTCCGCCGGTTCCGGCACTAAGGATCCGAGCGGACATCAAGCTGTTGAAGAAGGTTTGACGGTCACGAACCCCTTGACACACTTCTTTTCTATCATCGAACCAGGGAGATGCTTCATGAATCGACGAAATCGGGCGTATGGCCGTTGGCTTCAACACGGACTGCTCATCCTTACCGTCGTGGCCGGTGGGCTGATGGGATGCCGGAACAACGAGACGGCCACGGCGGATGCCGACGGAGAGGAAGGCCTCTACCGGATGGGTACGCCTATCGATGATTCTACCTATGCCTTGATCATCGAAGCGGGCGACGGCGGCGATACGCTCACCACCAGAACCTTCCAGGCGCAGATGCAGAACTATTTGATGCAGGTGCTTCAGCAGCAGCCCGGCGTCACATTGAGCGAGACGGACCGGCGCCAGGTACGGAAGGGCATTGCCGAAGAGTACATTCGGCGGCGTCTCTTGCTGGACGAAGCCGCGCGCCGCGGCCTGCAGGCCGACGAAGCCCGCATCGAGGCCGAGATCGACGCCATCATCCAGCAGAGCCGCCTGGGTGATCGGGCTGCGCTCGAACAGGCCATCGCCGCACAGGGCGTCACGATGGACTCGCTCCGCCATTTTCTTGGAGAACAAATCCGCTTCCAGATGGTCCAGGAGGAACTGGCCGACGCCGCCGCGCCGACGCCCGGCGAGATCGATACGTTCCGGCAAAAGATGGCCGAAGAGGTGTGGGCGCAGCATATCCTGTTTCAGATACCCGACGCCGCGCAAGAGCCGGCCGTCATTGAGAAAGCCGAGGCCGTCCTCGACAGCGTCAAGGCCGGTGCCGACTTCGCCA
>Ga0302046_10002621_pt1 | contig 16713 bp, 14 predicted proteins | sample RVTome_11_FD_200261 | JGI IMG/M metagenome (GOLD analysis project Ga0302046, IMG submission 200261) | Soil microbial communities from uranium-contaminated site in the Upper Colorado River Basin, Wyoming, United States - RVT147D111 (version 2) ...
GACCTACGAGAGCTTCCTGAGATGGATGAGGAAGGGCCCGGGGGGACCGGACCTCGAAGCCGCGTGGGAGCGTATCGACGCCGCGATGGAACCCCAGGGCGTCACTCACGAGCTGATCGACGTGCTGGCTCGACTCGGCGACATCGAGGAGAACGGGCACCTCCCCGCTCTGCAGCGCCTCTACGCCCTCAGGCGAGGGCAGGGCGACGCGAGGGAGACCGCTCGAGTCCTGGAACGGCTGATCGGCGCGCTACGGGCGAGGTCCATGGACGGGGAGGCGAAGCGCCGCCTCGACGAGCTGTGTGCGATCGCTCCGCACTCCGAGCTCGTCGCCGCGAACGCTGCGCCTTCGTCACCCTCTCCTCCGCAGCGCCGGCCGGTCGTCGCGGCGCCGCCCGCCCCGAAGCCGGTGCCGAGAGCCGCGTCTCCCGCGGCCCCGGCGATCTCGCGGGCCGAGTCCGAGTGGGCGGAAGCCGAAGCCCCGGCGGTCCCGCTGGCGCCGGCGGACGAGGAGTTCGTCCGAGGTCACCTGACCGAGGCCGAGGTGCTGCAGAAGTACGGTCTGGCGAGCGAGGCGCTCCAGAGGCTCCGCACGGTGACGGGTCGCTTCCCGGGCCATGTCGAGGCTCAGGTCAAGCTCGTCTCCCTGCTGCGCTCGCAGGGCGGCAAGGCGGAGCTGACCGAGGTCCTGTTCCGCCTGGCGGTGGCGCGTCGTGCCGCCGGGGACGCCGGCGCGGCCCGCGAGGCGGCTGCGGAAGCGGCGGGACGGCCGGGACTGTCCGAGGGTCAGCGCGCGATCCTGCAGCGCATGGGGCTGATCGCGGCCCCGGCGCCGGCTCCCGTTCCCGCGGCCGCGAGCGCCCGCCCGGCGATTCCCCGGGCCGCCCCGGCGCCGGCTCCCGGGATCGCGCCTCACCCCGAGGCTCCCCTCGCGGTCGACACCGAAGTCGAGAGCGAAGACGAGATCGAGATCGTGTTCGGCTCCGAGGCGGACGACGAGTCGGCCTCGGAGATCCGGGCCCCCGCGCGGCAGGTCGCCTCGGGGCATCACGCGCCGTTGCAGGAGGTCTTGCCCGATGCGCCGAGCCGGTCGGATGCGGCTCGGGGCGACGGCGACCTCGCCGACCTGACCGCGGCCTTGGAGTCCGACCTTGCCGACCCCGGCACCGCGACGGACGGTCCCGAGGCGGGCGAGGAGAGCCTGGAAGACGTGTTCGCGGCCTTCAAACGCCAGGTCGAGGACGAGGTCGGGAGCGAGGACTATCGCACGCACTACGATCTCGGCATCGCGTACAAGGAGATGGGACTGCTCGGCGATGCGCTCCGGGAGTTCGAGATCGCGACGAGCTCTCCCGAGCTGTTCCGTGAGGCTTGCAGCATGCTCGCCCTGTGCCAGCGGCAGCGCGGCGACATCGACGAGGCCGTGCGGTGGTACGAGAAGGCGCTGGAAGCGCCGGGAGCGAGCCCCGACGAGATCCATGGGCTGCGCTACGACCTCGCCGATGCCCTCGTCCAGCAGGGGGAGGACCAGGCCGCGCTGGACCTGTTCCAGAACATCCTGGACTCCGACCCCGGCTACCGCGACGTCCAGAGCCGCATCAGCGACCTCCGCGCGCGTCGCGACTCCTGAGTTATACTCCGCGCAAGGCGGTGGTTTTCCGGCTCGCCCTGGGAGCGGGGAGAGCCTCTGCCGCCTGCAAGCGAGGGCAGGGGGGAATCATGGAGCGGCCGTTGGCCCTTGTGGTGGACCGCGACGGCGACGTGCGCGGGAGGGCGCGAGCGCTGCTGTCCGAAGCCGGGATCGACGCGCTCGAGGCCGAGAGCGGGGCCGAGGCGCTCGAGCTGCTGCGGACGCGAGCGGTGCGCATCGCGCTCGTCGATCCCGCGGCCCCGGGGGTCCTGGCCACCGACTTCCTGAGCCGCGCGCGGCGCGCCCGGCCGTCGCTGGTCCCGCTGATCCTCGCGGCGGACGCCGACCCGCGCGAGGCCCTGCGATTGCTCGACGACGGTGCGTACGATCTCCTCGATCGTGCGCTCGATCCGGGCACCGTGCGCCTGGCGGCGGCGCGTGCTCTGGGTCAGAACAGGCTCCTGGAGGATCTGGCCGGGCTCCGCGAGCGGCTCCGCGGGCGCACCGGCTACGGGACGATCGTCGGGCGCAGCGCCGCGATGGAGCAGCTCCGCGAGCGGCTCGAGCGCCTGGCGGCGTCGGACGCTGCGGTGCACTTCGAAGGCGAGGCCGGGGTCGGCAAGGAGCTGGCGGCCCGGACCGTCCACGAGATGTCCTCCCGCGGCGGCGCCCCGTTCGCGACGCTCGACTGCTCGTCTCTGGGAGCGGCCGCGCTGGAGACCGAGCTCTTCGGCCGCGAGAGTGGAGCTGCAGGCGGGCGCCGGGCCCCCGGTCTGATCGAGGGCGCGGCGGGCGGCGCCGTCTTCCTGCGCTCGATCGACGCGCTGCCGGACGGGCTGCAGGCGCGGCTGGGACAGGCGCTGCGCGAGGGTCGAGTCCGCGGCCCCGAAGCGAACCGCACTCCGGCGCCGGTCGATCTCCGGCTGTACTCCTCGACGCGCGGATCGATCGAGTCCGCGGCGCAGGGCGGGCGGCTGCGGGAGGATCTCAGGGGTGCCGTGGCCGTGAGCGTCATCCTCATTCCGGCCCTGCGCGAGCGGCGCGAGGACATCGCGCTCCTGGCGCGTCACTTCCTCGAGACGATCTGCGAGATCAACGAGCTCGAGCCGCTGAGCCTGTCGCCCGAGGCGCTGCGCGTGCTGGAATCCCACGGCTGGCCGGGAAACGTGCGCGAGCTTCGCAACGCCGTGGAGCACGCGGCCATCGTCGCGGCGGAGCCGACGATCCGTCCACGGGATCTGCCGATCGGAGTCCAGGGGGACGGCGAGCCGAGGTCCGCGGGCGAGCCGCTCTCGAGCCGCTCGTTTCGCGACGCCAAGCGCGTCGTCGTCGACTCGTTCGAGCGATCCTACCTCAGCCACCTCCTCGCCCAGCATCGCGGCAACGTCACGGCCGCGGCGAACCAGGCGGGAATGCTGCGCTCCGCGCTCCAGCGGCTGCTCCGCAAGCACGATCTGCGCTCGATGGACTTCCGGGCCGGATCACGGCAGCGCGGGTCGGAGACCTCTTCCTGATCCGCGACCTCCGTGTCGAGCGCCTGGCGACTGATTCTCGATCCGCCGCGCGACGGCGCGTGGAACATGGCCGTCGATGAAGCGCTGCTTCGTTCCTGCCAGGGGAGTGGCACGGCTTTCGGGGCGACGCTGCGGCTCTACGCCTGGCTCCCCGCGGCGCTGTCGCTCGGCAAGACCCAGCCCGCCGCCGGGGCGCACGACGACGCCGTGCTGCGCGCCGAGGGCATCGACCTCGTCCGCCGTCCCACCGGGGGACGCGCGGTGCTGCACGACGCGGAGCGCACCTACGCCCTCGTGAGCCGGCGCTCGGCATCGTTCCCCGGCGGAGTGCTCGACACCTATCGCCGGATCTCTGCGGCGCTGCACGAGGCCCTGCGGGCCCTCGGACTCGCCACCGAAGGCGCGCCGCGGATGCCGTCCCGGGAGCGCGACTCCGGAGAGGGGCGGGCGTCGTGCTTCTCGCGCGTCTCGGCGCACGAGATCGTCGTCGACGGCCGCAAGATCGTGGGCTCGGCGCAACTGCGGGCGCGAGACTCCTTTCTGCAGCACGGCTCGATCCTGCTGTGCGCGGATCCGTCGCGGATCGGTCGCGCGACGGGCACGCGCGTCGACCCGCGGGGGTTCGCGGGTCTCGACGACGTCTGCGGCCGGCGGCTGGAGCTGGAGGAGCTGGATGCCGCGCTGATCCGGGGGTTCGAGTCGGTCTTCGGGGTCGGGTTCGTCACGGTACCGCTCAGCGGAGAGGAGCGGCTCGCGGCCACGCGCCTCCGCACCACGAAGTACCTGTCGGCGGAGTGGACGCTTGCCGGCGTCGATGCCTCCGCGCACGTCGAGGAGTAGGAGACTTCCCGGGAGCGGGTCGCGTCGAGGCGAGAAGGCGACGACCGCCGGCGCTTCGAAGGCCGGCCTCAGGGCTTCCGGCGCGTGCGCTCCAGAATGGCCTCGAAAACGGGCAGCAGGTCCCGCCTATCGAGGGCTCGCTCGAGCGTCCCCAACGTCGCGCGAGCGCGCCGCAGGTCCACGGCCGACCCCTGGACGCGAACGATGGCCTGAACGTCGTCCAGGTCCTTGGGGCGCCCAGCGAGGATCTTCATGGCGACCAAGTCGTCGGCGGAGACGACCGGCACGCGCACGCCTCCGACGTCTCGCTGACGAGCACGGTCGAAGAACAGCTCCTCGATGCCGGGTCCGGCGAGGACCACGTCGCACAGCATCCGTGTGGGCTCATGGACCAGTGGGAGGACGCGCGTCTTCTCGACGAATTCGTCGGCGTCGGCCACGCGGAGCGCGAACCCTTCACCACGGAGGGAGTCGACCAGGCTCGAGGTCGACCGCTCTCCGGGCTCCACGGTAACGTCCACATCCGCGGTCAGTCGCGAGGCTCCATGAACCACCGCCGCCTGCGCACCGAAGAGAAACCACCGGACCCCGGAACGCTCGAACGCCCTGCCGGCGGCGGCAAGAAGCTCAGCGACCGGAGAGGGCACGTCCCGCCTGGTCCAGCAAACGCCTCATCGCGACGTGGTGTGCGAGATCCTCGTTGCGGTCCTCCGCGGTCGGCCAGTCGGGGCGCACGCTGCGCATGTGCAGCCAAAGGGCATGCGCGACCTGCAGGGCCGCCTCGGGCCCGTGTTCGGCGAACTGCCTGGCCCGGTATTCCTGCCTGGATTCCTCGATCTCCCCCCAGGGCCGGTCGGCATAGCGCCGGATCGCACTCGAATCCATGACGGACATTATAGGCGAGAAAGCCTGTCGGAGAACGGTCCGGACGCGCCGCTCAGACCGCGAGGCTCAGGCCGTCGGGCTCGAAGCGGCGCAAGTCGGAGGGGTGGGTGGCCGCGGAGGAGGCTCCGCCCGCAGGGCGGCCACGGCGATCATGCAATCGAAGAACGAGCCCTACCCTTCCAGGATCTCGAGGTCGGCGAGGTCCTTCGGCCTGCCGCTGGCGTGCTTGTTGCGGATCAATTCCGCGCGCCCCAGGAACGGGACCTCGAGAGGTCCGATGGAGTGCGATGCCCGGTTTCGCCAAGCCTCTTCGAAGTCGAGACCACTCACTGCGGTGAGAAGGTCGATGCGTCGCGGCGGCAGACCGATCTGCACGACGATCCCGGGCGTCGCGAGGTCCTGACGATCGATACCGAGCGTGTCCAGAGGGGCCCCGAAGCGTTGCAGTGCCGTCCAGACCTTGTCGGCGTTGGCAGGCTCGGAACCGATCCATACGTCGAGGTCGCCCGTTGCCCTGGGTACTCCGTGCAGGGCCATGGCGTGGGCCCCGACGACCAGAAAGCGCGCCCCGGCCACGAGCAGCTCGTTCAGGATGTCTCGAAAGTCGTCGTTCAAACCGAGATCAGGGGTTTCGCCGGAAACGGCGGACGGGCGCGGCGCTGCGGGCGTAGTCCGGGAGTGGCCTGCCGCTCAGGCTCCACGCTTCCAGAGCAAGCGGCCACATCATCTCGAGGCGCTGCTCGGCGGTGGTCGTGGCGCTCAGGTCGTCGGAGGGTTCGTCCCCGAGGCGGTGCTTTCGAACGGGCCAGCTCTTCCGCGCCGCAGCACGAACGGCTCGGGTGGCATCCTCGTCGGCTCGAGACACAACCCACATTATAGCGCCCCGGCCGTCGGAGCTGGTTGGTCTCTCTACTCAGACGGCGAGGCTCAGGCCGGCGGGCTCGAAGCGGCGAAAGTCGGAGGGGTTGGTGGTCGCCAACGAGGCCCCGGCCCGCAGGACCGCCGCTGCGATCATGCAGTCGACGAACGAGCCCCGGCTGCGGCCGGTCTCGTTGAACAGCCGGGCCGCGACGCGGGCGTCGGCGGCGGCGAACGGGACGACACCGGGCACGACGCGAGCGGCGAGGTCGGCGTGCGCCTCTTCGAGGGGCCCGCACAGAACCTCGGCCCAGGCGATGGCGCTCATGGCGAGCGATTCACCCCTCCCGATCCACGCACGGAGCGTCCGGTTCTCGCCTGACTCGGGAACCAGCGCTCGAATCAGGAAGCCGGTGTCGAGGTGGATCATGGGCCCTCGCCCGCCGTCAGCTCTCGCGCCGCCGGGTCGCGGAACGGCGCTCGCTTCGGACTCGGTCTTCCCAGGCCCGGGCCGCATCCTCCGTGAGCCCCAGCGCATCCTGGAGACCCTGCAGTGCCTCGAGCGCTTCGCGCTCCTCCGAAGGCTGCTGGGCCGCCGCGGTCCGGATCGCGCGCCGCAGGGCCTCCGACTTGGAGACCTTCCAGCGCCGCGCCATGGCATCGAGCTGGCGGACGGTGTCGACGTCCAGCGCGTAGGTGGACTTGATCGTCGTGGTGGCCATAACTAGACAATACGGCCTTACTCCAAGCACCGTCAAGACTGGGAAATGAAAGAAATCGACCTTCACCACGATGGACCACGTGCTGCCCGCGGGAGCCCTGGCGTTCGGCTTTACCAGGAGGCCTTGCGGCCCTTCATCGGCTCTATCCGAAGCGGTAGTGCTTGCGCACGGCGCCGCGGACCTCCCAGGTGCACGACATCCCCGCCGGGAAGGTCACCAGGTCACCCTTCCCGACGCGCACGGGCTCGCCGCCCTCGGGAGTGACGACGACGTCGCCCTCCAGGAAGAAGCACGTCTCGGGCTCGTCGTAGGTCCACGGAAAGGTCGAGGGCTCCTTGGTCCAGATCGGCCACCCGCGGACCCCGAGCTTCGAGAGGCGGTCGTCGGTGGGGGAGTGGTCGATGTCGATGCGGCTCATCGCGGCTCATCCTCCGGCGGATCGTGGCGCCGTGTCAACCCGCACGCGGCTCCAGGGGACCGAGAACAGGGGAGGGTTGACGGGATGCGATCGTAGTCGAATAATTATTCGACTATGACCGTCAATCCGACCCGCCTGGGCTACGGCGACTGCCTGCGGTTGCTGGAGGACCGCCTGCGGGAGCCGGCACCCGGCAGAATACAGCTACTGACGGGGCCCCGACAGGTGGGCAAGACGACCCTGCTGCTGGAGCTGGCCGCGCACCTCGGCGACACCGCCAGGTACGCCGCGGGCGACGAGCCGGCTGCCGCTCTGCCGGGGTTCTGGGAGCGCCTGTGGGCCGACGCCGAGGAGCGTGCGGGGAGGGCGAAGGCCTTCCTGTTCATCGACGAGATCCAACACCTCCCGGACTGGAGCGGCCGGCTCAAGAGCCGGTGGGACCGCCTGCGGCGCCAGCGCATCCCCTTGCACGTCGCCGTCAGCGGCTCCTCGTCGCCGCGCATGGGATCGGGCTCGCGCGAGAGCCTGGCGGGCCGCTTCGAGCGGCTGACGCTCTCGCACTGGACGGCGGCGGCGCTTGCGGAGGCCTTCGACCTCTCGCCGCCGGAGGCGGCGCGGGCGGTGGTCGAGACCGGGTCGTACCCCGGCGCGTTCGAGCTGCGGGCCGACCTCACCCGATGGCGCGCGTACGTCAGGGACGCGATCGTCGAGCCGGCGATCGGGCGGGACGTCCTGGCGCTCGGCGTGGTGCGCCGCCCGGCGCTGCTGCGCCAGGTGTTCGCCGTCGCCGCCGGGATGCCGGCGCAGGTCGTCTCGCTGCAGAAGCTGCGGGGCGCGATGCACGACCGCGGGGCGATCGAGACCGTCGCGCACTACCTGGAGCTGCTCGAGGACGCCTACCTCGTGGCGGCCCTCGAGAAATACGGCGCGCGTGTGCACCGCCGCCGCGCGGCCCCTCCCAAGCTCGTGACGCTCAACAACGCCCTGCTGTCCGCGATGCACCCCGAGGGTCCCCCCGATCCCGCCCGCGACCCTGCGCGCTTCGGGGCGTGGCTCGAGAACGCGTGCCTCGCATTCGCTTGGAACTCGGGGCAGAGCGTGACCTACTGGCGGGAGGAACCGCTGGAGGTCGACGGCGTGATCGACGGATCGTGGGGCCGGTGGGCGATCGAGGTCAAGGCCGGTCGCTTCACGGCCGGGGAACTTCGCGGGCTGTTCGAGTTCTGCACGCGTCATCCGCGCTTCCTCCCGCTGGTCGTCACGACCGAGGAGGGACGACGTGCGGCAAAGGCGGCCGGGGCGACGGGGATGACCTGGACGGACTTCCTGGTCTCGGGACCCCAGCCGCGCTCCTGATCGGTCTCTCGGCGCCTGGCACCGCTTCGAGGCCGCCGCCTACCGCCCCAGGATCTCGATCCGCGCCGGTCTGCCGTCCTTGCCGATCCACGTTGCGGGATCGATCTCCTCCTTCGCGAGGCGCTCGAGGAGACGCTCCGTGAGCGTCTCCGGGGCGGTCTCCAGGACCACGCGCACGGGGAGCGTCTCGAAGCCCTGCGGGGTGATCGCTTCGAGCTGCTTGCCGTCGGCGGACAGCCGCACGTAGGGCTCGGTCCTCAGGAGGTCGTGCAGCGCCCAGCTCGGGATCACCAACTCGCCGCGCTCGTCGAGCGCGTAGCGCTGGAAGCCGAGGGGGAACCGCAGCCGAACGTGCTCCGCGGCGGAGCAGTACTGCGTGGGCTCGGTGCCCTCGATGAAGCTCTCCGCGATCACCGGCGAGCACGAGACGCCGGGGTTGGCGCGCAGGCCGGTCGCGGCGTGGATCGGGACCTCGACGATCCTGGGAGGGCGCGCGAACTCCTGGGTGGGACGGTTGTCGTACGCGACGCGCATGAACTCCTGCCAGATCGGGAGGGCGGCGCGCGCCCCGGTCTCGTTCCTCCCGAGGCTGCGCTTGACGTCGTAGCCGACCCACACGCCGACCGCGAGGTCGGGCGTGTAGCCGGCGAACCACGCGTCCGTGCTGTCGTCGGTCGTGCCGGTCTTCCCGGCGAGCGTTCGCTCCAGGGTCTTGGCGGCGCGGCCGGTCCCGTCGGTGATCACGCCCTTGAGCAGCTCGTTCATGAGGTAGGCCACCTGCGGCGAGACCGCGCCCTCGACCGAGGGCTGCACCGTCGCGAGGACCGTGCCGTCGCGCGCCAGCACCTGCTCCACGAGGTGCGGCTCGACGCGGATGCCCTCGTTGGCGAAGGTGCCGTAGGCCGAGGTCAGCTCCAGGAGGCTGATCTCGAAAGACCCGAGCGCCAGGGAAGGGTAGGGCTGGAGATCGGTCGTGATCCCCAGCTTGCGAGCCATCCCGATCACCGGATCGTATCCGACCTCCATGAGCAGCTTGACCGTGGCGATGTTGTCCGACTTGGCGAGCGCCTCGCGCAGCGTCACCGTGCCGTGGTACTCGTTCCCGAAGTTCTCCGGCTGATAGGCCTGGAGCGTCCGGGTGTCGAGCAGCACGGTCGGCTCGTCGAGCAGGGTCGCGGCGGGCGTCCAGCCGCTCGCCAGCGCCGCGGCGTAGACGAACGGCTTGAAGGCCGACCCGGTCTGGCGCCGCGCCTGGATCGCGCGATCGAACTCGCTGCGCTCGAAGTCGAATCCCCCGACCAGCGCGCGGATCGCCCCGGTGCGGGGCTCGATCGCGATCAGGGCCCCCTCGACCTCCGGTTCCTGCTCCAAGGCGAGGTCGGCGCCGGAATCGTCGAGGCTCACGATCCGCACGTCGATGACGTCGCCCGGATCGAGGAACGCGGCCGGCGAGCGCTTGCCGGTCCATCTCCCGTCCTCGGGCGTCAGGGTGCCCTCGAACGGGCCGACGCGGACGGTGACGTTCCCCGAGGCGCGCGTCTCGCCGACCACGACGCCGTGGGCGACCTTCCCGACCTCGATCCCCTTCTTCCACGACGGGTCCTCCCACGTCGCGGGATCCTCGCCGTCGGGGACGCGCTCAGTGGCGCCGCGCCACCCCTGCCTCTTGTCCAGCCCGCGCAGGCCGAGGTCCAGGGCCTCGTTCGCCGCCGCCTGCAGCCGCAGGTCGAGGGTCGTGCGGACCTCCATGCCCGCCGTATAGACGCTGTTGTCGCCGAACTTCCCCTGCAGCCAGCGGCGCACTTCCTCCACGAAGTACGGAGCGGGGTTGTCTCCGGCGTGCTCCGAGGCCAGCACGAGCGGGGTCTTGGCGGCCGCGACGCGGTCTTCCTCGGAGAGGTAGCCCTCGTTCCGCATGCGCCGCAGGACGTGGTTGCGGCGCTCCACGGCCAGCTCGGGATTGCGGTACGGGGTGAGGGCTTCCGGGCGCTGCACGATCCCGGCGAGCAGCGCGGACTCGGGCAGGGTCAGCTCGCGAGCCGGCTTCCCGAAGTAGTGCCGTGCCGCCGCCTCGAGACCGTACTGCCCATGCCCCATATAGACCTGGTTGCAGTAGAAGGTCAGGATCTCCTGCTTGCTGTAGTTGCGCTCGATCTCGAGCGCCAGCACCATCTCCTGGATCTTGCGCTTCCACACCTTGGCCGGGGTCAAGAACAGTCCGCGGGCCAGTTGCTGGGTGAGCGTGCTCGCGCCTTGCTCGAGGCTGAGGCTGATGAGGTCGTGCCATGCCGCGCGGGCGACACCGTGCAGGTCCACGCCGGGATGGTCCGGGAACCGCGAGTCCTCGGTGGCGATGAGCGCGGCGCGGAACGACTCGGGGATGTCGGGGTAGGCGATCATGACGCGCCGTTCCTGGGCGAACGTCCCGGCCGGCGTGCCGTCGGCCGCCAGCACGCGCGTCATGAGCGGCGGGGCGTAGTCCTCGAGGCCGGCCACGTCGGGAAGGTCGAGCTTCAGGAAGTACCCGACGGCGGCCCCGCCGGCCACCGCGGCCACGGTCGCGCCTGCCAGGAGCAGCACGGGCCAGCGTCGTGCGAGCGCAAACGTGACGCGCACCACTGACTCGTCCTCCGATCTGGAGAGTACCACACGGAGAATCTATTCAGATTCCGTGCCGCGGGCCTGTATCACGCCGCTCCGCTCCTTTTTCGGGAATCCGATGGCGAAGGACGTGTCGTCCGTTCCACACGCGTGTTCCGCGGCTTGCATGTCACCCCTCGACATACCGACTTGTCAAACTACATCCATCGCGCCGGACGATGGTCCGCGTACGCCTGGCGGAGATCCTGAATGGGCCGGGAGCGCATCGTCCTCGGGAGAAGAGGAAGAGGAAGTCGTAGGCCGGCGCCGGCAACCCCGGCACGATACGACGAATCTGTTGCAGTAAGCTGCCATTCATGGCAAGTTATTACCGTGAAATGGCAAGATGTGCTGGGACTCCTGGACCGGCGCGCCCTGTTCGATGCCTCCATGCTTCTCGCCGGACCGGACTCGCCTTCGGAGGTGCGCCGCCAGCTCAGCCGCTGGAGCGCTTCGGGGAAGCTCATTCAACTTCGGAGGGGCCTCTACACTCTGGCGCCGCCTTTCGCACGGACGTCGCCCGGCGTGCTGGCCATCGCTGCGCGCATCCGGAAGCCCTCGTACGTGAGCCTGCAGTCGGCCCTCGCCTACCATGGAGCGATTCCCGAATCGACCCCGGCGGTGACCTCCGTCACGACCGGCCGCCCGGGACGATTCGAGACCCCGCTGGGTGACTTCCTCTACCGCCATCTGGCCCCGGCCCTGTTCTGGGGGTACCGAGCCGTGGAAGTCGGCGAGGATCGCGCGTACGTCGCTGTTCCCGAGAAGGCCCTGCTGGATCTCTTCTACCTCACGCCCGGCACCCTCGCCGCCTCGTTCGTCCAGGAGCTGAGGCTGGCTCCAGACGCGATGGACTCGCGACGTCTTCAACAGTACGCGAAGCGATCCGCCAAGCCGAAGCTGATCCACGCGGCGGCGCTCACGGCTCGGATCCTGGGAGAAGAAGGAAAAGGAAAGGAAGTGGTGTGAAAGACCATCTCCTGTCGCTCGCGACGGCCCAGCCGGATCCTCGAGCGCGGCTGAACCTCGTCCGCGAGTACCTCCAGGCGCACATCCTCAGGTCCGTTCAGGATGCCGGGGGTTTCGCGGCCCTGGCATTCCAGGGCGGAACAGCCCTGCGATTCCTGCATGGCCTGAGACGCTTCTCGGAGGGCCTGGATTTCGCCTTGGAGCGGCCCGAGCACGATCCGGGCCTGGAGCACCTGGCGAGGGCGGTGAAGCGGGACTTCGAGCTTTCCGGTTACAGTGTGGAAGCGACTCTGAAGACAGCGCGCGCCGTTCACACCGCGGACGTGAAGCTGCCCGGATTGCTCCGCGATGTCGGCCTGGCTTCCGAGAGGAGCGCCAAACTGATGATCCGGCTCGAAGTGGACACCCGCCCGCCCGCCGGCGCCGTCGTCGAGACCCGCCTGATCACCCGGCACTTCGCCATCAGCTTCAGGGTTCACGATCTCGGCTCGTGCATGGCGGGGAAGGCGCACGCCCTCCTGTCTCGACGTTACACGAAGGGGCGCGACCTGTTCGATCTCTGCTGGTACCTGATCCGCCCCGACCGCCCGTCCCCGAACTTCGTTCTGCTCCGCAACGCCCTCGAGCGGACCGGGTGGAAAGGGCCGGAGGTGGGACCCGAGACCTGGAGAGGGATTCTCCTGGATCGAGTGGCCTCGCTGGACTGGCCGGCCGTCGTGCGCGACGTCGAGCCCTTCCTGGAAGATCCGCGCGATCGCCGGCTCCTCGACCGGGAGATGCTGCTCGCGGAGCTGGGGCGGGGGATCTAGACGATGTCGTCCTTCACGCTCGTCTCCGACTTCAGCCCGACCGGCGATCAGCCCGCCGCCATCGACAGCCTGTGCCGCGGCTTCCGCGACGGGCGCCGCGATCAGGTCCTGCTCGGCGTCACGGGGTCGGGCAAGACGTTCACCATCGCGAACGTCATCGCGCGCATCGACCGCACCGCGCTGGTCCTGGCGCACAACAAGACGCTCGCGGCGCAGCTCTACCAGGAGTTCAAGAGGCTGTTCCCGTCGAACGCCGTCGAGTACTTCGTGTCGTACTACGACTACTACCAGCCGGAGGCGTACGTCGCGCAGTCGGACACCTACATCGAGAAGGAAGCCACGATCAACGAGGAGATCGATCGCATGCGGCACTCGGCGACCCGCGCGCTGTTCGAGCGCCGCGACGTCGTGATCGTGGCGAGCGTGTCGTGCATCTACGGGCTGGGGTCGCCCGAGGCCTACCACGGCATGATGCTGCTGCTGGAGCGCGGCGCGCGCATCGACCGCGACGTCGCGCTGCGTAAACTCGTGGAGATCCAGTACGAGCGCACCTCCGCCGACCTGCGGCGCGGGGCGTTCCGCGTGCGCGGCGACACGGTCGAGATCTGGCCGGCGTATTCCGAGACCGCGCTGCGGGTGGAGTTCTGGGGGGACGAGGTCGAGGGCCTGGCCCGGCTCGACCCGGTGCGGGGCGTGATCCTCGAGCCCCTGGCGCGCCACCCGGTCTACCCGAACTCGCACTACGTCACGCCTCGCGAGCAGCTCCTCGAGGCGGTGCGCGGCATCCGCGCGGAGCTCGACGAGCGCATCGCGGCGCTGGAGGGGGCGGGGAAGCTGCTCGAGGCCCAGCGCCTGCTGCAGCGCACGGCGTTCGACGTCGAGATGATGCAGGAGGTCGGCTACTGCCACGGGATCGAGAACTACTCGCGCCACCTGACGGGCCGCCGGCCGGGCGATCCGCCGCCGACGCTCATGGACTACTTTCCGCAGGACGCCGTCGTGGTGATCGACGAGAGCCACGCGACGCTTCCCCAGGTCCGCGGCATGTACGAGGGCGACCGCTCCCGCAAGCAGACGCTCGTCGAGCACGGCTTCCGCCTGCCGTCCGCGCTCGACAACCGCCCCCTGACCTTCGACGAGTTCGAGGCGCGCCGCGGCCAGACCGTCTACGTCTCCGCGACGCCCGGCGCCATCGAGCTGCAGCTCGCGGGAGGGGAGATCGTCGAGCAGGTCGTGCGGCCCACGGGACTGCTCGATCCGGAGGTGCGGGTCCGGAAGGTCGACGGCCAGGTCGACGACCTGCTGGGCGAGATCCGCGAGCGCGCCGCGCGCCACGAGCGCGTCCTCGTGACCACGCTCACCAAGCGCATGGCCGAGGACCTGACCGAGTACTACCGCGACGTCGGGGTGCGCGTCGAGTACCTGCACTCGGACGTCGAGACCCTCGATCGCGTCCGCGTCCTCCGGGATCTGCGGCGCGGCGAGTTCGACGTCCTGGTGGGCGTGAACCTCCTGCGCGAGGGGCTGGATCTGCCCGAGGTGTCGCTGGTGGCCGTCCTGGACGCCGACAAGGAGGGCTTCCTGCGATCGGAGCGCTCGCTGATCCAGACCATCGGGCGCGCCGCGCGCCACGTCAGCGGCATGGCGCTGCTGTACGCCGACACCGTGACCGACTCGATGCGGCGCGCGATCGAGGAGACCGAGCGCCGGCGCGCGATCCAGCGCGCCTACAACGCCGAGCACGGCATCACGCCGGAGACCATCCGGCGCGCGATCGACGACCTGCTCGGCTCGCCCATCGACGCGGACTACTCGACGGTCCCTCTCGAGGAGCCGGAGGCGGAGCGCGTATTCGAGGACCCCGAGGCGCTCGAGGCCGAGGTGGCGCGGCTGCAGGCGCTCATGGAGCGCGCCGCGGGGCTGCTGGAGTTCGAGGAGGCGGCCGGGTACCGCGATCGCATTCGCTACCTGCGGGAAAGAGCGGTCCTGGCGTGAGCGCGGCCTCGCGCCGCGGGCCGCTGCTGCTCGTGGGCGCGGCGGTCGCGGTCGGCTTCGTCGCTCTGTACGCGGACTACCGCATCCCCGGTCCCGAGGTCAACGACCGCGTGCTCCACAAGGCGCTCGTGACCTACGTCGCCGAGCACTGGGGCGAGCACTGGCCCGTCGACCCGTGGTATCCCTCGATCGGCGCGGGCTTCCCGATGTTCGCGCACTATCAGCACCTGTCCTACCTGACGGCCGCGGCGGTGTCGCGCGCGCTCCCGTTCGAGAACGACCCGGCCGGCGTCTACATGGGGATGTCGTACCTGATCCTGGCCCTGATGCCGGCGGCGATCTACGCCTCGGCGAGGAAGCTGGGGCTCGCGCCGCGGGTCGCGGCGACCGCGGGCGCGCTGTACGTCGTCCTCCGGGCCACGCCGTACTTCGGCATCGGGTGGGAGAGCTACCTGCACGCCGGTTCGGGGCTGCTGCCGCAGGCGTGGGGCGTGCTGTTCGTCTTTCCGGCGCTGGCGTGGGGCTACGACGCTCTGCGCGGCGGGCGGACCTGGGCCGCCGGAGCGCTGCTCGGCGCGTGCGCGCTGTCGCACACGATCTACGGCTACGTCGCGGCGCTGTCGCTGTGCCTGCTGGTCGTGCTCCCCGACCCGGAGGTGAGCTGGCGGCGGCGTCTCGGACGGCTCGCCGCCGTGGGGGGGATCGCCTTCGCCATGGCGGCGTACTTCGTCGTTCCGCTCGTGATGCACGCCGGCGAGGTGCTGCGCAGCCAGTGGGAGCCCCCGTGGAAGTGGGACTCCATCGGCTGGTGGGGGGTTCTCGAGAACCTGTTCCGGGGGCGCGTGTTCGACGGCGGCGCCTGGCCGTCGCTGTCGGTGCTCGTCGCCGCGGGGCTCGTGGTCTCCGCGGCCGCCGCCGTCCGCTCCCGCGACCGGCTCCGCGCGTGGCTCGTGCTGGGCTTCGGAGCGTGGGTGCTGCTGTTCGTGGGGCGCGCGGGGTGGGGCCGGGCGATCGATCTCCTGCCGCTGGCGTCGGGACTCCACATGCATCGCTTCATCGCGGGGGTGCAGATCTTCGGGCTCGTGCTCGCGGCGATCGGGCTCGACGCCGTGGCGCGCGCCGCGCTCGCCAGGGGGCGAGTCGTGGGGGCGGTCGGCGTGCTGGTCCTGGGAGGGTTGCTCGCCGTGCCCGTCGTGTCGCGCGCGGGCGACGTCGTGGAGAACCGGCGCGTGGCGCTGGCGCGCCGCGACGCGCTGGCCCGCGACACCGACTACCCGGAGCTGATCGCCTTCCTGCGCGGACTCCCGCCCGGGCGAGTCTACGCGGGGATGTACTACGACTGGGGGCGGGAGTTCCGCGTCGGGAACGTTCCGGTCTACACCGTGCTGCAATCCGAGGGCTTCGACATGGTCGGCTACCTGTTCATGGCCATGGCGATACCGGGGGAGTGGCAGGTGCGCCTCGATTACGGGACCCTGACACCGTACGAGGTCTACAACGCGCGCTACCTCGTCGCTCCGTCGGGCATGCGCGCGCCTCCCTTCGCCCACCCGCTGCGGGTGCTCGGGAGGTATGCGGTCTACGAGGTTCCGACGGGAGGGTACTTCGCCCCGGGGACGGTGGAATCACCGGCCGCACGGCCCTCGGATCGCGAGCGCTCGGCTGCCGAGGCGTGGAGCGCGACCTACCTCCAGGGGCTCGATTGGCTGCGCGGGAGCGGCCCGGCACGGGGCCGCTACCTCTCCATGGGGGAGCGGGCGTTCGCTCCGCGTGGCAACGGTCCCGTGGACGGCCGGATCGCCGGCGAGCGCGTCGGGCCGGGCCGGTTTTCTTGCGAGATCACCGCCGGCGGCGAGACCGACGTCATCCTGAAGGCGACCTACCACCCGTTCTGGAGCGCCACGGTGGGCGGCCGGCCCGCTCCGATCGTCCGCGTCTTCCCGGGCTTCATGGCCGTCCGGGTTCCCCCGGGAACAAGCACGATCGATTTTCGGTACCACGCCCCGCGCTGGAAGATGGCGCTCTTCGCCCTCTCCCTGATCACGACCGCCGTCGCGATCGGCGGTTCTACTTTGGA
>Ga0302046_10002622_pt1 | contig 16710 bp, 11 predicted proteins | sample RVTome_11_FD_200261 | JGI IMG/M metagenome (GOLD analysis project Ga0302046, IMG submission 200261) | Soil microbial communities from uranium-contaminated site in the Upper Colorado River Basin, Wyoming, United States - RVT147D111 (version 2) ...
AGCGTGATCGTCAATGAGCCGAGCGCCCCGCTGCCAGCTGCTGACTGCCGACTGCCGACTGCCGACAGCGCGGCTCCGCGCCGTTGGCTGACGGCACCCATTCGGTTGCGGCGGAGCCGCGCTAGGGCAGACTGGGGGTCATGCGCCTGCGGCAAGCCGCCCAGCTCCTGAACGTCCCCGAGGCGACCTGCGCCGCTGGGTGCGCCAGGGCCTGGTGACGCCGAGCGACGCGCTCGGCGATCCGCGAGCTCCTGCTCGACCCCGAGCTCGCGCCCTTGACGCTCGTCGGCACCGTGATGGACGCCGACCCGCCGACGCTCCCGCTCGACGCGTCCCTGTCGCAGGCCCTCGCGCTCTTCGAGAGCACGGGGACCTGGGTCCTGCCGGTGGTCGACGGGACGCGCTTCGCCGGATTGCTCAGCAAGTCGACGCTCTTCGACCACTACGGCGCGAGCTGTCGGTGCAGGCGGCGGACGTGTGAGGGCTGCGAGGGACGGCTCGGCGGAGTTGTCTACGTGCGCGGGGTTGTCCAGACGTGCCCGGCTGTTCGGTCCGGCCCCGGCCGGCCCTGGCGAGACGTTCGGCCTCCTGCAGGGTACCGGGGCAAGATGCCGCCATACGCCCTTTCTTGCTCGATCGGTAGTCGGCTGTAGGATCCCGGCTGCGAAACGCAGCCGCCCACGACTACTGAGGAGATCTCCGATGAATGCGCGTCTGTTCCGTTCCGTGAGCCTCGGCCTTTCCTTGATCGCGAGCGCCGCAATGATGCCGCCGACCGCGGCCCAGTGTCACTGGACCCAGCAGGGCTACCTGGAAGCCGACGATGCCGCCGCGGGCGACGGTCTCGGTCCCGTCGCGCTCCAAGACGACACGCTCGTGGTGGGCGCGGTCTACGGAGACGGCGCTGCGAGCGACTCGGGCTCGGCCTACGTGTTCGTCCGCGGCGGGCACGTGTGGGCGCAGCAGCAGGAGCTGTGCGCGAGCGACGGCGCGGCCGGGGACGCGTTCGGCGGGCGCGTGGCGATCTGGGGCGATACCGCCGTCGTGGGCGCCGCCGAGGACGACCACGGCGGCAGGGTCGACGCGGGATCGGCGTACGTCTTCACGCGCAGCGGAACGGTCTGGGCCCAGCAGCAGAAGCTGGTCGCGAGCGACGCGGCTGCGGACGACTTCTTCGGGAGCGCCGTTGCTCTCTTCGGAGACACGATCGTGGTCGGGGCCGTCGGGGACGATCACGCAGCCGGCGTGGACGCTGGCTCGGCGTACGTCTTTACACGCAGCGGAACGGTCTGGACGCAGGGACCCAAGCTGGTCGCGAGCGACGCTGCGGGCGGCGACGACTTCGGCTCGTCGGTGGCGCTCGACGGGACCAGCGCCGTCGTCGGCGCGCCCTTGAACCACCACCCCGGCACGCTCGACCGCGGCGCGGCCTACGTGTTCGACGCGGCCAGCGGCGCGCAGCTCGCCAAGCTGACCGCGAGCGACGCCCAGGACGGGGACTACTTCGGCTGGCCGGTGGCCATCTCCGGGAGCACGGTGGTCGTCGGTGCTCCCGAGGAGGATCGCCTCGGCCTCGACGACGCGGGGGCCGCGTACGTCTTCGTCGGCGCGGGCACGAGCTGGTCCGAGCAGGCCAAGCTGGTGGCGAGCGATGCGGCGTCGCTGGACGGCTTCGGAGAGTTCGTCGCGTGCTGGGGGGACAAGGCAACCGTGAGCTCCAAGGCCGGCGCGGGCGCGGGCGCGGTATACCTCTACTCCCGCCGCGGGACGACCTGGACAGAGTGTCAAGAGCTCACGAGCTGTCTCCCGAGCGCCGGCGACGAGCTCGCCTTCGTTTCAATCTGGGACGACACGCTGGCCGCCGGCGCCGTCTCTGACGACACGCCCGCCGGCGTCGACGCGGGTTCGGTGCACGTGTTCGGGGCGACACTGGGTGAACCCCACTGCACGGCAACGCCCAACTCCTCGGGCTGCCCCGCGTCGATCACCGCCCTGGGCGAAACGAGCGTGTCGGCGAACGACCTGACGCTGATCGCAACTCCGGTCCCGGACCAGCCTTTCATCTTCTTCTTCGGGCCTAACCGGATCCAGGTGCCGTTCGGCAACGGCTTCCTGTGCGCGGGGGGCGGGCTCACGCGCATCCTCCCGCCGGGCGCCGCCCTTGGCGGCGGCGCGCTGCGAGCGGTCGACCTGCCGAGCGTGGGGCTCCTCCCAGGACCGCACAGCTTCCAGTGCTGGTTCCGCGACCCGGCGGGCGGCGGCGCGGCCTTCAACACATCCGACGCCGTCGAGGTCATCTTGGTCCCCTGAGCCTCTGGGCCCGCAGATCTTGCATGGCGTTCGAGAATCTCAAGCGCCATCCCGGACCCGACTTACGACATGGCAGTCGTGCTCGTTCCCGCGTTTCCTGCGCGCACTCGAGGAGGGCGGAAGAAGACGCGGGCTGGCGACGCAATCGATCACTCGATCACGAGCACGTGGTCGAACGTCCCCACGAACATCTCCTCCCACGTCTGCTCGCCCCAGCGGACGCTCTGGTCGGGCGCGGGGTTGTTCGGGTTCGCGGCGGAGTTGTCGAAGTGCCCGATGGCCTCGATGCGCGTCCCGGCGGGGAACGGCTTGGGGTCGCGGTAGACGTACGTCTCCTGCCAGTTGAAGTCGTAGTGCGAGAACAGCAGCTCTTCGGTGGAGCCGTCGGGGTAGTGGGCGACGAAGCGGAAGTCCTTGCCCCGCGTGTGCATGTGCGGGAAGAAAGACAGGATCGCCAGGTCCTCTTCGAGCAGGATCTCGGCGCGCACCTCGTGGTTGTCCGCGCCGGCGGGGATCACGAACCCCTGATTCATGATGGCGTCGGTGACGACCTCGAACTCCGGCGGCTCGGTCGCGAAGACCACTCCCACGCGAGTCCGGTCGAGGCGCTCCTTGCCGTTGGGCGTGTAGTGCAGCTGGAAGACGAGCCGGGCCCCCGCGGGCAGACGCTTGGCGTAGCCGTCGGGGAAGACCGACGGCGTGTCGCCGGGCACGGCGACCGCGAGGTACTCGAGGATGCGGTCCGGGTCGAAAGGACCCTTGTCGGGCTCGTGGACCGTGACCACCACGTGGTGCACGACGTCCGCCGCGCCAGGGAGGATTTCCATCGACTGGATCCAGCGATCCTCCGTGTAGTTCGTGTCGGCCACGAAGTGCTTGTAGTCGACCGTGCCCTCGCGCGGCACCGCAAAGCCCTCCTCGGGCAGCGGCTCGTCCCCGTAGAGATAGCGCTGCATCTCGAAGACCGCGTCGGGCTCGCCGAGCCGCCAGCCGTCGGTCCACTGCAGCGGCTGCGGGTCCTCATCGGGGTTGCCGCGCGGCATGCCGTCCGCGACCCACTGCTCGATCTTCGCCCGCTCCTCCTTTGCGAGGTAGCGCTCGTTCGCGAACAGACCGTCGAAGCGCTCGTCGGCGTTCCAGGGCGGCATGCGCCGCTCCGCGACGACCGAGGCGATCATCTCGCCCCAGTTCCTCGCCTGCTCGTAGCTCTGCAGCGCGAACGGTCCGACCTGGCCGGGCCGGTGGCACACCTCGCAGTTGCGCTGGACGATCGGAGCGATGTCCTTCGACCACGTGACGGCCTCGGGCAGCTCCTCCGCGGGCAGGATCGTCAGCCGGCAGCCCGGCGCTTCGGTCTCGGTCGTCTCGGGCGCGCGGCCGGCGAGCACGGCCTCGAGCGCCCGAGCGAGGTAGTCCCGGGTCGGCGCCGGCTTGGCGGCGCCGAGCGCGTACTGGTCGTCCACCGCGCCGCGGTAGCGCAGCGCGCCCTGCGCATCGAAGAGGAACACCTCGGTCGTCGTCTTCGCGCCGAGGCGGCGCGTCAGCTCCTGGCGGTGGTCCTTGAGGACCGTGAACCCGATCCCGAGCTCCGCGCACTCCTGCGCGAGCTTCTCGCGCGCGGTGTGCGGACCGGCCTCGACCATCACGAAGCGCACGCCGCGCGCGCCGAACTCCTCGCTGAAGCGCTGCAGCCGGGGCGCGTACTTGCCCGAGATCGGACAGCCGACGCCCGTGTACGTCACGACCAGGACCCCGTCGCCCGAGACATCGCCGAAACGCACGGCCTCGCCCTCGAGGGTCAGCAGCGTGGCATCGTCCAGCCGCGAGCGGTCGGACCCGCCGGCGTGAACGTCGTCGCGGCTCACGACGGCCGCGCCGAGGAGCGCCGCCGCCAGGCAGATCAGGATCAGGTTGCGCATGGGATCAGGGACCTCGCGAGACAAGGAGCTGGAGCCAGCCAGTCTAGCGTCCGAGATCGCGCGCCGGGCAGGCGGCGGGCCTGCAAATCAGCAACGGATCTCCGGATCGCTCGGTCCCAGGCCGTCCTCGAGCCCGAGCCGTCGCGCTCGGCCGCTCTCGCGCGCTACTTCGCGGACTACCCCGCCTCCAGCACCCTCAGGTACGACGCGTAGCGAGCGCGCGAGAGCTCTCCGTCCTCGATCGCGTCGCGCACCGCGCAGTCCGGCTCGTGGACGTGCGTGCAGTCCTGGAAACGACAGCCGGAGGCGAACGCGCCCAGGTCGGGAAAGCCGGCTCGGATCTGCGCCGGCTCGAGGTGCTCCAGGCCGAACGCGCGCACGCCGGGCGTGTCGATCACGCGCGTGCCCGCGCCGATCGCGCGCAAGCTCGAGCTCGACGTCGTGTGGCGCCCGCGCCCGTCGTGCGCGCGCAAGCCTCCGATCGCGCGCTCGCCCTCTGGGTCGATGGCGTCAAGGAGCGACGACTTCCCCACGCCCGAGTGCCCCACGAACACGCAGGTCTTGCCCTCGAGGTGGGCGACGAGCTCCGGAAGGCCTGCCCGGGTCGTCGCCGAGCACTTGAACACCGGTACCGCGAGCTCGGCGTACGGCGCGAGCATCGCGTCGAGCGCCGCGCGCTCGGCGTCCAGCGTGAGGAGGTCCACCTTGTTGACGCAGATCGCCGGCGCGACGTGGCCGCGCTCCAGCCCGATCAGGAAGCGATCGACGAGGCCGGGCCGCAGCGGGGGGTCGGCGGCGGCCGCGACGATGACGGCGACGTCGACGTTGGCGGCCAGTGCGAGCTCGCGCCCGGTCGCGCCCGGGTCGGCGCGCACGAGGCTCGAGCGGCGCGGGAGGATGCCCTCGATGCGAGCGACGCCCCCGGTCTCCGTGTACGCGACCTCGTCGCCGACGACGATCTGCAGGTTCGGGTCGGCCGCCAGGGACCCCGCCAGACGCGCCGGGCGATCGCCCTCGAGCTCCACGCGGCCGCGGTGCACGGCCGCGACCGCGGCGCGGGGCAGGCCGTCGCCGAGGGGACGCGCGATTCCCGCGCCGCGCGGCGCGCCGGAGCTGCGCCGCCCGATCTTCTCGAAAGACACCTCGTCGTCCCACTCGTCCTCGCCGAGCGAGAAGTCCCGCCGCCGGGATCCGCGCGGGCGCTCGGCGCCGCGGCGCAGGCGCGCCTCCGTCTTGCGCCGCTTCTGTTCCTCGTAGCCGACGAAATTGTCGGCCGCGCGTAGGTAGCGCTCGACCTGCTCTCGTTTCCGTTCCTGGTGGTCCAAGGCGTCACTACTCGCACGGGCGGTCACGGCAGGAACGTCACCCCCAGCGCGCTCGACAGGTTGAAGAACGCTCCGCACGTGCTGCCTGTGTCGCGGAACCAGGCCTGGAACACGCGCGACTCGCCCGGCGCGAAGCCGCCGCGCGAGGCGACGTCGGGCTGCGCGAAGCTCCCCGTCGGTCCCGAGTTCAGCACGCCGAAGCGCACGATGTCGCCGCCGCCCGCGCAGCGGAAGCCGTCGCCGAAGGGCAGCTGGATCAGCGCTGAGCCGCTGAAGAAGATCCCGAACTGGGACGCCGGCATGCCGGCCGCGATCAGCACGAGGTCGTCGGCGAGGACGCTGCCCGACCCGCTGGCCGTGACCGTCGCGCCCTGGCCCGAGGAGTTGAGGCAGCCCTGCTCGGCGCCGGGCGCGCTGTCGGCGCCGCACGGGCAGGTGAGCCCGCTGCCGTCGCCGAAGCAGAACGGCCGCCCGGCGAAGTCGTTCTTGTACAGGAACACGAGGTCCGCGATCTCGTCGAGCAGTGCCAGGTCGAGGTCGCCGTCGTTGTCAGCGTCGACGATCACGGCGCAGGCGGAGTTCGACGCGCCGAAGAAGCGCTGGTCGAACGTGAACGAGCCGCTGCCGTCGTTCGTGAAGAGGTCCCAGAGACCGCTCTCGAACGACGAGAGGATCCAGTCGAGGTCGCCGTCGCCGTCCAGGTCGCCGAGGTCGGTCGCGACGACGCCGCCGCCGGTCCCGGTGACGCTCGGCGCGCCGAGGTTGCCGGCGCCGTCGCCGAGGAGGATCGACCCGGTGCCGGACCCGTCGTTCGAGGTCGTGACGTCCATGTCGCCGTCGCCGTTCACGTCGCCGCACACGACCATCCACACCGAGCCGCCGGCCGAGCGCGTGCCCGCCTGCGTGAACGTCCCGTCGCCGTTGCCGAGCTGGACGATCATGAGCTCGCTCGTGCGCGCGCCGACGACGAGGTCGAAGATCCCGTCGTTGTTCATGTCGGCCGCGGTCATGCCGTACTCGCCCGAGCCGCCGCCTTCGAAGAACGTCGCGGCCGCGAAGGTCCCGTCGCCGTTGTTGATCAAGAGCGCGACGTCGTTCGAACCCGTGTTGGCCGTCGCGATGTCCATGTATCCGTCGCCGTTGACGTCCAGGACCGCGAGCCCGTGCGGCCCGCTGCCCACGGCGTAGTGCGCCGCCGGCCGGAAGGTTCCGTCGCCGTCGCCGAGCAGCACCGAGACGCTGCCGCCCGCGGTGTTGGCGGTGCAGATGTCGATGTTGCCGTCGAGGTCGAAGTCGCCGGCCTCATTGGGGCTCGGAACGGCCCCCGTGGGGCTGGTCGGCGTCAGGAAGTCGTCGAAGAGCCCCGTCCCGTCGGCCCGGTTCAGGAGCACGCGCACGTCCGCGCTGTCCTCGTGGATCAGCGCGAGGTCGGCGAACCCGTCCTCGTCGAGGTCGCAGGCCTGCCCGCCGTAGACGCGCGTGCTCGTGCCGGGCAGGTCGCGCGTGCTCAGCGTGTCGATCAGCGTGAACGTGCGCGTCGCGGGGCGCGCGGCGATGCGGAACCGCCACGCGAACCCGGCGGAGCGCAGCGTCGAGGAGTCCTGCCCCCGGATCTGGTTCGTGAGCACCACGTGCACCGGCTCGCCCGCGGCGAAGGGCTCGTCGGGCGTGAAGCGCACGACGCGCTCCGAATCCTCGAGCGCGAACGTCCCGGCGCGCGGCCCGCTGCCGCCGCCGAAGACGTGGAACGTCGCGGACGCCGGCGGCAGGCTCGCGGCGGCGACAGGACGGTCGAACCGGACGACGACCTCGGTCGTTGGGGCGACGTTCTGCTCGTGGAGGCCCGGCGTCACGCTGGTGACCGAGAGCTGCGCGGACGATTCGCGCGTGCCGAGGACGAGAGCGATGGCGGAGAGCAGGGCGAGGCGAGGGCGCATGGGGATCCCTGGGGGCGAGCGCGGAAGAGGACCGTCCGTCTCGGATGCTATGCTGCCCGCGCCACCCGTCAAGCCGACCCGCGCCCGAACGATCCGGATGCTCTCGAGGACGCTCATCGCCGCGCTGCTCTGCGCGCCGGTGATCGGGCCGCGCCCGCCTGCGCCGCGCGACGCACGGCCGCCGGGCTCGCGGCCGAGGGCCGGCGCTTCACGCAGTTCTACGCGGGCTCGACGGTGTGCGCGCCCTCGCGCTACGCGCTTCGCGAAGAGCCGCCCGACGCGCGCGCAGCTCGACGGCGAGGCGCGGGGGTTCGCCGAGCCGGCGTCGGTCGAGGTGCTGGGGATGTAGTCCTCTACCGCTCTTTCGCGCCCGGCTCCACCTCCGCGAGCCAGACGCGCGGATCCTCCAGCACGTGCAGCCACTCTTCGGGCTCGAACGTCTCCTCGGCGTACCCGACCGCGCGCACCCTCAGCTCCGCCGGCCAGTGCGGCAGCGCGATCTCGACCCAGCCGTCGGCGTCGGTCGTCCCGAGCGCGGTCTCGCCCTCGAGCACGACGGCCTCCGCCAGCGGTCGCTCTTCCTCGCCGCCGACCACGCGCAGGCGCTCGGAGTAGCCGGGCTCGAGCGGCACGCGCTGCGGACCTTCCTGCGCCGCGAGCTCGCTCGCGCGGAGCCGGCGCCGGACGTGGCCCCGCGCACCGATGCTGAAGCACCACTCCTCGGCCGGGTCGTGGCCCAGCGCGACCGCGCCGGCGGGCGCCTCGTGCACGCTGTAGTCCTCACGCCGCGCGGCCCGGAAGGCGAGCACGACGGCCTCGATGGGCTCGCCCGTGCCCGCGTCGACGACGAGGAGCGAGACTTCGGGCTCGCCGCCGGAACGGAGCTCCGGCGGCGCCTCCGGCCCTTGGAAGGCGCCCCACCAGACCAGCCCCGCGAGGCCGGCGACGGCGAGGAACGGGACGAGCTTTCTCCTCATGCGAAGACCGCGGCGCTTCTGGCGCGCCTGCCGCCTACTCGGCCACCGTCCGCAGCTCCGGGTCGGGGTCGAGCTCGATCTCGAGGCGCCGGAAGCGCACTTCGAGCGCGAGCCCGGAGTGGATCTGCAGGGCGATCTGGCCCTCGCGCGCGCCGTCGGGGTCGGTGAGGTCGGCGCAGGGGTGGCCGTTGACCGCCGTGCGGATGAGGTCCCCGACCGCCAGGATCTCGTACGTGTTCCACTCGTTCACGCGCACGAAGCCCGCGCCCGGGTCGGCGCAGAGCGTGCCGCGGCCGAGCTCCTCGTAGAGCTTGCCCCACCATCCCTCTCCGACGTCGGCCTGGTAGCCGTGCACCTCGCCGCCCTCGACGGGCCGGCTGCGGAACTGGATGCCGCTGTTCGCCTCGTCGGGCGTCAGCCGGACCTCGACCACGAGGCGAAAGTCGCGCAGGAGGAAGTCGCTGACGAGGAACGCGTTGTGACCGAGGCCGGTCGCCGTGCGTCCGACGATCTCGCCGCCCTCGACGCTCCAGAGCTCCTCGTCGCCGCTCCAGCCCGCGAGGCTCGTCCCGTCGAAGAAGCCGGCGCGGTTCTCCTCGGTCACGAGGCGCGGCACCTGCCCGTCGTGCCGCAGGTAGGCGATCAGCGCGACGGCTTCTTCCTCGTCGAGGGTGGCGAGCTGGTCCTCGGGCATCATCGAGATCGAGTCGAGCTTGCGCTGCTCGATCTCGCTGAGCGCGATCGTGAGCGTCTCGTTCTCGGTGCGCAGCGTGATCGCGTCCTCGCTCTCGCCGGCCAGGATCCCGGTCACCAGCCGGCCGTCGCCGGTGCGCACCAGCGTGACGCGGTACTCGTTGGGCACGAGCGCGTTCGGGTCGAGCACGTTCTCGAGCAGGTAGTCGAGGTCCGAGCGGTTCGACCCGGTGATGTCCGGCCCCACGTCTTCGCCGGTGCCGTACAGCGTGTGGCAGCGCATGCAGGTGCGCGCGTAGACCTCGCGTCCGAGCGCGAGGTCGGCACCGGCGAGGCGCTGCTCGGTCAGCTTCGCCTTCCACTCCGCCATCTGCTCGGACTTGTCCGCGCTCGTGTCGCGCAGGACTCCCCAGACCTCGGCCAGCGTCGCGTCGAGTTCCTCGTCCTCGAAGGCGCGCAGCTGGCGCAGCGTGGTCGCGGCGAGGTCGGCCCTGGGGACGGCGCCCTCGCCGACCGCGGCGAGCAGGGCGCGCGCGTAGGAAGCGCGTGCGGCGAGCGTCGTCACGACGTCCGCGCGCTCGTCAGAGGGCAGGTCGGCGTAGCGCGCGAGCAGCACCTGCGGCGTGTCCGCCTGGTCGATGCCCGCGAGACCGCGGATCGCTGCCGCGCGCAAAACGTCGCCGTTCGCGACGAGGCCCTGGAGCACGACGGCCGTCTCTTCGTCCGCGCCACGCAGGAGGCAGGTGAGGGCGCGCTGGCGCGCCTCTGCCGGCTGGGACGGATCGGCGAGCGTCGCACGCAGCTCGGGGAAGACGCGCGCGTCGCCGAAGACCGCCGCGAGGCTCTGCGCGCGCTCGCGCACGCCAGGATCGGCGCTCGCCGCGAGCTCTTCGTAGGCGGGGCCCCAGGCGGCGGGCATGGGCACCTCGCGCCGTTCCTCGAGCGCCGCCAGGAACTGGTCGAGCACCGCCCGTTGACGCTCGGGACGTTCGGGACGTTCGGGCTCGAGCGCCATCAGGGCTTCGACGAGCGCGTCGTGCAGACCATAGTCGCTCGCCGCGCGCCGGTGGCAGAACTCGCGCACGAGCGGGATGCGCGCCGTCTCGGCGAGAGCCAGGGCGCGCGGCGCGTCGGCGGGCACGAGCGGCTCGACGCCGTACCAGATCACGAGCGGCAGGTTGTGGTCGTCCGCGTCCTCCTCGTGCTCGAGCAGCGCCGCGGCGATCGGCCAGCGATCTTCGAGCCCGAGGCGCTGCAGCGCGCTCGCGAGGTACAGGCGCACGACCGGCGATGGATCCTCGCGCGCCATCTGCGCGAAGGCCGCCAGCGCCGCGCTCGACGGGTCGCGCCCTTCGCAGAGGAGCTGCACCGACCACGCGCGCAGGTACTCGTGCTCGCTGTCGAGCGTCGAGAGCAGGAGGTCGGTCTCCGCGAGGTTCCCCGACGCGTGCAGCGCCCACAGCGCGCGCAGCTTGCGCCGCGGATCGGGGTGCTGCTCGAGGACCTCGAGCAGGTACGCGCGCACCTCGAGGTCCGGCCCGCGCTCCTGGAGGATCCTGCGCGCCGTGCGCACGAACCACTCGTTCGCGTCGAGCTGCAGGCCGGCGAGGTCGCGGCTCGAGAGCGCCGCGAGGTCCAGGCCCGGATACCCCGTACACGCCCCATGGGCCACGCGGTAGACGCGCCCGTTGCCGCGGTTCCAGATCGCGTCGTCGCTCGTGTGGCAGGCCTGCGCGTCGTACCAGTCGATCAGGTAGACCGAGCCGTCCGGCCCCGAGCGCAGGTTGATGCCGCGGAAGCGCCGGTCGTTGGCGACGAGGAAATCCTCGCCGTGGCGGCCGACGAAGCCCGAGCCCGAGCGCTCGACCGCGTCGACGTTGACGCGGTTGCCATGGACATTGTTGAAGAACAGCTTCCCGCGGTACTCCTCGGGAAAGCCGTGGCCCAGGTACACCATGAGCCCGCAGTGCGCGTGGCCGCCGCCGGCCGCGTTCGAGCGGTTGTTGCCCGCGTGCGACCAGCTCCCGAGGTAGTGCACGTGGTCGGCGATCGTCTGGATGTCGGCGTACACGTGGGGGTTGAAGTGCTCGCCCGCCTGGCGCTGGTAGCGCGCGCCCTGGATCGCGTGGTAGAGGTGCGGGATCACGCAGGCGGTGATGAACGCCTGGCCGTCGTCGTCGAAGTCGACGCCCCAGGGGTTGCTCGAGCCCCAGGCGAACACCTCGAACTCGTGGCGCGTCGGGTGGTAGCGCCACACGCCGGCATTGATCGGCTCGCGCTCCGCGTCGGGCGTGCCGGGCTTGCCGACGCGCGAGTGCGTGAAGACGCCGTGGCAGCCGTACAGCCAGCCGTCGGGCCCCCAGGTGAAGGCGTTGAGCGTCTCGTGCGTGTCCTCGTGACCCCAGCCGTCGAGCAGCACCTCGGGCGGTCCGTCCGGCACGTCGTCGCCGTCGCGGTCGGGAATGAAGAGCAGCTCGGGCGCCGCGCCGATCCACACTCCGCCGAAGCCGACCTCGATGCCGCTGACGAGGTTCAGGTCCGACGCGAAGACCTTGCGCGTCTCGAAGACTCCGTCGACATTGGCGTCCTCGAAGATCAGGATGCGGTCGCGGCCCTCGCCCTCCGGCCGCTTGAGCGGGTAGGCGTACGCCTCGACGACCCACAGCCGCCCGCGCTCGTCGATCGTGAACGCGATCGGCTGGTGCACATCGGGCTCGGCGGCGACGAGCTCGACGTGGAAACCCTGCGGGACGTCCATCGCCTCGCACGCTTCACTCGGCGCGAGCCCGTCGTGCTCGACGACGTCGAGCGCCAGGATCTCCTCGAGCGGATCGGGGAAGACGGGCTCGGTGTCGTGGAAGCGGAAGTCGTCGAAGTTGAGGTGGCCCCAGCCGCCGCTGTCGCGGTCGATCAGCCGGACGAACATGCGCTGGCCGACTTGCTGGGAGAGGTCGACGACCACACGGCGCAGCCGCTCGTGGTCGTAGCCGGTCGCGCTCGCGAAGCGCTCGCCGTCCTCCAGCACGAGGTCGACGCGCGTCTCCTCGCGTCCGCCGCCGGCGACGAGGAAGCTCGCCCAGGGGTGCGAGATCGTGAACGCGGCCGAGCGCATCGACCCGGTGGGCTCGTCGCCTCCCACCTCGAACGTTCCGATCCAGAACTCGCCCGCGTGATCGCTGGTCATGTCGTCGCGCCGCGGGAAGACCGTGTCGCCGCGGACGGGCTGGCCCTCGAAGGCGACGTCGTCCTCGAGCGCGATCCAGTCCTCCAGCGTGCCGGTCTCGAAGTCCAGGTTCAGCGGCTCGCCGTCGTCCCCGAGCGGCAGCACGCCGCGCGGCACCTCGAGCGCGCCCACGCGCCGAGGCCGCGCGGCCTCGTACTCTTCGCGGCTCGCCTCGCGGGCGCGCTGCAGGTGCACGAAGACGCCCTTCTTGTTGCCCGTGACGACGTCAACCAGCCCGTCGCCGTCGACGTCGCCCGCGACTACCTGCACGCCGACGCCCGAGTCGTCGTGCACGAGGTGCGGGACCCAGTCGACGGCGCCGTCCGCGCCGCGCGCGAGCTCGAACCAGTACACGACCGCCGGCGCGTCCGGCTCGGGGTCGCCCTTGGCGCCGTGCGACCACCAGCGCTTGCCGCTCACGATATCGGGCAGGCCGTCGGCGTTCACGTCGACGAAGTCGATGGCGTGCGGCTCGCCGAACTTGACGCCGAAGGGGCTGTCCGCGGCGCTCGCGCCCATGATCGCGCGCTGCTCGAAGGTCGGGCCGCCGTCGGAGGCCGCCGCGGCGAGCTGGCGGTGCCAGACGAGCCCGAAGCCGTGCGCCTCGAGGCTCGTGACGACGTCGCTCAGGCCGTCGCCGTCGACGTCGAAGACGTACATCTGGGCGCCGCCCTGCTGCGGCGCGAAGGGGTAGGCGTGGCGCTTCCACTCGGGGTCGCCGTCGAGCGCGGGCGGCTGCTCCCGCCACTCGTTCTTCAAGAGCACGTCCGCGCGCCCGTCGCCGTTCACGTCCCCCACGCCGAGCCCGTGCGTGAAGCGCTCGCGGCCGGTGTTCTCCGACAGCCTGTGGAAGGTCCACGGGGCGAACGGGTCTCCCGCGACGGGCTGCGCCCATCCGAGCACTCCGCCGGTGTGGAACACGAGCTCCGGAGCGCCGTCACCGGTCAGGTCCGTGAACGCCGGCGACTCGTTGTCGACGGTCGGGTGCACGAGCGAGCGCTTCCAGAGGCGCTCCTCGCCCGCGGGGTTCTGGTACCAGTACGCCGCTTCGCCCGGGAAGCCGACCATCAGCACGTCGAGCCAGCCGTCGCCGTCGAAGTCGCGCGTGAAGAAGAAGAAGGCGTCCGAGTAGACCGCCGGGTCGAAGGGCTCGCCCGCGCGGAAGCGGTGCTCCTCGGCGAAATCCGGGCCTCCCCACCACGAGGTCCCGGCGATCACGTCGGCGTGACCGTCGCGGTCGAGGTCGCCGAAGGTGGCGCCCTCGCAGGTGAACCGATCCGAGAGCCGCCGCGTCTCGAACGTGCGCAGGAGCAGCGGAGCTCCCTGCTGCGCGGAGCCGGACGGGCTGGCGGGGACGACCGCGGCAAGGAGCGGGACGAGCGAGAGGCGAGGGGCGTCCATGGGAGCCCGCCATCCTAACCGGCCTCGCCGTCAGCTCGCCTCGAGCGCCTCGCGCCAGGAGCCCACCACGGCGTCGGGACGCACGAAGGGACGGCCCGAATGGACCAGGAGCCGCGTCCACCAACGCGGGGCCACGACGACGTACGAGCGCAGGTGCGGCAGGCTCGGGATGCGGCGCAGGAGCAGCGGGTTGCGCGGATCGGCCGCGCGCACGCGCGAGACGTCGACGACGTAGCGCCAGCCCGCCGGGTGGGCCCGGCCGAACTCCTCCGCGCGCGCGAGGTCGGCGCGCAGGAGGCCGAGCGTCACGCAGCCGCTGGCGAGCACGCCGAAGACCGCGGGCTCCTCGAGGGTCCAGATCTCGAGGCGTCCGAGGCGCCCCTCGACCCGTTCGAGGAGCGCGAAACCGAGCGGCGGATGGGAGCCGGCCATGTCTTCTTCCTGGCCCGCATTATTCACGAAGCGCCGAGCGGAACGTCTTTCGGGTTCCACTCCACTCCGCACCGGGCGCTTGCCGATCGAGACACGAGCGGTGGTCCACGCCGCCCCAGCCCCCCCGTGTTCAGCCAGACCCTCGTGGCCGTGCCCGGGAGCCGTGAGCGGCTCCTCGAGGCCTTCCTGCAAGTTTGGAGCGACCTCGAGCTCGTCGAGGCGCGCGGCGAGTTCTGGACATACCGCGACGTGTGCCAGTGGTGCCAGCCCCGGTCGTGGTACCTCGGGGGCGACAGCGCGGGAGACACGAAGGCGCTCTACCAGGACGGGCGCTGGGCGGTGCTCGTCGACTTCTCGACCCAGCTCGCGGACGACGGCGACGAGCTCGGCTTCCTGAGCGAGGTCTTCGGCCAGGTCGCGGTCGCCTCCGTCGATGGACCGAGGAGCGCCACGCGCTTCGAGGTCTACGAACGGGGCTACCTGCGGCGCGAGATCCTCGGTGAGCGCGGGCGGGTAGCGACGCGCGGCATGCCGCTGCCGCTCGAGGCCACGCTCGACATGTCGCGCTTCTACATGGCGCAGCTCGAGCACGTGTGGTGCTCGCTGGGCATGCGCTCGTTCTTCGAGGACCCCAAGGGGCCGTTCCTGGGAGTGCACGTGGTGGGTCGGAGCGAGGCGCTGGGCAGCGGGCGCAAGGCGTGGTGGAAGTTCTGGTAGGGCGTCACAGCCTTCGCTTCGATCCAACCCGCCCGGGCGAGGAAGTCGAAGAGCTCCCGCTGCGTTCGCGGCTCCCCCAAGCGCTCGTCGGCGACGACGTGCGCAGCGGCGTCGATCGCCGACTGGATGGCGATCTGGAGCGTGTGCTCGACGAACCGCTGCTCGCGCAGGTCGTTCGTCAGGTCCTCGGGTCGAGCCAGGTCGTGCAGGTCCTGAAGGCAGCTCTCGATGCGGGCGAGCTTCTTGAGGACGAGGTCGGGATCGGTCATCCCGTGCGGCCGCCCTTGCGCCGGTAGAGATCGAGGATCGGGAGCAGGTCGAAGTACTCGTTGTGGGCCTGCACCTCGAACCGCAGGCGAGCCGAGCGGTCGCGATCGACCAGGATCTCACCGTCGCGCAGCACACGGTGCACGAGGTCCGGGGAAGCGTGGTTCAGGATGACCGCCTCGACGGGCACTCCCAGCTCGCGCTCGAGGTCGCCCTCGATTCGGAACGGGGGTGCCTCGAGCGAGGCGTCCGGCGCATGCCGGTACAGGAGCCCGAGGTCGACGTCACTGTCCGCCCGTCCCTCGCCGCGCGCGCGCGGCTGCCGTAGAGGTACGCGGCCATCAGGGATTCGGGCTCGCGCTCGAGTCTCGCACGAACAGCGGAAAGAAGCGCCGAGCTACTCATTCGAACCCATGCTACCGGGAACGCGGCCGGCGGCGCAACCTCCCCAGCACGTGGCGCGCCGCGGGCCGGACACCGCGCTCACGGGCCCGGCGAGGTCCACTTCGGTCGTTAGCCACTTGAACTCCCCGAGCGGGATCTCGTACTGGCGCTCGGCGCGGCACCTCCCGGCGGTGCTCTCGGAAGAGGACGTCGAGGCGCTGCTGCCCGCGCCCGACGTCGCGCGGGTATCAGGGGCTGAACGTCACCGCGAGCGCGTTGGACAGGTTGAACGCGAAGCCACAGGGGCCTGTCGGATCGCGGAACCAGGTCTGGAAGTTCCAGGTGTCGCCGGGGTCGATGCGGCCGGCGGCGGGGAAGCGCGCCTGCGAGTGGGCCACGATCCCCGGCCCCAGGGCCAAGACCCCGACGGGCCCGGAGCTCTGCACGGGGAAGTAGCGGAAGATCCCCGCCCCGCCGGCGCCCACGCAGCGCAGGCCGTCGCCGAAGGGCAGGGCGAGCTGGCCGGCGCCCATGTAGAAGAGGCCGAACTGATCGGGGGGCAGCCCGGAGGCGTCGAGCACGAGATCGTCGGTGCTCGTGCTCGCCGAACCGCAGGCCGTGAGCCGCGCGCCGTTGCCGCGCGAGGTGGCGCATCCCGCAAGGGGGTCGTCGTTGCCGCAGGGGCAGCCGGTGCCGAAGCAGTAGGCGGTCGCGACGGTGACCTCGTTCTCGAACCAGGCGATTCGATCGGAAGACCAGTCGAAGTCGTCGTCTCTGTCGGAAACAAGGTCGAGGTCGCCGTCTCCGTCGAAGTCGGCCGCAGCCAGGTTCAAGGCTACGCTCGTGTCGATGGAGATCTCATGCATGGTCCAGGCCGAGCCGTCGTCGCCGTTCTCACCCCGGGAGCGGGCGCAGACCTCACCCAAGAAGCTACGAGGAAGTGGACCCATCCAGCGCCCCGGGTTCCGCGGAAGCTCCAGATTCGCCCCTGATCTACTACTGGCCTTTCGCGGGTTTCATGCGACTGCAGTGGCCCGCGTGAAGAGCTCTCCGAGGCTGCGTGCAATTCGGCCCGAGCCCTTGGTGCGAGGGCCTGACGCGAAAACAGTGGAAGTGATGGTTTCG
>Ga0302046_10002623_pt1 | contig 16710 bp, 12 predicted proteins | sample RVTome_11_FD_200261 | JGI IMG/M metagenome (GOLD analysis project Ga0302046, IMG submission 200261) | Soil microbial communities from uranium-contaminated site in the Upper Colorado River Basin, Wyoming, United States - RVT147D111 (version 2) ...
CCTTCACGAACTTCCCACCCTTCACCTGCCAGATCTGCACGAGCCCCCCGCCCTCGTGGTCGGTCGCGGTGATCTTCAGCGGCGGCACCAGCCCGCCCAGGGTGAAGTTGGAGATCTTCTCGAAGCCGGCCTTGGTGTCGGCGCCGGTGATGTCGCCCTTCGGCTTGGCCTTGAGCGCGTTGCGGATGGCCTCGACGTGGAGGGCGGCGATGAGGACGCCCCGGTTGTAGAAGACCGTCGACTTCATGCCGGCCGGCGGCTCCTTGCCCTGCTTCTTGTACATCTCGCGGATCTCGTTCAGCACCGGGTAGTCGGTGCCCACGCCGGCGAACTGCATGGCGTAGTAGCCCTCGGCGACGGCGAAGCCGCCGGCGCCCTCGATGTTGGCCTCGGCCGCGCCCCACACGAACGACACGACCTTGCGGAGCGGGTAGCCGACCCGCTTGAACTCCTTGATCGATACCGACGGCGCCCCGCCGAACAGGTGGGCGATCACGAAGTCGGCGCGGAAGCGCTGGGCGATGTCCAGCACCTGGGCGCCCATCTCCACGCCCGGGGGCGGGACGGCGAAGGTCCTGAGCTGGAAGCCCTCCTTCTCGGCGATGTCGGCCAGCACGTCGATGGGCTCGCGGCCGGCCGGGTTGTCGAAGAAGATGTAGGCGATCTTCTTGCCCTTGAGGCTGCCGCCGAGCTGCTTCTTGGCGAAGTCCGCGGCCGCTCCGGCCTGTGACCAGTAGGTGGCGGCGATGGGGAAGATATAGGGATAGCGCTGCCCGTCGGCGGCGGCGGCGCTGCCGAAGCCGGGCGAGGTGCCGGGGATCCGGTCCTCCGTCAGCTTCGCGGTGAGCGCGTAGATCTGGGGCGTGCCGTAGACGGACATCGTCACGGCGCCTTCCTTCTTGTGGCGCTCGTAGGACTCGACGGCGGGCGGCACCTTGTACTCGTGGTCGATCTCGAGCGCCTTGATCGGGAAGCCCTCGACCCCGCCCTTGGAGTTGACGAGGGCGATGTAGTCGTGGAAGGCCGGGCACAGGACGGTGCCCACGATCTGGGTCGCTCCGGTGCGGTCGCACTGCAGGCCGATGACGATGTCCTTCTTCTGCGCGTGGGCCGGGTTCGCGGCGAGGAGGCTGCCCCCCGCCAGGACCAGCGCCATCAGGACGGCCAGAGAGCGTGTCATGAGTGCTTCTCCTTTCTCGCGCACGTCAGTACGCGAACGGCCAGACCCGGAAATAGCTGCGGATGTTCCGCCACAGGCGGTTCAGCCCCTCGGGCTCCACGACCAGGAAGAAGATGATGAGGGCGCCGAACAGGATGAGGCGGAGGTTGGGGATGAGGTTGAGCACCGTCGCCTGGGTGAAGAAGATCCCGCCGAAGGCCTCCATGGACAGGCGGATCACGATCGGCAGCAGGGTGACGAAGATGGCCCCGAAGATCGAGCCCAGCACGGAGCCGAGCCCGCCGATGATGATCATGGCCAGGTAGTCGATCGAGACACCGATCTGGAACTGCTCGTAGTTGGCGATGCCGAGGAAGTACGTGTACAGCACGCCGGTGACGCCGGCGTAGAAGGACGAGATGGCGAAGGCCAGCAGCTTGTAGCGGAAGATGTTGATGCCGATGATCTCGGCGGCGATGTCGCGGTCGCGGATGGCGATGAAGGCGCGCCCCACCCGGCTGCGCACCAGGTTCATGGTCCCCACGATGGCGAGGACGACGAAGAACAGCAGGAAGTAGTACATGTCACGCTGGCTGCTGAGGACCATCGACCCCACCTGCGGCCGGGCGACCTCGATGGAGGCCTGGACGCCGCCGCTGATGAACGTCACGTGGTTGATGATCCACTCGATGATGAGCTGGCCGGCCAGGGTGGCGATGGCCAGGTACAGCCCCTTGATCCGCAGCGAGGGAATGCCCACCACGGCGCCCACCGCCGCCGCCATGAGCCCGCCGGCCAGCAGGTTGACCGGCCACGGCGAGTCGAGCCGGTTGGCGAAGTTGGCCGCCGTGTAGGCGCCCACCGACATGAAGGCCCCGTGGCCGATCGAGACCTGGCCCGTGTAGCCGACCAGGATGTTGAGCCCGAGCGCCCCGATCACCGCGATCCACACGAGGTTGCCGATCGACAGGTAGTACTCGTGCAGCGTCAGCGGGATGACCAGGAAGAACAGCACGGCCAGCGCCGCCACCGTCCACCGCGCGATCGGCAGCGGATAGAGCGCCATGTCGGCCTCGTAGGTCGTCTTCAGCACGCCGCATTCGCGGTGAATCATCGGGCTCGCCGGCGGGCCGCCGAGAACGGCGCATCTGCGTCGTTGCCTCGCATCTGCACCGTTCTCGGCGCCCCGATATCGCTGGTCATGGTCAGATCCGCTCGATGATCTTTTTGCCGAAGATGCCGTAGGGGCGGATCATGAGGGCCATGATCATGAGGACGTAGGGGGCGAAGTCTTTCGTCCCGCCGCCCACGTAGGGGTCGACGTAGCCGGCGGCGACGTTTTCGACGAGGCCCACGATGAGGCCGCCGACGATGGCGCCGGGGATGGAGTCGAGCCCGCCCAGGATCACCACCGGGAACACCTTGAGGCCGACCAGGGCCAGGTTCACGTCGACGCCGAGCATGTTGCCCCACAGCAGGCCGCCCAGCGCGGAGACCATGCCGGCCATCGCCCACGCCACCCCGAAGTAGCGCTCGACGTGGATGCCCATGGCCATGGCCACCTGCTGGTTGTCGGCGACCGCCCGCATGGCGATGCCCTTGCGCGACTTCAGGAAGAACCAGCCGAAACCGGCCAGGAAGGCCAGGCTCACCCCCGCCCCCAGGAGCTGGATGGGCGGGATGAAGAGCGGGCCCAGCAGGAACGGCTCGTCGCGGATGGGCAGCGGCAGCGGCTTGGTGCCCTGGAAGATGACGAACGGCCCGAACCCGCGCAGGATGGCCGCCAGCCCGATGGTGGCCATGACCACGGCGATCACGGGCCGGCCGATCAGCTGGCGCAGCATGGCCCGCTCGAGGAGGAACCCGAAGGCGATCATGCCGGCCAGCGCCAGCGTGACGGCCAGCCACAGCGGCGCCCCCCACACCATGAGCGCGCCCGCGCCCACGAAGCCGGCGATCATGACGAACTCGCCCTGGGCGAAGTTGATCGCGTCGGTGGCCTTGTAGACGAGCACGAAGCCGAGCGCGATGAGCGAGTACATGAGCCCGATCATGACCCCGTTGGACATGAGCAGCAGGAAGAAGCCGAACTCGTCAGACATGGGCCGCCACCCCCTCGACGTCCTCGATGTGCACGGTCGACTTCAGCGAGCCCTGGCGCCCGTCCTCGTAGGTGATGGCCGTCGTCAGGTCCACGCTGCCCTCGCCTGAATAGAACGCGTCGATGACGGGCGCGTACTTCTCGGCCACGTGCCGGCGCCGCACCTTGCGGGTGCGCGTCATCTCGGCATCGTCGGCCTCCAGGTCCTTCGTGAGCAGCAGGAAGCGCCGGACCTTCTGGACGTCGGGCAGGGTCTCGTTGCCGCGCCGGATCTCCTCGCGGATCAGCCCCCGCACCTCCGGCTTCTGGCTCAGGTCGTTGTAGGAGGTGTAGGCCACCCCGCGCCGCTCGGCCCAGCTGCCGACCGTGTTGGGGTCGATGGCGATCATCGCGGTCACGAACGGACGGTCGTGGCCGAAGGCGACCGCCTCCCGGATGTAGGGGCTGAACTTCAGCTTGTTCTCGATGAACTGCGGCGCGAACGCGGTGCCGTCGGCCAGCGCGCCCACGTCCTTGGCCCGGTCGATGATGACGAGGTGCCCGCGCGGGTCCACGAAGCCGGCGTCGCCGGTGCGGAACCAGCCGTCCGGGTCGATCACCTCCCGGGTCGCCTCCTCGTTCTTGAAGTAGCCCTTGAAGATGCCGGCGCTCTTCACGAGCACCTCGCCCCGCTCGCCGATCTTGACGTCGATGCCGGGGCAGGGCCGGCCGGCCGTGGTGGGGTTGGCCTCGGCGTCGGGCTGCAGCGACACCAGCCCGGTCAGCTCGGTGGAGCCGTACACCTGCTTGAGGTTGACGCCGAACGCCCGGAAGAAGCGGAAGGTGTCGGGGCCGAGCGGGGCGCCGCCCGTGTAGGCCCACCGGGCGCGGCGCAGCCCGAGCTGGTCGCGCACGGGGCCGTAGACGAAGAACTCGCCAAGGGCCAGCCGCAGCCGCAGGCCAAGGGACACCCGCTTGCCCTCCGACTTCAAGATTTCGGCCCGCTCGGCGGCGGCGCGCGAGGTCTCGAACACCCACCGCTTGAGCCTCGGCGCGTCGGAGGCCCGCACCTGGATGCCGGTGAGCATGTTTTCCCAGATCCGCGGGGGCGCCAGCACGGAGGAGGGCCCCAGCTCGCGCAGGTCGCGCTGGACGGTCTCCGGGCTCTCCGGACAGTTGACCGTGAAGCCGACCATCAGGTTGATGACGAGCGTGTAGAGCGAGTCGCCCACCCACGCCATCGGCAGGTAGGCCAGCCAGTTGTCGTCGATCCGGATGTCCTCGGACTTGATGAGCGTCTGCCCGGTCTCGACCATGTTGGCGTGGCTCAGCATGGCGCCCTTGGGATTGCCGGTGGTCCCCGACGTGTAGGCGATGAGCGCGACGTCGTCCGGCCGTCCCCTGTCGATCTCCGCCTCGAAGTAGCCGGGATGCTCGGCGCCGAACCGGCGGCCCAGCTCCTCGACCTCGTCGAGCGAGCGCAGCCCGGACGAGCGGTACTGCGACATCCCGCGCGGGTCCTCGTACACCACCAGCTTCAGGGCGGGCAGCTGGTCCTTGAGGGCGATGATCTTGTCGACCTGCTCCTGGTCCTCCGCCACCACCACCGACACCTCCGCGTGGTTCATGACGTAGGCCAGCTCCTTGGCGATCGCGTCCTGGTACACGGGCACCGACACGCCCCCCAGGCACATCGCCGCCACCTGCGCCCAGTAGAGACGCGGGCGGTTGTCGCCGATGACGGACAGCTTGTCGCCGCGGGCGAATCCGAGGGCGGCCAGGCCCAGCGCGATGTCGCGCACGTGGGCGTGGTAGTCGGCCCACGTGCAGGTCTGCCAGATGCCGCGGTCCTTCTCGCGGATGGCCGGCCGGCCGGCGTGCTGCCGCGCGTTGCGCTGGAGGTATCGGGGAAGCGTCAGGGTCTCAGCCACGTCGCCCTCCCGGAATCGCGGGCTTGGTCTCGCCGAGGTAGGCCTTGATCACCTGCGGGTTGGCGCGGACCTCGTCGGGCGTGCCGTCGGCGATCTTGGCGCCCATGTCGAGCACCGCCACCCGGTCGGAGATGTCCATCACCACGCCCATGTCGTGCTCGATCAGGATGATGGTCGTGCCCCACTCCTCGTTGACGTCGAGGATGAAGCGCGCCATGTCCTCCTTCTCCTCGTGGTTGCACCCGCCCATGGGCTCGTCGAGCAGGAGGACCTTGGGATCGAGCGCCAGCGCCCGTCCCAGCTCGACGCGCTTCTGCAGGCCGTAGGCGAGCGAGCCGCACGGCCGCCGGCGCAGGTCCTGGATGCGCAGGAAGTCGATGATGTCCTCGACCCGCTTGCGGTGGGCGACCTCCTCCTTCTGGGCCAGCCCCCAGTAGACGAAGGCCCCCAGCACGCCGGTCTTCATGTGCACGTGCCGGCCCAGCATGAGGTTGTCGAGCACGGTCATGCCCCGGAAGAGGGCGATGTTCTGGAACGTGCGGGCCACGCCGCGCTCGGCCACGCGGAACGGGGGCGCGTGGGTGACGTCGGCGCCGTCCAGCAGGATCTGGCCGCGGTCGGGGTGATAGAAGCCGCTCACCATGTTGAGCAGCGTGGTCTTGCCGGCCCCGTTGGGGCCGATGACCGACAGCAGGTCGCCCGTGTTGACGTCGAGGCTGACCCGGTTGACCGCCTGCACGCCGCCGAAGGCCTTCGATACCTCCCGGATCTCGAGCAACGCGCTCATAGGGCTCCAGCCGTCAGGAGAGCCAGCGCTTGCGGCGCCGATAGTGTTTGACGTCCCGATAGGACTTGCGCTGCCCCACGCCCGTCAGGCCCAGGTAGAACTCCTTGATGTCCTCGTTGTCGGCGATCGTGCGGGCATCGCCGTCCAGCACGATGCGGCCCGTCTCCATCACGTAGCCGTGCTGCGCGTACCTGAGCGCCATCGTGGCGTTCTGCTCGGCCAGCAGCACCGCCACCTTCTCCTCGCGGTTGAGGCGGCTGACGATCTCGAAGATCTCGGCCACCAGCATGGGGGCCAGGCCCATCGACGGCTCGTCCAGCAGCATGAGCCGGGGGTGGGCCATCAGGGCCCGGCCGATGGCCAGCATCTGCTGCTCGCCGCCCGAGACGTAGCCGGCCCGCGTCCCCCGGCGCTGCGTCAGCCGGGGGAAGTACGTATACACCAGGTCCAGGTCCCGCTTGAGGGAATCTCCGTTGCGCCGGGTGTACCCCCCGGTGAGGAGGTTCTCCTCGACGGTCAGGTGCTCGAAGACGTGACGCCCCTCCATGACCTGCACGACGCCCTGCTTGACGATCTCCGACGGGTTGCGGTGGTGGATGAGCCGGCCGCGCAGCTCGATCGTCCCCTTGGTCACCTCGCCCCGCTCGGTGCGCAGCAGCCCCGAGATGGCCTTCAGGGTGGTGGATTTGCCGGCGCCGTTGGCCCCGAGGAGGGCGACGATGCCCCCCTCGGGGACCCGCAGCGAGACGCCCTTCAACACGAGGATCACGTGGTCGTAGATCACCTCGACGTTGTTCACCGCCAGCAGCGGTCCGGAGGCCCCGTCGCCGCTCACGGAAGCCGCCCTACTTCTCCTTGGCGCAGTCGCGCGGGGTGTAGCCGAGCTTCTTGCCCTCCTCCACCGCCGCCGCCTCCAGCTTGGGCCGCACGACGTCGCGCATCGGCTCGATCCAGTCGGAGACGATGGTCCACTTCTTGCCGTCCCACTGCTGGACCAGGGCCAGGCCGTTGCCCTCGTGGTTGTCGCAGGTGACGCGCAGCGGCCGCATGAGCCCCTTCATGCCGAGCTGCTCGAGGCGCTGCTCGGTGAGGTTGAGGTTCTCCATGCCCCACCGGACCTGCTCGGTCGTGGGCGCGCCCTTGGCGCCGAACTTCTGCATGGCCAGGCGGATGGCCTCGGTGTCGAGCATGGCGTTGATGATGGTGCGGTTGTAGAGCACCTCGCCCACGCCGGCCCGGGGGCCGGTGCCCTTGCCCTTGTCGTGCACGAACTTGAGGATGTCCTGGTGGACCTTGAAGCCGGCGCCGGGGGCGTGGAAGGTCATCGACTTGTAGCCCCGGGCGGCGTCGCCGGCCGGCACCACGTCGGTTTCGGTGCCCGTCCACCAGTTGCCGACGACGTGATCCATCTTCATGCCGTGGGCGGCCGCCTCCTTGACCGCGACCTGGTTCATGACGCCCCAGCCGGAGATGTAGATCCAGTCCGGGTTGATGCGCCGCACCTGCAGCCAGGTGGCCTTCTGCTCCTGGCCCGGCGAGTCCACCGGCAGCAGCGTCAGCTCGAACTGGTGCTTGCGGGCCAGGTCCTCCAGCGTCGGGTTGGCCTCCTTGCCGTAGGGGCTGTTGTGGAAGATGTGGATGATCTTCTTGCCCTTGAGCTTGTCGAGCCCGCCCTCCTGGGCGCCGACGTACTTGATGAAGGCAGACGCCTGGCTCCAGTACGTCATCGGGAAGTTGAACACCCACGGGAACCAGCGCCCGTCGGCCGACGCTGTCATGCCGTAGCCGGCCGAGTGGATGACGACCTTGTCGACCGGCGCCTTGGGGATGAGCTGGTAGGTGATCCCCGTCGAGAACGGGTTGACGATCAGCGGGCCCTTGGACTTGAGCCGCTCGTAGCACTCCACGCCGAGATCGGTCTTGTACTGGGTCTCGCACTCCTCCCACGCGATCTTGACCCCGTTGATGCCGCCGTCGCGCTCGTTGAGGAGGTTGAAGTAATCGTTGAAGCCGTTGGCCGACGGGATGCCGTTCGGCGCGAACGGTCCCGTGCGGTACACGAGGAGCGGCAGGAACAGCGTGTTGGACTGGGCGAGGGCGGCGCCGGCCAGCGGGCCGGCAACGAGGGCGGCGATCAACCCGCCGATCAGGAACGCGCGCAGCTTCATGGTGTCCTCCTTGGGTGTCTCAGTGTGGGAACGGCCACAGCCGGAGCTTCTCTTTCGTGATCTGCCAGAGCCGGGCCAGCCCGCGCGGCTCGACGATGAGGAAGAAGACGATCAGCCCGCCGAAGATCATCAGCTCGAGGTGCTTCTGGGTGTCGGTCGCCATGCCGAGCCCGAGCCAGCGCGGCGCGTTGGTCAGGAAGATGGGGACCAGCATGATGAAGGCGGCGCCCAGGAAGGAGCCCAGCACGCTGCCGAGCCCGCCGATGATCACCATGAACAGCACCAGGAACGACAGGTTGATGTCGAAGGCCAGCGTCTCCACGCTGCCGAGGTAGAGGAACAGCAGCTCGGCGCCGGCCACCCCGCAGTAGAACGACGAGATGGCGAAGGCCAGCAGCTTGGTCTGCAGCGGCCGGATGCCGATGATCTCGGCGGCGATGTCGCGGTCGCGGATGGCCATCCACGAGCGGCCGACCCGGCCCCGCACGAGGTTCTTCGCCACCAGGGCGAACAGCACCACCATCCCCAGCGCCATCAGGTAGCGCACCGGCGCCGTCGCCTCGGGGCCCGTCACCATCACGCCCAGCATGGTGCGGGGCGGCGCGGTGGCGGTGCCCGAGGACGCGTAGTTCACGAACCAGCCCACCTTGTTGAAGAGCCAGATGAGGAAGAACTGGGCGGCCAGGGTGGCCACCGCGAGATAGAAGCCCTTGATGCGCAGGCTCGGGATGCCGAAGAGCACCCCCACCCCCGCCGCCACCACCCCGGCGAGGACGAAGACCACGATCATGTTGAGCCACGGGAACGCCGTGGTGAGCTTGAAGGCGGAATAGGCGCCGACCGCCATGAAGCCGCCGGTGCCGAGCGAGAGCTGCCCCGCGTAGCCGGTCAGGAGATTGAGCCCGAGGGCGGCCAGGCTGTAGATCAGGAACGGGATCAGGATGGCCTGCAGCCAGTAGTCGTTGGCCACCAGCGGCACCGCGACGAAGGCGGCCAGGGCGACGAGGGCGATGAAGACGCGGTCCTGGGCGATCGGGAAGATCGCCTGGTCGGCGGCGTAGCTCGTCTTGAACTGCCCGGCCTCGCGATAGATCATCGCGCTTGGCGACGGCGATGAAAATGGCCCATCTGCGTCGTTGCCTCCTCGCTCCTCCCTGCGGCGTATGCGGCATACGCCTCAGTCGTCGCTCGTCGGCGCCTAGCATCTGGACCATTTTGATCGCCGTAGGGGCGTGTGGTGCCTGGCGTCATACGCGCTCGATGATCTTCTCGCCGAAGAGGCCCTGGGGGCGAACGAGGAGGAACGCGAGCGCCAGGACGTAGGCGAACCAGTTTTCGATGGCGCCGCCGACCAGGGGGCCCCAGTAGACCTCGCCGATTTTTTCGCCGACGCCGATGATGAGGCCGCCGACGATGGCGCCGGGGACGGACTCGAAGCCGCCCAGGATGAGGACGGGCAGGGCCTTGAGGGCGACCAGCGACAGGCTGAACTGCACGCCGCTCTTGGCGCCCCACATGACGCCGGCCACGATGGCGACGATGCCGGCCACCGACCACACCACCACCCAGATGGTCTTGAGGGGGATGCCGATGGACAGGGCCGCCTCGTGGTCGTCGGCCACCGCCCGCAGCGCGCGGCCGATGCGCGTGCTCTGGAAGAACACGGCCAGGATCGCGACCAGCACGGCGGCGGTGAGGGCCGCCGTCATCTCGAGCTTGTTGACCAGGATGCCGCCCATGAGGAACGACTCGTCGGGAATGCCGATGTCCAGCTTCTTGACGTTGGACCCCCACACCATCTCGCCGAACCCCTCCAGGAAGAAGTTCAGACCGATGGTGGCCATGAACAAGATGATGGCCGGCTGGTTGACGAGCGGGCGCAGCACCACCCGCTCGATGCCGAACGCGAGCGCGATCATCACCAGCGTGGTGAGGCCCAGCGCGAGCGGCACCGGCACCCCGCGCTCGAGGAGGCCGACCAGCGTGAGAGCGGCGAACAGCACCATCACGCCCTGGGCGAAATTGAACACGCCCGAGGCCTTGAAGATCAGCACGAACCCCAGCGCCACCAGCGAGTACATGAGCCCGGCCGCCACCCCGCCGATGACCACCTCGGCCAGGAACGTCGGCGACCCCGCCATGTCCTTGAACGGCCCCACGAACACGCTCCACAGGACGTCAGTCATGAGCGACGCCCAGGTACGCGTTGAGCACGGCCTCGTCCTTGCGCACCTGCTCGGGGGGGCCGTCGGCGATCGTGCGCCCGTAGTCGAGCACGACCACGTGGTCGGAGATGTCCATGACCACGCCCATGTCGTGCTCGATGAGGGCGATGGTCGTGCCGAACTCGCTGTTGACGTCGAGGACGAACCGGCACATGTCCTCCTTCTCCTCGACGTTCATGCCGGCCATCGGCTCGTCGAGCAGCAGCAGCTGGGGCTCGGCCGCCAGCGCCCGGGCCAGCTCCACCCGCTTCTGCAGCCCGTAGGGCAGCCGGCCGGCCGGCGTCTTGCGGATGGCCTGGATCTCCAGGAAATCGATGATGCGCTCGACGACGGCCCGGTGGGCCAGCTCCTGGCGGCGGGCCGGCCCCCACCACAGGGCGTCGAGCAGGAAGCTGCCCCGCATCTTGAGCACGCGCCCGGTCATGATGTTGTCGAGCACGCTCATGCCGCGGAACAGCGCGACGTTCTGGAAGGTGCGGGCGATGCCCAGCCGGGCCACGTCGGGCGGGCTCAGGTGGGTGCGTTCGCCGCCGGCGAACACGATGCGCCCCTCGTAGGGATGGTAGAAGCCGCTGATGCAGTTGAGCAGCGTGGTCTTGCCGGCCCCGTTGGGCCCGATGATCGCGCAGATCTCGCCGCGCGGGATCGTCAGGCTCACCCGGTTGAGGGCCAGGAGCGCGCCGAACCGGACGCTGACGCCGTCGACCTCGAGCAGCGGTCCCGGCGGGGCCGGCTCGCTCACACGACCTCCTTGATGGCCACGTCGGCCCGGATGGTGCCGGTGCGCCCGTCCTCGTAGGTCACCTGCGCCTCCACCGCCACCCGGTCACGGTCGCCGTAGAGCGCCTCGATCAGGGCGGCGTACTTCTGGGCGACGTGGCCCCGCCGCACCTTGCGCGTCCGGGTGATCTCCTCGTCGTCGGGGTCCAGCTCCTTGTGCAGGATGAGGAACTTGCGGATCCGGGCGCCTCGCAGCACCTCGTCCTCGGCGGCCAGGCTCCGGTTCACCCGCACGACCTCCTGCTGGATCAGGTCGTAGACCTCCGGCTTCTGGCTGAGGTCGGTGTAGCTCGTATAGGCAATCCCCCGCCGCTCCGCCCAGTTCCCCACCGCCCCCAGATCGATGTTGATCAGGGCGGTCACGTAGGGTCGGCCGGGGCCCAGGGTGACCGCTTCCTTGACGAACTGCGAGAACTTCAGCTTGTTCTCGAGATACTTGGGCGCGAACATCGTGCCGTCGGCCAGGCGCCCCAGATCCTTGGCCCGGTCGATGATCTTCAGGTGCCCGGCGGCGTCCAGAAACCCGGCGTCGCCGGAGTGGATCCAGCCGTCCTCGAGCGTCTGCCGGGTCGCCTCGGGATTCTTGAAGTAGCCCTGGAACACGCCTGGGCTGCGGAAGAGCACCTCGCCCGCCTCGGAGATCTTGATCTCGACCTGAGGCATCGGCGTGCCCACCGTGTCCAGCCGCACGTCGCCGTCCTTCTGGACGGCCACGAACACGCTGGCCTCGGTCATGCCGTAGAGCTGCTTGACGTTGATGCCGAGGGCTCGGAAGAAGACGAAGATCTCGGGGCCGATCGCCTCGCCCGCCGTGTAGGCGGTGCGGATGCGCCGCATGCCGAGGTTGTCGCGCAGCGGGCCGTAGACGAGCAGCTGGCCCAGCGGCGCCAGCAGCCGCGGCAGCCACGGCCGCGGCTGGCCGTTGAGCCGGCGGCGCTCGAGGGCCTGGGCCAAGTCCAGGAAGAAATGGATCAGCTTGCGCTTCGGCCACGCCGCGTCCTCGACGCGGATCATGACGTTGGTCAGGAGATTCTCCCAGATCCGCGGCGGGGCGAAGAAGTAGGTCGGCCCGATCTCCTTCAGGTCGGACAGGACGGTGGCCGCGCTCTCCGGGCAGTTGATGACGAACCCGGCGACGATGGCCTGGGCGTAGGAGAGCATGTGGTCGCCGACCCAGGCCATCGGCAGGTAGGCCAGCGCCTCGTCGTCGCGGCGCAGCCCCTCTCGGTCGGTGGCGATGCGCGCCATCTCGATCAGGTTGCGGTAGGACAGCATCGCCCCCTTGGGGGCGCCGGTCGTGCCCGACGTGTAGCAGATGACCGCGGTGTCCTCGGCGCGCCCGCGCGCCACCTCGTCGTCGAAGTACGCGGGATGGCCCAGCGCGAACTTCTCGCCGCGCTCCTCCAGCTCGGCCAGGCTCAGCAGGCCCGGCTCCGAGTAGGCGCGCAGGCCGCGCGGGTCCTCGTAGACGATGAACTCCAGGCGGGGGCACTGGGCGCGCACGTGCAGCAGCTTGTCGACCTGCTCCTGGTCCTCGGCCACGGCGAACCGCGCCTCGGCGTGGTCGACGATGTAGGCCAGCTCCTTCTCGCTCGAGTCCTGGTAGAGCGGCACCGGCACCCCGCCGAGCGCCTGGGTGGCGAGGGCGGCCCAGTACAGCTCGGGCCGGTTGTCGCCGACGGTGGCCGTCTTGTCGCCGCGGGCGAAGCCGAGCGAGGCCAGGCCCAGCGCGATGCGGCGGCTGCGCTCGAAGTAGTCGCGCCACGTGTAGGCCTGCCAGATGCCCAGGTCCTTCTCGCGGATCGCCACCTGACGGGCCAGACGCTCGGCGTTGGCGCGGGCCAGCTTGGGAAAGGTGTCGAGCGCCGAGCCAACGCTGCTCATCGTCCCTGTGTGCCTCCGCGCTACGTTGCGGGTCGAGGACTCCCGGCTCCGGGGGGCTTCGAGAGTGGCGAGAGTGTAGCCAAGCGCTCGCGACCTGTCAAGCAATTCGGCCGGAATGACAGGGACTTACGATACAGCCGCGGGCTGGAAAGCGCAGAGCGGATCCTCGCCGAGGACGTCGCCGGTGGCGGCCCAGGCGCGGGCGCGGGAGCCGCCGCACAGCGCGCGATACTCGCAGACGCCGCAGCGGCCGCGAAAGCCGTCGGGGGCACGCAGCGCCTGGAAGACGACGTCGTCGCGGTACAGCCTCGTCGGCCCCGTCCGCCGGACGTTGCCCGCCACCAGCGGCAAGAACCCCGAGGGCGTCACGTCGCCGTTGGCCGCGATGAACATGATGCCGTTGCCATCCCGGATGCCGAAGCCCCGGCCCAGGGGCGACTGGCGGATCTCCTCGCCGCTCCGGCCCTCGGCCCGCATCTGCTCCAGCATGATCCGCCGGAAGTGCGGCGCCTCGGTCGTGGTCACGGTGAAGGGCCAGCGCCCCGCGTTGCGGGCGACCCAGCCCAGGGTCGTCTCCGCCTCGCGCGCGGTCAGCGAGGTGAGCATGCGGCCCCGGCCGGCCGGAACCAGGAAGAACAGGCTCCAGCGGGAGGCCCCGAGGCGCTGGACGACCTCGGCGACGGCCTCGAGGTCGCGCTCGGTCTCGCGCGTGACCAGCGTGTTGATCTGCAGCGGGATGCCGGCCGCGACGATCCGCGCGGCGGCGGCGAGGGTCCAGCCGTAGCAGCCCAGCACCCCGCGGATGGCGTCGTGGCGGGCCGGGCTCGAGCCGTCGAGGCTGAGCGACATGGCGGAGACGCCCGCGTCGCGCAGGGCCCGCACGGACTCGCCGGTGAGCGCGGTCGTCGCGCTGGGGGCGAGCGACACGCCCAGGCCGAGGGCGACGGCCTCGCGGATCAGCGCGAGGAGGTCGGGCCGCTTCAGCGGGTCGCCGCCGGTGAAGATCACATGCGGCGCCGGCGGGCCGGCGAGCGCCAGATCGGCCAGCACGGCCCGGCACTCGCCGGCCGTCAGCTCGTCGGCGGCGCGGGCGGGCTGGGCCTCCGCCCGGCAGTGCCGGCAGGCCAGGTCGCACGCGCGCGTCAGCTCCCAGTAGACCCGTAGCGGCGCGCGGGCGCTCACGCCCGGCGCCCCAGGGGAACGACGTCCCGCCGTCCCGGGCCGACGTAGAGCTGGCGGGGCCGGGCGATCTTCTGCTCGGGGTCGCCGAGCATCTCCTTCCACTGGGCCAGCCACCCGGCCGTCCGCGGGATGGCGAACATCACCGTGAACATCTCGGCGGGCAGCCCGAGGGCCTCGTAGATGAGCCCGGAGTAGAAGTCGACGTTGGGGTAGAGCTTGCGGGTCACGAAGTAGTCGTCCTGCAGGGCGATGCGCTCCAGCTCCAGCGCGACCGGCAGCAGCGGGCTGGGGCGCGTCACCGCGAACACCTCCTCGGCCATGCGCTTGATGATCCGGGCCCGGGGATCGTAGTTCTTGTAGACGCGGTGGCCGAAACCCATGAGCCTGGCCTCGCCGGCCTTCACCTTGCGGATGAAGTCGGGGATCCGCGAGGGGACGGCCACCTCGCGCAGCATTCGCAGCACCGCCTCGTTGGCGCCGCCGTGCAGAGGCCCGTAGAGCGCGGCGGCGGCCGCCGCCGTCGCCGAGTAGGGGTCCACCCCGGACGAGGCGACGCTGCGCATCGCGTTCGTCGAGCAGTTCTGCTCGTGGTCGGCGTGCAGGATGAACAGCACCTCCAGCGCGCGCTCGATGGCCGGCTCCGGCTTGTACTTCAGCTCGGTGGCCTTGAAGAGCATGCCGAGGAAGTTGCCGGTGTAGCTCAGCTCGTTGTCGGGATAGACGTAGGGCTGGCCCCGGCGATGGCGGAAGGCGAAGGCGGCCAGCGTGGGCATCTTGGCGATGAGCCGATAGATCTGGAGATCCCGGTGCCCGGGATCGTGGTGCTCGCGGGCGTCCGGATAGAAGGTGGACAGCGCCGCCACCGCCGAGATGAGCATGCTCATCGTGTGGGCGTCGTGGTGGAAGCCGTCCATGAACTTCTTGACGTTCTCGTGCACCCACGTGTGGTGGGTGATCTGCCACGTCCACTGCTCCAGCGCCCTGGCGTTCGGCAGCTCGCCATGGATCAGCAGGTAGGCGACCTCGAGGAACGTCGCCTGCTCGGCCAGCTGCTCGATCGGGTAGCCGCGATACCAGAGGATCCCCTGGTCGCCGTCGATGAACGTGATGGCGCTGCGGGTGGAGGCGGTGTTGGTGAAGGCGGGGTCGTATCCGAGAAGGCCGAAGTCGTCCGGCCCGGTGCGCATCCGGCGCAGGTCCATCGTGCGGACCGCGCCGTCGGCGATGGGCAGCTCGTACGACTTGCCGGTCCGGTTGTCGCGGACGGTCAGGCTGTCGTGGCTCATGGTTCCCTCCGTCAGGGTCGGCTCACTCGGCCTTCGTCACCTTGACCTGGGTGTCGTAGAAGACGGCGCTGCCACCGGTCAGGTCGCTCAGGGTCGTGTTCTTGATCACGGGATCCACCCGCAGGGCGGCGTTGGCGTGCACGCCGGTCGCCCGGCGCGGGTCCCCCTTCACCACCTGGCCGTCGATCACCACGTCGCCGGCGCCGTATGCCCAGTGGCCGTGGCCGAGCGAGAAGGCGATGACGCCCGGGCGCATCCCCTGCACGACCTGGAGCTTGCCGACGATCGGCCGCGACTGCCCGTTCCCGAAATCCCAGGCGCCGTCCGGGTTGGAGGCGGAGTGGATCCGGACCCGGTCGCCGTCGCGCAGCCGGCGCCGGTCGGCGTCGCGCTTGTTCATGAGGATGGCGTTCTCCGGCCGCAGCGCCTGCAGCCAGTAGTTGCCGACCGTGCGGGACTTCGTCTGCATGATCTCGCGATAGGTGATCAGCCGCAGGTCGTAGCCCGCGCGCTCGTCGCCCAGGCTGCGACCCAGCGCGTCGACGGGGGCCGGCAGGTGGGCGGCGATGCCGGAGAACGGCTTGCCCGTCATGGAGTTCTTCGTCTTCGCCGTCTTCTCCTGGTAGAGGTTGATCAGCGTCCCGTACTTGTTGCGGAGCAGGTCACCGTCGTAGGCGCGGCCGAAGTCGTCGAAGCGTCCGCCCCGGTTGAGCAGGTAGACCACCTTCGGCCACAGCGCCGGCCCCACGATCGCCTTCCAGCGCTCCGGATCGAAGACCGCCTTCGGCAGGTGCCGCCGGCCCTCCACGAAGATCCGCATCTCCTCCGGGCCCGCGTCCGGCAGCGCCTGGTCGGCCTTGTCGCCCGCCGCCAGGTTGGCGGCCATGCGCAGGTAGAGGTGGTCCGGATGCGTGAAGGCCTGCCCGGGGCCGAAGCCGTCGGGACCGAAGCCCGGCAACCCGAGCTTCTCGGCCAGGGCCAGGAGCATCGCCTCCAGGCCGAGCGGCACGTCCTGCCCGTAGACCGTGACCGTCTCCGGGATCGGCGCCACGACCGGCTGCCGCACCGGCTGGACCTTCCACACCATGTTCGGGTGCGACCCCGCGAACTCCCACCGCTCCAGGTTCGTCAGGTCGGGGAAGATGTAGTCGGCGTACATCGACGTCTCGCCGACGACGATGTCGTTGGCCACGACCAGCGGGGTCCTGGCGAGGTCGGTGAGGACCTC
>Ga0302046_10002624_pt1 | contig 16706 bp, 16 predicted proteins | sample RVTome_11_FD_200261 | JGI IMG/M metagenome (GOLD analysis project Ga0302046, IMG submission 200261) | Soil microbial communities from uranium-contaminated site in the Upper Colorado River Basin, Wyoming, United States - RVT147D111 (version 2) ...
TTCCACCTGGCCGACCTCATCCAGAAGGAGCTGGGGGCGGCCGAGGGCGTGCACGTCAAGGCGCCCGACGACGTCCGGCCCGAGATCATCCGCGCGCTCACCGAGGAGTCGAAGCTCGAGGAGTCGATCGACACCGAGGTCCGCAAGACGCTGGCCTCCTATTCCCGCCCGATGCCGGAGGGCAGCCGCGAGTGGGAGGTGCTCTACCAGAAGACCCGCGAGGAAGTCTACAAGCGCCGGTTCCGGCTGTGACCCGGCTGGCCGTCGGGATCACCGGCGCCAGCGGCTCCATCTACGGCATCCGCCTTCTCGAGATCCTGCGCGCCACCACCGACATCGAGCTGCACCTGGTCATCTCCGCCGCCGGCAAGCGCACGCTGGTCGAGGAGACCGACTACAGCGTCACCGACGTCGAGGCGCTCGCCCATCACCGCTACGACATCAAGGACATCGGTGCCACGCTCGCGTCCGGCTCCTTTCGGACCGCCGGCATGGTGATCGCCCCCTGCTCGATCAAGACCGCCGCCGCCGTGGCGGCCTGCTACTCGGAGGGGCTGATCGCGCGCGCGGCCGACGTCACGCTCAAGGAAGGACGTCCGCTGATCCTGCTCGTGCGGGAGACGCCGCTGCACCTCGGCCACCTGCGCGTGCTGACGTCGCTGGCCGAGATGGGCGCCGTGGTGCTGCCGCCGATGCCGGCCTTCTACAACCGCCCCAAGGAGCTGGACGACATCGTCAACCACACCGTCGCGCGCGTGCTCGACCGGCTCTCGTTGCCGCAGACGCTGGTGGGCGAGTGGCAGGGCACGCACCCCCGCGCCACCAGGCCCGCCGGTGCTTGACCTCTCCGTCGTCGTCCCGGTCTACAACGAGGAGGAGAACCTCCCGCACCTGTGGCCCGAGCTGCGCGGGGTGCTGGAGCCGCGCGGGCTGACGTTCGAGGTGGTGTTCGTGGACGACGGCAGCCGCGACCGCAGCCCCGAGATCATCCGCGGCTTCCGCGACGCCGACCCGCGCGTGCGGCTCGTGCGGCTCAAGGCCAACGCCGGCGAGACGGCGGCCACCGACGCCGGGTTCAAGGCGGCGCGGGGGCGCCTGGTCGTCACGATGGACGCCGATCTGCAGAACGATCCGCACGACATCCCGGTCCTGCTCGCCCACCTCGACCGCTGGGACGCCGTCACCGGCTGGCGGACCAATCGCGGCGAGGGCGACGGCGTGCTCCGCCGCGCGTCGTCGCGGGTCGCCAACCGCGTGCGCAACTGGCTCAGCGACGAGTCGATCCAGGACAGCGGCTGCACGTTCCGCGCGTTCCGCCGGGAGTGCCTGCGCGGGCTCGTCCTCTATCGGGGCTTCCACCGCTTCATCCCCACGCTGCTGCGGATGCGCGGCTATCGCGTCCTCGAGGTGCCGGTGGGCAACCGGCCGCGCCGCTTCGGCCGGTCCAAGTACGGCGTCCTCAACCGGGTGTTCGTCGCCACCGCCGACGTGCTGGTCGTGCGCTGGATGAAGAACCGGTTGCTCCGCTACGAGGTGGCGGAGAACCTGGGCGGCGAGCTGATCGACGAGTAGCGGCCGCATGCGGGTCCTGCTCGTCGGCCTCGGCCGCTGGGGCGCCAATCACCTACGCGTCCTCACCCAGCTCGGCGCCACCGTGTGGGTGGCCGACGTCGACGCGGGCCGCCGCCAGTGGGCGATCGGGCAGGGGGTCGACCCGACCCGGGCGGTCGCCGATTTCCGCGGGGCGCTGCCGCACGTCGACGCGGTCGACGTCGTCACGCCGGCCGACAGCCATCGCGTGGTCGCCGAGGCGTGCCTGGCCTCCGGCCGTGACTGCTTCGTGGAGAAGCCGCTCACCGTCTCCGCCGCCGACGGCCGCGCCGTGGCGGCGGCCGCCCGGGCGGCGGGTCGCGTCGTGCAGGTGGGCCACATCTTCCGCTTTCACCCGGTCACGGCGACGCTGCGGGCGGCGCTGGGCGCCGGCCGGGTGGGCGCCGTGCGCTACGCGACCGGCCGCTTCGCGGGCTTCAAGCGCCCTCGCACCGACGTCGGCGTCACCCACACCGACGCCATCCACTACTTCGACCTCTTCGCGCACCTGCTCGGGCGCGAGGCGACGAGCGTGACGGCGCTCCAGCGCGACTACCTCGGCCGCGGGATGGACGACATGTCGCTGACCACGGTGCTGTACGGCGAGGTGCCCGTCAGCGTCGAGGCCAACTACTTCGTGCCGGGCTCGCACCGCGAGTGCGTCATCGTCGGAGAGCGCGGCGCGCTCGTCGCCGACTACGGCTCGTCCACCGTCTTCTTGCACGCGGGGGAGCACCGGCGGCGCCACGGCGGCTGGGACGCGGTCGATGCCGGCAAGGAAGAGTTGCCCGCGCGCGGCGAGGAGCCGCTGCGACTGGAGCTGGCCGCGTTCCTCGCCGCCTGCCGGGGCGGCGAGGACAGCCCGGTTTCCGCCGAGGCCGGCGTGCACGCCCTGGAGGTCGTCGAGGCCGCCGCCCGCGCCGCCCGCCTGTCCCGCGTCGTGACGATCGCCGAGATTCGCTGAACGGCGGTTCGGGTCCCGTGCCCGACCGCGCGGGCTGACTGCGCCTGCCTGGTCGCGAACTGGCCGGAAGTGCGTGGACGGCGCGGGGGGTGTCGCCCGGCAAAGCGCTGTCTTTCCCGGCAGGTAGCGGGCCGCGCCCGCCCGGCCCGGCTGGCTCCGCTATTGCAAACTTTTCCGCGCCATGCCGGCCCCGGTAGAATCGACAGCGTTGCCCACCGTGATTGAAAGATTCTCGACCAGGCTCGGCCTGTGCGCCGTTCGATCGTCGGAGCGCCAGCCGCGTACCGGAAGGACGCGAACGCCGCCCCCGCGGCGCCCTCCACTCGGCGCCCCTGACGAGGGGCTCGTTCGTCACCGGGGCGTCACGTGCGCGACGGTGCTCGTGATGGCGGCCGCCGGCTGCGTCGCGGCCGGGGCGACCATGCCAGGGATCACGCCCGCGCTGCTCGCGAAGGCACGCCAGCAGGGCCTGGTGTCGGTGATCGTCCAGCTCCGCGTCCCCCGGAGCGCCGGGGAGGCGGAGATCATCGCGGCCCAGGACGCGGTGCTCGCCGAGCTCGGCGCCGCACCGCATCGCGTCGCCCGGCGGTACACCACGATCCCGTTCATCGCCCTGGCGGTCTCGGAGCGGGCGCTCCGGGTGCTCGCCGGGTCGCCTCACGTCACCAGCGTCGCCGAGGACACGGTGCTTCGCCCCTCCGTGCCGCCCACGTCCCCGGCGCGATGAGTCGGGCCGGCCGGACACGAACGTGACCACGTGAAGACCCGACGGGCCTCGGCGGGCCTGCTGGCCGCCCTCTGTGTCACCCTCACGCTCGTCACCCGCGGCGGCTCGGCGGAGCCGAGTGTCGTGCCGTCTCGGATCCTCCAGGCGGCTGCGGCCGAGGGGAGCGTTCGGGTGATCGTGCACCTGGGTGGCCTCGGGGCCGTGCCCGAAGCCGCCCTGTCCAGCGCCAGCGCGGTCGCGAGCCAGCGGCAGCAGATCGCCTCGGCGCAGGACACCGTCCGGCAGAGCCTGCGCGGAACGAGCCATAGAATCCTCCGGCAGTATCAGACGATTCCGTACCTGGCGATCGACGCCAGCCCCGACACGCTCCGGATGGTGGAGTCGCTGCGTGGCGTCGTCACCGCCGTGCACGAGGACTTCGTCCTCCGATCGGCGCTGGGCCAGAGCGCCGCGGTCGTGCAGGCCCCGCCGGCGTGGGAGGCCGGCCGGGACGGGAGCGGGACGGTCATCGCCATCCTCGACACCGGCGTCGACAAGAACCACGAGTTCCTGGCGGGCAAGGTCGTGGAAGAGGCGTGTTTCGCGGCCGGCGGCAGCTGTCCCAACGGCCAGGACACGCAACTCGGTCCCGGATCGGGCGTCCCGTGCACGTTCAACCCGAGCGGCTGTTCTCACGGGACACACGTGGCCGGGATCGCAGCGGGCCTGGGCGGCCCCCCCACCTCGGCCTCCTTCTCCGGCATCGGACGGGCTGCCCAGATCATGTCGGTCCAGGTGTTCCGGGACGCCGGGGGCGGATCACCCTCGGCGGCCGGGTCGGACGTCCTCGCCGGCCTCGAGCGCGTCTATGCGCTCCGCACCACGCACGACTTCGGCGCCGTCAACATGAGCCTGGGCGGCGGCATCTTCACCTCCACGTGCAACGGCGCCCCCGGCGTGGAACCGTTCAAGATCGTGATCGACAATCTGCGGGCGGCCGGAATCGCCACGGTCGTCGCGTCGGGGAACGATGGCTCCCGCGACGCCATCAGCTTCCCGGCCTGCATCTCCACCGCGGTGAGCGTGGGCTCCACCGACGACGGCTCGTTCGGCACGACCGTCGACCGCGTGTCCGACTACTCCAACATCGCGCCCTTCGTCTCGCTCCTGGCCCCGGGGAAGTGGATCACCTCGTCCTTCCCGAGGTCGAATCCCCCTCTCTACCAGACGATCTCGGGCACGTCGATGTCGACACCCCACGTCGCCGGCGCCTTCGCGATCCTCAAGCAGATCATGCCGGCCGTCGACGTCACCACGAAGCTGAAGGCCCTGCGCTCGACGGGCGTGCCGGTGACCGACACCCGGCTCGGCGCCCCCGGGACGACGACGCTCAAGCGGATCAGGGTCAACGCGGCCGCGGAGCTGCTCGAGACGCTCGACCTCCGGGTGACCCTGCTCACCGGACCGATCAGGGTCGCCGCGGGGGCCAGCTACACGCTCGAGTACGCCGTGCGGAGCACCGGGGGCCGCCCGGCGGATGCGTCGCTCGTCGGGCTGTTCCTCTCGCCCGATACGACGATCACGACGGACGACGTTGCCCTGGGGTCGGTCGAGGTGGCGTCCCTCGCGCCCAGGACCACGGCGACCGGCTCGGCGGTCGTCCAGATCCCCACCAACACGTCCCCGGGGACGTATTTCTTCGGGGCGATCGCCAACGTCGACGGCGCGGTCGACGAGAACGACGTCTCCAACAACACGCGCGTGTCGGCGGCCGTCCAGGTCGTCCGGCCCGACTACGTGGTGAAATCGGTGACCACCAGCGTGGGCGCCGCGGCGCCGGGCTCGAGTTTCCGCGTCACGCAGGTCATCAGGAACATCGCCCCGCCCCCGAACAAGGCCCCCGCCTCGATCGCCGAGCTGTTCCTGTCGGACGACGACCTGCTGGACGGCGGCGACGTGTCGCTCGGGACCGTGGCGGTGCCGCAGATCGTCGCCGGCGGAGCGACGACGGTCGTGCGCCGGGTGCAGACGCCGCCGGGGACGCCGCCGGGCCTGTACTGGGTGTTCGCCAGGGCCAACGCCGGCGACATCGTCGTCGAAGCGGACCTCGGCAACAACGTCGGCGCGACCAGCAAGCCGCTCATCGTGGGCCCCGACCTCGCGCCGAAGGCGGCGACGCCGACGCCGCGCAAGAGGGCGCCCGGCATGACCGTGAGCGTGGCGACGACGGTGAAGAACCGGGGCGGGCAGCCGGCGGGCGCCTTCGACCTCACCGTCTACCTGTCGACGAACGCCACGTTCGACGCGGGCGTGGACGTGCCGGTGGGGACGCGGCGGGTGAGCTCGCTGGCGGCGGGGGCGACGTTCACGGGCTCGATCGTGGCGACGCTGCCCGCCGACCAGCCGGCCGGCGACTACTTCCTGCTGGTGCGAGCCGATGCCGGGGGCGAGGTGGCCGAGGCGGACGAGACGAACAACGTGCTGGCGACGGTGGTGAAGGTCGTGCCGCCGGACCTGGCGACCATCAAGCTGACGGCAACCCCGAGCGTGATCGAGGCCGGGATGACCGTGTCGGTGAAGCAGGCCGTGAAGAACCTGGCCGGGCTGGCGGGCAAGGCCGCCGCCACGACGTCGCGGCTGTACCTCTCGATGGACGTCGACCTGGACGACGGCGCGGACGAGATCCTGCTGGACGTCCCCATTCCGGCGCTGGCCGGCGGGGCGACGGTGAGCCTGACGAGGAGCGTGCAGATCCCGCCGGAGACGCCGGCGGGCACGTACTACGTCATCGCGGCGGCCAATGTGGTGAGCCCGATCCAGGAGAACGACCCCACCGGCGGCGCCAACAACATCCTCGCGCTGGCGACGCCGATCACCGTGAGCGCGGCCACGCCGTGACGATCGCATGACCCCCCGCTGCCGCCGCCGGGGCGGCTTGCCCACCGAGGTCGACAGGACGGCGTCGTTGGAGGCGCTCTCAGGCGATCTGGTGGAAGATGACCCCGTCGAGGCCTTCCCGAGACCGATCCCCAGGACCACGCCCGGAGAGAGCGGCAAGACGCGGCGCGGTGCGCCGGCCATGAGAGTTCTGGACGTGCGCGGGGGTTATAGTGGTTGGTGCCGAAGCGGGGACTCGAACCCCGACACCCTTGCGGGCACTAGACCCTGAATCTAGCGCGTCTGCCAATTCCGCCACTTCGGCACGGGCGAGGGCTCATGATACCGCCCGAGCGGGGCAAGTCAAGAGAGCAGGATGGCCGAGGACCGGGTCGTCGCCACCAATCGCCGCGCGCGGCACGAATACGAGATCCTCGAGACGCTCGAGGCCGGGCTGGTGCTGCGCGGCACCGAGGTCAAGTCCCTGCGCACGGGCCAGGTGAACTTCAAGGACTCGTACGCCACCGTGCGCAACGCCGAGGTCTGGCTGGTGGGCTGCCACATCAGCCCCTACAGCCACGGCACCGACGCCAACCACGACCCCGAGCGCGACCGCAAGCTGCTGCTCCACGGCCGGGAGATCGCGCGCCTGGCCGGCAAGGTCGCCGAGAAGGGCCTGACGGTCGTCCCGCTCAAGCTGTACTTCAAGCAGGGACGCGCTAAACTGGAGATCGGCCTCGCGCGCGGCAAGAAGCTGCACGACAAGCGCGCGGCGCTGCGCGAGCGGGAGACCCGCCGCGAGATGGACAAGGCTGCCCGGGCTGGCCGGGCGGGCCGCTGGTGAACCTCTCACGAATGGGGGCGACAGGCTTCGACGGGGATCAACGAGGTCCAGGCTGCGTCTCGAGGTTTCTCACCCCTCGTTAATAAGTGAGAACTTCTAGCTGCCAACAACCAGCTAGCTCTGGCGGCCTAACAACCGCCGGTGTCGGCCAGGCTGAGCCATCAGGGCCTGGGAACCGGCATCATATCCTGGTGGCTGGCCCCGAACTTCGCCTCAGGGGAAGGGCGAGAAAAATGAGGCTGGCCCCGCGGCCCTCCTGCCGGATGGAGGACCGAGGGGCGAGAGAGCCGTAAGATAAACCGGCTATCGACGTAGACGCCTGCGGCTGAGGGTTTCCGGACGTGGGTTCAATTCCCACCGCCTCCACCACCTCAACGAATTCGAACCGCCCTCAGGTCCTGGATCAACTCCAGGACCTGCAGGGCGGTCGCGCTCCGCTACACCCCCCGGTCGTCCCGGTCGCTGCCGCGCTGCTTCACCAGCTTGTTGTAGAGGCCCAGGATCAAGATCGTCGGTGCCCACTGGCCGATGAAGTTCGCAGCGTCACGCCGACCCGCGGCCATGAATGCCAGCGAAAGGGCCATCGAGCCCACCGCGAGCCCCAGGAAGGCGACGGAGGGGATGGCCGCCGTCCCGGACTCGATCGTCTTCGTCACGGTGTCCTCGCGCTGCCCGCTCTGCACCACCCCTCGAACTGGATCTCCCGTTGCCATGGTTCCTCTCTCGTCTCTCGGCGCGCTGGTTAGCCACCGCGCCGCATGGAGCGGCCTTTGCCCGATTTCCCCGCCTGGGTCCCTCCGCCGGCCTCGCGAGTCTCGGCCCGCTCCTCCTCGCTGACGACGTAACCCTCACGGTCGACCGGGCTGTCCTCGGCGAAGGTGAACTCGTCCGCCTCCCCTTCGCCGCCCTCGGCCGTCCGACCGTGGCCGGCGGCGATCCACAGCCGGACCTTGCGCAGGTGGTCGCGCTCGTGTCCGATCGCCTCCAGACAGCCCTCCGTGAGCGCTTCCTGCCCGGCCTGCCGTGCGAACTGGGCCAGGGCCGTCCAGCACTCGTTGTCCGCAAGTTCGGCGACGATGATGGCCTCCAGCGATTGCAGCAGGTTGGTCCGCGGATCCGTCAGCACCTGGGGCAGTCCCGCCGCCACGTTGGCCGCGAGGTTGGCGGAGGGCGTCACCATGGTCGGGTCGCCGCCGAGGTCCTTGATCGCGCGCTCGAGCATGTCTGCGTGCTCGTACTCCTCGTGAAGAATGTGGAGCACGTCGTCCGCGCTGGGGCCGCCGGAGAACGCTCCGTATGCCCGGTGCTTGGACAGCAGCGCCTCGTACAGGCGCGCGCCCGTGCGTTCGAAGGCCAGTCGCTCGCCCAGCTTGTCGAGCAGGAGCGCGCTCGGAGGGGGCGCCTCGTTGAACGACTCGCCTTGGCGGGCAGACGCGATTCGCACGTCGCCGATGGCCAGGGCGCTGCCCGGCGACGACGGGGGGAACTGCCGTGTGGCCGCGATCATCGCCTCGGCGAGGCCGCCGGCGGCCGTGATTCCCGTCCGGTTGTTGCCGTGCTGCGGTGACTGGTTCATCAGGCGGCCCTCCTCTCTGCCTCCGGCGGCAAGCTGCGTACCCGCGTCGCCGGATCGGTCAATTCCGTGCCCGGTCGCCAGACATAGCCGGCCGCGACCGTCTCCGAGGGCGAGCCCTCGGAGTTCAACTGATCCCGGTAGGTCCGGGTGGCCTCGGACTCCTGCTCGCGATCCACGAACTCGGCCCCGGCCGCGCTCAGGGTGAGCTCGCGCCGCAGGACCTCGCGCACGAAGTCGCGATGGCTCGCGTAGCGGATGGGCTCGGGCAGGCGCTCGGGGAGGATCTCGGCGGCGTCACGGCCTTCCGTCTCCTCGAAGAGCCGGGCGACGACGCGCACGTGACCCAGCTCGTAATCCAGGAAACGCTCCCATACCGCCCGGATGCGCGGGTTCTCCTCGGACTCCACGCAGCTCCAGTAGTTGTAGACCTCTCCCGCCTCGTGCAGCAGCCATTTCTCCAGCCAGGTCTCGCCGGGGTCGATGATGGATTCGTACTGCGTGACGTGCTGCTCCTCGATGGAGGCGATCTCGGCGTAGAGCTGGCGGGCCACCGGGTCGGCGAAGAGAGGCCCGATGGTCATGTAGTAGTCGTGGGTCTGGTGTTCGCCCGCCATGATCGTCAACGCATGGAGCTTGGTCAGCGGGGCCGCCCGGCGCCGGTCGTAGGGCTTGCGGAGATCGTCCAGGGGATGCCGGTGCTCGACCACCGTGGGCCGGCCGGGAACGATGTCCGAGTAGCTCTGCACCAGCGTGTTGGCATCCTTGCCCATGAGCCGGTCCATGAGCGCCGAGTACCGGTAGAGGTGGTCGAAGTCCTCGAGCAGCCCGAAGCGAAAGACCTGCGCCAGGTACGGATCGGGTTCCTTCTCCGCCACGCCGGCGGTCACCTCGATGGCGACCTGCTCGAACCCGATCGTCGTCTCCAGGGGGTCCTGGTCGGCGGGGTTGAGCCAGTTCACCATGGTCTGCTGATGCTGCTCCACCCGTCGCACCTGAGCCAGGGCGGCCTGCCACGGGCCATTCATGCGGGCGCAGGCGTGAGAGAAGCGCAGGGCCTCGGACTCGATGCCGTTCATGAGGATGACCCGGACCCGGGTGAACGCGTCGTCTGTGAGCTTGCTGTACGGGGCCTGGACCAGATCGCGCCAGGTGAAGCGCTGCTGCGCCAGGGGCGTGCCGGTGTCTCGCAGGAGGTTGATCGCCAAGGGTCGTCTCCTTCCTTTCTCGTCCGTGGGATACGCTACGGTCTCGGCACGACCAGCTGCTGCGCGGCCCGCCGGGCGCCCCAGACGGCGCCACCGACGGCGGCGGCGAGCGAGATGATCATCACCCCGAGGGCGGTCCAGGCCGTTCTGGAGGCATAGGGCTGCGCCTGCTGGGCAACGCTCGCCGCGCGCTCCGTCGCTCGGGCGGTGAGCTGCTGGACACCGCGGCGGGCCTCCGCGGCGGCCTGCTCGGGATTGTTTCGCGCGGCCTCGACCCGGGCGCGGATGTCGGCCAGCGCGCCCCGTGCCTCCTCCTGAGACATTCCGGTCACCCCGGCGACCACGCCGGCGGTCTGGGGATCGTTCAGCCGCGCCAGGATCTGGTCGACGTCGCCGCTGGTCAGGTCGGTCAGGCCTCCGGCGGCGCCGCTCACCGCGGAGCCCGCCCCCCGCACGACGCCCAGCACGCCGGTCATGCCGAGGCCGATGCCGGTCCCGGCCAGATACAGGATGCCGAGCATCGTCAGCACCCAGACGAGCGCTCCGTGCGTCACGGCGACGGTCCGGTCGACCACCATCGAGACGCGCGAGGCGACCATGCCGCTGAGAAACAGGGCGATGAGGAGGCTCAGCCCGGCCCAGATGCCGGCGCCGATGCCGAACGCCGTGACGTCGCTGCCCTGCCCGGGACCGAGGTCGGCCGCGCTGATGCCGACGGCAAGCCCGAAGGTCGACAAGAGCATCAGCACGCCGAGGCCGATGAGGAACCCGCTCCACACGCCGGCCCACGAGATGACCGCGGTTTGGAGCGGCACCAGTTGCGCGCGTTCGGCGACCCGGAGACGTTCCTGCGGGACTGCCATGATTCCTCCCTCTACGTACGACTTCGAACGAGGCGTGGTTGCAAGCGCACGGCCGAAGAGTGGATCGCGTGGTGGCATCGTCGTTGCTCGTCCTTGCTCGTTGACCGTATCGGACGATCGGTCGCTCACACGCCTCCGGGTGTAGGAAATGCCTCGATGGAAAATCAACGGCCCCGTCGCGAGCCACGTCGTGTCTTGCCGATCGTCGCCGAGCGCCTGCGAGTGGATCGACGTCGGGTGACGGTCGGGACGGTGCGGATCACGAAGAAGACGAGATATCGAGACGTGGTGGTCGACGAACCCGTCGCGCACGAGGACGTGCGGGTCCGGCGCGTGCCGGCCGGTCGATTCGTCGACGGGCCGGTGCCGGACCGGTACGTCAACGGACGCCTCATCGTGTCGATCCTGGAGGAAGTGCCGGTGATCGTCCGGCGATTACGCGTGGTCGAGGAGCTGCATATCGAGCGACGCCGGCGGGTGGTGAGACGGCCACAGCGCGTGACGGTGCGTCGTGAGGACCCGATCATCGAGCGGGAGCGCGCGCCGCGCGCTCCGCCCCCGGAACAGAACATCCGCGAGCCCCGCCGGTCGAGCCGGCGGGACGGAGGTAGCAATGCGTAAGACCGTTGTAGGAACGTTCGACTCGGGAGAAGAGGCCGAACAGGTGGCCGTGCTGTTGATCGAGCACGGGGTCGACCGCGGCGATATCGCCGTTCGGGCGACGGGGGCGACGACCGGAACCACCACGTCATCGCACGAGAGCGCGAGCTGGTGGGACTGGCTGTTCGGCGAGAGCGAGGATCGCAGCTATTACAGCGAGCGCATGAACCGGGGCGGCGCCATCCTCGCGGTGACGACCGACGAGGAGGGCGCCGGACGTGCGCGGCGTCTCATGGAGGCCGAAGGCGGCGACCTGGAGCCGAGCGAGCGGTCGGATGCGGCGCCCACCCGGACGGTCCGCCAGGCCTCCGCACCGCGAGGGGCGGCCGCCGGTCAACCGGAGCGGGAGGAAGTGCTCCCCGTCGTGGAGGAGCGCCTGCGGACCGGGAAGCGGCCGGTGGCGTCCGGCGCGGTGCGCGTCTACCGCCGGGTCACCGAGCGCCCGGTGGAGGAGCGGGTACCGCTGCGCGAAGAGCACGTCCGGGTCGAGCGGCGCCCCGCCGATCGTCCGATCGGCGACCCGGCGGCGGCGTTCCGCGAGGACGTCATCGAGGTCGAGGAGACCGCCGGCACCGAGCGGTCCGCCCCCCAGGGCGACGATGGCGACTTCCGCCGACACTGGACGGAGACGGGCCGGGCGAGGGGCCTGTCATACGAGCAATCCGGCCCAGCCTATCGGTTCGGCCACGAGCTCGCCGGCGATGGCCGCGACGACGATCGCGACTGGTCGGCGATCGAGCCGGAGGCGCGCCGGCGCTGGTAGGAGCGGAGCCCCGGGACCTGGGAACAGGTCGTGGACTCCATCCGGTACGCGTGGGAGCGGGCGCGCGGCGGTCGTCGCCGGGCGGCGTAGTCGCGGCATTGTTGGACGGGGCCGGGCGCACGCGCCCGGCCCCGGGTCTCCTGGATCTACCGGCGCCGGCCCAGCTCGCGGTCCAAGTTGTAGGCTGCGCTGATCAGCGCCAGGTGGGTGAACGCCTGCGGGAAGTTGCCCAGCCCCTCGCCGGTGGGGCCGGTCTCCTCCGCATAGAGCCCCAGGTGATTGGCGTATCCCAGCATCTGCTCGAACATGAGCCGCGCCTGGTCCAGGCGCGCGCGGTCGTGACGGCCGGCGCGGGCCATGGCCTCCACGAGCCAGAAGGTGCAGATGTTGAAGGTGCCTTCCTCGCCGGCGAGGCCGTCCGCCGCCTCGGTCACGTTGTAGCGATAGACGAGGCTGTTGGAGACGAGGCCGCCGCGCTCGGGGGGCTGGAGGGTCGCCTCCAGGGTCTTGAGCATGCGCCCGTCGGCCGGCGACAGGAAGAAGACCAGCGGCATCATCAGATTCGCGGCGTCCAGGCACTCGCTGTCGTAGTGCTGCACGAAGGCCTGGCGCCGGGCGCTCCACCCCTTGCGCATGATCTCCTCGTAGATCGCGTCGCGGACCGTCGCCCACCGGGCCCGGTCGGCCGGGAACGAACGCTTGTCGGCCAGGCGCAGCGCCCGGTCGACCGCCACCCAGCACATGAGCTTGGAGTAGACGAAGTGCTGGCGGCCGCCCCGGACCTCCCAGACGCCCTCGTCCTGGCGCTCCCAGTTGTCGCACACCCAGTTGGTGAGCCGGCGCAGGTGCACCCAGAAGTCGTACGAGATGGGGCTGCGGTACTTGTTGTAGAGGTAGACGGCGTCCATGAGCTCACCGTAGATGTCGAGCTGGAGTTGGTCGTAGGCGCCGTTGCCGATGCGCACGGGCCGGGAGCCGCGGTAGCCCTCGAGGTGGTCGAGCGTCTCCTCGGTGAGCGTGTGGCGACCGTCGATGCCGTACATGATGTTCAGCGAGCCGTCGGGCCCCAGCTCGCCGCAGCGGGCCTCGATCCACTCCATGAAGCGCGCCGCCTCGTCGGTGAAACCGAGGCGGAGCAGCGCGTAGATGGTGAACGCGGCGTCGCGGATCCAGGTGTAGCGGTAGTCCCAGTTCCGCTGGCCGCCCACGCCCTCGGGCAGGCTGCAGGTCGCGGCGGCCACGATGGCGCCGGTCGGCTCGTACGTGAGGAGCTTCAGGGCCAGGGCCGAGCGGTGCACCATCTCGCGCCAGCGCCCGGTGTAGGTGCACTTGGCGAGCCAGTGCCGCCAGTACTCCACCGTCGCCTGGAAGAGCGATTCCGACTCGGGCTCGGACGGGCTGAACCCGGCGCCGGCGCCGTCCGGCACCTGCTGGAGCACGAACGTGATGCTCTCGGTCTCGTTGAGGCTGAAGTCCGCGCTCACCCCAGTGCCGTCGAGCTTCAACGGCAACCGGGTGGCGAGGCCGAGACTGAGGCTGGACGAGCGGAACACGGCGCCGCCGGGCGTCAGGTCCGTCCGGTGGGGGTCGCGCGCGTAGTTGAAGGCGGGGTGGCACTCCATCCGGAAGGCGATGTGGCCCTTGACCGCGGTCACCTGACGCACGACCCGGTGCAGGCCGTCGGCGCCGGGCGCCTGGCCGACTGGCATGTAGTCGGTGACCTGCGCCACGCCGGCCGGCGAGAGGAAGCGCGTGATCAGGACGTTGGTGTCCGGCCAGTAGAGCTGCTTGGGCCGCGCCTCCCCGTCCACCGGGGCGATCCGGAAGCGGCCGCCCCTGGCGTCGTCGAGGAGGGCGGCGAACACGCTCGGGGAGTCGAAGCGCGGGAAGCAGAGCCAGTCGATCGACCCGTTCATGCCGACCAGGGCTACCGTGTGGAGGTCGCCGATGATGCCGTAGTTCTCGATGGGCTGATACGCCATGTCGGCCTGCCTCCGCTGACCGCGCGGTCTACTTCCTCCCCTGGCCCATGAGCCCCTGCAGCCGGGAGCTCTGCTCCTGCGCGCGCCGCAGGTCACCTTCCGCCGCCTCGCGTTGCGCCTTTTCCGTCTTGAGCTCGGCCTCCAGCCGGTCGCGCTGGGCGCGCAGCTCGTCGAGTTGCTGCCCCATGCGGTCGGCGTTGGCCTGCACGCCGTTGAGGTCCGCTTGCAGGCGGCTGGTCGGAAGCCCCCACCAGAGGAACCCCACCAGGCCGCCGACCAGGGCGGCGACGATCGCGGTCACGACGACGAGTCGGCTCATGGTCTTCCTCCTGCGATCGGGATTCGAGCTGCCGGTGTGAGTCGCTTATATCACCGACGCCGGCCGGCCGGCCACGTGAACGGAGGTCGCCGGCGGGCTGTTTGCCATCGCCCGGCGGGCCGAGCTCGCTCGTAGTAAAATGGGCGGCCCATGAGGCTGCTACCAGTGTGCACGCTGCTGTTGCTCCTCCCCGTCGGCGTGGATCTGTCCGATCCGGGCAGCCCGGGCGTGTTCTCTCTCGAGCGGGCGGAGCTCTTCCAGCAGGCCGTCACCCGGCTGAACGACTGCAACGGCGGTCACGAGCACACCGGTCCGGCGCGGCTCGCGGTGGCGTTCCCGCACCACACCGTGCCCGAGGCGCGCATCATGGACCCGGCCCTGGCGGGGACCCCGACCCGTGGGACGCCCGCATGGAACGGCTGGAGCTTCCGATCGGCCCGGGGGGAGTTGCAGGCGGCACCGGCGACCGTGTCCGATCTCGAAGAGCGATAGCGTCCCTTCCCGAGGAATCCCGGTTGGCCGGGCGTGTCGTCGTCGGACGTCCGTTCTGCGGGGGCGCAGAGGACACGGAGGGGTCGCAGGTGCAAGGAACGGTCTGGAGGGGGCATCTTCTTCGGTATGGCGTGACGAGCGCGACGGCGGTCGCGGCGTTGCTGGCGTTGCTCGGGCTCGGCCTCGGGTTCGGGCCGCCGCCGGCGGCGGCCGCGCCCGCGCCGATCGTCTACGTCGTGCCCATCGACGGCATCATCGACCTCGGCCTGGCCCCGTTCGTCGAGCGCGTGCTGAAGGAGGCCGCCGAGGCCAAGGCCGCGGCCGTCGTCCTCGACGTCAACACGTTCGGGGGGCGCGTGGATGCCGCCGTCATCATCCGCGACGCGCTGCTGAACAGCCCGCTGCACACGGTGGCCTTCGTGAACAAGCGGGCGATCTCGGCCGGGGCGCTCATCAGCCTGGCCACCCGCACCATCGCCATGGGCGACGGCGCCACCATCGGCGCGGCGACCCCGGTGCAGATGGGCCAGGGCAACGAGCCGCAGGCCACGAGCGAGAAGAGCGTGTCCTACGTGCGCAAGGAGTTCCGGGCGACGGCCGAGGCGCGGGGGCGCCCGCCGCTGGTGGCCGAGGCGATGGTCGATGCCGACGTCGAGATCCCGGATCTGATCGCCAAGGGCAAGCTGCTGACCTTGACGATCACGGAAGCGCTCCAGCACAAGATCGCCGACTTCCGTGCGGATACGCTGGAGGAGGTCCTGCGCCGTCTCGACCTGGCCGGCGCCGAGATCCGCCGGCCATATCCGAACTGGGCCGAGCGCGTCGTGCGCTTTCTGACCCATCCGGTGCTGAGCTCGGTGCTGATGACGGTCGGCATCATCGGGATCATCGTCGAGCTCCGGACCCCGGGCTTCGGCGTGCCGGGGGCGGTCGGCGTCGCCAGCCTGGCGGCGTTCTTCTGGGGGCACTGGCTCGTCCGGCTGGCCGGCTGGGAGGAACTGCTGCTCGTCGCGCTCGGCGTGGTGCTGCTGGCGCTCGAGTTCTTCGTGATCCCGGGCTTCGGCGTGGCAGGGGTCCTGGGGGCGGTGGCGCTGCTGGCCGGCCTCGGGCTCAGCCTCGTGGGCGCCGGCGCCACCCGGGAGGTGCTGCTGAGCGCCGCCGTGCGCGTCGTGTTCTCGCTGCTGGCGGCGCTGGTGGTGTCGCTGGCCCTCTTCCGCCTGCTGCCGTGGCTGCCGGCCACCCGCCGCGTCGTCCTCGGCACGGGGTTGCCGGCCGGCGGTGGCTGGGAGCCGGGCGTCGTGAGCCACCGGCCGGCGGCCGGGGCCCGCGGCACGGCGGTCTCGCCGCTGCGCCCGGCGGGCATCGCGGACATCGACGGCGAGCGGATCGACGTGGTCTCCGAGGGCGATTACATCGACGCCGGCGAGCCGATCGAGGTCCTCCGCGTCGAGGGCAACCGGGTCGTCGTCCGGCACGTACGCAAATCCAAGGAAGGGGCGTGAGTTATGACTGGGATCGAGACGGGACTGGCCGGCGGCTTCGTGCTGCTCCTCGTGGTCCTCATCGCCGTGGTGATCGTGCTGTACTTCATCCCGATCCGGCTGTGGATCGCCGCCTGGGCCGCGGGGGCCTACGTCGGCCTGCTCACGCTGATCGGGATGCGGCTGCGGCGCGTGCCCCCGGCGACGATCGTCACCGCGCGGATCAGCGCGGTCAAGGCGGGGCTCACCACGATCACGATCGATGACCTCGAGGCCCACTACCTGGCCGGCGGCAACGTCGTCCGCGTGGTGAACTCCCTGATCTCGGCCGACAAGGCCAACATCGAGATGCCCTTCAAGCGAGCGGCCGCCATCGACCTGGCC
>Ga0302046_10002625_pt1 | contig 16706 bp, 17 predicted proteins | sample RVTome_11_FD_200261 | JGI IMG/M metagenome (GOLD analysis project Ga0302046, IMG submission 200261) | Soil microbial communities from uranium-contaminated site in the Upper Colorado River Basin, Wyoming, United States - RVT147D111 (version 2) ...
ATGCGTGACTCCTCGACAGCCGCGAGCATTTCCTCGCGGCGCTGTTCGTGTTCCGCGTGGCTGGCCCGCATCGCTTCGGCCGTCTCCTCGCTGTCCGCTGCGAAAAGAGGGGCATGCACCAACAGTACTGCAGCCAGCAAACCCGCATAAACGTTCGTATTCATAATTGAAACTCTCACTTCCATAACTGCTCCTGAATTTCGTTTCACTTCAGAAGTCGCGGCGAGGGCGCCGCTCCTACCAATTCTTCGTGACGCCGCCTATCCATGTAGGCGCCGCGCCTTCGCGGCGATTCAGCGTCTGTTATCACAAAGACGCCAAACGCAGGTAATCCCGTCGCAACTGGCTGCGATAAAGCTTCACCAAGTCGATTTGCAGGCCCAGTCGCTGGCTCCACAACGCCTTCGAGTCGGGCGCCAGGCTGAGCGCGTCGTCGACCTGGCTGATCAGGTCCTGCAGCTCCACCTGGTAGATGGCGATCTCCGAGGGCATGCTGCCCACCTGCTCGCGCATAAAGCGCAGCTGCTGTTCCATGTCCTGCGACATGGCCATCAGCTCGGCCGTGCTGGGCGGCACTGCCGGCTCCTCTGAGGGACTGGCCGCCGTTATCGGAGCCCGCTCCAGCGCCGCCGGTTCGGGCCGAGGCAGCGCGAGCAGGGCAACCACCAGGACGACGGATGCAGCCGCCGCGAGCCCGCCGATCCAGGTTTGCCGGCGCTGTGTCCGCTCGGCCTCGAGCGACGCGCGGACGGCGGCCCAATCCTGTTCGAGGCGCCCCGCTTCGGGCCGTGGCTCGGGCAGGTCTCGCAGCCGCAAGGGGTCAGCCCCGGACATGTCGGATCCGCTCATTGAAACGTTCATCGTGTGTATCCTTCCCATCATTTCCGGTGCCTACCTGGCCGACTCGCCCACCGCCGACGCTCGGCGCGTCGAGTCCATCCATTCGCGCAACTTCGCCCGCGCCCTCGACAGGCGGGTTTTGGAGAAACTTTCGGTCATGCCGTACATCCCTGCGATCTCGGCGTGGCTGTAGCCCTCGACGTCGTGAAGCCAGACCACCGTGCGGTCCTCGTCGTTTAGCGACGCAAGGGCCGCCTCCAGGTCCATCGACTGGCCCACCCGCTCCTGTTGTGGCTGGTCGATGGCGTGATGATCCTCCAGCTCGACGGCCGGCGCGCGCGCCCGGCGCATGGTGCTGATGGCATGGTTGATCACCACCCGTCGCATCCAGCCCCAGAACGGGGCGTCGCCGCGGAACTGCCGAAGGCGCCTGAAAGCGGTGATAAAGGCCTCCTGGGTGACTTCGTGGGCGGTTTCGCGGCACTTGCACAGACGCATGGCCACCGCCCAGGCGGCCGGGTGGAAATCGCGAAAAATTTGCGCGCAGGCGTCCACATCGCCGCGCTTGGCGCGCGCCAGCGTCAGTTCGTCCAACTCGATTTCGAAGGGCGAAGAGGCCATCGTTGATAGGACGCTTACCGCGGCAAATCCGTCGCAAGCGTTTAAACTCTGAGCAACAGATTTTATCGTAAGCCTATGCCACGCTGGAAACCACCGCCGCCGAAAAGCAGCCCCTATATCACCCCCGAAGGGGCGAAGGCGCTGGAGGTCGAACTCAAGGAGCTGTGGAAGCTGCGCCGGCGAGATGTGGTGCCTGCGTTGTCGGCGGCTGCCGCCGAGGGCGATCGCTCTGAGAACGCTGAATACATCTACCGCAAGAAGCAGCTGGGCGAGATCGACCGTCGTGTGCGCTACCTCTCCAAGCGCCTCGATGCCGTCGAGATCGTGGATCGCACGCCTGCCGACCGCGAGCGCGTATTCTTCAGTGCCTGGATCGAGCTGGAGGACCAGGACGGCGAGCAGGTCGAGTACCGGATCGTCGGCGCCGATGAGACCGATGCGGCGAGGGGCTACATCTCGATCGACTCGCCGCTGGCGCGGGCGCTGCTCGGGCGCCGGGTGGACGATGCGGTGGAAGTCGAGCTGCCCGATTCCAGCCGCAGCTATGTGCTGCTAAGTATTCGATATACCTGAACAAAAGTTTGCCAATGGGGTCTTGAAATGTTGCTCAAAAATCCTCATCTATATACATGCGGTTGCCCGAGGAACCGCATACGCTCCCGGCCCGAATGGGCGGGTTCTAAATAGACCGAAATTGCTTCATAGGAGGATTACGGTAATGACTACTTTTGACCTTTCACCCCTTTTCCGTACCACTGTCGGCTTCGACCGCCTGGCGCGCATGCTCAACACCGAGTCGCGCGTGGAAAACGGCGGCGGATTCCCGCCGTACAACATCAAGGCCAGCAGTGAAGACAAGTACGAGATCACCATGGCCGTTGCGGGCTTCTCCGAGAGCGACCTGCAGATCACCAGTGAACAGAACCGCCTGATCGTGTCCGGCAACATCAGCCAGGAGCAGGAAGACAAGGAAGAGAACTACCTGTATCGCGGCATTGCCACGCGATCATTCGAGCGCCGCTTCAACCTGGCGGACCACGTCAAGGTGTCCGGCGCGCGGCTGGACAACGGTCTGCTGCACATCCAACTCGAGCGTGAAATTCCCGAGGAGATGAAGCCCAGGTCGATCGAGATCAAGTCCGGCTCGAAGCTCATCGAAAACAGTAAGAAGGACAAGAAGGCAGCCTGATCAGCGCCCGGGGTCAGACTCGACTCTGACCCCAAGTAAAGCAAGTATGCCTCATTGCAAGGGGTCAGACTCGACTCTGACCCCTTCTTTCTTTTGACTCACTCCCATTTGCCATATAGTGGCGCAGGATGAGGAGATACCTTTTCTGGCCCTACCAGCTGTACGCCTGGCTGGTATTCATCCCGCTGGTCGCCGTCTTCACGCTGATCGCGAGCCTTCTCTCCGTATTGTTCGCGATCCTGGTCAACCCCAATTGGGCCAGTCGCAACATTGCCGCTCGCTGGGCTCGTACGCTGGCCTTCCTCACGCCGGTGCTCATGACGGTGGAAGGGGCGGAAAACGCCCGCCCGAGCCAGAGCTACATCGTGGCCGCCAACCACCAGAGTCAATACGACATCCTGGTGCTGTACGGCTGGCTCGACCTCGATCTCAAGTGGGTCATGAAAAAGGAGCTCAGAAAGGTGCCGGGCATCGGCATAGGCTGCGAGAAAGTCGGCCACATCTTCATCGACCGCGCGCGGCCCGGGGCCGCGCGCGAGACCATCCGCGACGCGCTTGAACGCCTGGGCGACGGCGTCGGCGTCCTGTTCTTCCCCGAGGGCACCCGCAGCCTCGACGGGCGGCTGCTGCCGTTCAAGAAGGGTGCCTTCATCACCGCGATCGAGCAAGGCCTGCCGGTGCTGCCGGTGACGATCTCAGGAACGCGGGACATCCTGCCTGCCAAGAGCCTCAGACTCTTTCCCGGGCGCGCGCGCATGATCATTCATCCTGAGATTCCGACGGCCGGCATGACCTCGGAGGAGATGGATACCGTGCGGGATCGCACCCGGGCCGCCATTGAATCGGCCCTGCCACCGTCCCAACGTTCCACTACATGACCGTTCATCAGCCCGATCCCAGGTACACCCTCTCGAAGCGCTCCAAGGCCAACTTCGTGCTGGCCCTGCGCATTTCGCTCGGCTTCCTCGCCGCGCTGTGGATCATTTTCATCGTCGATGCCGTGCTGGGCCTCAGGCTGGGCCGCTTCGGCCTGCAGCCGGGTTCGCTGCCCGGCCTGGTCGGCCTGTTCACCGCGCCACTTCTGCACGGCAGTGCCGGGCACCTGTTTTCGAACAGCCTGCCGCTGCTGATTTCGCTCACCGCCGTACTGTTCCTGTACCCCAACTCGGCGCTGCGAGCCATCCCGATCATCTGGCTGGGCTCGGGGGTGTTCGCCTGGCTGATTGGCCGGCCGAGTTTCCATTACGGCGCGAGCGGCCTGATCTACGGCCTGCTGGCCTACGCCTTCGTCAGCGGCGTGATCCGCCGCGACATGCGCTCTGTGGCGGTCTCGCTGATGGTCTGGTTCCTTTACGGGACCATGATCTGGGGGGTGCTCCCCATCCGTCCGCACATGTCCTGGGAACTGCACCTGGGCGGCGCCATCATGGGCGTTCTCATGGCCTTCGTGTTCCGCAACTGGGACCGCCCGCCACTGGTTCGCTACGACTGGGAGGACGACGAGACCGTACCGGATTGGTACCCTGAGAGTAGTGCTGACAGGCCCTCGTCCGGTAAGCTAGACGACTGAATCCGGGTAAGGAGGGAGCCCAATGCTGGTACGATTCTTCATGGCCCTGTTGGTGCTCGCGCTGGCCCTGCTGGCGGGCGCCCTGCTGCTGCCGGCCAAGGTGCACGTCGAGCGCAGCCTCACCATCGAACGGCCGCCCTCGGTGGTGTTCGGCCTGCTAAACGATTTGCAACATTTTCAGTCCTGGTCGCCGTGGGCGGAGCGCGACCCGAACGCACGCTACCAGTTCTCCGGGCCCGAGCGGGGCGTCGGCGCGCGAATGGCCTGGCAGGGGGACCCGCGCCAGGTCGGCGCCGGCACGCAGGAAATCACCCATGCTGAGCCCTTCAGCCTGATCCGCACCCACCTCGAGTTCGAGGGCCAGGGCGAGGCCGATGGCTATTTCGACATCCGGCCGGTCGGCTTGGCCTCGCGGGTCGAGTGGGGCTTCGACACCGACGTCACCGAGGGCCGCGGCTTCTTCGAAGCGTTGATGGGCAAGTACATGGGGTTGCTTTTCGACCGATGGGTCGGCAAGGACTACGAACAGGGCTTGGAGCGTTTCAAGCAGTACGCCGAGTCATTCCCCAACGCCGACTACGGGGATCTCGAGATCGCGCGGCTGGAAGTCTCCGCCGAGCCCATGCTCTACATCCCGACCAGCAGCGGACAGAGCGAGGAGGCCATCGCAGCCGCGCTGGGCGCGGCCTACGGAGAAATCAGCCGTTTCATGGCATCCCAGGGCATCGAGCACGTCGGCATGCCGATGTCGATCAGCCATTCGCGGACCGGCACCGGTTACCAGTTCGACGCCGCCATTCCAATCGGCACTTCGGAGGTGAACCCCACTGGCAACATCGAGCTGGGCTGGACACCGTCGGGCGAGGCCATCCGCGCGGTGCACCAGGGAAGCTACAGCAGCCTCGATGCGACCTACGATAAAGTGGCCGCTTACCTGGCGATTCATCGCCTCGCGCACACCGGGTTGTCGTGGGAGCACTACATTTCCGATCCCGGCGAAACCACGGAGAAAGAGCTGATCACCCACGTCTACTTCCAGCTTGCCCCCTAAACGTCTCAACATCATAGGCTGCGGCCGCGCGGGCGGTACGGTGGCGGCCGTGCTGGCGGCCAGCGCAGCGGTCGAGATCAGTGACGTGCTGAACCGCAGCCGGGCCAGCGCCGAACGGGCCGTGGCGGCGCTGGGGGCAGGGCGGGCCATCGGCAATCCAGCCGAATTCTGCGATGCCGATTTCTGGCTCATATCCACTCTCGACGGCGCGATCGAATCCGCGGCAGGCAACCTCGCTGCGGCGCGGCCCGATTTGAGCGGCCGGGTGGTGTTCCACCTGAGCGGGCGTTTCGGGCCGGAAGTACTGGAGGCTGCCGCCGTCGCCGGGGCCGAAACGGCGGCCGTGCATCCTGTGCGATCGATGTCGAAGCTTTCCACTGACCCCGCCGCCTTCTCCGGCACCCTGTGTGTTGCCGAGGGTTCGCGCGCCGCGCTGGATGCGCTGAAGCCGCCCTTCGAGGCCGCGGGCGCAAGTTGGCGCGAGGTCCACGGCCTGCAGCGTGGGCTCTACCACGCGGCGCTCGCCATCATCAGCAACGTCACCAAGGGCGTGATCTGGAAGGCCCAGAACTGGCTGGAGCGTGCCGGCCTCGATGCCGGCACCGCTGCCGATGCCAGCCACAGCCTGCTCTCGATCACAACCGAAGACGTGTTCCGCGATGGCGTGCGGCATTCGATCACGGGCCCCGTGGTACGCGGCGACACCAGCACCATCGAGGCGCATCTCGATGCCCTCGAGGCATTGGGGCGGGATGACGTCGAGGTCTACCGCGTGCTCGCGCGCACCGTGCTGGAACTGGCCAACGAGCGCGGCGATCTCGACGACGCCGTGCTGGAGCGCTTCGAGATCCTGCTTCGCGGCGCGCAAGATCCGGGAAACTAGGGCGACCACTCCCAGTCCGGCCGGAATGAATCGCGCCACGGCCCGTCGGCCCGCGGCCGTCCGGTGTATTCCTCGAGCAGCGCCTCGAACTCGGCACGGCCAATCTCGGCCGCGCCCATCCGCCGCAGATGCGGGTTCCCCACCTGGCAATCGACAGGTCCAAAGCGCCAGTCGTGGAGCTGGCGGCACAGCGTGATCAGGGCCACCTTGCTGGCGTCGGTCTTGCGGCTGAACATGGATTCGCCGAAGAACATGTGGCCGATGGCGAGGCCGTAGACGCCGCCGGCCAGTTCGCCCGCCTGCCAGGCTTCCACCGAGTGCGCCACGCCCATCTCGAAAAGCTGCAGGTAAGCCTCCTTCATGTCCACGCTGATCCAGGTCGTCAGGCGGCCGGGAGCCGGCGCGGCACAGCCTTCGATGACTTCCGTGAATGCGCTATCGGCCGTTATTTCGAAGGCACCCTGCCGCAGGCGTCGGCGCGTGCGGGTCGAGACGTAGACATCGCGGAGATGAAGCACGCAGCGCGGTGAAGGCGTCCACCACAGCACCGGCTCACCCTGTGAGTACCAGGGGAAGATGCCGCGGCGGTAGCCCTCGATCAGACGCGCGGGCCTGAGCGTGCCGCCCCAGGCGATCAGTCCGCTGGGAAATTCCAGCGCCGCGGAGGTCGGCGGAAATTCGTCGTCCCCCGCATATTCGCCATCGCCGTCGAGGCAGGGCAGATCGAAGAGATGCATGCGCTGCTCAGCCCCGGGAGGTGAGGTGGAAGGGTTCGTGGCGGGCGATCTCGCCGTGGTAGTCGTCGAGCCACTCGGCCTCGCGTTCGAGGTAGTGGGCAATGGCGGCACGAAACCCCTCGTGGGCGATGTAGTGAAAGGAACGGGTCTTCACCGGCTCGAAGCCGCGCGCGATTTTGTGTTCGCCCTGGGCGCCCGACTCGAAACGCTCGAGGCCATGCTCGATGCAGTACTCGATGCCCTGGTAATAAGCCGTCTCGAAGTGCAGCCCCGGCACGTCCTGGAGCGTGCCCCAGTAACGTCCGTAAAGCGTTCCGCCGCCGCTGAAATAAAGGCTCATGGCAAGTGCTGTCTCGCCCAGGTAGGCGATAACGGCCAGCATGGACTCCGGTATCGTCTCGGCCAGCATCCGAAAACAATCCAGGCCGAGCGCCGGGTGGTTGCCGTGGGCGTGAAAAGTGCGGCGGTAACACAGGTGGATGAAGGCGATGTCTTCGGGGGTGAATTCGCGGCCGCGGCGGCGCTCGAAGCGAATGCCGGCTTCGGCCACGTTGCGTCGCTCCTGGCGGATGTTCTTTCGCTTCTTCGACTTGAGCGTGGCGAGGAAATCATCGAAGACGCCGTAGCCGCGGTTGTGCCAGTGGAACTGGCAGTCGCGGCGCGCCAGCAGGCTGCTTTCCCCGAATGCCTCGAGGTCCGTCTCGTGGATGAAGTTGCAGTGCCAGGAGGACAGCCCCAGCGCCTCACAGCGCGAGAGTGCGAAATCGATCAGTGCCTTGCGCAAGCCTTCGGGTTCGGGATGATCTTTCGCCACCAACAGCCGCGGGCCGCTGACGGGCGTCCACGGGACTGCGCTGAGCAGTTTGGGGTAATACTCGAGCCCGCTGCGGTGATAGGCGTCGGCCCACGCCCAGTCGAAGACGAATTCGCCGCGCGAGTGGGACTTGATGTAGGCGGGTGCGGCGGCCACCAACTCGTCGTTTTCGTAAAGGCACAGGTGGTGCGGCTGCCAGCCATTGTCGGCGGCCACCGAGCCGGACGCTTCCAGGCTATGCAGGAATGGCCAGGCCAGGAAGGGGTTGTCCCGGGTGTCCAGGCCCGCCCACTGCCGCGCGCCGATCCGGGCGATGCCGTCGACGGTGCGCGGAGTGAGTTTCATTCTCCTATTCTTGTTACAACACCTGCCTGTTCGTCAAGCCAACGTTCGGCATCGAGCGCCGCCATGCACCCGAACCCGGCCGAGGTGACGGCCTGACGATAGACGTGGTCGGCGACGTCGCCCGCGGCAAAAACGCCGGCCACGCTGGTCGCGGTGGCATAGCCCCCGGTGCCCGACTTCACGGTGATGTAGCCGTCGGCCATGTCGAGCTGGCCCGCAAAAATTCCGGTGTTGGGGTTGTGGCCGATCGCAATGAAGACGCCCGCAAGGTCCAGCTTGGTTTTCTCGCCGGTCTCGACGTTTTCGACGCGCAGGCCATTGACCACACTGCCGTCGCCCAGGACCTCGTCGACGAGGTGGTTCCACAGGATCGTGAGGTTGCCGTTCTTGGCGCGCTCGAACAGCCGGTCCTGCATGATCTTTTCAGCGCGCAGGGCATCGCGGCGGTGCACCAGGATGACCTTGGAGGCGATGTTGGAGAGGTACAGCGCCTCTTCCACGGCGGTATTGCCGCCACCCACCACGGCCACCGTCAGGCCGCGGTAGAAAAACCCGTCGCAGGTGGCGCAGGCGGATACGCCCTTGCCCTGGTAGGCTTCCTCGGAATCGAGGCCCAGGTATTTGGCGCTGGCTCCGGTGGCGATGATCAGCGCGTCTGCGCTGTAGCGGCCGCTGTCACCCTCGAGATGGAACGGGCGCTTCGACAAATCCGCGGTGTGAATATGGTCAAAGATGACCCTGGTTTCGAAACGCTCGGCGTGCTCCAGCATGCGCGCCATCAGCTCGGGGCCCTGCAGGCCCTCGACGTCGCCCGGCCAGTTGTCGACGTCGGTGGTGGTGGTGAGCTGTCCGCCCTGTTCCAGCCCTGTGATAAGCGCGGGCTTCAGATTGGCACGGGCGGCATACACCGCGGCGGTGTATCCGGCGGGGCCCGAGCCAAGTATCAGAAGGCGGCTGTGCTTGGAAGGCATGTATAATCACTCCGGTTTGTTCTTGCACCGTCCTGACCTAGGTGAGGACCGCGGGGGGCATATCAAGTACGCGCTTTGCAAGGCTGTATGCTTGCGTTATAAAGTATTTATAAATCAAATATATAACTAATAAATTTAACTTGGGTTATCATATTGACGCAAGCCCGTAAGACATCGCGTGCGGCCGCCGAAAGCCGCTCCGAACTCGCTCACGGACTGAGCGAAAGCTTCTTCCTGCTCACCATACTGCTGGCGGTCTACCTGGTGGCCTGCCTGGCGAGCTACGAGCCCACGGACCCCGGGCCGTTCAACACTGTCGCTTCCGAGCAGGTTCAGAATATCGGGCGCCTGTTGGGCGCCTGGCTGGCGAACTTCTTTCTCTTCCTCACCGGCTACATCGCCTACCTGTTGCCCGTGCTACTAGTGTACCTCGGCTGGATCGTCTACCACGGCACCCGCAACGAGGTGCGCGGGGACATTACGCAATGGATGGCGCGGTTGACCGGATTCGTGCTGTTCATCCTGTCCGCCACCGGGCTCGCCTATATGCACGCCGCGTCGCCGGTGGGCGCCATGCCGGCTGGCGCGGGGGGCGTGGTTGGTCTGCAGATCGCCACGCCGTTGACCGAGGTGGCGGGCCACCTGGGCTCGACTTTGTTCCTGCTGGCCCTGCTGCTGCTGGGGCTGACACTGTTCGCCGGCATCTCCTGGTTCCGGGTGATGGACAAGGTCGGCCAGTTCACGCTGGCGTCCACCACGTGGCTTGGCGCGACCGTCGGGGGCATGCGTGACTGGTTCGCCGGGCGCCGCGCCAAGGCCAAGCGCGAGGAAGTGCGCAAGGCCGACAGCGAAAGGCGGCGCAGCAAGCCTGAGCGCCGCATCGAACCCCAGATCACCGAGGTTGAGCAGCCCAGCGAACGCAAGCAGCGCGAAAAACAGCAGACGCTGTTCAAGCACCTTCCGGCCGGCAAGCTGCCGCCGCTAGACCTGCTGGATTCGCCCTCCCAGGTCAACGTGGGCTACAGCAATGAGGAGCTGGAGGCGCTGTCGCGCCAGGTCGAGCTCAAGCTGGCCGATTTCGGCGTCGAGGTCGACGTGGTGGCGGTGCACCCCGGCCCGGTCATCACGCGCTTCGAGCTGCAGCCGGCGCCGGGGGTGAAGTCGGCGCAGATTTCCAACCTCGCCAAGGACCTGGCGCGTGGCCTCAGCGTGATATCGGTGCGCGTGGTCGAGGTGATTCCCGGCAAGTCGACCATCGGCCTCGAGATCCCCAACGCCAACCGCCAGATCGTCTACCTCTCCGACGTGCTGCAGTCCGAGCCCTACGAGCGCTCGTCGTCGCCGCTCACGCTGGCGCTCGGCAAAAGCATCGCGGGCCGCCCCATGGTGGCCGACATCAGCCGCATGCCACACCTGCTGGTGGCCGGCACCACCGGCTCGGGCAAATCGGTGGCGCTCAACGCCATGATCCTCAGCCTGATCTTCAAGGCGACCCCCGAGCAGGTGCGGCTCGTCATGGTCGACCCCAAGATGTTGGAGCTGTCGGTGTACGAGGGCATCCCGCACCTGCTGGCGCCGGTCGTCACCGACATGAAGGAGGCCGCCAACGCGCTGCGCTGGTGCGTGGCGGAGATGGAGCGGCGCTACCGCCTGATGTCGACCCTGGGCGTGCGCAACCTGTCCGGCTACAACAAGAAGCTGCGCGAGGCGAGAGAGGCCGGCAAGCCGCTGCTCGACCCGCTGTGGCAGGACGAGTTGGCGAGCGGCGAGGAACCGCCGGAACTCGAAGCCCTCCCTTACATCGTTGTCATCATCGACGAGTTCGCCGACATGATGATGATCGTCGGAAAGAAGGTCGAGGAGCTGATCGCGCGCCTCGCCCAGAAAGCGAGGGCGGCCGGCATTCATCTGGTGCTGGCTACCCAGCGGCCCTCGGTGGACGTCATCACCGGCCTGATCAAGGCCAACATCCCGGCGCGCATCGCCTTCCAGGTGTCGGCTCGGGTCGACTCGCGCACCATCCTCGACCAGATGGGCGCTGAACAGCTGCTGGGCCACGGCGACATGCTGTTTTTGCCACCGGGCTCCGCCCTGCCGGAACGCATCCACGGCGTCTTCGTCGACGATCACGAGGTCCACGCGGTGGTGGCCTGGCTGAAGAACTTTGGCGAGCCTGAATATGTCGAAGACGTGCTCAGCGACACGCAGCTTACCGAGGACGGCCGCAGCGTCACGGCGACGGGACTGCTCGAGGAGTCTGACGGCGAGCAGGACGAGCTTTATGACCAGGCGGTCGCCTGGGTGACGCGCTCGCGCCGCGCCTCGATTTCGAGCGTCCAGCGCCAGCTTCGCATTGGCTATAATCGCGCCGCGCGCCTGGTGGAGGACATGGAAGCCGCCGGCGTGGTGAGCCCGCCGGAGCACAACGGTCAGCGGGAAGTGCTGGCACCACCCCCTCCTGACGATTGATCCGTTCATTGAAAAGGCGCCAGTTCAGCCGAATATCAACCTGATGATTAGCCGTTCCACACTGTTGCTGCTGTGCGCCCTGAGCATGCCCGCGCTGGCCCAGACCGACCCCGAGGTCGCTTCCCTTAGTGACGCGATCGGAGGGCGGGTCGCGCTGGAGCGTTTCGCCGAGGGGCTGGAGACCTTCCACGCCACCTTCGAGCAAAGGATCGTCGACCGCGACGGCGAGGTGCAGGACGCCAACGAGGGCGAGATGTGGCTGGCCCGGCCCGACCTGTTCCGATGGGAGTACGGAGGCGACTTTCCCGAGGTCATCGTCGCCGACGGCGATCGAGTGTGGATTCATGACATTTCCCTTGAGCAGATTACCGTCAAGGACCAGCAGAGCCTGGCCAACGACTCGCCGCTGACCCTGCTCACCGACCTCGGCAGGCTCGACGATCAGTTCGAGGTACGCGACCTCGGCGTCGACGACGGTCTGGCCTACGTGGAGCTGCGCTCGGTGATTGAAGAGGCTGAGTTCGACCGCGTGCTGCTCGGCATCCGCGACCAGGATCTCGAACTGATGGCCATGGAGGATGCCTTCGGGCTGCGCACCGAGATTCGGTTTCTTTCCACGCAACGCAATCCCGAGCTCGCTCCGTCGATGTTCGCTTTCGAGATTCCCGAGGGCGTCGACGTCGTCGGTGACGTTGCGCAGATCACAGCTCTCGAAGACGGGGAAACCGAGTAATGCTGGATCCCCAGGCGCTGCGCGCCAATCCAGAGGAAGTGGCCGAGCGGCTTACGGCCCGCGGCTACGAGCTCGACATCCAGGCCTGGAACGAGCTGGAAGCCCAACGCAAGGGCCTGCAGGTCCAGCTCGAGGAACTGCAAAACAAGCGCAACGTCAGCGCCAAGTCGATCGGCATTGCCAAATCGAAGGGTGAGGACATCCAGCCTTTGCTGGACCAAACCCGGCACCTGGGCGAGGCGCTGTCCAGGGCCGAGTCCGAGTTCGATGACGTCAAGGAGAAGCAGCGCGCCTGGCTGCTGGAGATGCCCAACCTGGCGCTCGACGACGTTCCGGTCGGCCACGACGAGAACGACAACAAGGAAGTGCGCCGCTGGGGCGCGCCGCGCGATTTCGGCTACCAGCCGTACGACCACGTCGACCTCGGTGAGCGCCTGGGGATGCTGGACGCCGGGACCGCGGCCAAGCTATCCGGCTCGCGCTTCACCGTGCTGCGCGGCCCGCTGGCGCGCCTGCACCGCGCCATCGCGCAGTTCATGCTGGACGTACAGACCAGCGAACACGGTTATGAAGAGGTCTACGTGCCGTACCTCGTCAACGCCGAGACCATGACGGGGACGGGGCAGTTGCCGAAGTTCGAGGCCGATGCCTTCGCCACGACCGATGAGCCGGCGCGCTACCTGGTGCCGACCGCCGAGGTGCCCCTCACCAATTTCCTGCAGGATGAGATCGTCGAGGTCGACGAACTGCCCCTCAAGCTCACGGCCCAGACCCCGTGCTTCCGCCGCGAAGCCGGCTCCTACGGCAAAGACACCAGAGGCATGATCCGCCAGCACCAGTTCGAGAAGGTCGAGCTGGTGCAGATCACGCTGCCGGAAGATTCAACCAGGGCTCACGAAGAGCTCACAGGCCACGCCGAGGCAATCCTCCAGAAGCTGGGGCTGCCGTATCGCACCGTGGTACTGTGCACCGGCGACATGGGCTTCGCCGCGCAGAAGACCTACGACATCGAAGTGTGGCTGCCGGGGCAGGGCGCTTATCGGGAGATTTCCTCGTGCAGCAACTGCGGGGACTTTCAGGCACGCCGCATGCAGGCCCGCTACCGCGACCCCGACAGCGGCAAGCCGAAGCTCGTGCACACGCTCAACGGCTCGGGCCTGGCGGTCGGCAGGACCCTGATCGCCATCATGGAAAACGGCCAGCAGGAAGACGGCTCGATTGACATCCCGGAGGCACTCTGGCCCTACATGGGCGGCACCAATCGAATCTCGAATTAATCCGCGTCGCCTACTGGTAGTAGGAGCGGCGCCTCGCCGCGAGTCTTTTAGAAGCCGCGCCCTCGCTGATGGGCCACGTGGAGTACGAGATTTAGCGCGAACTATTGAAATGCTAGAATCGACCCCGAAGCATTTTCCGCCTAAGGGGTTCACATCGGGAGGCATTTCATGCGCAAGATTCAAGTATTTGCATGCAACACATTTACCGCCCTTGTGCTGCTCGGGTTTTGCCTGACGGCCCAAGCACAAACCAATGCGCTCGCCAATCCGGGTTTTGATTCCGATTTCTCAGGATGGGGGCAATACTTCGGGCGCATAGGGGAATGGTCGGCCGAGGACGCCGACGGCAGCGGGAGTTCGGGTTCTGCCTTGCTGGCAAACGAGGGCACCAGTGACGGCATCGTTCCACTGGTGTTGCACCAATGCATCCCGGCCCAGGCCGAACAGCAATACCAATTCGGCGGTGACCTGCTGGTGCCGAACGGACAACCGTCCAATACCGCCGCGTACATCTTCGTCGAGCCCTTTGCCAATTCGACATGCTCGGGAAATTCGGAGACCTTTCAGAGCGCGGGCAGCGGCCCGGCCGGCGTCTGGGTCAGCACCAGCAACTCGATCACCACCGGGCCCAACACGATGAGTATCCGGCTGGCTTTGGGCGTGTTCAAGCCCCTCGGCGAAAGTGCCGACGCCGAGGCCTATTTCGACAACATCTATCTGCTGGTGCCGGAGACCATGGAGTTCGTGGTCAATCCGTCGATATCCGCCTCGTGGTTCAACCCCGCCGAGAGCGGCCACGGCATCATGATTCACCTGCTGAACGACACCCAGGCCTGGATGTGCTGGTTTACCTTCGATCTCAACGGCAACCCCGCGTGGATCTGTGCACTCGGCACCATCGAGGGCGATACCATCACCTTCGAGGACGCGTTCACCGTGGAGGGCGGCGCGTTCCCGCCGAATTTCGATCCGCAGCTGATCGAGGAAATCCCGTGGGGATCCATCGGCGTGGTGTTCACCGGCTGCGATAGCGGCATGATGAGCTGGACGACCAGCGCGCCGGGCTTCCAGTCGGGCAGCATGCCCCTCGAGAGATTGACCGACCTGTGGGGTACCCCCTGCCAGGGAGGTTGAGATAGGTCGCGGCGAGGCGCCGCTCCAACAAATGATTCGCGGCGTCGCCAAGAGCTTGTAGGAGCGGCGCCCTCGCCGCGATACGGCCTCAGTCGTCGCCGAACCCTACGCCCAGCAACGCCAACAGGTTGTTGAACAGCGCGAAAATATCCACCAGGAGGCCGGTCGCGGCCATGATGTAGTTGGTTTCGCCGTTGCGCACGATCTGCTGCGTGTGCCAGATGATCCAGCCGCTGGCCAGCAGCACCACCATGGTCGAGATCGCGAGCCACAGCGCCGGCAGCGCCAGCCAGTAGTTGAGGATGAAGGCGCCAAACACCGCCAGAGTGCCGACCCCCAGGAAGGCGGCCCAGCCGCTGAAATCGCGCTTGGTGGTCATTGCGTAGGCCGACAGGCCGAAGAACATCAGCGCCGTCAGCGCGAAGGCCGACGCCACCAGCATGCCGCCGTTGGAATACGTAGAAAGCGCGGCATTGACGTTGGCCCCGGTCACGATACCCAGGAAGCCGGAAAAGGCGAAGCCGAGCACAATGCCCCAGGCGCTGTTGCGCGCCGCCGTGATGGCGAACGAGAACGCCACGATGCCGACCACGAACGGCCAGAAGCCGATGTTCCAGCCCTGGTTCATGGCGAGCCAGCTTGTGCCCGCGCCGAACACGAAGAGCATGGCGAGCAGGGCGTAGGTATTGCGCAGCACGCGGTTTACGGTGCCGACGGGCAGCGTCGAAGCGCGTGCGGTTCTCATCATCTCGGTGTTCATAGTCTCTTTAAACTCCAGAACTTGGGGTCAGAGTAAAAATGGGGTCAAATTTCGCGAAACGAAGTATAGCGCGCAATTAGAACACGGAGCGTGTCACCGGTTCCCGTGCCACAAGTTTACGCCCCCTCCGCCAACCGCCCGGTTCAATCTATACTGAAGGCGTGGTTAGAAACGAACGCAAGCCACTTTGCTGGCCGTCGCTCTTGCTGGCCCTGTCCGGGCTGTTTCTGACGGCTTCGATCAGCCTGGTGGCGTGGGCCCAGGATGAGGGTCCGGCCTGTCCCTGTTTCAGCTACGAGGAAGTCGAAGGCGTTTTCCTGACCGGCGATAAGCTGCTCGCGAGCGGGGGAGGGGGCAGCTGCCAGGTCAACGACTACTCCGTCGAGTTCATAGGGGAAGTGGTCGTCATCGATGAAAACTACAAGACCCTCGCCCGCGCCAGCGTCCGCTGGGCCGACTTTGACCCGGGCCGGTGCGATTACCAGGATACGACCGTCGATCCTCCGGTCGAGCGCAGTGAGAATTGGCCGCACCCGGCGCCGGAAGTTCCCGCCAGGGCCTGCCTGAAGATCATCTCCACCGCAATCGAAAAGCTGGACAGCTCCGGCAGGTGCAGCACTTATCCCTGACCACCCAAACGATCTCGCGTCACTGGTGAGTCCCGCCCGATTTCGATATCCTTTGCAACCCTCGGTTACTCGAGTGGAGGACTTCCTCCGGGCGCAACCACGAATAACCGGGTCATGGAGGAGGGGTGGCAGAGCGGTCGAATGCACTGGTCTTGAAAACCAGCAAGGGTTAACGCCCTTCGTGGGTTCGAATCCCACCCCCTCCGCCAATAGATGCCGTAAGGCATTGAAAATAGGCCCTTCTTCGGAAGGGCCTATTTTATTCCCTATATAGCTCCCTACAAAGTCAAAGGACACACCAGCATAGGCTTTGGTGACGCTTGGAAACGCGCTTCTGCATGGTCTCACAGGCCCACAGGCGAAGTAGCTCGCACGGCCTTCGATGGCAAAAAAAAACTTGCCATGCTGGGTTGACGTGCACTACGATGATGACGCTGTTGACAAAACAGAAAAGAGAGGAGAACCCGGGAATCGAACCCGGCGGAGGGGTCTTGATGAGGGACTCTCCCGGACCACCTGGATCTCCAATACACTACAGAGCCCGCTCCTAGCGGGCTTTGTTTTGGTCCGACTGAATCTAACCGCTCCGATGTGCCGATGCAAGTCACTCACGCTGATTGTATACATTAATAAAATCAGGGTGTTACGGATCTTTCCTTCTCTAACCCCCGCTCACACCCTCT
>Ga0302046_10002626_pt1 | contig 16696 bp, 11 predicted proteins | sample RVTome_11_FD_200261 | JGI IMG/M metagenome (GOLD analysis project Ga0302046, IMG submission 200261) | Soil microbial communities from uranium-contaminated site in the Upper Colorado River Basin, Wyoming, United States - RVT147D111 (version 2) ...
TGAATAGCGCCGAGGCGATTCCCACCAGCATGTGAGTCCGGAGTCCGGCCGGTTTGTGTGCCGCTTCCCGCTCCCAGCCAAGCAGGGCCGCCAGCCCGCCGGCCGCCAGGAGCCGGACCAGGAGGGCCAGCTCTTCCCGGAACTCAAGCTCCATGGTGACGCGATGGTGCTACGTAGACTGGGCCGCCCACTGGGTGCTGCGGCAGTGACCGCACGCCACGGGAGTGGCATGGGTCTCGGTGGGGTCCGAGTCCGGATAGGTCACCGTGAAGCTGAATCCGCAGTTCTGACATCGAAGCGTAACCGTCACCTGTTCTCCTAGCCGGCGCTGAGTCTTAGGAATAGGCCGCCGGACAGACCCGCGCGGTGCGCGAGATTACACCGATCGTGGCCCCCGGCTCACACTCGTCAGATGAGCTTCTTGATCTGGGCCAACAGCTCGGACAGGTTCACAGGCTTATGCAGAAGGTGCGCGGAGAGCGCGGCAACCTGCTCGGGGATGCCGGGGCCCGCGTAGGCACTCAGCACGATGGCGGGCAGGGTAGCGAGCGCCGGGTCGGCCCGGACGGACGCCAGGAAGGTGAGTCCGTCCACGTCCGGCATCCGGATGTCCGTCATCACGAGCGCCGGCCGGCGAATTTTCAGCAGGTCGAGGGCTTGCCGCGGCTCTGCAGCGACGAGGCATGCGTATCCCGACCGCCGCAGTGCCTTCCGGATGCTGTCCCGGACCCCGGGATCATCCTCGACGTAGAGCACCGCGGGTCGGAGGGGAGCGCTCAGCAGGCGGCGAGCGCCCTCGACCAGCTCACGAGCGTCTCCCGAGCTCCAGGCGTCAGCGCCGTAGTCCAGTACATGGCTCACGTCGCCGCCGCCGACAATGATCGCCGGCACGTCGCAGTTCCGCGGCTCCTGACGTATCTGCTCCAGCAGCGACAGTCCGTGAGTGTCGGATAGCTCGAGACCGACCACCAGCAGATCCACCCGCGTCTCTCGCAGGAAAGCCAGCCCCTCGGCTCCGCTTTGCGACTGAACGACATCCCACCCTTCGGCCGCGAGCGCGGTAGCGCAGAGACGCTGCCAGTCGGGGTCGCTGTGGATCACCAGAATCTTGGCTTCTTGGCGTGGCGCCGCAGCCGGCTCGACCGTGGTGGGTGCCGGACTTTCGGCGAGCCCCAGCTGGACGTAGAAGCGCGACCCTGCGCCCGGCTCGCTCTCGACCCAGATCTTTCCGCCGAGCGTGTTGACGATGCCGCGGCTGATGGTGAGCCCCAGACCAGCTCCACCCTGGTCCCGGGTCATCGGATTGGCCAGTTGGGTGAACGGCTCGAAGACCTTCTCCAACTTGTCCGTCGGGATGCCCTGCCCCTGATCGGCCACTTCGATGGTGGCCCATTCCCGGTCTCGCCACCAGCGCACGCTGACGCGAGTGTCCCGGGGCGAGAACTTCACGGCGTTCGCGATCAGGTTGACCATGACCTGAATTATGCGATCGCGGACGGCCGTCACGTTGATCGCTTCCCCCGGGGGCTGGATGGTCAGGGCAACGCCCCGCTCCGCCGCAAAGGCGCCCACCATCTCCACACTCGCCTTGACCGCCTCGTCGAACGCGACCGGCTCCGGGTTGAGCGGCACGCGTCCAGACTCGATTCGGGACAGGTCCAGGAGGTCGTTCACCAGGGCAATCAGGCGGTCCGAGTTGCGGGCGGCGATCTCCAGCAGCTCACGGGCACTGGCTTCGAGAGGACCACCGGCTCCGGCCAGCACCAGCGCCAGTGAGGTCTTGATGGAGGTCATCGGAGTTCTGAGCTCGTGGCTCACCACGGATACGAACTCCGACTTCATCCGCTCCAGCTCCGCTTCCTGGGTGACATCGCGGTATTGGAGCAGGGATCCGATCAACACACCGGCCCCGTCTCGGACGGGAGCGATCACCCGTTGATACACGGCGTGAGAGGGAAGTGCCAGAGTGATGCGATCCTTGAGCGGGGCGCCTCCACTCAGCGCTTCGATCTGGGGTGTGAGCGCGGACGGGTTCTCCAGCGAGGCGGCGAGGAAGTCGTGCAGCCGGTCCACGTTGGCCCCCACGATCGCCTCGTGCGGCAGGCCGAGCAGCCGGATCATGGCCGCGTTCCCGTACGCCACTACGTGGTCCGGCCGAACCAGCATGATGGCGGCATCGCTCGCCCCGATCAGCGCCTCCAACTGGTTGCGTTCCCGGGCCAGCGCTTCCCCTTGCCGGGCGACGGTGCTGAACAGGGTCGAGAACTGCAGCGACATCTCGATCTGCCGCGCCAGGACGCCGGCCCACTCGAGATCGGCGTCGGTGTAGTAGTCCGGGGTCTCATGTCCGAAGTTGAGCGTGCCGATGACGACGCCGTTCACCCGTAGCGGCACCAGCATCGCCGAGACGCGCTGCCCCGCCTGGGCGAGAATTCCTGTGCGGCCCTCCAGGTTCACTACCCGCTGCGGCTGACCGGTCCGGATCACCTGGCCGGTCAGACCCTGGTCGAGCGAGAACCTCAGGTCTTGAGTGGTGATGAAGCCGCCGTGGTGGGCATCGTACAAAGTCTGCAGCATGTAATGCGCGCCCTCCTGGTCCACCAGCACGACGCTCGCCCGCCGGAACTCGAGCACCCGTCTGACCAGCAGGATGGCCTGGCGGAAGATCTCGGGAAGGTCGTAGGTGATGCTGATCAGGTGGGACAGCTCGCCGACGACGGCAAGGCGGGCAACGGCCGATTCGACCGGCCTCCCGCTGAGCGCTTGGACGTACTCGGCGGCCGAGCGAGCCACCTCATCGATCAGCCGTGCGGCCATATCCCGGTCCGCCGTGCTGCACCCCCCTCGCGCGCGCCAGGCCTCGACCGTCTTCTCCAGCGACTGCGCGATTTGTGCCAGCCGCTCGGCATCGAAGCTGATGGCGGTGCCGCTGAGCGAGTGGGCCAGGCAGTGTAATCGCTCCGCCGCTTCCGGTTGATAGCCGCCCTGGAGCTGCTCCAGCGCGTCGCCCATGGCGGCGACGCGGCCGTCGAGCCCGGCGGCGAACTCGGCCCGCACTTCGGTGTAGGGATCCGGTTGGGTCATCGGCAGAGGTCCAGAATCTGCCGAGCCAGCTCCGTCGGCTGGAACGGCTTGTAGAGCAGGCCCGCGACCCCGGATTCGGCGACTCGCGACTGGTTCATCTCGCGCCGAGCCGTGAGCAGCACCACGGGAATAAGGGCGGTGGCCTCATCAGCCTTGAGCCGGGTGGACACTTCGTAACCATCCATTTCCGGCATCATGACGTCCACCACCACCACATCGGGCGATATGGTGCGAGCCAGCTCCAGCCCGGCCGCACCGGAGGAGGCCGTGTGCACCTCCCAGCCTGCGGTGAACTCGAGCGTGCGCCGGAGCAGCATGAGCATGTCGAGATCGTCGTCGATGATGAGTGCGCGAAATCCGGGGCGGTGCTGGCTCAAGGGTTCGACATTGTGGATATTGGGTGTGTCCTCAGCATGGGCGAGTTCTGGATGGCACCTCGGATCTACATTTTAGACGACGACCTCTCCTACGCCAACCTGCTGGCGGTGAACCTGGGAGCGACCAGTTACAGGACCCGGGTGTTCGATGCCGCCGAAGGCCTGTTTACCCGCTGCGAGCAAGAGCTTCCCGATGCGGTCATCACGGACATGATCATGCCGGCGGTCAACGGTGTCCAAGTGACTCGTCGCTTGCGCGCCCTGGACGCTCACCTCCCGATCTTCGTTCTCACCGGTCATGCCGACATGAGCACGGCCATCGAGGCGCTCAAGGCTGGTGCCAACGAATACCTCACCAAGCCGGTCAACATTGACGAGCTGACGACGCTGCTGACCCGCGCACTGGCCGACCGTCCGCTCCGGGACGAGGCTCGGTCGCTGGAAGAAACGCGAACCCGCGAGTTCTCCGTCCGCGCGATCCTGGGCGAACATCCGAAAATCGAGGAGGTACGCGGCTTCGTCCGCCAGATGGCGGGGATCCCGCGACCAACGGTGCTGCTCCTCGGGGAGAGTGGTACCGGAAAAAATCTCGTGGCTCGCGCGATTCATCACTCGAGCCCGCATTCGCAGGGCCGATTCGTGGAGCTCAACTGCGCCGCGATGCCGTCCAATCTGGTCGAGGCGGAGCTATTTGGCTACAACAAGGGGGCCTTTACCGATGCCCGTGAGGCCAAGCGGGGTTTGATCGAGACGGCAAACGGCGGAACTCTGTTCCTCGACGAGATCGGCGAACTGAGCCCGGAGATCCAGGCCAAGCTGCTGAGCTTCCTGGAGAGCCGCCGGTTCCGCCGTCTCGGAGGCACCGACGAGATCGAAGTCGAGCTCCGTCTCATCACCGCCACCAACCGGAACCTGTCCGAAGCGGTGCGGGCAGCACGCTTTCGCCCTGACCTGTACTACCGGGTCGCCGTAGCGAGCCACACCCTCCCGCCCTTGCGCGAGATCATCAGCGACCTGCCCTTACTGGCCAACCACTATCGCGAGGTGTTCAACCGCGAGTTCAAGAAGAAGGTCGATGCGATCGACGACGACGCGTTGGAGCTCATGCGGGCCTGGCATTGGCCGGGGAACGTCCGCGAGTTACGCAACGTGATCGAGCGATCGCTGATATTCTGCGAAGGGACGCGTCTGCATCGCAGGGACCTGCCCAAGCTGAGCCAGCTCGAGCCCTCGAGCCCAGCACCGGCAACAGATGGCTTTCGGTTGCGAAAAGGCATGACCCTGGTCGAGGCCGAAGCGGAGCACATAAGGCTCACCCTGGAGTCCACGGAGGGCGATGTGCAGCGGGCCGCCGAGATCCTCGGAATCTCGCGCAAGAATCTATGGGAAAAGCGCAAGAAGCACGGACTCCTCACCAGCACGACTCGGGTGTCACGCGAGCATGATACCGGTCCGGTTACGGAATCGTAACCACCGGGTGCCCACCACCTTCTGCACCGCCCTTAAATACTTGATGTGAAACAGCCTGCCCCTGCGGCCCGGGCGGCACGTGCCTTGCCTCCCCTGGTCCTCAGGATAGCGTGCTCATCGATCAGCTGAGATGGAGGAACGAGGTGTCCAGGCAAACCTCGCAAGGTGGGATTGCACCCATGGCAGCCCCGTGGGCTCGGCTGTGGCTGGGCTGCGCCGCGTTATGGGGCGCCCAGCTCTCCGCCCAGACGACTACCGTTTCGACGATGGCGCAGCTGCGCTCGGCGGTCAGCAACAGCAGCATAAGCACCATCAATGTCATGCCGGGCACCTACTTATTGACCAGCAGCGGCAGCGGTCATCTTCAGATTGAACGCACGCTGACCATTCAGAACGCCGGTGGCGGCCAGGCCATCATCGACGGTGATAACTCCTCCCGAGTGTTCTATATCAACGGTGCGAACCTCACGCTGAGGGAGCTCACGATTACAGGAGGCAGAGGTGCTGGGATCGAAGGAGGCGCCGTTTATGGCAACTCCAGTACGTTGAACGTTTACCAAAGCACCTTCTACAGCAACGCCACCAGCGGCTCGAAGCCAGGTGGCGCCATCTACGGCAACAGCTCCACGGTCAACCTTTATAACTCCACTTTCACCGGCAACTCGGCCAGTGGGTCTCAGGGTGGTGGCATTTATCTCAATGGCGGCGCCCTCCTGGTCAGCAACAGCAGCATCGCCGGCAACACCGCGGCCAGCAATTCCGGTGGCGGCATCTATCGCAGCGGGACGCTCACGCTTCGGAACTCCATCGTGGCGGACAATACCGGCGGGCAGATCAGCGGAAGCGGCACCATTACCTCGCAGGGGAGGAACCTGATCGAAGGGGGCTGCAGCGGCTGCTCTGGAAGCGATCTCACGGCGGATCCGATGCTGGGTGCGCTGGCGGACAATGGCGGCAGTACCTACACCCGGGCGCTGCTGGCCGGCAGCCCGGCCCTAGACGCCGCAGTCAATAGCCAGGCCCTCGCCATGGATCAGCGTGGCACGACCCGTCCCCAAGGGACGACGAGCGATATAGGGGCATTCGAGCTAGCGGTGGCGCCCGCGTCTCAGGTAACGCCTGACGGAGGCCAGGCTCTCTCGCGCCTGCCGAGCAACGGCACCAACTACACCGCCAATTTTGTGCTGACGAATAACGGGAATGGTTCTGGCGACTTCGAGCTCAACGGCTTCGTCAGCCCGGGGGCTGCTCTGACCATCGTTTCGGTGGCTGGCGTAGCCGGCGACACCGCCACCGTGAATCTTGCCGCAGGTGCGTCTCTCACTGTCCCGGTAGTGTATTCCGTTGGCCTGGTGCCGGCAGGGACCGTCGATACGGCATTTCTCCGCGCCACCGCCACCATCAATCAAGAAGAGGACAGCGGATACGTCGATCTCGCAGTGGTGCGGCCAAGTCTTACACTGAACAGAAGTGTGTCGCCGCCAGGAACCGTGGCGCCCGGAGCCGAGCTCGTCTACACCATCGATCTGACTAATGACGGCACCGAAGCTGCCGCCAATGTCGTCCACGTGGAGTCAGTCGCCACCGAGCTCGATTTCAAGGTTGGAAGCGAGTCTCACACGATACCCAGCGGTTCCAGCGCCACCGTCGAATACTCAAGCGATGGCGGAACCTCGTGGACGTACACGCCGGTGTCGGGTGGCTGTGGGGCCCCCGCAGGTCACGATTCGTGTGTCACCCAGATCCGCTGGACTTTACTTAGCGACCTTGCGCCGCTGCCACCCGACAACGCAGCGCGGTTCGAGTTCATTGCCCGGGTCCCATAAGACCCACTCGTAGTAACCCCCGGAGTGGCAACGCCGGGGCTCCTCTTCCAACTCCACTCGCCAATCCAGGTTACGACCCCGGTTACCGTTCGGCAACGTCGTTACCCTTTTCGCCTTCCGCCGCACACCATAACTCCATATCCCACTAAAGGATAGCTCGCGTGGCCCGGGGGCATGCGCCATGCCTTTCTACCCCTCCGAAAGGAGATACCCCGTGCTCTTACGATGCCCCCGCTGTGCCGTGGTCGAGTCCCACGGGCCCGCCCGAGTCCTGGGTGAGCTGGTGGTCTGCGGGCGGTGCCAAAGCCCGTTTGCGTGGCAGGAAGGGAAGGCAGGCCGCGGAGGGATCGCGGCCGAACGATCCGAGGTCAGTTCTGAACCCCGCAGTCTCAAAGGAGTTAAGCCATGAAGCAGATCAACTCGGTTGGGCTGGCGCTGTTGTGGATCGCGCTGGTGGGTGCGGCGCCGGTCATGGCTCAGAGCCAGGAGCCCAAGCCGCTGGTCATCTCGGCCATCAACCAGACAGCGGAGTCGGCCAAGGCGGCCGACAAGGCGCGGAAGGATGGCGCCCTGGCACGTCCAGGCGACGTGCTCGGCTACTCACTCGCGTTCACCAACCTCACCAGCGGCTCCGTGAACCACGTGCAGTTCGTGGACCCACTGCCCAAAGGGTTGGTCTACCGGACCGGCTCGGCCCGGGCCGACAAGGCTGCGCGGATCGAGTACTCGATCGATGGCGGGAAGAGCTACGCCGTGGAGCCGATGGTGGTCGTGATCGAGAACGGGCGGCGAGTCATGAAGCCGGCCCCACGTGAGGCGTACAGTCACATCCGGTGGACGGTGTCGGAACCGCTGGCACCCGGAGCGCAGGTGACCGCCGAGTTCGAGGCGGAAGTCAGTCAGTCGGCCAGTGAAGCGAAATAAACCGGAGTCCACTGACTCCACCACACGAAGGAGAGAAAAGATGTCTTCGCTTCTGCAAAGGGCCGGCACGATCCTGACTGCCATCGCGGCCCTCATCGTCATCACGGGCCGGGCGGTGGCCCAAACGCCGGAAGGCACGGTCATCACCAACACGGCGACCGTGACCTATACCGACGCCAACAGCAACGCGTACGCGCCGGTCAGCGGATCGGTGTCGGTCACCGTCGGCTTCACCGCCGGCGTGTCCGTAACGGCGAATACTCCGAGCCCAACGCCGGCCTCGCCCAGCACTGGGAACCAGCTGACGTTCACGGTGACCAATGCGGGTAACGGCACCGACAGCGTCTCGGTCAGCCAGACCATCTCGGTGGCGGGTGTCATCACCGTTACAGGCTACGAGATCGGGGCCAGCAGCTACGCCAGCCTGGCGGCCTTGAACCTCGCCCTCTCGCAAACCGCGATTGCCCAGGGCGGCACCGTTGAAATCAAGATCAATTACGACGCCGCGGCAGACCAAGGTGGGGTGAACACGGTCTATACCCTGACCGCTGCCTCCCGCCGCACCCCGGCGACGACCTCGGACGGGCAGAGCAGCATTACGCCGGCGCAGTCCTACGCGGTAGCGACCACGCCGGATGGGGCCCAGAACCTCCAGCGGCTCCCCGGCACCAGCTACTCGTTCACCTTCACCGTGCAGAACAGCGGTAACGGCAGCGATCAGTTCGATCTCCTGGCAACCAGCCCGGGATCGGTGGTCATCTCGATCGTGTCGGTCAACGGAGCGGCCGGGGACAGCACCCGGGTGACGCTGGCGGCTGGCGCATCGCAAACCTATGCGGTGGTGTACGACGTGGCGAACGTGGCCGCGGGCTCCACCGATACACTCAATCTCCGAGCCCGCTCGGTCGGTCAGCCCGCGACGCTCGATGATGGCTTTGCCGACCTCACGGTCGTGAAGCCCAACATGACGGTGACCAAGCAAGCGTTCCGCGACGACGGCGTGACCGCAGTCGTGGGCACCGTCCTGCCGGGCGAGTTCATCCGCTACCAGGTCACCATTACCAACAACGGTAGCACCGGCGCCACCAGCGTTCAGGTAGCCGATGCTTTGCCGGCGGAGCTGGCCTACGCCTCCGGCACCGGAGCCGATTGGAGCTTCTCGGTCTCGGGGCAGACTGTTACTGCGGATTATACGGCGAATGGCGGCGTACTGGCCGCGAGCGCCAGCAGCTCGTTCGTTCTGCGCGTCAGCGTGAACTGAGGATCAGCGCTGATGCATATCGGTTTCGGCAGCCTTCTCGGCAGGCGGTCCACCCGCCACGGCATTCCAGCCGTGGTCCGGGTGGCCGTCCTGTTGAGTCTGCTGGCGGGGCCGCCCGCACGGCCCGCCGAGGCCCAGGGCGTACCGGCGGGGACTCAGATCCGGTCCTGGGCCATCGCGTCATTCGTGCTGAACAGCCAGCCCTTCACCCTCTTCTCTGATACCACTGTCGTGGTGGTGGGCCAGGTGGCTGGTGCCGACCTGGAACCGCCCCGGATCACCAGCGCGGCCATCGGCACCAATGTGCTGCTTCAACAGGTGCTCACCAACGCGGGCAACGGCACCGACTCGTTCACCGTCGCCGGAACCTCGGCCCGTGGCTGGAGCGTCATCATCTATCGCGACCTGAACGGCGATGGCCAGATCAACGGCGCCGATGTGCCACTCTCGGGCCCGGTCTCACTGGACTATGCCGGCCAAGCTCTGCTCATCGCCCAGGTGGCGGTACCGAACGACATTTCACTCCTGGGACAGAGCGACTCCGTTCGGGTGACCGCAACCAGCCTGTTCGATTCCGCGAAGAGCGACTCGCTGGTGCACCGGATCGACCTCCTCTCCAGCGCTGCCTCCGCGGTAGAGCTGACGAAGTCCGTCGACCGGGGAACCGCCGTCCCCGGTGACCCGCTCACCTATATCCTGAGCTACACCGCGCTTGGCACAGGGGCCAGCAGCAGTTTCGAAATCCAGGACAGCGTGCCGGTGGGAACCAGTTACCTGCCCGGTACCCTGCGGCTGAATGGCGTGCCCCTCACAGATATGTCCGGCGATGATGCGGGCAGCATCAGCGCCGCCGGCAATGGAGTCGTAACCGTTGACCTGGGCTCGGTCGCGACTGGCACCGCGGGCACGGTGACATTCCAGGTGGTGACCAACCCAGGCCCGGCGCGGACGATGTCCAACCGGGCTCACGTGGCATATACCTGGGGCGGCGTCACCGATACCGTCTACAGCAACGACGCGCTGACCAACGTGCTCGCTTCCGAGCTCGCGCTGGTGAAGAACCTCGTGGGTTCGGCCCAGGCCACTATCGGCCAACAGGTGCAGTACCGGCTGCGGTATCGGAACCTGTCCAGCACGAGTACCGTGCCCGGCATCACGCTGGTCGATACATTGCCCGCGGCGCTCGATTACGCCAATGCGACTCCTGCCCCGTCGGTGAACGGGTCGGTGCTGACCTGGTCACTGGGTCCGCTGGCGCCGGGCGATTCCGGCTCCATCGACCTGACGGTTCAGGTCAACGGCTCGGTGCGCGACACAGTTTGGGCGCGGAACACCGCCTCGGTCACCTCGTCCATCCCCGGTGCGACCCCCGCACCTGCGACGGCCGCGCAGGTGGCCTTGATCGGACCGCTGACCGCGGGCGTCGCACTCGACCTCAGCGCCGACGTGCTCGAGGTGGCGCTCGGCGAGGTCATTCCTTATACGGCGGTGGTGCGCAACACCGGCGTGGCATCGTTAAACAACGTCGTCATCACTGTCACCCTGCCGCAGGGTGGCAGCTACTCCCGCGGCAGCGTGACCGGCGTGGACTCGGTTCGGGTGGCGGGAAGTCAGCTCCTGCTCTACTCCTCGATCCCTCTGGCGCCGGGCCAGAGCCGGAGCGTGTACTTCGGCGTGGCGCTCACGTCGTCCTCAACGACGATGGTTGAGACCCGCGCCCAGGCCACCGCGTACAGCGCAACCGCTACCGCCACCTCACTCCAAGCGGTTGCCGGAGTCCAGGTCCGACGCTCCTGGCCGATGGAGACCCGCACCGCAATCGGTAAGGTCTGGGTGGACACCGACGGCAATGGGTTACAGAGTGCGGGCGACGCGGGGCTTGCCGGCATCGAGATCTGGACCGAGGACGGCGAGGTCGCCACGACTGACGCCGCCGGCAAGTTCTCGTTCACCAACCTTCGCCCGGGCCGGCACACCTTCCGGGTGGATCCGCGCTCACTGGCGGGCGATTACCGGGTGGCGAGCGATGATATCCGCAGTGTGGACGCCACCGGCTGGACGACACCGCGGATCGATTTCCGGCTCCTGCCGGTCGGCGCACGGCCGGTGGACATACGCCAGCTGATAACCATCAAATTCACCGCCGCGCCAGTGAACCCAGAGGCGCAACCCGGCGTCGTTCCCGCCCTGTTGGCAGGCGGGTTCCGCTCCTCGTTCCGCCCGCGCCTGCGCTGGGACGTGTCCATCCGGCGCAGGTTCGAGCTGCCGGAGAACGCGCTCATTCAATTCACCCCGCCGGTGGATTCGGCGACCGTGTACGTGGACGGTGCGCTCCACAGCCGTGCGGTCTGGATCTCCCGGAGCTTGCTGATCCCCGAGTCGCGGCCCGGCACCGAGATCCGGATCATCGGCTGGTCGGCCCAGTCCGCCGAATCGGTCACCGTGAAACTGCGCGCCGGCAGCACCGTCTCCGCCAGCCGTACCGCCGTGAGCGACAACCTGGAGCCGGGTGTGCTCGAGGCCTGGGTGAGCCTTCCATCTCAGGTGCTTCCGGGTATAGCGGACATGCCGCCCTCGGCCGCGCTACAGCTCATCCTCGAGCCGGTCCGTGCCAGCTGGCCGGACGTGGTTTACCTGCTGCCGGCCAACTGGCGTCCGGTGGCCGGCTCCACTCTGGTGGGCGGCATGCCCGCCGGCGATCCGGCGATAGAGCAGGAGGCGGCCGGGCGCGTGCGGCTGCGGTGGAAATTCGCCGGCACCAATGCGGCACCGATCGCCGTCCAGGTCACCACCGACCCGCTGCTCGTGGCCGTTCCGGAGGTGGTGACCGTTCCCCGCGCCCGCACAGCGGCGGCCCGCTCCGCCGAGCGCCGGGCCTCGCTGGTCCAGGGCCCCGGCATCGAGCTTGTTGCTCCGGTGGATGGCAGCGTGCTCCCGAGCGACCGGGTGTACATGGGCGTGAAGGGCGAGCCGGGCGCGAAGGTGGTTCTGTATGACGGCAGCACCGCAATCGACTCGGCCGCGGTCCGGGTGGACGGCCTGCTCGACTTCATCGCGGTCCCACTGAGCCGGGGCCCGCACCTCCTTCGCGCTCAGAGCCGCAACTCCTGGGGGCATGAGCGCTGGGATAGCACGACGGTCCACGTCACTGGCCTCCCCGCGCGGTTTGAGATTCCGGCTCGGATGACACTGGCGGCCGACGGGCGCTCGGTTGCCGTCGCGACTGTGCGCGTGCTCGATGCCTGGGGGGTGCCGGTGACTCAGCCTGCCTTCGTGACGGTGACCGCCACCGGCGCAGAGCCGGTAGGACACGATGCGGATGCTTCGTCGGTTGGCCGGCAGCTCCTCTCTAGCGGCGCTGGACGGCTGGAGGTGGCGCTACGTTCCGGCCACGCCGTCGGTGTGGGGTCATTGGAGCTCAAATCGGGTGATGCCAAGGCTACGATCCCGCTGGAGATCCGTCCCGAGGTTCGCCCGCTGACGCTGGCCGGCGCCGGCTCGGTTGGCGTGGGCGCCAGCCCCGACGCGTACGGGGCGATCACCGCACGCGGCCGTCTCGATGAGCGCACGTCGGTGACTCTCACGCTGGACTCGCGCCGCCTGGACGCGGGGCGGAACGTCTTCGGGCGGCAGCACGACCCCCTGGAGGAGTCCCAGTACCCGATTCTGGGCGATGCCAGCCATGCCGATACCCGCGCGGCGTCGGCCAACTGGTTCTCCGCCCGCGTCGAGCGCGGCTTCGACTGGCTGAGCGTGGGTAACGTAGCCACCGATGAGTTCGCGGCGGGTCTCAGCCTGATTGGATATCGCCGGGCGGTCAGCGGCGTCGCCGGCCGGCTCACCACCGGCCCGGTGACCTGGAGCGGCTTCGGCAGCATGACCACCCAGTCACTCCGGCAGCTGCAGATTCGGGGCACGGGGGTTTCGGGGCCGTTCCAGTTGGGACCCGACGTGCTGCCCGGAACCGAGCAGCTGCGCCTGGAGACTCGCGCACTGGAGAACCCCGAGCGCGCCATCGTAACCCAGGGCCTGACCCGTTATGTGGACTATCAGGTCGACTACGCCAGCGGTACGGTGCTGTTCAAACAGCCGGTGGCTGCCGCCGACGCCCAGGGCAACCCGGTGTACGTCATGGCCACATTCGAGGCCGCCTCGGGTGGCGAGCGGCAGCTGGTTGCCGGCGGCCGGGCGGCGCTCGACCTCAACCGGGCGTTCGGCATCGCGCGGCGCATGGATTCGTTGCGGCTTGGTGTCACTGCGGTCAATGCCGAGCAGACGGTCGCGTCGTTCCGGCTGGTCGGCGCAGACGTACGTGCCCTGCGGTTCGGCGGCATCGATGTGGGGGCCGAGATAGCGTACGCGGAGCAGGGTGACTCCGCCGGCTTCGCGACCACTGCTAAGGCCGCCTATGGAAATGCCGAAGGGCCGGTCTCGTTGGTCGCTTCCTTCATGTCGGTCGGTCGCGAGTTCACCAACCCGTCCAACGTGGCGCTACGCCCCGGCACTACCGAGATCCGGCTGCAAGGCGCACTCAAGGCGGGCTCGAGCATCCTGCGGGCCAGTCACTCGTGGCAGGAGTTTCGGTTGGACCGCGTCAGCCGGCAAAGCACGCGGGTGGGTGTGGTGCAGTCCTTGGGCCGGCGGTTGGAGCTCGATGCCGGGGTGACGCACCGCCGCGAGGAGAGTGGGACAGCTGGCAGCACCGCGGGCGAGGCGCAATCGGGCGACCTGAGGCTCACCGCCAAGCCGACCGACGCCTTGCAGCTCTGGGCCGAGGGGCGGCGCCAGTTCACCAGTAGCGGCACCCTGGCCCAGCCGGATTTCTGGGGAGTCGGCAGCGCTTACCGGATCTCGCCGGCGGTGGCGCTCGAAGGCAGCCACCGTTTCGTGACGCCGTCCAACGGGGCGAACTACGCCGTGTCCAGCGTGGGAGTGCGGGCCGACGTCGGATTCGGGACTCAGGCATGGGGTAGCTATCAGCTCAGCGGCGGCACCGAGGGCGCCAGAAGCGCTGCGGTGCTGGGCCTTAACAATCGGATCCGTTTGGCGCCGGGCCTGGGTATGAACCTGATGCTCGAGCGCCGCCTCGGTCTCGACCAGGCGGCGATCTCCGATCCGGTGCGCGCGGCTCCGTTCCTCCAGCCGGAAGAGGACTACTGGGCTGCCGGCTTGGGCATCGAGCTGACTCCGCAGGGCGCCCCTTATCGGCTGACGGCGCGCGGCGAGTACAAGGATGGGAGCCTCCAGTCGAACCGGCTGCTCATCCTGGCGGGCGACGTGACGTTCAACTCGTCGCTGGCTCTGCTCTCACGCCAGGAGTTCAGTCAGATGGCCCGGCCCGATGTGCCACGCGCTCGCCGGCTCTCGAGCCTATGGGGGCTGGCGCTGCGGCCGGTTGGGACCGACCGCCTCAACGTGCTGGCGAAGCTCCAGTGGACCGAGGACCACAACCCGATCAGCGGAGGCGTGCTGGGGTCTCAGGGACAGGAGCGGAAGCTGATCGGCGCCGCCGATGTTATCTGGAGTCCGCTCAAGGGTACTGAGCTGGGCACTCGCTACGCCGTGCGCAAGGTCGACGCGATGCGCGACGACGCGACCGGCGCCGGCCGCTCGTCGACCTCATGGGCCGACTACGCCGGCGCGCACGTGAACGTGGAGCTGACCCGCTGGCTCGCCCTGCGTGGCGACGGCCGCCTGCTGATGGAGCGGACTAGCGGCACCCGGCGCTGGGACGCGGCGCCGAGCGTTACGCTGCGGCTGATCAACGGGCTCGAGATTACCGGTGGATACCGGTTCGGCGATCTGCGCGATCCCGACTTCTCGGTCCGGGGTGGCAGCGGCCTGTTCCTGACAATGTCCGCGAGCATGACTGAGAAGCAGTTCGTCACGGCAGCCGACTTCTGGCGGTCGCGGTTCTAGGTAGGCCAACCATGTTCCCGAGTAAGGAGGCAGACGTGACGCCGCATCTCCGCAGTGGATTTTCCCTGCTCCTCGTCGAAGACGACTCGGAGCTCGCAGGCGTCATGAGCCGTTGGGCGGCCTGGGTTGGTGTGAACATGGATGCGGCCGCGCGGGGAGGCGACGCGCTCAGGCTCGTCATGGAGAAGAGCTACGACGCAGTGCTGCTGGATCTGTCGTTGCCCGACATGGCGGGGCCCGCAGTGTACGAGCGCCTGGTGGAGTTGTGTCCCGTTCTGGGCTCCCGGATCATCATTCTCACCGGGGGTGCGGTCAACGGCGCGGCCGAGGCATTTTTGGACGGAACCAGCTGCCCCGTCGTGCTTAAGCCTTTCGACCTCGTGAGCCTGGCCCATCAGATTGCCCAGGTGGACCAGGCGGCATAGGCTAGGTGGCGTGACTCCTTGCTCGATGGGGCCGGCTCCACGCGGTGCGCACAGTGCTCGGCGTCGCGGCCTTCGTGGTGCGAATCTACTCCGGTCCTACTCGACTCCTGTCGTCAGCAGCATCCGAAGCGGATGGGCATTGTAGAGCGGCTGCAGCGCCAGGTAGCGGACCATCGTCCGAGTGCCTGGCACCAGCAGCTCGTAGTGATCGAGAAGCTCGAGCGACTCGGCGGCAGTCCCCCTCCGCGAGGCCGCAGTCTGAAGGAAGCCGACGGCAAAGGCGATCGCCTCCGCCTGATGTTCTGAGAGGTGCGCGTATCCATAGCGCTTGGGGTCGCGGATCGGCCGTATGCCCCGCCACAGTGCCGCTACCTGGCTCGGTGCGCGGTTCTGCCACCTATGTCCCAGCTCGTGGGCCAACGTGTGGCGGAGCTGTGCCTTGCCCGTCATGCGACCGGGATCCAGGGCAAGGGAGTCGCGGGAGCCAACGTACTCGCCCAGGCGGCCGGCGCTGCGCCCGCGCCGGCCAATCAGGCCGATCGCCCTGCGTGGGTGTCCGAACAGGGCGTACAGCGAGTCAGCGTATGGGCTCCTGGCAATGGCTCGGACAGTTCTCCAAAGCGCGACCGAGTCTCCAGCATCCACCAGGGGCCGATCGCCCAGCGATCCGATGGTGCCCAGGCTGTCCAGCCACACCGGATGGGCCGCGACGTGCAGCAACGCACCGGGAACCTCGGTTTCGAAGACGCCGGCGTCCACCCGGAAGACATAGACTGGACGGCCACCGGTCTCATCCATGTAAGCGAGCGAAACGGTCGAGGGGCGCCAGCGCCGGCCCGCCGTCTCTCGAACCGGCCCAACCAAGGGCAACGTCGTGACTGAGCCCTCGACCGAGCGAAAGACCAGACCAGAATCGGTGACGGTGATTCGGCCCTGAACCGGAGGCAGGCCCCGCGAGGAGAAATACCCTGGCACCACGGCCCCCAGGGCCCTGCTGCCGCGGCCGCGAGCCGCTAGCTCGGCCCGAATCCGAAGGGTGTCGAGCGAAGCGGTCCTGGCCGGAGCGTAGGCCGAACCTCGGAACCCGGCCGGGGCAACACCCAGCGCCGTGGCCAAAACCGCGGCCAATGCCAGGATGCGGCCTGCGAACATCGTCCGCAGACTCAACGCCGCGCGAAGCTCCCCGGGTCGGGAGGAGGCACTTCGACTGCGCCGGACGGATTGCGCCAGGTGGTTTCGACCAGGATTCCAGTGAGCGCCACGATGAGAAGCAGCATCGTGACGAGGATTGCCCTGGCGCTGCGGCCGAACTCGGCCGGGTTGCTCGGCGAAACAGCGGCGGCGGGCACGGTGGCGGACTCGGGAGACACGGGCATCGTTTTCCGCAGAACCGAGGTTGAAGGTTTGGAT
>Ga0302046_10002627_pt1 | contig 16688 bp, 14 predicted proteins | sample RVTome_11_FD_200261 | JGI IMG/M metagenome (GOLD analysis project Ga0302046, IMG submission 200261) | Soil microbial communities from uranium-contaminated site in the Upper Colorado River Basin, Wyoming, United States - RVT147D111 (version 2) ...
CCTTGATCCGACCTAATCACGTGAATCTGCTCTATGACCAAATAGTTGGATCGGATTCACGCATTTGGGCCGGGCAGGGCGCGGCTCACGGTAGCGCGCCCTTCGCGAAGGCGGTCGCGGCCTTCTTGGTCCGCAGCAGCGACCAGATGCCGAGCGACGCCGCCAGCGCGAAGACGACGATGGCGGCCAGGTTGCCGCCGATGCCGCCCGCCACCATCACCAGCAAGCCGACGATCGTCAGCGCCCCGGCCGAGAGCTGCATCGCCATCGTCGCCTTCATGTGCCTGATGTGGGCGTCGATCCAGGGATCGCCCGAGGCCTTCAGCCCGAAGACGCGGAACGAGGCGCCGAAATTGCGCCCGCCGCCCGCACCGAAGCCCATCGCGCCGTAAAGGCCTTCGACCTTGGCGTACTCGGGCCGGCCGCGGGTATCCTCGCCGATCGCCATCTCGCTGCCTCGCCTTGCGCCCCCGAAACCGCCAGCGATCTTGATGCGGAATGCCTGGGGAGGGCAAGCGCAAAGCCGGCTCAGCGCCTTGCCGGCGGGTCCTTGGTGCCCGATGCCCGCCCTTCGAGCCCGCGGCCCTTGCCGATCGCGTCGGCCCCCAGCTTGTCGCGCACCTGGTCGATCACGCGCTCCACCTTCGCCCGCTTGCCGGCCTCGGGGTCGAGCAGGTCCGGCGGGTCGGCCCGGCTGGCGTCCTGCAGTGCGCTCGCCCCGATGCCGATGAGCCGATAGGCGGTGCCGTCGGTCTCGCGCGCCAGCATCGCCGCGCCGGCCCGGAACAGCACCTCGGCGAGCTGGGTCGGCGCCTCCAGCGTGGTCGCCCTCGTGCGCGAGCGGAAATCGGCGCTCTTCAGCTTCAGCGTCACCGTGCCGCCGGCCAGGTCCATGGCCTTGAGGCGCGCGGAGACCTTCTCGCAGAGCCGCCAGAGGCGCGCCTTCAGGCTCTCGAAGTCGGCGTGGTCCTCGTTGAAGGTGGTCTCCGCGGAGACGCTCTTGGCCGCGCCATGCGGGTTGACCCGGCGCTGGTCCTCGCCGCGGGCGAACCAGTAGAGCCGCTTGCCCATGGCGCCGTAGCGCGCGATCAGCGCCGCCTCGTCGAAGGCGCGCAGCTGGCCGATGGTGCGGATGCCGCCGGCGTGGAGCTTCCTCTGCAGCGCCGGGCCCACGCCCCAGATCAGCGAGATCGACTGCTCGGCCAGGAAGCTCCCCGATTCGGCGCGGCCGATCACCGCGAAGCCGCGCGGCTTGTCGAGGTCGGAGGCGATCTTGGCCAGCGACTTGTTGTATGAGAGCCCGACCGAGGCGGTGACCCCGATCTCGCTCTCGATGCGCCGGATCAGGCGCGCCAGCGTGCGCGCCGGGCTGGCGCCGTGCAGCCGCTCGGTGCCGGAAAGGTCGAGGAAGGCCTCGTCGATCGAGAGCGGCTCGACCAGCGGCGTCGCCTCGAGCATCAGCGCCCGCACCTCGCGGCCCACTTGCGCGTATTTCGCCATGTCCGGCTTGATCACCACGGCGTCCGGGCAGGCCTTGAGCGCCTTGAACATCGGCATCGCCGAGCGCACTCCGTAGGTCCGCGCCACGTAGCAGGCCGCCGAGACCACGCCGCGCCTGGCGCCGCCCACCACCACCGGCTTCTCCGCCAGGCTCGGGTCGTCGCGCTTCTCGATGGCGGCGTAGAAGGCGTCGCAGTCGATATGGGCGATGGCGAGCGTATCGAGCTCGGGATGCGCCACGATGCGCCGGCCGCGGCACGCGGGGCAGCGCTCGGGCGGCGGATCGGCCAGCACCGCCGCGCAATCCCGGCACAGGGCCGTCATCCGGGCGCCCGCATCTGGCGCTCGTCCGCGGCCCACAGCCAGGCGGCGCCCCGCGCGCCGCTGGCATCGCCATGCGCCGCGACGGCAAGCCGCGTCGCGATCGCATCGGAGAAGACGTGCTCGCCCCAGCGCGCCGGGACCATCTCGTAGAGCGCGGCGATATTGGAGAGCCCGCCGCCAAGCACGACGACGTCGGGATCGACCAGGTTGATCGCCCCCGCGAGCGCCCTTGCGAGGCGCCCGGCGTAGCGCTCGAGGGCAGCTTCCGCGGCGGTTTCGCCCGCCGCCGCGCGCTCCGCGATGGTCTCGGCCTCGGCGTTCCCGCCGCCCGCCGCCGCGTATGCGCGCGCCAGCCCGGCGCCGCTGAGGAAGGTCTCGATGCAGCCCCGCCGGCCGCAATAGCAGGCCTCGCCCGGCCGTTCGTCGTCGCTCGGCCGGGGCAGGGGATTGTGGCCCCACTCGCCGGCGATCGCGTTGGCGCCGAGGAGCGGCCGGCCGTCGACCGCCAGGCCGCCGCCGACCCCGGTGCCGAGGATCACGGCGAAGACCACCGCCGCGCCGGCCCCGGCCCCGTCGGTGGCTTCCGAGAGCGCCAGGCAGTTGGCGTCGTTGGCGACCCGCACCGGGCGTCCCAGCGCCGCCGCCAGGTCCTTATCGAAGGGCCGGCCGATCAGCCAGGTCGAGTTGGCGTTCTTGACCAGCCCCGTGGCCGGCGAGATCGCGCCCGGAATGCCCACGCCGACCGTGCCCTCGGCCCCGGCCTCGGCCTCCAGCGCCGCGACCAGCGCCACGATCGCGCGGATGGTGCCGTCGTAGTCCCCGCGCGGGGTGGCGATCCGCCGCCGCGCCAGGGGCTGGGGCGATTTCCCCAGCGCCCAGCCCTCGATCTTGCTGCCCCCGAGGTCGATGCCGATGCGGATCGCGGCCATCTCCGGCCCTGCTCCTCCTGCCCAATGCTGCGCGCCGCCGCGCGTCCCAGGTATAGCGCATTCCGGCCGGTCCGGCCGCGCTCGGACGAAATGCCCGGGTTTCCGCCCGCTTTCGGCCCCGAGAGGCCCCGAAACCCCTGTAATCCAGCCTATGACTTAAACAAATCTTAACTTCAACGGGAGTATCCATGAGTGCGGCGCGCGGAGCCGACTTTCCGGCTTTTGCACGGTCGCCGCATCGGGATAAAGGAGCACGCCGTGTCGGACGGACAGACGCTTGCTGTGGGGGCCGCGGTAGCGCCCAGCGGAGCGGTGGGCAAGACCGTGCTGATCGTGGAGGACAACGAGCTCAACATGAAGCTCTTCCACGACCTCCTGGAGGCCCATGGCTACGACACGCTGCAGACGCGCGACGGCGTCGAGGCGCTGAAGATCGCCCGACAGCACAAGCCCGACCTGATCCTGATGGACATCCAGCTGCCCGAGGTCTCGGGGCTGGAGGTCGCCAAATGGATCAAGGAGGACGACACCCTGCGCTCGATCCCGATCGTCGCCGTCACCGCCTTCGCGATGAAGGGCGACGAGGAGAAGATCCGTCAGGGCGGTTGCGAGGCCTACATCGCCAAGCCGATCTCGGTGGCGAAGTTCCTGGAGACCGTCGAGCGCTTCCTCAGTTAGCCGAGGCCGGAAATGACGGCCCGAATTCTCGTTGTCGACGATCTGGCGCCCAATACGCGCCTGCTCGAGGCCAAGCTTACCCATGAATATTTCGACGTCCTGACCGCCTCCGACGGGGAGACGGCGCTCAAGATCGTGCGCGACGAGAGCCCCGACATCGTCCTCCTCGACGTGATGATGCCGGGCATGGACGGCTTCGAGGTCTGCCGGCGCATGAAGGCGGACCCGGCCAGCGCGCATATCCCGGTGGTCATGGTGACGGCGCTCTCCGACGTCGCCGACCGGGTCCGCGGGCTCGAGGCCGGCGCCGACGATTTCCTCACCAAGCCGATCAACGACGTGGCGCTCCTGGCGCGCGTCAAGTCGCTGGTGCGCCTGAAGATGATGCTCGACGAGCTGCGTCTCCGCGAGGACACCAGCGAGCAGCTCGGCGCCCTGGACGGGCATGACGTCGGCGACGCCGAAGCCAACGAGGGCGTGCGCATCGTCCTCGTCGAGGACAACGACCTGAGCGCCCAGCGCCTGGAGCTGATCGCCGGGGAGGCGGGCTACCGGATCGAGCGCCACCGCGACTGCGCCTCGGCGCTCGAAGCCGCCAAGGACGGCCAGGTCGAGCTCACCATCGTCAGCCTCGACCTCGAGGACGAGGACCCGCTGCGGCTCTGCTCGCAGTTGCGTTCGGCCGAGACCACGCGCCACCTGCCGGTGCTGCTGGTGATCGAGGACAGCGACACCAAACGCCTCGCCAAGGGGCTGGAGATCGGCGCCAACGACTACATCGTGCGCCCCTTCGACCGCCAGGAGCTCCTGGCGCGCATGCGCACCCAGGTGCGCCGCCACCGCTACGAGCAGCGCCTGCGCGAGAACTACCGGCGCAGCATCTCCATGGCGCTCACCGACGCGCTCACCGGGCTCTACAACCGCCGCTACTTCGACACCCACTTCGAGACCCAGATCCGCCATGCCTTGGAAAGCGGCAAGTCGCTGGCGCTCCTGATGCTCGATCTCGACCGCTTCAAGGCGATCAACGACACCCACGGCCACAATGTCGGCGACGAGGTGTTGCGCGAGACCGCCCGCCGGCTCGCCGACAACCTGCGCACCGTCGACATGGTGGCGCGCTTCGGCGGCGAGGAATTCGCCATCGTGATGCCCGACACCTCGCCCGATATCGCCCTCCTGGCGGCCGAGCGCCTGCGCGCCCGGATCGGCGAGACCCCCTTCACCGTGAGCAGCGACACCGTCGCCGAGATCACCGTGACGACCAGCATCGGCCTCGCCGTCGCCAGCCGCCATCCCGACGCCACCGATCTCATGAAGCGCGCCGACTACGCGCTCTACGCCGCCAAGCGGGCCGGCCGCGACACGGTGCACCTTTTCCCCGAGGACGCCGATTTCACCTCCGCCACCGGCACCGCCGCCTGACGTTCTGGATCGGATTCACGCATTCGGGCCGGATCAAAAATTGATCCGACCCAATCACGACCTGCTCCAAGGGCGCCGAAACGCGAACGGCCGCCCCGAAGGCGGCCGTCTCTGCACGAGCCCTGGCTCGCTGGCGCTCAACCCTTCTTGAGCTTGGTTTCCTTGAACAGCACGTGCTTGCGCGCGACCGGATCGTACTTCCGGAATTCGAGCTTCTCGGTCTGCTTCTTCGGGTTTCGCTTGGCGACGTAGAAGAAGCCGGTCTCGGCCGTGCTCTGCATCTTCACGAGGATGGTGTCTTTCTTGGCCATGCGGCGGTTTCTCTCACGAAATGCGGCGGCGGGTCTCTAAAACGCTGACCGGAACTTAATGCGACGCCTCGCCAAGTCAAGGCCGGCCCGGTTCAGCGCCCGGCGACCGCCGTATGCGAGAGCTGAAGCGACTGGGTGTAGAGCGCCTGGTCGCCGATCAGCTGCTTGGCGAAGATGAGGTCGCGGTCCGTCTTGCCGTCGGCCGCCGGCCCGTTGTCGGACGGGCAGATGCGGCGCAGGCGGCTCAGCCGGTCGTGGGTCGGCTTGCGCTGGCGGCGCCATTGCAGCAGCGCCTCGGCCGTGCGGTGCCGGCCGCTCCGGATCTCCTTGGCGAGCGATCCGCTGTCGCCCGTGAGCCCGACGGTGCAGACCGTCGGCAGCACGCCCAGATTCTGCAGCGTGTAGCCCGACGGCGCGTGGAAGCGCGACCAGGTCAGCACCAGCTCGCCCTCGTTGGGCAGCCGGAAGACGCTCTGCACGGTGCCCTTGCCGAAGGAGTTCGAGCCCACCAGCACGGCGCGGTTCAGATCCTGCAGGGCCGCCGCCACGATCTCCGAGGAGGAGGCCGAGCGGCCGTTGATCAGCACCACCAGCGGCTTGCCCCCGGCGATGTCGCCCGCGCCGGCGCTGTAGCGCTGGAAGCTGCCCGGGTGGCGGCCCTCGGTCGAGACGATCTGGCCGCCGGTCAGGAACATGTCGGAGACCTCGACCGCCTGGTCGAGCAGCCCGCCGGGGTTGTCGCGCAGGTCGAGGATCACGCCCTTGAAGTTCTCCCCGGCGGCGCGGCGCGCCTTGCGGATGGCGCGCGCGAGCTCCACGGAGGTGCGCTGGTTGAAGCGCGTGAGGCGGATATAGGCGATGCCGTGGTCGCGCTTCAGGAACACGGTGCTGGCGATCACATGGGCGCGCACGACGTTGACCGACAGGAGCTTCGGCGCCGACTTGCGCTTGACGGTGAGGCGGACCTGCGAGCCGTTGGGCCCGCGCAGGCGCTTGACCACCTCGCGCACCTTCATGCCGGTGATCGCCACCCCGTCGACCTGGAGGATTGCGTCCGCCGGCTTCAGGCCCGCCCGCTCGGCGGGCGTCTCCGGGAACACGATCCCCACCTTGGTCACGCCCTCTTCCTGGCTGATGCGCACGCCGATGCCGACGAAGCCCGAGCGCGAGGCCCGGTTCTCGCGGGCCTGGTCGGCGGTGGCGTAGCGCGAATAGCGGTCGAGGCGCAGCAGCGCCGCATCGAACACCACCTTGTAGATATCCTCGGTCTTGGCCTTCTTCATGTCCGGCGAATAGGTCCGGCTCGCCTGGATCACCGCCGTCGTCAGGTTGGCCCAGCCGTCGATGTCGTTCTTCGCCGGCGCCTTGAAGGCGGCGACCGGCTGGTCGTTGCGCACCAGCTCGACGCGGCCCTTGGCGTTGCTGCGGACGACGATGGCCTTGTCGATCTGGCCGATGCCGCTCATACCGCTCAGCGCCACGCTCTTCAGCGAGACGGTCTCGATGTAGCGCTCGCGGATGTGCTGGAAGGCGATGCCGAAGACCCGGCTGGCCGCGCTCTCGAAGGACTGGCCGCCGGTCTCGGTCGTACTGGCGCAGGCGCTGCCGAAGAGGACGAGGGCGGGGAGCAGGAACCTAATGAGGGAGCGACGCGGAGAGGCGCCGCGAATGGAGGCTGTTTGTCGTTTCATGGGCGGCAATCTAGTTGCGGAATGGCCTGCGGCACAGGAAAAAGTTTGGATTTTTGATAATTCGGTTAATTCCGCGCGACCATCCCTGCGCCGGTTGACGCCGAGAACCTGGTTAGCCCCGCCGCTTCCGCCCGCCTCGGCGGCCCCCGGAGGGGCGCGCCGATCGCGCTCCGGGGGTCCGGGCGCCGCGCCGTCCGCCCCCCGCCGGCCCGGCGTCCATGAGCTCCAGGACCAGGCTGCCGGTCATCGGGTCGGCCTCGGCGAGGCGCGCCTCGACCGGATCGCCGAGGCGATAGGCGTGGCCGGTCTGGCGGCCCACCAGGCGATGCCCCGCCTCGTCGTGCAGGTAATAGTCGCCGGGCAGGCTCGAGATCGGGACCAGCCCGTCGGCCCCGGTCTCGCTCAGGGTCACGAAGAGGCCGAAGCGCGTCACCCCGTTGATCACCCCCTCGAAGCTCGCCCCGACGCGGTCGGCCAGGTAGGCCGCGGTGAAGCGGTTGACCGCGTCGCGCTCGGCCGCCGCGGCGCGCCGCTCGGTGTCGGAGATGTGCCGGGCGGTCTCCGCCAGCCCGGCGCGGCCGTCCGTGCCCCTGTCGTTCCTGGTCATGCCGTCCTTGCCCAGCCGGAGCGCGCCGATCAGCGAACGGTGCACCACCAGGTCGGCGTAGCGGCGGATCGGCGAGGTGAAATGGGCGTAGCGCGGCAGCGCCAGCCCATAGTGGCCGATATTCCTCGGGTCGTACTCGGCCTTGGCCTGGGCGCGCAGCACCAGCTCGTTCAGGAGCCGCTCGTGCGGCTCGCCCTTGGCGCGCTCGAGCAGGCGGTTCAGATGCGCCGGCTTGACGACCTGGCCGCGCGCGAGCTTGAGGCCCACCGAGTCGAGGAACTCGCGCAATGCCTCGATCTTCTCGGGGTCGGGCGCGTCGTGGACGCGGTAGATGCAGGGCGCGCGGGCCGTCTCCAGCGCCGCGGCGGCGGCGACGTTGGCGGCGATCATGAATTCCTCGATAAGCCGGTGCGAGACGAAGCGCGGCCGGATGGCGACACGCTCGACGCGCCCCTCCGCGTCGAGGACGATCTGGCGTTCCGGCAGGTCGAGGTCGAGGGTCTGGCGCGCCGCCCGGGCGCGCTCCAGCGCCTCGAAGGCGGCCTTCAGCGGCCTGAGCGCGCGGTCGAGGAGGGGGCCGGCTTGCTCGTCGGCGCGCCCGTCGAAGGCGTGCTGCACCTGCTCGTAGGTCAGCCGCGCTGCCGAGCGGATGACCGCGCGGGTGAATTCATGCTTGAGCAGGCGGCCGTCCCCGTCGATCCGCATGTGGCAGGCGAGCGCGCCGCGGTCCTCGCCGGGCTTCAGCGAGCAGAGCCCGTTCGACAGCGCCTCGGGCAGCATCGGCACCACGCGGTCGGGGAAGTAGACCGAGTTCCCGCGCTCGCGCGCCGCTCTGTCGAGAGCGGACCCCGGCCGAACGTAGTAGGCCACGTCGGCGATCGCCACGGTCAGCCTGAAGCCGCCCCGGTTCTTGGGATCGTCATCCTCGGCGGCCCAGACCGCGTCGTCGAAGTCGCGCGCGTCGGCTCCGTCGATGGTGACCAGCGGCACCGCGCGCAGGTCCTCGCGGCCCTTGGGCGGGACCGGCTTCGCGGCCTCCGCCTCGGCGACCGCCTCGGGCGAGAAGGTGCTCGGGATGTCGTGGCTGTGGATGGCGATCAGGCTGATCGCCTGGGGCGCGCGCGTGTCGCCGAGACGCTCGATCACCCGTGCCTGGCGGAGCCCCAGCGTGCGGCCCGGCAATACCTCGGCCAGCACCAGGTCGCCCGGCCGGGCGCCCTTCGCATCGCGCTGCGCCACGGCCAGCTCGTGGCGGAACTTGCGGTCGGTCGGCCGGATGCGGCCCTCGCGGTCGCCTTTGTCATAGACCCCGAGGACCCGGTCGGGCGCCGCCGAGATGCGCCGGATGAGCTGGCCCTCATAGGCCCCGGCGTCGTCGCCCCCGTCGTCATCGGCGGCGATCCGGGCGAGGCGCACCAGCATGCGCTCGCCGATCCCGGCGGCGAGGCGCGTGCCGCGGTCGGGCGCCATCAGGATGCGCGGCGGCGGGGCTTTCTCGCGCCAGGCGATGGGCTTGGCGATCAGCTCGCCGTCGGCGTCGATCCCGGCGATCTCGACCACCGCGACCGGGGGCAGGGCGCCGGGCTGGCGCACGCGTTTGCGCCGCCGCTCGATCAGCCCCTCGTCGGCGAGCTTGCGCAGGAGGTCGCGCAGGGCGCCGCGCTGGCCGCCCTTCAGGCGGAAGGCGCGCGCGATCTCGCGCTCGCCCGGCTCGCCGTCCTGGGCGCGGATATAGTCCAGAACCTCGTCGCGGTTCGGAAAGGGGGCTTGTTTCTGCTTGGCTGTCAAAGTCTGCCGGGTTCAGGCGGCCGGGCGGGCGCTTGTTCTTGGCTGTCGCGCCCGCGGCCGCGTCTGGCCTCGCTGTTCGCCTCTATTCGGCCGCGGGTCCCGCGGCATCCTTGGTCTTCGCGCTCTTGCCCGGTGATTTGCGCGTGGTCTTGCGCGGCTTGGCCGTCTTTTTCGTGGTCTTCCCGGCCTTGGCCGTCTTCTTGGCGGCGCCGCCTTTCGCCTTCGCCGCCTTCGCCGCGATCAGCGCCACCGCCTGCTCCAGCGTGACCTCTTCGACGCCGGTATCCTTGGGCAGGCTGGCGAAGACGCGGCCGTGGCGCACGTAGGGCCCGTAGCGTCCGATGCCGGCGCTCACCACCTTGCCGTCGTCGGGATGCTCGCCCAGGCGCTTGGTGTTGCCGCCGTTGCCGCCGCGGCCCTTGTTCGGCTGGGCCAGCAGGTCGACCGCCCGGTTGAGGCCGATGGTCAGCACGTCGTCGGTGGTCTCCAGCGACTTGTAGGCCTTCTCGTGCTGGACGTAGGGCCCGTAGCGGCCGATGCCGGCCTTGATCGCCTTGCCGCTCTCCGGATGCCTGCCGACATCGCGCGGCAGCGCCAGCAGCTTGCAGGCGAGCTCGAACGCCACCGTCTCCGGCGGCAGCGACTTGGGCAGGGCGATGCGCTTGGGCTTTTCCTCGTCGTCGGCCGAGCCGAGCTGGACGTATGGTCCATATGGGCCCGTGCGCACCGAGACCGGCTGGCCGGTCTCCGGATGGCTGCCGAGCTCGCGGGTGGCGCCGTTGGCGCCGGCCTCGCCGTTCTTGCCGTTGGCCACCGTCAGCGGTCGGGTATAGCGGCAATCGGGATAGTTCGAGCAGCCGATGAAGGCGCCGAACTTGCCGAGCTTGAGGCCCAGCCGGCCATCCTCGCAGGAGGTGCATTTGCGCGGATCGGGCTGGCCCTCGACCCGCGGGAAGAAATGCGGGCCCAGCGCCTCGTCGAGCGCGTCGATCACCTGCGTGATCGTCAGGTCCTTGGTGCCGTCGATGGCGGCGCTGAAGCCGCGCCAGAAGTCGCGCAGCACGTCCTTCCACGCGATCGTGCCGTTGGATATCTCGTCGAGCTTGTCCTCAAGGTCGGCGGTGAAGTCGTACTCGACGTAGCGCTTGAAGAAGTTGTTGAGGAAGGTGGTGACGACCCGGCCGCGGTCCTCGGGCACGAAGCGCCGCGCGTCGAGCTTCACGTAGTCGCGGTCCTGCAGCACCTGAATGATCGAGGCGTAGGTCGAGGGCCGGCCGATGCCGAGCTCCTCCAGCTTCTTGACCAGGCTCGCCTCGGTATAGCGCGGCGGCGGCTGGGTGAAATGCTGCTCGGGCGTGATCCCGCCGCGCGTCAGCGCCTCGCCCTGGTCCATCGCCGGCAGGCGGCGGTCCTCGCCGCTCTCGCCGGTCTGGGCATTGGGGCCGTTATCGTCGCTGCCTTCCTGGTAGACCGCCAGGAAGCCGTCGAAGGCGACGACCGAGCCGCTGGCGCGCAGCTCGGTGCGCCGGTCGCCGGCCTCGATGCGCACCACCACCTGGTCGAGCCGGGCGCTCTCCATCTCCGAGGCCACGGTGCGCTTCCAGATCAGCTTGTAGAGCCGCAGCTGGTCGCTGTTGAGGTACTTGGCGACGTCGCGCGGCTGGCGCATCAGGTCGGTCGGCCGGATCGCCTCGTGGGCTTCCTGCGCGTTCTTGGCTTTGGTCTTATAGATGCGCGGCTTGGCCGGCAGGTACTGCGGCCCGTACTTTCGTTGGATCAAGGTGCGGCAGCCGTCGATCGCCTCGCGCGACAGGTTCACCGAATCGGTCCGCATGTAGGTGATGAGACCGACGCTCTCGCCGCCCAGGTTGATGCCCTCGTAGAGCTGCTGGGCCAGGCGCATGGTCTGGCTGGCGGCGAAGCGGAGCTTGCGCGAGGCCTCCTGCTGCAGCGTCGAGGTGGTGAAGGGGGCGTAGGGGTTCCGCTTGACCTGCTTCTTCTCCACCGAGGCGATGGAAAAACGCCCGGCCTCGAGCGCGGCCACGGCGGTGGCGGCCTTGTCCTTGTCGCCGAGCGAAAGCTTTTCGAGCTTCTTGCCGTCGAGATGGGTCAGCCGGGCCATGAATTTCTGGTCGCGGGGCGTGGCGAACTCGACGTCGACGGTCCAGTACTCTTCGGGATCGAACACCTCGATCTCGAGCTCGCGCTCGCAGATGAGCCTCAGCGCCACCGACTGCACGCGCCCGGCCGACTTCGAGCCGGGCAGCTTGCGCCACAGCACCGGCGACAGCGTGAAGCCGACCAGGTAGTCGAGCGCGCGGCGGGCGAAATAGGCCTGGATAAGCTCGTCGTTCAGCTCGCGCGGGTTGCGCACGGCGTCGAGCACCGCCGATCTGGTAACCTCGTGGAAGACCACGCGCTTGACGTCGACGTCCTTCAGCGCGCCGCGCTCGCGCAGCACCTGCTCGACGTGCCACGAGATCGCCTCGCCTTCGCGGTCCGGGTCGGTGGCGAGGTAGAGGTGCCGGGCGCCCTTCAGCGCCTTGGCGATCTCCGAGATGCGCGGCGCCGCCCGCTCGCTCACCTGCCAGCTCATCGCGAAGTCCTCGTCCGGGCGCACCGAGCCGTCCTTGGCCGGCAGGTCGCGCACGTGTCCGAAGCTCGCCAGCACGGTGTAGCCGCTGCCGAGATACTTGTTGATCGTCTTGGCCTTGGCCGGAGATTCGACGACGACGACGTCCATGAAGACCTTGGAACGTTGGGGGAGCTGGAGCGGCACCATGCCCGCTCATAGTTACTCGACGATTAACGACACCCGTCCGCCGGGGTGGCGCTCGATGCGTCCGGCCAGCTCGAGCTCGAGCAGAACCACCGCGACGAGGGCGGCAGACACTTGGCATTCGCGGATCAGTTCGTCAACAGGCGCCGGGCTGGGGGAGAGCAATTCGACGATATTTTTTCTGGCGGCGTCGATCTCGCCATCGGTGATATCGGCCGGCGGCGGCTCGCCCGGCGGCGCATCGAAGGACGAGCCGGCGGGCTCCTCCAGCGGCCGCGTCATCTGCTCGGAGATCGCCTGCAGCACGTCCTCGGCGCCCTCGGTCAGGGTGGCGCCCTGGCGGATCAGGTTGTTCGCCCCGCGCGCCCTGGGATCGAGCGGCGAGCCGGGTACCGCGAAGACTTCGCGGCCTTGCTCGAGCGCCATCCGCGCGGTGATCAGCGAGCCCGAGCGGGGCGCCGCCTCGACCACCACCACCCCGAGCGAAAGCCCGGAGATCAGCCGGTTGCGGCGCGGGAAATGCCGCGCGATCGGCTCGGTTCCCGGCGGCGACTCGGCCAGCACCACCCCGCGCGCCACGATCTCCTCGTAGAGCGCCTGGTTCTCCGCCGGATAGACCACGTCGATGCCGCCGGCGACGACCGCCGCCGTGCCGCTCTCCAGCGCCCCCTTGTGCGCTGCCGTGTCGATGCCGCGGGCCAGCCCCGAGACCACGGTGATCCCGGCCGCCCCCAGCCCGGCGGCGAGTTGGCCGGCCAGGCGGCGGCCGTTCGACGAGGCGTTGCGCGCGCCGACCACCGCCACCATCGCCCGCTCCAGCAAATGCGCGTGGCCGAGCCGCGCGATCAGCGGCGGCGCGTCCTCGATCGCCCCCAGCGCGCGCGGATAGTCGGCCTCGCCATGGGCGATCAGCGCGGCGCCGATCTCGTCGAGTCGCGCCAGCTCGCGCTCGGCCGTATCCTTGGGGCAGATCTTGATCTTGCGCTTGCCGCCGCGCTTGGCGAGCTCCGGCAGGGCCTCGAGCGCCGCGCCGGCCGAGCCGTAATAGTGCAGCAGGTGGAAGAAGGTGACCGGGCCGACGTTCTCGCTGCGGATCAGCCGCAGCCAGTCGGTGCGCTCGGTACGGTTGAGTTGTTGCCGGTGCTGCCAGGTCACGGCGCAGCTTCGCTACAGGACGCCGGCGGGTCAAGCCCGGACGAATACCGGTCTGCGCCCCCCCGCTTACGCCTCGTCGAAGCGGTAGGGCGCGCTCGGCCGGTCGACGAAGGGGGCGACCGCGTCGCCCGTCAGGTAGGTGGCGCCTGCCGCCACCGTGGCCGACAGCAGCTCTTCGCTGTCGACGCCGAGGAAATGGCTTTTCATGCCGCCGGCGTTGGCGCCGCGCACGAAGCGGGCGATGGCCTCCTCGATCGCGGTGTCGCCCATGCGGCGCAGCTCGCGCGCGCTCAGGTCGCAGCCGATCGAATTCACGCCCACCGGCGCGTAGCGCTCGACGTCGGGCTCGAGCAGCGAGATGCGCAGGTTGAGCGCCTTCACCGCGGTGCGGTAGCGGCCCGCCACCTCGACGATGCGCGAGACCGGAAGCGTCGGCACCACGCCGACCATCTCCAGCACGAGATGGTCGCGCACCAGGGCGTTGACCTTCGAAAGGGCGGCCAGGACGCGCTGGGAGTTGGAGAGCGAGCGCAGGTTGGCCATGGCGCCGACCACCGTCTCCTGCCCGGCGGCGATCGATGCCCGGGTGTCCTTGATCACCCGCCGCACCAGCAGCAGGTCCATGGCGAGCACGATCTCGTCCGAGCCGTGCTGGGGATAGGCGGCGATGCCGGTCACCCAGACGCCGCGCAGCAGGCGGCGGCGCGGCAGGCCGACGAAAACCCCGATCGTCTGGTTGGGGACGTGCAGCATCGGCCGATAGGTCGTCGAGAGCGGCTCGGAGGTGATCGCGTCGGCGCCGACGTCGGCGCGGATCTTTCGCGCGTCGGCCTCGTCGTCGAGGGCGCGGTCGAGATCGGCGACGGTCGCGGTCTCCGGGTCGGGCAGCAGCTTGTCGACGCGCGCCGTGACCACCTCGGTGGTGATCGCGTCGTCGAACTCGCGGTCCTGCATCAGCAGCAGGCAGATCTCGCGGCTGATCGCCTCGGCGTGCCAGGCCGCCTCGCGCTCGCTCAGCTCGCCGAAGACGACGATGAAGGCGTGGTCGCCGTAGCGCGTGAACACGTCGACCGGATCGAGCCGGTCGCTGAGCAGCATCTCGGCCAGCGCCATGGCCCGCTCGGCCAGCGTGCGCCAGCGCTCGCCCGCCTGCTGCCGCGCGTCGCCCAGGTTGACCATCTGCACCTTGCCGGCGCTGGGCTTGACGCCGCGCTGCTGGATGCTGGTGAGGATGCGGTTGACCGCGGCGTGGTCGACCGCGACCACGGGCGCCGCCGGCTCCTCCGCCGGCGTCTCGATGAGCTCGCCGGAGAGGGCGCCGGCGCGCGCGCTGGCCGGGCGCGTGTAGTCGGGGTGGTCCTCGGCGGAGGGGTTGAGCAGCCGGTAGAGCCAATCGACCAGGCGCGCGAACAGCCCGGGCGAACGCCGTCCGCCGCCGCGATTGGCCGCGTCCTCGGAGGAGCGCGCCAATGTGCGATCACCGTCTGCCATGGCGACAGGTATAAGGCGTCGGCGTTAACAATCCGTTGGTGATAGCCGCCCGAACCGGGCCCTCGGCCCGGGCCTTACGGCCGGACGCCGAGCCGCTCCAGGTTGACCTTGGTGCGCCACAGGCGCGGGTCGATCTTGAGCGCGGTGCGGTAGTCCCGGATCGCCAGGTCGCGCCGGCCCAGCTTCTCGTATACCAGGCCGCGGTTGTTGTAGGCGTAGGGATTTCGCGGGACGAGCTTGATCGCCATGTCGAAATCGGCCATCGCCTTCTTGTATTTCGCCATACGGTAGTAGGTGAGCCCCCGGTTCACGTAGACCGCCGAAAGCCGGTAGCCCTTCAACCCCTTGGCCTCGATCGCCCGCTTGAAGTAGCGCAGCGCCTCCTGGAACTTGCCCTTCTTGGAGGCATCCTCGCCGTAGCGCGCATCGTCCTCGCCCTTCGGCCCGGCGAGCGCGCCGCCGGGCAGGCAGAGGGCGATGGCGAGGGCGGCGATGACGAGCGCGGAGCGAGGCACGGGAGGCGACCTTTCGACAGCGAGGGTCGGGCGGCCCAGTTTAGCCGCCCGCCCGTGTAGCCTCAAGCCGGCGCGCGCCTCACTGCACCTTCGAGCAGCGCAGCGTCCCGGTCGGATCGTTCATGTCGGTGATGACGCAGGCGCGGGCTTGCCCGCTGGCGCGGTTCAGGATCCACAGCCCGGCGCGGAACTTGCCCGGCTGGCGCGGGTGCCGGCGGATCTGCATCAGGTAGTACTGGCCCTCCGGGCCGTTGCCCGTCCAGGCCGAGCATTTCATCACCGGCGCGCCGGCCTCGGCCTCCTCGTTCAACACGCAGAGCCGGATGCGCCCGTTCGAGGCGTTGAATATCCAGAGGCCGAGCCGGTAGGCGCCCGGCGTGTCGGTGGGCAGCATCGCCTGCTGGAACTGATGCTGCTGGGCGGGCGGCACGCGCGCCTGCGCCGTGCCGGCGGCCGCGGTGAAAGCCAGCGCCGCGCCGAGCGCGGCCGGTATGAGCGTCCTCGCCAATCGGGTCATGGCATCCTCGACTGTGGTTCCTGAGAAGGGGCCGACGAAAAGCGTTTCCGGAGATCGGTCCGGCGGGTCGTGTGGGCCCGAGGTCGTCCCGTCGCGCCCAAGGTGATAGACGGACGGGCCTGGCTGGTTCCGTGGCCGGACTATGGCGCTTCGGCGTTAATTCGATGTTTAAGAATCGCTTTGTTTACCGTTAATTGCGCCTGATTTCTTGCCTCCGATCTTAGGCTCCCGGCCGGTCGCCAGCCGGGCGATGTTGGCCCAATGGCGGAGCCAGACCAGCACCGCCGTGAACCCGGCGAGCTCCATGATCTGGGGATCGGCGAGCCAGATGGCATAGGCCGGAGCGGCGGCCAGGGCCACCAAGGCCGCCAGCGAGGAGTAGCGGAAGATCGCCGCGGTGGCGAGCCAGGTCCCGCAGGCGGCCAATCCCACCGGCCAGGCGATCGCCAGCAGCAGGCCGAGCGCCGTGGCCACCCCCTTGCCGCCGCGGAATTTGAGCCAGACCGGCGCCATATGCCCGATCAGCGCGCCGGCGCCGGCGAGCACCGCGGTATCGGGTCCCCAGAGGCGGGCCACCAGCACCGCCGCAGCACCCTTGCCGCCGTCGAGCAGCAGGGTGGCCAGCGCCAGCCCCTTGTTGCCGGTGCGAAGCACATTGGTGGCGCCGATATTGCCGGAGCCGATCTTGCGGATGTCGCCCATTCCGGCGAGCCGCGTCAGCATCAGACCGAAGGGGATCGAACCCAGGAGATAGCCGCCCAGTGCGGCCACATAAAATGGCCAAGTGTAACTAAAATCGCCAAGAGGATCGGGCATCGGCCGGCTCGCCGCGCGGAGAGGAGGAGGGCGAGCCGCATTCTAGATCGGATCGCATTTGGGCCGGATCAAAAATTGATCCGGCCCAAATGCGTGAATCCGATCTAACTATTTGATAATAGAGCAGATTCACGTGATTGGGTCGAATCAAGAAGTGATTCG
>Ga0302046_10002628_pt1 | contig 16679 bp, 14 predicted proteins | sample RVTome_11_FD_200261 | JGI IMG/M metagenome (GOLD analysis project Ga0302046, IMG submission 200261) | Soil microbial communities from uranium-contaminated site in the Upper Colorado River Basin, Wyoming, United States - RVT147D111 (version 2) ...
TGCTGGCCGCTTTTCTCATGCTGGCTATGGTCTGGCACCTGGTCGATTACGAGCGCGGCGCCGTGACGCCCGGCACGGATTTCGCCCTGACCGTCGCCGGCGGCCTATACCTCGGCTGGATGGGCAGCTACCTGATTTCCCTGCGCGAGCTGCCAGGCGGTTTCTGGTGGCTGGTATTGGTCCTGCCCACGGTCTGGCTGGCTGATGTGGGCGCCTATCTGGTCGGCAGCGCCATTGGCCGGCACCAGATGTCGCCGCGCTTGAGCCCCAAAAAGACCTGGGAAGGCTTCGGCGCCGGAATGGTTTTTGGCACGCTCGGCGGGTGGGGCCTGGCTGCCGCCTACAGCCCGGCCGCCGGGGCACCTGCTGCGATGCAACCAGCGCTCGGTCTGGTGTTGGGCTTATCCCTGTCGCTCCTGACGCCGCTTGGGGACCTGGGCATCAGCATGATGAAGCGCGAACTGGGAGTCAAGGATACCGGTGCACGGCTGCCGGGCCACGGCGGCTTTCTCGACCGGATGGATAGTTGGCTGTGGGCTGTAGCCATTTCCTTTCACCTGATTCAATGGCTGCCGACGCTGCGGTAACAATCCGCCGACGAAAAGGATGAAACGATGAATGATTTGCCGACCCGCAACTTGGCGCTCGACCTGGTGCGGGTGACCGAAGCGGCGGCCATGGCCGCCGGCCGTTTCATGGGCCGCGGCGACAAGGAAAAGGGCGACAAGGCGGCCGTTGACGCGATGCGGCTGATGCTGGGCAATGTCGATATCGACGGCATTGTCGTCATCGGGGAGGGGGAGAAAGACGAAGCCCCCATGCTGTTCAACGGCGAACATCTGGGAACCGGCAACGGCCCAGAAATGGACATTGCTGTCGACCCGGTCGACGGCACCCGCCTGCTGGCGCTCGGCCGGGCCAACTCGATTGCCACGGTGGCCATTGCCGAGCGCGGCTCGATGTTCGATCCCGGCCCGATCGTCTACATGAACAAGATCGCCGTCGGGCCGCGCTCCAAGGGGCACATCGACCTCAACGCGCCGGTCACCGACAATCTTCGGGCCATTGCCAAGGCCAAAGGCTCCGACCTGGACGACCTGACGGTTGTCATCCTCGACCGGCCGCGGCATGAGGAAATCATCCGCGAGATCCGCCAGACCGGCGCCCGTATCCGCCTGATCACCGACGGTGATGTGGCCGGCGCCATTATGGCCGCCCGGCCCAACACCGGCATCGACGTGCTGATCGGCATTGGCGGCACGCCGGAAGCCGTGCTGGCGGCGGCCGCCCTCATCTGTATGGACGGCGAGATCCAGGGGCGGCTATGGGCGCGAGACGAGGCCGAGGCCAAACACGCCCGCAGCCTGGGATTCGACCTGGACCGGGTCCTGACGACGAAGGACCTGATTGACAGCGATGACGTCTTCTTCGCTGCTACTGGAATCACCGACGGCGAGCTGGTCGAGGGCGTCAAGTACTTCGGTGGCGGGGCCGACACCCATAGCCTGGTGATGCGGGGTAAGACGGGCACGATCCGTGAGATCCGCGCCCGGCACAAGTGGGAAAAGCTGATGACCTTCAGCCAAATTGAGTACGACCGGACCAACAATCCGGAGCGCTCGGCATGAGCCAACGCCAACGGCTGGAAGCGCTGACAACCGAGCAGCTGCGGCGCGAGGCCCGCGCCGCCGGCTTCAGTGGCGTCGCTAACCTGCAGAAAGCCGAATTGATCGACCGGCTGGAGGCCCAGCCAAAGGAAGCTGCAGCCGAAGCCGCGGCGGCACCAGCCACCCCGACACCGGCGGCGAGTTCTCTGCTGGGCGGACTGATGCAGGCGGCCGGAGTGATTGGATTGGTCGTCAGCCTACTGCTTGGGCTGGCCGCTCCCGTGCTCGGTTGGCGCTTGGGACAACGAGCCAGTCAACAACTGGCCGCCGCGGCCGCCACCAGCCGATCGCTTGCCACAACCTTCAACCACACCCACAGCAGTCTGGCGTCTGGCGCCGCCAGTCTGACCAGCGCCGGGCAAGCGTTGGAGACGGTAGAACTCTCGGCTATCAATTTGGAACCGCTGCTGGAATCGGTGGGCACCTTGCTCGGCGATGAGCTGCCGGGCACGATCCGCACGACCCAGTCGGCGCTGACCGCGGCCGAACAAGGTGCGGCCGCCATGGACCGTGTTTTGCGCGGACTGGCTTTCTTTGGGCTGGAGTACAACCCGAGCCAACCGCTTGATGAGAGCCTGGCGCAAACCGCCGAGTCGCTGTCGCCGCTGCCGCAGGCCCTTGCGTTGGTCGAGGGGGACCTGAGACGCAGCCAGGCCGATGTTCAGCTGCTCACGGCTGATATCGCGTTGCTGGTGACCGACCTGGACGAGCTGGCGCAGGATCTTGAGACCACGGCCGATGGCCTGGAAACCTACAGCGATGTGCTGGATCAGCTGGCGGAGTCGCTGGATGTCTGGGCCGGCCGCAGTCTCTGGCTGGGGCCCGTGATCGGGGTAGCTGGCCTGTTGGTTGGCGCGTGGTCGGCCCTTGTTCAACTGGCGTTGATCGAGGTTGGCAAGGGCCTGTCAATGGGCCGGCTGCCGCCGGACTGATCTTGAACCTTTCAGGCTGCGTTGCGCGGGGTGGGGCGGCGTGCTATAATGCCGCCAGCCGGTGGTAGAGAAGCCGGCCCTTGCTCCCCCCACGAAGCGGTACCAATCCGACCAAGCGAAAAGACTGTCCTCAATCCGTAAGTGAGTCCACCTTTGCCAATTGACCCCTTGCCTCGCATGTTTGCGGCGAGACCTGTCTATTGTCAGGCCCTCGACAGGAGCCAGATTGTATGAATATTGCTGAACTCGAAACCAAGACTTTGGATGACCTGCGCGAGCTGTCCAAAGACTACGAACTCGCCGGCGCCACCCGCATGAAAAAGGAGGACCTGGTCCTCAAGTTGATGCAAGCTGAGGCCGAGCGCAAAGGCCTCGAGCTGCGCGGCGGCGTACTCGACATCATGAATGAGGGGATGGGCTTCCTGAGGGCCGAACATTATCTGCCCGGGCCGAATGATATCTACGTCTCCCAGTCGCAGATCCGGCGCTTCAATTTGCGTACCGGCGACATGGTCATCGGCCAGATCCGGCCCCCTAAGGACAACGAAAAGTACTACGGTCTGCTGCGGGTCGAAGCGATCAATGGTTTGAACCCCGACGAAATGCGTGACCGGGCCAAGTTCGAAGACCTGACGCCGATCTTTCCCGAAGAGCGCTTCGATTTGGAGACCGATCAGCACACGATGGCGACCCGCATGATGAACCTGATCGCGCCGATCGGCAAGGGCCAGCGCGGTTTGATCGTGTCCCCGCCCAAAGCCGGTAAGACGACGGTGCTCAAACAGATCGCCAATGCCATCTCCAAGAACTATCCGGCGGTGCACTTGATGGTAGCGCTGATCGGCGAACGCCCCGAAGAGGTGACCGACATGGACCGCACGGTCGACGCCGAGGTCGTCTCTTCGACTTTCGATGACCCGGTCACTTCTCACGCACGGGTAGCTGAGATGGTGCTCGAGCGGGCCAAACGCCTGACTGAACTCGGCCGGGATGTGGTCATCATGCTGGACTCGATCACGCGACTTTCGCGTGCTTACAACCTGATGGTGACGCCCTCCGGCCGGACGCTGTCCGGCGGTCTCGACCCGGCAGCGCTGTACCCGCCCAAACGCTTCTTTGGTGCCGCCCGCAACATTGAGGAGGGTGGTTCGCTGACCATTATCGCCACCTGCCTGGTCGACACGGGCTCGCGCATGGACGATGTGGTTTATGAAGAGTTCAAAGGCACCGGCAACCTGGAGCTCCACCTGTCGAGGCGCCTGCAGGAGCGCCGCATCTTCCCGGCCTTCGATATCGACCGCTCTTCAACCCGGCGTGAGGAACTGCTGCTTGGGCCGGACATCACCCAGCGCGTCTGGCTGATGCGCCGTATGTACAACCAGATGATCGCCTCGCCGCCGGCGGGCGCCGGCATGGACCAGAGCAATGCCACTGAAGCCCTGATCCAGCGGATGAGCCGGACCAAAGACAATATGGAGTTCCTCGAGACGCTGACCGACGAGAGTTACTAGCCTGACGATAGGCCGGATTCAGGCGTCAGCGTGCCTCCCTTGACGGCAGGGAAGAGGGGTGGGTATGATGCAGCCGCCCGGCAGCCGGCCAGGGGCAAGCCCACTTCCGCAAGCCGAGCAGGGATGGCATGACCAAAGACAAGCAGCCGACTGGCGAGCGCCAGGAAGATGCAACGAAGGGCCAGACAAGCTGGCGCGATCGCCTCACCAGCTTGAACACGTCCGCGCTGCTGGAGCGCTACGGGCGCCATCTGTTGATCCTGGCAGTGATTGTCATCGGGTTGGTCGCCGTGCGGGTTGGGTTTGACCGGCTGCAGCTTACGGCTGCACCGGCGGCCGACACGCCCGAGAGCCTGCAATCCACCCCCACCAACACCGGCTTTGCGCAGTTGACCTTGGCCGATCTGCCGGCCTACAACGGCGCCGAACCGGTGTCGTTTGGCGGCGTCTTCCGCCGGCTCGACATCCACACGGTTATCCCCAGCCGGCCACGCCTGGAAATCCTCACCTACACCGTCAAACAAGGTGATTCGCTCTTTGGCATTGCCGACCAATACGGTTTGCAGCCGGAGACGATCCTGTGGGGAAACTATGATGTCTTACAGGACAATCCCCATGCGCTGGCGCCGGACCAGGAACTTAGCATCCTGCCGGTGGATGGCACCTACTACCAGTGGCATGAGGGCGACACGCTAAATGGTGTGGCCACCTTCTTCAGCGTCGAGCCCCAGGACATCATCGACTGGCCGGGCAATGAACTCGACCCGAGCATGGACTACGAGAACCCGAACATCGAACCTGGGACCTATTTGGTGATCCCGGGGGGCAAGCGCGAGTTCGTCAGCTGGCAGGCGCCGCGCGTCACCCGCAGCAACCCGGCGGCCGCCCGTGTGCTGGGGCCGGGCTACTGCGGCACCGTCGTCGACGGGGCCATCGGCACCGGTGCCTTCGTTTGGCCGACGCCGGGTCAGTCGATCTCGGGCTACGGCTACAGCAGCTACCACCCGGCGATCGACATCGGCGGCTCGACGGGCAACGGCATCTATGCCTCGGATAGCGGGGTGGTGGTCTACGCCGGCTGGAACGACTATGGCTACGGCAACCTGGTCATCCTTGATCACGGCAACGGCTGGCAGTCGCTCTACGCCCACCTCAACACCGTCGGTGTCGGTTGCGGCCAGTCGGTCTTTCAGTCGAGCACAATCGGCGGGATGGGCTGCACCGGCAACTGCACCGGCACCCACCTGCACTTCGAAATGCAAAGCGATATCTACGGCAAGGTCAACCCGCTCAACTTCTTGCCGTAATCCGGCAGCACAGTTGCGAATACGAAACGGGAGGCTTTCGGCCTCCCGTTTTTCTTTCCCCACGCTGTAAGCAGCCTGTAAGCCCCACTCCGCAACAGCTCGGCCGATTCGGCGTTATCGTTGTAGAAACGAGGGGACGACACAGGAAGGAGGCGCCTTGGACATGAACGGCCGTGGCCCGTCAACCGTCAACGAAGCCCTCGACTTTGCCATTGGGGCCATCGAGAGCGGCCAGTCGAGCAAAGCCAAGCAGGCTCTGGGTTGGGTGCTGCAACGGGATCCCAAGAACGGCCTGGCCTGGATTTGGATGGCGGCTTGCGTCGATGATGAGACCGCCAAGCAGGAGTGCTACCGCCGGGCTTCGAAGTGACCTATTATTGCGCGTGATTTCATTGGCCGGCCCCAGGGCCGGCCTTTGCGTTGGAATGCCCAGAGGCACCAAGCACCAACCACCCGGCACGAGGCAGGCTTGTACGTGGACAAGGCCGTAGGGGCGCGTGCCGGTCCGGGCCAGCGGACCCGGGCCCAATCGCATGCCCCGCATATGTTGGGACGATAAATACAACGTCCCTACAACGCCAGAATGGCATGGCCACAGATCCCGAAATTTCGTTCCCGATAGGCGTACGCTGTGCACATGGGCGACGAATTGCAATCCAGCCCGTAGGGGCGCATCGCCATGCGCCCCTAGCGTTGATCGAAGCCGGCACAAGGCAGCAATCCCGTTCTCTTGGATGTGGGCCGGGCGCACCAACCGTTTGTGTAGGGACGTTGTATACAACGTCCCTACGTTTAGGCTGGTCCTGACAAGGGCGAAGCTCGGCCATAACAAACGGGCCGCATTACGCGGCCCGTTTGGCGTGGCATCGAGGCATGGGGGGCTGCCTCGAATAAGGTTCACCTAAGTTAACGCCCCCGGCAGGCCCGCGTTACGGGCAATCGGGAAAGAGAAAAGGAGCCCAAAACGGGCTCCTGAGCGCCCTCGGCAGGACTCGAACCTGCGACCCCTTACTCCGCAAGCAAGTGCTCTCATCCACTGAGCTACGAGGGCTTGCTATCTATTGTAACGGAAGATCGATGGCGGGGAGGGAGGGATTCGAACCCTCGGTAGAGGTATATGCCCCTACAAGCGCTTAGCAGGCGCCCCCGTTCAACCGCTCCGGCACCTCCCCGAGGTGCTGTTATTCAGTTCCTGGCGGAGGGAGAGGGATTCGAACCCCCGGTGGGTTGCCCCACAGCTGTTTTCAAGACAGCCGCCTTCGTCCGCTCGGCCATCCCTCCGGGTCCGGCGGGCTCCCTGCCTGAGCCGAGCGATTCTACCATGCGGCGGCGAAGAGTGTCAAAGAACGGCCGTCTGCCAGCGCTGGATGAGGTTCAGCCGGCCCGAGCGCCCTCCAGCGTAATGGGTGGCCGTGACCTGGCAAATGGCGGCCGTCGCCAGCTCGGCCAATTCATCCTCGTTGAAGTGGTGGACGTAACGCAGCCCGCGGCCGCCACGGCGCCAGTCGAGCAGATAGTCCCCTACGTCCACTTGGCCATCCTCGAGTCCAACCTCCGACCAGGCCTGGACCCGCTGGCGCCATCTCTCTTCAGCCACGAAGTTCCAAACGCTGACAACCACCTGGGTCTCGGGGCGAAGGCAGACCGGGAGCTCGCCTGCCCACGCCCTACGCCGGGTGCCCGGCAGGTGGTGTAGTGTGGCCAGGCAGAAGACCCAGTCGACTTTCTCGACTGCCTCGCTCCAACCGGGTTCGGCCAGATCGACCTGCTCGAAGCGGGCTGCCTGGTGCTCAACGCTGGCCTGGGCCTGCGCCAGCAGGGCGGGGGTCGAATCCAGCCCGAGGTACGGTCCTCGGTGACCTTGCCCGTGCAGCACCTGGGCCAGCGCGCCGTGGCCGCAACCCAGGTCGAGCACCGATTGTTCGGGCTGAACCCGGATCAGCTCCTTGTCGACCCCCGGCTGCGGCTTCGGCCGGCTGTCGGCGAAGGGTTCCGCCAGGCTTTGGTAGAATTCGCGATTGAGCTCCAGTAGGAGCCGTTCGATCCTGGATTCCACCCGCCGATTATAAGGTGCCATGACTCAACGCCTGGGCCCACATACGTACCGCCAGCCGACCGACGAGCAGCTAACCCTGGCTCGGTCGATTCTGGAGGCTGTGCGCGACGGGGTAGCCGTGCCCAAGGCAATCCGCCGTTTCCCGCTGGCCGCAGGCGGCTTCGTCGGCAAGAACGCACTGGTGCAGGCTTACGAGGCTTTGGTGGGGGCCGGCGAGTGGGTCGATGACCCCGCTATTCGGCGCCGGATACGCAAGAAGCCATCACGCACGTTGTCGGGCGTGACCACTGTCACCGTGCTGACTAAGCCCTATCCCTGTCCGGGCAAATGTGTCTTCTGCCCGACGGACGTGCGCATGCCCAAGTCATACCTGCCGGATGAGCCGGGCGCCATGCGGGCCTTGCAGCACGAGTTTGATCCCTTTGAGCAAACCCACTTCCGCATGCGGGCGTTGGAAAAGATCGGTCACCCGACCGACAAGATTGAACTGCTGATTCTGGGTGGCACCTGGAGTTCGTACCGGCGGTCTTACCAGGAGTGGTTCGTCCAGCGCTGTCTCGATGCCATGAACCAATTTGCTTCGATTGATCTGACCGAGGCGCAGCAGGTCAACCGGCGGGCCCCGCATCGCAATGTGGGTCTGGTGATCGAAACCCGGCCCGACCATGTCGACGTCGCCGAGATCGCCTGGCTGCGACGGCTGGGCGTGACCAAGGTGCAGCTTGGCGCGCAAAGCCTGGACGATCACATCCTCGACCTCAACCAGCGCGGCCATCATGTCGCCGAGACCCGGCAGGCAGTGGGGCTGCTGCGGGCAGGCGGTTTCAAGATCGTGCTGCACTGGATGCCCAATCTGCTCGGCGCCACCCTCGAATCCGACCGCCACGACTTCGCCCGATTGTGGTCGGATCCCGAGCTGCGCCCCGACGAGCTCAAGATCTACCCCAACCAGCTGCTGGAGCAGGCCGAGCTCTACGAACATTGGCAACGAGGCGAATTCGAACCGTACACAACGGAGCAGTTGATCGAGCTGTTGGCCGACATCAAACCGACCATCCCGCGCTATTGCCGTGTCAACCGCATCATCCGCGATTTCCCTTCGACAAATGTGGTGGCCGGCAACCGGCGCACCAGCCTGCGCCAGGATGCGCAGCAGGCGCTGCGGCAGCGCGGCCAGCGCTGCGTGTGCGTGCGCTGCCGTGAAGTGCGCGGCCAGCCAGTCGAAGCCGAAGCGCTCGCCATATCCGACCTGATCTACCCGGCCGGTGCGGCCGAAGAGCACTTCCTGTCCTTCGAGACCCCGGACGGCCGGTTGGCCGGATTCCTGCGCTTGTCACTGGCGGGTGAAGGGTCCCCGGACCTGGGCCTGGACGACCTGCAAGGGTCTGCCTTGATCCGCGAAGTGCATGTCTATGGCCAGTCGCTGGAAATCGGGGGGGAGGGGCCGGCCGCCGCCCAGCATCAAGGGTTGGGCGCGGCCCTGATCGAACGGGCCGAGCAGATTGCCAGCGACCAGGGCTTTCGGCGGATGGCGGTCATTGCCGCCTTGGGAACGCGCGATTACTACGCCCGCTTTGGCTACCAGACGGGCGAGACCTATATGGTCAAACCCCTTGGGATCCGTTAGCTGGCGGCCAGCCTGGGGTTGGCGATCAGGCCCTCGTACACGATCCCGTCTTCGAAGACAGGGTCCAGGCCGGACAGGATCAACCGGTCTTGGGCACGGTGATGGATGGCCTGCCCTAATGGCAACACGACGGCGGCCTGCATTTGATCATGGTTGAGCTTGCTCGGCAGCGCATAGCCGGTTGTCCGGGCCAGCGCCCGGCGCCAGCTTTCGAGCGAGGCGCCTCGGATCTTTCCCGGCAGCCGGTCGATCCCCAGCAGGGACCAGGCGGCCGAGGGGAAGACTTCGACCGCCCACCGTCGCCCCGGGTGCTTGGGCCAATCCGAGGTGAGCAAGCTCCAACCGAAGCCCGTCCGCAATTGCTCGAACAAGTCAATCGAGAACCGGATGTACGTGAGATATGTCTTCGGCTTGGCTTCGCCAGGGACTCCCGTCTTGCCCGGCGTATTAAGCACCCGCTCGCACAGGCGCATGTGTTCGATCGGGGACGCTGGGTAGCGCCAGGCTTGCGGCCCGTCGAGCAGCAGCACGTCAATGTCCGCCGCCCGGGCAAACTGATCGATGGCCGCCGCCAGCGAGGCAGCTTCCGGAGGGTCCTTCAAGCCCAACTCATTGGGTTCGATCTCTCGGGGCGCCCGCGAATCATCCGCCAGGAAGAGTATGCCAAATTGTGCGTAGCGGCGGCTGGCCAGGTCGATCGATAGGGTGGCGCCCATAGGGCTCCGTTCTTTGCGGGGAACCTCCCCCGAGTATAGCACCCGGCCAAACGGCGCCGTTATGGCCAGCAATGACGGCGTTGGGTCGGGCATGAGCCGGCGCGGCTTCCTTCGGCTGTTGCCGCCGTTGTTGCTTGCTGGCTGCAGTCCATGGCCGGGCGGGCTGGGGCGTTGGCGGGAGACCGCCCGCCAGCGGCGGCTCCATCTGCTCTATACCAACGACGAACACGGATGGATGCAGCCGACGGCCACCCATGGGGGTGCCGCCTCCCTTCTCCACCGCTGGCGCCAACGCCACGGCTTGTTTGACGGCAGCCACCATCTGCTGCTGAGCGGCGGGGACATGTGGACCGGCCCAGCGATCTCAACCAGCCTTGACGGCCAGTCGATGGCCGACATCATGAACCGGATGGGCTATGCAGCCGCCGCCATCGGCAACCACGACTTCGACTTCGGCCCCGACGTGCTGCGGGCCCGCGCCGCCCAATCGAGCTTTCCGTTTCTGACGGCCAATGTCAAGCAGCGCGGCACCGACCTGCCGCCGGACTTCGCCCAAGCCTACAGCCTGCACACGGTGAACGGCATCCGCCTGGGCCTGGTGGGCTTGACGACGATCGAGACGCCGATCGACACGCGGCCGTCGTACGCCGAAGGCTACGACTTCTGGCGCTACGATCAGGCGCTGCCGCCGGTGCTTGAGCAGGTGTGGGCGGAGGGCGCCGACCTGGTCATCATCGTCGGCCATGTGTGCAACCGCGAGCTCGAACAGTTGGCGCCGCTGGCGGCTGACTACGGCGCCGGCCTGCTGACCGGTGGGCATTGCCATGAAGAGCACAACGAACAGGTGGCCGGCGTGCATCTGATCGAAAGTGGTTACTTCTTGCGCGGTTACGTCTCCGTTGACATGCTGGTCGATCTCGACGACAAACAGCCGGTGTCGTTCGAGGCCAGCGTGCTGCCCAATCCGCCCGGCGCAGCTGACCACGCCTTGGCCGAGCGCATTGAGTTCTGGCGGCAGCAGTTGGATCCACAGCTGTTCCGGCCCGTTGGCTTTACGGCCAAGGGCATTGACCGGAGTTCGCCGTGGATAGACCGGTTGCTGACCGACGCCTGGCTGCAGGCGGTGCCCGAGGCCCAGATTGCGCTGGCCAGCCGCCGCTACGTGCAGCAGTCGCTGCCAGCGGGATCGGTGACGCCGGCTTCGGTCGTTGGGCTGCTGCCGGTGGCCAATGTGTTGATGATCGTGCAATTGACCGGGGCCCAGTTAGTGGACACGATCCGCTCGCGCCGGCCGGTGCTTGGCGGCGCGGAGGTCGTCGGAGACGTTGTCAGACTGGTGGGGGGAGCCGGGGTTGAGGCCGAGACGGTCTACACGGTGGTTGTGCCGGATGTCATCTACTACGGGGCCAACCGCTACAACCTGCAGGCCATAGACCCGCACGCCCGGGACACGGGAATTGACTGGCGCCGGCCGGTTGTCGAATACCTGGAAGGGCTGGCGACGAGCGCCGACCGGCCTTTGGAGCAGGTGCTGGCGGGCTAGGGGCGCTAGCCGGCGGCCAGGGCCAATGCCAGTTGGTCCTGATCGACCGGCAGACTGGTGATCCGCACGCCCACGGCACGGTAGATGGCGTTGGTGATGGCCGGCGTGGTGGGTATGCTGGCAATCTCACCGATGCCTTTGGCGCCGAATGGCCCATCGTCGGTCGGGTGCTCGAGGGCGATCGACACGATTTCGGGCGTGTGTTCGATCGACGGCATCCGGTAGAGGGCCAGCCGGTCGCTGAAGACCACCCCCTCTTCAACGATGAAGTGCTCCGTCAGTGCGTTACCCAACCCCATCATGACGCCGCCATAGACCTGGCCCAGCAACCCCAGCGGATTGATGACCTTGCCGACATGGTTGACAGCGATCTGCGTAAGGACGCGCACCTCGCCGGTTTTGCGGTCGACCTCGACTTCGGCCGCCTGAGCGGCAATCGGCCCATTGGTATCAACGACGGGTGACATAACTCCCGACGGGCTTCTTCTCCAGGCTGGGCACGCGGGCATCGTCGGCTGGGAACCCGGTGACCAGGAGCAGAAAGGGCCGCTCATTGATTGGCCGCTCCAGAATCTCATTGAGGAAGCCCATCGGGCTCGGGGTGTGTGTCAAGGTGGCCAGGCCAGCCAGGTGCAGCGCGGTAATCAGCATGCCGGTGGCGATACCAACCGATTCGGTGGCGTAGTAGTGCTTGACGCGGCGCCCATCGGGCAGCAGGCCGTAGCTCTGGACGAAGATGGCGATCAAGAAGGGCGCTGTCTCGAGAAACGGTTTGCGCCAATCGGTGCCCAGCGGCGCCAATGCTTCGAGCCACTCTTCAGGCGCTCGCTCCTCATAGAAGCCGCGTTCTTCCTCTTCAGCCGCAAGGCGGATGCGGTGTTTGGTGGCCGGGTCCTCAACGACCACAAAGTGCCACGGCTGCATGTTGGCGCCGGAAGGGGCGGTGCCGGCCGCCTGCAGGCAGCGTTCAATCAGCGCGTACGGGACGGGCCGGTCGGAAAAATCGCGCACGGTGCGGCGGGTGCGCATCCGTGCCAGGAATTCGTCCGCCCGCGCCAGCATTTCCTCGGCTGACCACTGCGGCCGTTGTGGCAGTGGAATCTGGGGCGCCTTCGTCATGCACACCTCCCTGGTTCACTCCAGGCTTGAGCATACCTGAAACTGGCCGACGCTTATAATGCGCTGGTGGATCGTTTGGGTAGTGATGAGGCGGTTGATGGGTTGGCATAGCGGCGGCTGGTGGTCATTCATTCGGTATGACGAGGAGCAGGACCGGCCCGAGGTCAGTCGGGAATTGCTACGCCGCGTCTGGGGCTATGCCCGCGCCTATACGGGGGGCGTTGGGGTCATCCTGATCACCATTTTCGGTATCTCGCTGCTGTCGCTCGTACCCCCATTGCTGATTCGCGATTTGATCGACCGGGCTCTGCCAGCTGGCGATATCGGCCGCCTGAACTGGCTGGCGCTGGGCATGATCACCGTGCCTGTCGTCAACGGCCTTCTGGGCGTCGCCCAACGCTACCTGAGCGCCCGCATCGGCGAAGGCATCATCTTCGACCTGCGGCGGGACCTATACGCGCATTTGCAGCGGATGAGCCTGCGCTTCTTCACCAATACGCGGGCCGGTGAGCTGATGTCCCGCCTGAACAATGATGTCGTCGGTGCCCAGAGCGCCGTCACAGGCACAATGATTGCACTGGCCAGCAACCTAGTTTCGCTGGTGGCGACACTGATCATCATGCTTGGCCTGGAGTGGCGGTTGACGCTGCTCGGCATCGCCATCTTGCCCCTTTTCGTCCTGCCGGCCCGTCGCGTCGGAAGAACATTGCGTCGCATCACTCGCCAGTCGATGGATTTCAACGCCCGCATGAACGCTGTTATGAACGAGACGCTCAACATCAGCGGGGCGCTGCTTGTCAAGATCTTTGGCCGTTATGGCGATGAAGTGCGGCGCTTTTCCGAGCGGGCCGGCGAAGTGCGCGACATTGGCGTGCGCCAGGCCGTCGTTGGCCGCTGGTTCATGCTTGGCCTGAGCCTGGTCAGCGCCATTGGCACCGCGCTGGTCTTCTGGGCCGGGGGCCATTTTGTCTTGCGCGGCACTTTCACCATAGGCACGATTGTCGCTTTCACGGCCTACCTGCGGGAGCTGTACGGGCCGCTGATGGCGTTGACCAACATCCGGGTCGACTTCGCCACTTCGATGGTCAGCTTTGAGCGCGTCTTTGAGGTGCTGGACCTGCCGCAGGAAATCCAGGAGCCGGCCCAGCCGGTCCGTGTCGAGCGGATTGAGGGTCACGTCCGTTTTGAGTCGGTCTCCTTCAGCTACCGGACGGGTGAAGAACAGGCCATCGGCCTCGAGGAGATTCGCCGCTTCAGCTGGTCGGGGTCGGGGGCGCTGCCGCCCCTGGAGGGCGAGCGGCCCAAGCTGGACGACGAAGCCGAGCGGGAGATCCGCTGGGCGCTGCGCGACGTATCATTTGAGATCGCGCCGGGCCAGGTGGCGGCCCTGGTTGGGCCGAGTGGCGCCGGCAAGACCACGATCACCTACCTGGTGCCACGGCTGTACGACCCAACCGATGGCCGGGTCTTGCTCGACGGGCACGATCTCCGCCGGTTTTCGGTCGATGTACTGTCCGATCACGTCGGCATGGTCACGCAGGAGACGTACCTGTTCCACGACACTCTGCGCAGCAATTTGCTCTACGCCCGGCCCGAGGCCAGCCAGGCGGAATTGGAGGCGGCCTGTCGGGCAGCCAACATCCACGACTTCATCGCCGATCTCCCCGATGGCTATGACACGGTCGTGGGGGAGCGAGGCTACCGCTTGTCCGGTGGTGAGAAGCAGCGTGTGGCGATTGCGCGGGTCATCTTGAAGGATCCGCAGGTTCTCATTCTGGACGAAGCCACCTCCCACCTCGATTCGCAATCCGAGGCCCTGATCCAGGAGGCGATGCAGGGCGTGATGCGGGGTCGGACCTCGCTGGTGATCGCCCATCGCCTGAGCACCGTGATGGGTGCCGACAAGATCCTTGTCATGGACGGCGGCCGGCTTGTCGAGCAGGGCCGGCACGAGGACCTGTTGGCCCTAGGGGGCTTGTATGCCAACCTGCACCAAACGCAGTTCCATCCACAATCCACCTTGGCCTGACGATTCCCACCAGTCGACCGTAGGTGGTGTTTTCCCCGCAACCAAGGCTTTGTGCAACTTTGCTGGCGCTGCTGCGTAAAGAAGCATAGAGACCGCAGCGCCGAACCACAGGTGCATCCTTGACAGCAACCGTACGTACAGCGGAAGAGGCGCAGTGGCTGGCAGCAGCCATCGGCGGTGACGACGAAGCTTTTGGGCGATTGGTGGAGGCGTTCCAGGGACCGGTGTTCAACCTATGCTACCGCATGCTGGACGACCCGGCCGAAGCCGAGGACGCGGCCCAGGAGGCCTTTCTCAAGGCCTACCGCAACCTGAGCCGCTACGACCCCGAGCGCAGGTTCGTCACCTGGCTGCTGTCGATCACCTCCAACCACTGTGTCGACCGGCTGCGGCGCCGGCGGCTGCGTTGGGTTTCGCTGAACACGATGGCGAACCGTGAGCGCATCGCCGATCCCGCCGAGCCGCTGGAAGGCCGGTTAAGCCAGGCGGAATCCGATCAGGCGGTCAGGCGGCTGCTGGACGACTTGAGCCCGACCGATCGGGCGGCAGTCATTCTGTGCTATTGGAATGACCTGTCCTATGCCGACATCGCCGAGACCTTATCGTTGTCGCAAAGTGCTGTCAAGAGCCGACTGCACCGGGCGCGCAATGAGCTGGCTGATGCCTGGCAGGCGCGGCAGCAAGAGGCCCCGTGGGCGGAAGGGAGAACCGATGAAGCACCTACCCTTCAGTGAGTGGATCGTCTCCGACGAGCCGCTGACCGAGGCCCAAGCCACCGAACTGGCCCACCATCTGGCCGGCTGTCCGCAGTGCGGGCGGCAGCAGCAGGCCTGGGCCGAGGTTCAACTCTTGTTGACCCGCTCGACGGCGGCCGTGGCCCCGGCAGGATTCTCGGCCCGGTTTGTGGGGCGGCTGGCTGCCAGGCGGCGGGTGCGCCATCAGCGCCAGATCTGGGTGACCTTCGGCGCCATCCTGGCTGGGTCGGTGGCACTGGCCATTGCCCTGCTGTATGCCGGAGCGGCCGGCTTGGCCGAAGGCGCCGGCCAGCTGGTCAAACAGCTGGTCGTCCTGCGGGCAGCGCTGGCCTCCGTGGTCGACGTGATCGGGCATGGTGTGCGGGTGCTGCCGCCGGGCGGCGTAACCCTGTGGCGCTACTCGCTGTTGGTGGCGCTGACCGGACTTGGTGTGGCAACCTACCTCGGCCTGGGTGGCCTGTGGGCGGCTGCGGTCTATCGGTTCGCATCTAGGCAATCGAGGATGGGAGATACACAATGAAACGCATTTTGATGAGTCTGGCGCTGGTCGCCGTGCTTGCACTGGCCCTGCCGTTGGGGGCATTGGCGCAGGGGGGCACGGAGGACGGCCGGGTCGTATTGGGCGGCTCCTACACGTTGGAAGCCGGCCAGACGATGGAAGGCGATCTGGTCGTGCTCGGTGGCAATGTCACCCTGGAAGAGGGCTCGTCGGTCGATGGTTCGATGCTGGTGATGGGTGGCAATGCCGTATCTGCGGCGACCATTACCGGCGGCGTCACAGTGTTTGGCGGCAATATCAACCTGCTCGGCGCGGCCGTTGTACAAGGCGACATCATCTCCTTCGGCGGCAACGTCGTTCAGTCGCCGGGAGCGCAAGTGCAGGGTGATATCGTGGATGAGGACGGCTTCGACTTCCGCTTCCTGCCGCGGGTCGACCGCGTGGTCCCCCGCTGGGAGATGAGTTGGTCGCCGATCCTATCGATTCTGTGGTTCATCTTCCGCACACTGATGCTGGCTGCGCTGGCTGTCCTGATCGTGATGTTCTGGCCAACGCCGACCGAGCGCACGGCCGATGCGATCGTAGCCAATCCACTGGCGACCGGTGGCCTCGGTTTGCTGACTTTCCTGGTGGCACCCTTGCTGCTGGGGCTGCTGCTGATCACGATCCTGCTGTCGCCGGTCAGCCTGATTGGGTTTGTTGTCCTGATCGTGGCAGCCGTCTTCGGCTGGATCGCAGTCGGCCTGGAAGTCGGCCGGCGCATGGCGACAGCTCTCAATTGGGAGCTGCACGCGGCGGCGGCCGCCGGGTTGGGCACACTGCTCTTGACCTTCGTTATCGGCGGCATCGGCCTGATCCCGTGCGTGGGCTGGATTGCACCCTTCCTGGTGGCCTCGATCGGCCTGGGCGGTGTGATCC
>Ga0302046_10002629_pt1 | contig 16674 bp, 15 predicted proteins | sample RVTome_11_FD_200261 | JGI IMG/M metagenome (GOLD analysis project Ga0302046, IMG submission 200261) | Soil microbial communities from uranium-contaminated site in the Upper Colorado River Basin, Wyoming, United States - RVT147D111 (version 2) ...
TCACCCCCGTCATGACTCCTTTCCCCTCCGTCGCCGAAGGAGCACGTGCATGATCCAGCAGCCTGGATTCGTGACGCTGACCGAGAGCGTCCACAGCGCTGCGAATGCCCTGGTTGGGGAGAGGCTGCTCGCTCTCGCCATGGAGATGGGGCACGAGACCGACCGGGGAGAACGAGCCGAGCTGCTCCGTCACCTGCGAGCGATCCTCTCGGATCCCGCACGCAGCGCCGAATCACGGCGTGACGCGTTCTCGACCCAGCTCATGCAGGCCTTCCGCCTGCACCGCAGTCGAACGGCCTTCGGTCTCTTGTACGAGCTCAATGGCGCGCACCTCCTGCAACAGGTGGTCGGGCGACTCCGCCGCTACCAGAGCAAGGCGGACGCTCAGGACGTCCTGCAGGAGGTCTTCGTCAACATCTACCGGTATCCCCAGCGGTTCAACGCCGAACGGGAGGACGCCTTCCGGGTCTGGACCGCCACGATCGTGCGCAACACGGTGCTCAAGCACCTGCGCTCGCTGTCGCGCAGCGGTCGCGCCGAGGTCGCCTTCGACGAACTGCCCGAGCCCTGCGGCAACGACCGCGGGGAGCCGCTCCGGGGCGTCATCGAGACCGAGAGTCAGGCCGCCTGCGGCAAGGTCTACCTGACGTACCTGCACTTCTACCTGCGCTTCTACCAGTTGCTCTCCGAGCGAGAGCAGCGCGCGATCCACCTCGTGGAGGTGGAGGGATTGAGTTACCGCGCCGCGGCGCGCGACCTAGGGATCAAGTTGGAGAACCTGAAGATGGTGATCTTCCGCGCGCGGCGAAAGATCCATCGGTCAATGCGCCGGGTGTTCGAGGGGCTTCCCCCCGACCTGAGGCCGGCTCGCGATCCGCGGGCCGACGTTTCCCTTCGGGCGACGCGCGTCGAGGTCTCTCCGGCCAAGGACGGTGTGCAATGAACTCCAGCAACGCCAAGTGGTGGATCGACGACCTGACCGACGTTTGCGTCCAGTTCCAGCTGGACCTGTCGTGTCTGGTCGACGGCGAGCTCGACGAGGTCGCCGCAGGCCGAGCCATCGCGCACCTCGAGGAGTGCTCCGTGTGCGCCGAGTTCTTCGAGGACACGCGCAGCCAGCTCCAGGCGCACCGCCAGCTCGCCGATCCGGAGTCGCTCGCGGACCGCTACTCCCAGCTCCTGGGCATCAACCCGCTCGCGAACGTCGAGGACATCGAGCTCGTCGACAAACTCTCGACGATCTTCTACCAGCTCGGCAAGGCGTACATCCTGAACGCCATCGACCCGGGCTTCCGGACACGCGTGTTCGAGAAGGCCGTGCAGGTCAGCGGCTACCAGGCCCAGGGTCGCGGGTTCGTCGACGGAGTGCTCAGCCGCGGAGCAGGATCCGCCGGAGGCCTCGACTGGCAGAACGCGCGCCACATGCTGAACGGCAAGCTCGAGCGCATCGAGGATCCGCTGGAGAAGGGTCGCCGGCTCTTGCGCGAGGCGCTGAACTCGAATCCGACCCACGAGGAGTCGCGCTTCTTCCTGGCCTGGGCCGACAAGCACGAGGGCAAGACCCTCCGCGCGGCGCGCGAGTTCCGCAACCTCTTCCAGACGGCGATCGACCCCGCCAACCGCGCTCACTGCGCAGTGCAGCTCGGAACGCTGCACGCAGGCCAGGGAGATCACCGGCTCGCGATCGCCTGCTACCGCTGGGTGACGATCTCCGGCATGGAGCGGGACGACCGCCGGTTCTGGTTCGTCTACTTCAACGTCGGCATCAACTACGCGCACTTGGGGGACCAGGAACGGTCGCTTGCCGCTTTCCGCAAGCTGATCGATCGCCACCCGGACCGGCTTCCGGACATCGTCGAACTGTTCGCACGCTCGCCCGTCGTGCGCTCCGTCATCAGTCACCAGCAGGGCTTCGCCGAAGCGCTCTTCAGGACCTGTCCAGAGCTCTTCCAACCGGCACTTTCCAACTCGACCACCGAGGAGGAAGCAGGATGAAGGACATCAGAATTCACAAGACCGGACTCGCGGCGCTCCTAGCCGCCGTCGTCTTCGCCATCACGCCCTCGACGCTCCTGGCAGGGGGGGGCTCGCCTCCCGGGCCGCTGAACGGCGGCGGGAACCGGGGGGGTACGGAGGACGTGGAGTCCGTCCCGCGGCGTTCCACGGGCTTCGTCCTGCTCGTCGACGGTGCCGCGCTCACGCAGGTGATCGGGAGCATCCGGGGAGAGAGCGGCGTCGACGTCGCGCTGGCAGCGGACGGCCGGTTCGTCATCACCTTGAGCGGCCGGCACGTGGTCGAGATCGACAAACGCTTGGTCGTCGGCGGCCATGTCCGGTTCACCTACCAGGGCGCCCCCGAGGACGCCCGCGTGATCCAAACGCGTCGCTCGATCTACCTGATGCAGAGATAGCCGAGTCCGAACGGGCTCGAGCCGAGCGGACCCCGGTCTCGCGCAGACCGGGGTCCGCTTGCTTCCGGGCGGTCGCTCGGCGAACCTCCCGGCCATGGCGGCGCGGCTCCTCGGCTTGGACGCCGGCACGACCGGAGTGACCGGGCTGGTCTTCGACTCCGACCTCCGGCCCGTCCGGCGTGCCTACCGGGAATTCCCGCAGGGCCTTCCGGCGCCGGGTCGGGTCGAGCACCGGGCGGCCGACATCCTGCGCGCCGTGGACGAGGTGCTGGAGGAGCTCCTGTGCGGGGACGCGGCGGCGCGGATCGAGGCCATCGGAATCACGAACCAGCGCGAGACGGTCTTCGCGCTCGAGCGAGGCACGGGTCGAGCCCTCGGCCCCGGCATCGTCTGGCAGGACCGTCGGACCGCGGAGCGTTGTCGCGAACTCCGCTCCGCCGGTCGCTCCGAGCTCGTCCGTAGCCGCACCGGCCTCGTCCTCGACCCCTACTTCAGCGCGACGAAGATCGAATGGATGCTGCGCGACGACTCGTCCCTAGAGACGCGCGCTTCGCGCGGCGAGGTCCTCTTCGCGACGGTCGACACGCTCCTCCTGGTCCACTTGACCGGGAACGCCGTGCACGCGACCGACCCGACGAACGCCTCGCGCACGATGCTGTTCGACATCGGCCGCGGGTGCTGGGACGAGGAGCTGTGCGGCCTCTTCGGCGTGTCGCCGGACTGGCTCGCGGAGGTCCGTCCCTCGACGGGGGACTTCGGCCACTCCCTCGCCGAGCGGACGGGCGGTCGCTCGCTCCCCGTCCTCGGCGCGGCGGGAGACCAGCAGGCGGCCTTGTTCGGACAGGGCTGCTTCGATCCGGGGGACCTCAAGGCCACCTTTGGGACGGGCTCGTTCCTGCTCGTCAACACGGGGACGAGGCGCGCGAACTCCGAGGCCGGGCTCCTCACGACCCTGGCGGTGGGGCGCGACGGGGGAAGCGTCTTCGCGCTCGAGGGGAGCGTGTTCATGAGCGGAGCCGTCGTCCAGTGGCTGCGCGACGGACTGGGGCTGTTCGCGAAGGCGGCCGAGGTCGAGCCGCTGGCACGCTCCGTCGAGGACACGGGCGGCGTGTTCCTGGTCCCCGCCTTCACGGGTCTCGGAGCTCCCTACTGGGACCCCGAGGCGCGTGCCGCTCTCCTGGGCATGACCCGGGGGACCACGCGGGCGCACGTCGCCCGCGCGGCGCTCGAGGCGATCGCGTTCCAGAACGCCGAGCTGATCGAGCTCCTGCGCGCCGACACGGGACTCCCGATCGCGTCGCTCTTGGCGGACGGCGGGGCCGCGCAGAACGACCTGCTCCTGCAGCTCCAGGCCAACCTGGCCGGCCTCGACGTCGTTCGCCCCGCGTCGGTCGAGGCGACGGCGCGGGGTGCAGCCGCCCTCGCCGGTCTCGGCCTCGGCCTGTGGGAGGATCCGGGGAGCATCGCGGCCCTGCAGGACCCGCGCACTACCTTCCAGCCGCTCACGGACTCCGCCACGCGAGCCCGTCGTCTCATCGCCTGGCGCGCGAGCGTGGAGCGCGTCCTCACCCGGAAGCCCGAAGCGCCCGCATGATCGTCCTCTCGAACGCCAAGAAGCTGTACGACGGAACGAGCCGCGACCCGTCCTCGATCTCGACCGGCGTCGACGTCCTCCTGCGCGGCGAGCGCATCCACGCCGTCGAGCCTCATCGCCCCGATCGGCCGACCGCGCCGGAGGACGTGCTCGTCGACTGCTCCGGTCTCACGATCACGCCCGGACTGATCGACTGCCACGGTCACGTCACGGTGCTCGGGCTGACCGGGCGCGAGATGGACGTCATGAACTCCGCCTCGATGCTCCTGTGGGTGGAGAAGATCCTCTACACGACGCTGGTCGACGGCGGGGTGACGACCATGCGCGACGTCGGCGGAGCGACCGATCGCATGAAGCGCCTCGTGGACGAAGGCGTGATCCTCGGCCCGCGACTGAAGATCGCCATCGCGATGCTCTCGACCACCGGCGGTCACGCGGACTTCCGCGGGCCCGATCGCTGCCACGGCGAGCTCTCCCGCCTGTGGCCCGAGGCCCCCGGTCGTCCCTCGAGCATCGTCGACGGACCGTGGGAGTGCCGCAAGCGAGTGCGCGAGGTCGTCGCCTGCGGCGCGGACCTGATCAAGATCTGCGCGAGCCCCGGTGTCGCTTCCCCCTCGGACAAGCTCGAGCACCGCGACTTCAGCCCCGAGGAGGTGCAGGCGATCACCGAGGAAGCGACCGCGCGCGGCCTGCGCGTCGCCGCGCACGCGCACTCGCGGGCGGGCTGCGAGCTGGCGATCCGGAACGGCGTCCACGACCTCCAGCACATCAGCTACATGGACGAGCGCCTGGTCGGCCTCGCGGCCGAGCGAGGCTGCACCGTCACCCCGACCGCCTGGGTGATCCAAGAGCTCCAGCGGGCCGAGGGACTCTCCGACTTCGTCATGGAGAAGGTGAGGAAGGTGGCAGAGGTCCATGCCCAGGCCGTCTCGAGCTGCGCCGCGGGAGGCCTGCCGGTCCTGATGGGAACGGACCCGGTGCTCCCAGGCATGCACGGCCGGAACTACATGGAGCTCCACTGGCTGATCCAGGAGGGACTCCCCTCCCTCGCGGCCTGGCACGGTGCTACGGGCCTCGCGGCGGGCGAGATCGGAGCCGAGGACACCGGGACGATCGTCGCGGGCCAGCGCGCGGACCTCCTGCTCGCGCGCGGAGACGTGATCGAGCGTCCGCAGCTCCTGGACGAGGGCGCACTGGTCGAGGTGATCCAGGACGGCCGCGGACACCGAGGCTTCGCGCCGATCCCGCAGCGCGACTTCGTCAGCACGGTGAGGGACTGCCTGCCGAAAGCTCCGAGTTCCCGGTCTTGACCCCCGGGCAGGGGTGCCGATGATGTCCCTGTGGGCCCCTGGGACGCCGGGGGCGAACTGGAGCCTGGCGGCGGACCCAGTCGCGTCCGTGACATGCCGGGGAGACCGGTGAGCAGGAGGTGATCTCGATGAGTGACTGTACGAAAGGCCTGCACACGTAGACCCGTGCAGACTGACGGGTTTCGTGCACGGAGTGTGCAGACCCAACGGACCAGGAGCCCGGCACCCGGTGAAGGCCGCTTGCCGGGCTCCTCTTTTCTCGGTCGCTCCGCGATCCCGCCGCCGGTCCGCCGCTCCGGTCTTCGCTCCGAGCGGCTCACGTCGCGCCAGGGGCTTCCGAGAACGACGGTGCGCGTCTCCGATGGAACCCCTCGCCTCCACCGCCTCGGCGGCCCTTCGTCCGCTCGTCGTCTCGAGCGACGCATCGAGCGTGCTGCGCGAGGGCAGGATCCTCGCGGCCGAGGTCCTCCAGCGCACGGAGGAGGGACAGCTCGTCCTCGCCCTCGGTCGCCATCGCGTGCCGGCCGAGACGCGGCTCGACCTCGACCCGGGACAGCGTTTCCTGGTGCGCGTCGAGGGCGAGGGCGCGGGGGCCGCGCTCCACCTCCTGGGGGCCGGCGATCCGATCGTGACCCAGCTCCTCGCCGCGCTGCGGCGCGTCGTCGGCGAGGACCGCCCGGTGGGGGAGCTCCTGCGGAGCCTGGCGGCCGCGATGCGCGCCGAGAGCGCTCGTCCCGGCGGTGCGCTGGAGGAGCTGCGCTCGCTGCTCGCGGTCGTCGAGGGCCAGGTGCTCGACCCCGCGAAGGGTACCGAAGGGCTGCTGCGGCTGCTCGGGTCGGCGGGACTGCGCTACGAGGCGTTGCTCCTGCTCGCCACCCGAACGCGGCTCACGTCCGAGCTCCTGGCCGGACTGCGCTCGAACCTGAAGGCGGAGCTGCTGGGTGCCCTCGAGCGCCTGCCGGACGGTCCGGTGCGCGAGGCGATCGCGCGCGCCCTGGGAGCGATGGAGGCGGAGCAGCTCCTCAACCTCGCGCGGCACGGCGCCGGCGAGCCGACGGTCTGGAGCTTCCCCTTCCCCGACGGAGCGACCTGGGCGACCGCGCACCTCTTCCTCACGCCTCGCGCGGACGAGGACGGGACGGGGCCCGGCTCCGAGGAGAACCGCGAGCGGAACCACCTGACCCTCGCCCTGCGTCTCTCGCAGCTCGGCGCACTGCGGGCCGATCTCGTCCTCTCGGCTGACGTGCTCTCCGTCCGGATCCTGGTCCCCACCGAGGAGCTCGCCGCGCGCGTGCGCGCCGACGCGGGCCTCCTGGCCGGACGCCTCGGCGACGGAAAGCGGTCCGTGCAGGTGTTCGCGCGCGCCGGCGCCGCGGAGGAGGTCGAGGTCGAGGGACGTGCGCTCGACATTCGCCTCTTGCGCGAGCACCACCTGATGGACGTCCAAGGTTGAGGGTCGCCGAGCGATGAGCCGAGCGGACGAACGACCGCGCGCGCGCGCGATCGCCCTGCGCTACGAGGAGGACGAGCACGCCGCTCCCCATCTCGTCGCCAAGGGGCGCGGAGAGACGGCCGCCCGCATCCTCGAGCTGGCGAGGAAGCACGGGATCCCCGTGCGCGAGGATCCCGACCTGCTCGAGCTCCTGGCCGCCTGCGACGTGGGAGAGGAGATCCCGACCGAGCTCTACGCCGCCGTCGCGGAGCTCCTGGCCTACTTCTACCGACTCAACGAGGCGGCGCGGGCGGAAGCGAGGCCGGGAGCCGCCGGGTTCGGTGCACGAACCTCCGATTCGGGGCATTAGATTGGCTCGGATGCGGAGCGACGCGCGCCCCCTGGTCGGACTCACGGTCGGCGATCCGGCCGGCATCGGACCCGAGATCGTGCGCAGCGTCCTCGGCGACCGGGACCTCGCGCGCGAGCTGCGGCTGCTCGTCTTCGGTCCGGCCTCGGAGCGTCCCGACGACGTGCCGGTGCTGGAGGACCCGGCGCGTGCGCGCACGCGGGCCGACGACGCGCTGTGGTTCGTGACCGAGGGCGGCGACTGGGAGCCGGGGCGCGTCCAGGCTTCGGCCGGGCGCGCGGCGCTCGCGGCTCTGCGGGCGGCCGCGGACCTGGCGCTGGCGCGCGGCGTGGACGCCCTCGTCACGGCCCCCGTGTCGAAGGAGGCGCTGCACCTGGCCGGCGAGCGCTGCGAAGGACAGACGGAGCTCTTCGGCCGTTGGGCCGGCGTGCCGGTCGAGATGCTGGCGATCGCCGGAGAGCTGCGCGTGCTGCTCCTCACCCGCCACCTGCCGTTGCGGCGCGCGTTGGACGAGATCACGAGCGAGCGCGTGTTCGCCCACCTCCTGCTCCTCGACGCCGGGCTGCGCGCGCTCGGGTTCGCTGCGCCGCGGATCGCCTGTGCCGGGCTCAACCCGCACGCGGGCGAGGGCGGGATCCTCGGCACGGAGGAGCTCGAGCTGCTCGTGCCCGCGATCGAGCGCGCGCGCGCCGCCGGGCTCGACGTCGCCGGACCGGAGTCTCCCGACGCCGTCTTCCTGGCCGCCTCGCTCGGCCGCTACGACGGCGTCCTCGCGCTCTACCACGACCAAGCGTTCCTCCCGATCAAGCTCGTCGCGCCGCGCACGGGGCTGACGGTGCTGCTCGGTCTGCCCTACCTGCGCGTCAGCCCGGCCCACGGGACGGCCTTCGACTTGGTCGGGACGGGACGAGCGGACGCCGGGAACCTGGCGCTCGCCCTGCGCCGCGCCGCCGCCTGGGGACCGAGCTACTCGCCCGTCGTGCTCTCGGACGCGAGCGCGCGGCGGGCTTCGGCCGCGAGGTCCTCCCCGGCGGGATGACCGCGCCGCGCGGCCGCCTCGAAGGCGAGGACGGCTTCCTCGAGGAGACCGCGCGCGCCCTCGGGGTCGACCGGTGGATCGAGGTCCGCGCGGTCCGCCAGGATCAGACCGCGCCACAGGTCCAGCTCTCCCGGCTCCTCGGCCTGCTCGCTGCCCCGCTGCGCGACGGCGAGCCCCGCGCGGAACCAGGCGCGCCGTTGCACGGGGTCCGGCGTGCGTTCGGGCGAGCCGTGGAAGAGCGCCAAGTGCGCCGCCAGCAGTCTCCAACCGTCCGTGGTCGCCGGATCGAGCGCCAGCGCGCTCTCCGCGAAGCGGATGGCCTGCTCCTCGTTCCCCAAGAGGTGCGCGCGCTGGAAGCGGATCCACTGCACGTCGCGCGCGAGCGGCGCGAAGGGACCGAGGAGCGCGAGCCCGACCGAGGACGACTTCCCCCGCGGCGGTGGCGCGAGAGCGACCGCCGCCGCGACGAGCGCGAGCCCGGCGAAGGCGAGGGGGCGCCTCACGGCTCTTCCCTCCCGCGCCCGAGGGCGCGCGCGAAGAGGAGCGAGCCGGCGGCGCAGAGCGCGAGGGCGACGAGCAGCTCCTCCGTGCCGATCGCGGGTGGCGCGAGCCCCTCGCCCGCCAGCCGCCAGGCCTCGGCCAGGTTCGCGCCGACCATCTGCGGCCCACCGGGCAGCGCGAGCGCCAGGGTCGTTCCAGTCGCGTAGACCGGTCGCATCCAGGCGCCGAGCCCGCAGGCCAACGCGCTCCACGCGAGGAACGCGAGGAAGAGGCGCAAGAGCAGCTCGAGACCCATGCGCGTGGCCCCGCCGGACGGGAGGAGCAGGTCGATGCTCTCGCGCGGCAGGGCGAGGACGGCGCCGGGTCCGACACGCTCGAGGGTGACGGACGCGGCGCCGCGCGCGCCGGCGGGGATGGGGAGCAGGAGCCGCGTGCGTCCGAACACTCGCTGCTCGGTGCTCGAGCGCTGGCCGTGCGCGTCCTCGAGCGTGGCTCGCACCGTGACCGCCGGGCCCGAGCCCGGCGCCACGGTCGGACGCAAGAGGAGCGCGGACCCCGGCGCACAGGCACCGAGGTCGAGGTCCGCCTGGCTCCAGCGCAGCGGCCCGTGCCCCTCGACGGCGAGGAAGGCAGGGTGCTCCAGCGTGCGGACCACGCGCCGGGCCGGCGTGCCCGCGGCGAAGAGCTCGCTCGCGAGTGTGGTCGACCCCGCCGCGAGGAAGGCCGCCAGCGCCAGAGCGGCGCTCGACGAGAGCACATAGCGCGAACGCGCGACGGGGAGCGGCGCGAACCAGTCGACGTCCGACGCGCGCCACGTGCGCGCGAGCCCGGCGGAGCGCGACACGAGCAAGGGCAGGAACAGGACCAACGCGAGCGCCCACACCGTCTGACGCCGGTGTCCGTCCGCCAGCGCCGGGAGCACCGTCTCCAGGCCCTCGGGCACGCTCTCCGGGACGCGCCACGCCAGGACGAGGAGCAGCGCGGTCGCTCCGATCCAGAAGGAGCGCGGGAGCACGCGCCACAGGGAGAGCCGGACGAGCCCGGCGCTCATCCGCGCTCCCTCGACCGCCGCAGCAGGTCGACGAGGTCGGGGCCGCCCGCGTGCCGCTCGACGACGCGGCCGCCGCGCCGCGCGACCTCGCGCGCGAGCTCCGCGATCGCCGTCGCGTCCAGCCCCTCGATCTCGAGCAGCGTCCGCTCCGGCCCACCGAGCACGCCGGCCGGCGTCCCGTCGGCGACGATGCGTCCGTCGACCAGCACGACGACGCGCTCGGCGTGACGCGCGACGTCCTCGTAGTGGTGCGAGGCGAAGAGGAGCGTCGCCCCGCGCGCGGCGGACTCGCGCAGGAGCTCGTCCAGGAGGACGTGCCCGGCCGCGTCCAGCCCCGCCGTCGGCTCGTCGAGCAGCACCAGGTCCGGCTCCGCCAGGAACGCGTGCGCCAGGCCGAAGCGCCGCAGCATCCCCTTCGAGAAGCGACCGAGCGCGCGCGCCGCTTGGTCGGCCAGGCCCACGCGCTCGAGCGACGCCGCGACGCGCGCGTGACGCTCGCGCCGCCCGAAACCGTGCAGCGAGGCGAACAGTTCGAGGGCCGCGCGGGCGGAGAGCTCGGCCGGAAAGGGCGAGGCTTCCGGCAGGAAGCCGATCCTCCGGCGCGCGGCGGGGTCCGCGGGCGTCGCGCCGAAGAGCCGCACGAGGCCGGTGTCCGGCGGCTCGATGCCCGCCACGATCCGTAGCAGCGTGCTCTTCCCCGACCCGTTCGGTCCGCACAGCCCGACTCGCGCTCCGGGCTCGAGGGCGAGGTCGACGCCCGCGAGCACCTGCAGCCTCCGCCGTCCGCCGAGACGCAAGAGGGCGAGCGAGGAGCGGGCGCCGAAGCTCTTCCCGAGCCCGCGGATCTCGAGGACGAGCGGCATCGGCCCATTCTCACGCCTCCCGATCCCGAGTTCCACGCAGGGGAGCCGCGCGGATAAGGTGTCCGCAGCCATGCCGCGTCGTTCTGAGCCCCGCGCACGCGTCGTCCGCCGGCCCGCCGTGCCCGTCCCCGGAGCGAGGATCGGCGCGTGAGCCGCGCGACCCTGTTCGTCCTGGGCGGCCGGGACGTCGGACGGTCCTTCGACGTCGAGCACGAGGCGCTCCTCGGTCGGGACGCGACCTGCGCGGTCCGGCTCGCGGATCGCTCGATCAGTCGCAAGCACGCGCGCATCGCCTACGACGGACTGGAGTGGGTCCTTCAGGACCTCGGCTCACGCAACGGCATCCGGGTCGGCGGGAAGCGCGTGGAGCGCGTCACGCTCGCGGATCTGGACGAGTTCCTGCTGGGGGAGCTGCCGCTGCGCTTCCGCCTCGCGCAGGAGGAGCGCGGGACGGTTCCGCCTTCGACGTTGCCGATCACGCCGCCCAGCGCGCCATCCATCGCGCCGCCGGGCACGCCCCCCGAACCCACGCCGCGCCCCGAGCCCGCGCGGGAGGAGGAGCTCGCGCTCGAGGAGGAGATCACGCTCGAGGGCGAGTTCGAGGAGCCGGCGTCGGCCGCGCCGGCCGCAGCGCCCGCGCCGCGGCTCGCGGACCGAGACCTTCGACGCGCCCAGGTCCTGCGCGGCGGCTCGGGCGGGTTCCTGCAGGGCGACCTTGCGCAGCGCCCGCTGTGGGTGCGGGGACTGGTGGCGTTGCTCGTGGTCGCTCTCTTCGCCGCCGTCCTGTTCGCGGCCTACCGGATCGTCCAGGGCGTGCGCGGGACGTTGTGATCCAGTGGGCGCCAAACGGCGCGGCCCGCCGGCCCGTAGGACGCCGCCGGCGGCCCTTCGCGCTGGGTAGACTTCGGCCGCAGCGACCCATGCACCCCGTCCGCTCGACCCTCCCCGTCCTCGCGCTGCTCCTCTTCTGGACGGCCGGGTGCGGCGGGTCGCCCGCGGGCTGGCTGCGCGAGCCGCCGCTCCCGGAGGCGCTGGCGGAGCTCGACGGGAACGTCCGGACGCGCATCGAGGAGGCGGCCGCCCGCGTGCGCCAGGCTCCGGAGCCGGTCGAGGCCTGGGGCGAGCTCGGCAAGCTCTACGAGGCCGTGGGCCTGCGGCTCCAGGCGATCGCGTGCTACGAGCAGGCCCAGCTGCGCGTCCCCGGCGACCCGAAGTGGTGGTACCGCAGCGGCGTCTGCCGCGGCCGCATGCAGGACATGGGCGGAGCGATCCGCGACATGCAGCGCGTGATCGAGCTCGAGCCGAGCTACGCGCCGGCGTACTACCGCCGCGGCGCCTGCGCCCTCGACGATGGGGACCTCGAACTCGCGCAGGAGTCCTTCCGCGCGGCGACGCGCGTCACGCCGGAGTTCATGGGCGGCTGGGTCGGGCTCGCGCGCGTGCACCTCCTGCGGGACGAGAACGAGGAGGCGCTCGCGCTGCTCGAGGCGCAAGCCGCGCGCGATCCGAAGGATCCCGTCGTGACGAAGCTGCTGCGCTCCGCCCAGGTCCAGGCCGGCATCGAGCCCGGCGCCGCCGTGGAGGCGGCCGCCGCGCAGGAGGAGGGGGATCTGCCGGCCGGCGTGTTCTGGCTCGACCCGTGGCAGGTCGAGCTCGCCGCCTACCGCCTCGAGCCGGAGTCGCACCGCATCTCGCGCATGATCGGGCGCGGCGAGGCCGACCTCGTGATCGCGCAGCTCGAGGAGCGACGGCGCGCGGAGCCGCGCGAGACGGAGTTCCTGCCGCAGCTCGCCGAGGCCTACTTCCAGGTCGGCCGCGGTCAGGAGGCGCGCGAGACCTACCGAGCCCTGCTCGAGCTCGAGCCGGACAACATCCCCGCGCGCCTGGGGCTCGCGCGCTTCCAGGAGGCGAGCGGGTTCCCGCACCTCGCGATCGAGTGGCTCGACCAGATCCTCGCGATCGATCCGAGCTTCGGTCCGGCCTGGGCCGCGAAGGGCTCGATCCTCGTCCGCGGCGAGCAGTACGAGCAAGCGCTCCCCGTGCTCAGGCGGGCGGTCGAGCTCGACCAGCGCATCCCGCAGGTCTGGGTCGACCTCGGCAACGCGCAGATGCTCACGAAGGACTGGGCCGCGGCGATCACGAGCTTCGAGAACTACCTGGCGGAGGTTCCCGACGACCCCGAGGCGCGGATCTCCCTGGCGCGGGTCCTGGCGAAGAACGACGAGCTCGATCGGGCCGAGGCGGAGCTCGAACGTGCGCGCGCGCTCGAGCACGACCGCGACGGACGGATCGAGGAGGTCGAGCGCCTGATCGAGCGCGGCCGTGCGCGGCGCGAGAAGAGGAAGGACGTTTGAGGGCAGGCCCGATCCTCCTCCTCGTCCTGGTCCCTCCGATCGCGAGCTCCTGCGCGGGCGACTCGAACACCCACGCGGGACCCACACCGTGGTTCGAGGAACGCTCCTCCGCCGCCGGCGTCGACTTCGTCTGGCGCTCGGGCTGCGGGGAGGAGCGCCTCTACTTCCCCGAGATCATGGGCGGCGGTGCGGCGCTCCTCGACATGGACGGCGACCTCGACCTAGACCTGTACCTGGTGCAGGGCGGGAGCGTCCTCGCGAGCGAGGAGGAGCGCGCGCGCGGGCCGGGCAACGTGCTCTATCGCAACGAGGGCGACGGGACCTTCGTGGATGTGAGCGAAGAGAGCGGCGCGGACGACCGCGGTTTCGGGATGGGCGTCGCGACCGGTGACTTCGACGGCGACGGCCTGGAGGACCTGTACGTCACGAACGTCGGCCGCAACACGCTGCTCAAGAACCTCGGCGGCGGCGAGTTCGAGGACGTGACCGAGGCCGCCGGCGTGGGGGACACGTCCTGGAGCGCGAGCGCCGGCTTCTTCGACTACGACCGGGACGGCGACCTCGATCTCTTCGTGGTCGACTACATCTTCTGGTCGCCGGCCAGCGAGCTCTCCTGCCAGTCGAAGCTCCAGGAATCGGACTACTGCAGCCCGAAGAGCTACAACGCTCCCGCGCCGGATCTCCTGTACCGCAACGAGGGCGACGGACGCTTCACCGAGGTCTCGTCCGAGCTCGGACTGCGTACGGCCTTCGGCAACGGGCTCGGCCTGGTCTTCTCCGACTTCGACGGCGACGGGTTCACCGACGTCTTCGTGGCGAACGACGGCGTGAAGAACCAGCTCTGGATGAACGAGGGCGGCGAGCGCTTCCGCGAGGCCGCCGTGCCGATGGGCTGCGCGGTCGACCAGGACGGACGCGAGAAGGCCGGCATGGGGACGCACGCGGTCGATCTCGACGACGACGGGGACGAGGACCTCTTGGTCGTGAACCTCTCGGGCGAGCCGGACACCTACTTCCGCAACGACGGGAGCTTCTTCAGCGACAAGACGCCGCTCGTCGGACTGACCGCGGCCAGCCGTCCGTTCACGCGCTTCGGCACGGGCTTCTGCGACTTCGACCACGACGGCCTGGTCGACCTGTACCAGGCGAACGGACGCGTCACGCGCTCGCCGGACGTCCCCGGCCCGCGCACCTTCGACCAGGAGAACCTGGTCTTCCGCGGCGGCGCAGACGGTCGCTTCCGCGAGGTCGAGCCGCGCGGCGGCGTGGTGACGCCGCTCTCTGCAACGAGCCGCGCGGCGGCCTTCGGCGACCTCGACGGGGACGGCGCGGTCGACCTGGTGGTCGTGAACCGCGACGCGCCGGCCCACGTCCTCTTCAACCGCGCGGGGAGCGCCGGAGGTTGGATCGCGTTCCGCGTGCGCGAGACCTCGGGCCGCGCGGCGCTCGGCGCCGTCGTGCGCTTCCGCGTCGGGGACCGGCGGATCCTGCGCGTGGTGCGCAGCGCCTACGGCTACTGCTCCGCGAGCTCGCCGCTGGTGCACTTCGGGCTCGGCCGCGCGAGCGGTGTCACGGATGTCGAGGTGACCTTCGCGGACGGGACGGTGCGCTCCTACGGCGACCTCGCGGCCGGGAGCGTGCACGAGCTCAGCCGCTAGCGTCGTACGGCGTCAGTCACTTTCCTCCACCCGCACCTGCGCCGTCGATTCCCCCGTTCCGTCCCCGCGAAGATGGAGGAAAGTGACTGACGCCGTACACCAGGCGTCGACCAGGAGCCCCGCGCTGCGGTCCCAGGAGAAGCGCGCCGCGCGCTCGGCGCGGGCGGCGAGCGTGGCGTCGGGCGTGTCGCGCGCGGCGCGGATCGCGTGCGCGGCCGCCGCGGGATCGTCCGGGGCGAAGGAGGGCACGTCGTCGCCGGCCACCTCGCGCAGCGCGCCGGCGGTCGACACGGCCAGCGGGACGCCGGCGCGCTGCGCCTCGAGCACGCCGATCCCGAAGCCCTCGAGCGAGGAGGGCAGCACGACGCAGGACGCGCTCGCCAAGAGCTCGCCCATGCGTTCATCCGACACGGCGCCGAGGAACGCGACGCGCGGCTCCACGCCGAGCGAGCGCGCCAGCAGGCGCAGGCGCTCGTCCTCGCCGTGCTTGGGCGCTCCGGCCAGGACGAGGCGGCCCAGCGTCTCGTCCAGCGCCAGTGCGCGCAGCAGGAGCGCGAGGTTCTTGCGGGGCTCGACGTGGCCGACGTGGAGCAGTGGGCCCTTCGAGCGCGCGCCGGCGACGCGCTCGAGCACGCGCAGGTGATCGGCCGCGTTGGGCACGAGCACGACGCGCTGGCCGGGAGCGCGCGCGAGGATCGAGCGCCGCACCGTCTCGCTCACCGTGATCACCGTGCGTGCGCGGCGCAGCGCGGCGCGCAGCACGTGCGGCGCGGCGAGCCGACGGACGAGGGAGCGCGCGGGCAGCTCCAGGTCGCGCAGGTCGTGCAGGGTCAGCGTCGTGGGAAGCTCGACGCGCGCCAGCGGGAGATGGCCGGCGTGGAACAGGTCGACCGCGAGCCCGTCGGCGAGCGCGCGACGCACGGCGGCCGACTCCGCGCGCGCGCGACGCCAGGGCGGACTCGGTGGGACGTCGCTGGCGACCAGCGCGAGGGCCTCGAGCGAGGGCGGCAGGGGCTCGCGCCCCGCGAGGATGCTCAGGCCGCCCCCGCGCTCCGCGAGCAAGCGCGCCGCGCGCGGCAAGAGCTCCACGTTGTGCCGGCGCACGCCGCCCATCGGCTGCCCGAGGACGGCGCCGGCCACGAGCACGCGCGGCGCCGCGCTCACGGCGCGAGCTCCCGCCACAGCTCCTCGATCGCCTTCGCCGTCCGCGTCCACGGGAACGCGCGCGCGCGCGCCGGCAGGCGGAAGCGCAGCTCCTCGCGCCGCCGGATGGCCTCGCCGAGGGCGCGCGCGACGTCCTCGTCGCTCTCCGCGTCGACCAGGAACGCGTCGTCGCCGGCCACCTCGGCCTGCGCCGAGTCGCGCGGCACGACGACCGGCGTGCCGCAGCCGAGCGCCTCGAGCACCGGCAGCGCGAAGCCCTCGGAGACCGACAGCACGGGCACGACCGCCGCCAGCCGGTACAGGCCCGGCAGATCGGCCTCGTCCACCTCCGCCAGCGTCGTCACGTGCGCCGAGAGCCCGAGGCGCGAGGCGAGACCGAGGTCGCGCCGCAGCGCAGGCGTGTCGCCGCCGGTGACGACCACCTCGAGCCTCGTCCCGGCGCGGACCAGGCGCGCGGCTGCGCGCAGCACCGCGGCCAGGTTCTTCTTCGCGCGCACCGCTCCGGGGCACAGGACGAGCGGGTCGCCGCCGAGCCGGTAGCGCTCGAGAAGCACCTCGTCGACCGCGCCCGGGTCGGGTTCCTCGCGGAAGCGCTCCTCCACGCCCCACGGGACGACGCGCACGTTCGCACGCTTCCCGAGGTCGCGCGCCACGTGCTCGCTGGGACAGACCACGCGGTCGGCGAGGCGCGGGCCGAGGGCGGCCCACAGCCGGTGACGCCAGCTCGCGTTCTCCGCGACGCCGTGCTTCCAGGGCAGCTCGTGCACGGTCTGGACGCGCCGCCCCCGGCCGCGCCAAGCGAAGCCGGAGACGAAGGAGTGGAGGCCGACGAGCCGCTCGCGCTCCACGGCGCGCGGGAGCTCGCGCATGCGCCACGCGCCCAGGCGTCGCGTTCCCGGCGGCGGCGCGAGCCGCACGACCTCGAGC
>Ga0302046_10002630_pt1 | contig 16664 bp, 17 predicted proteins | sample RVTome_11_FD_200261 | JGI IMG/M metagenome (GOLD analysis project Ga0302046, IMG submission 200261) | Soil microbial communities from uranium-contaminated site in the Upper Colorado River Basin, Wyoming, United States - RVT147D111 (version 2) ...
CGTGGGGTAGGATATCGGGCCATGCCGTCGCGACTTCGCCGGCTCGGCCGGGATACCCTGCATCGATTCGGGTTGCTCGATTCATATTACCTGCTGCGGACGGCACGGCCGCACGATCTGATCGCTCATCGGACTCACCGAGGGGAACGATTCGCAATACCCGGGCCGCAGCTCCGGATCTCCACGGCGGGGACGACCGACCTGGCGTGGTTCCTCGAAACCGGCAGGCTCGGCGCGCGGGCGTTGCGCGACGCGGTCGGGCTCGCCGGGTCGGCGCTTGAGAGGATGGAGCGGATCCTCGACTTCGGGTGCGGCTGCGGCCGGGTGTTGCGCCACCTCGCGGAGACGCCGGGGCCGGCGCTCTACGGGGCGGATGTCTACGGTCCGGCGGTGAGGTGGTGCGCACGCTTCCTGCCGCTGGCGGAAGCGCTGGAAAACGAGCGCGAACCTCCGCTCGATCTGCCGACGGACCATTTCGACCTGATCTACGCGTTCTCGGTCTTCACCCACCTGCCGCCCCGTCTCGCGGAGGAATGGACGGACGAGCTGCGGAGAGTGCTCAAGCGGGGTGGCATCCTCGTGCTCTCGACGCACGGGGACGCCTACCGGGATCAGCTCCTTCCCGAGGAGCGCGCCGAGTACGAGCGCGGCCGCGTCGTGGTGCGCGCACCGGCCACCGCCGGGAGCAACGCGTGCGGCGTCTACCACCCGCCAGAGTTCTTGCGGACGAGGATGGGACGCGGGCTGGATCTGCTCGAGCTGATCCCCGAAGGGGCCAAGGGCAACCCGCGCCAGGATCTGGCCGTCTTTCGCCGCCGCTGAAGCGAGAGGACCTTCCGGGCGCCAGCCGCGAGCACTATGCCGCCGCCCTCCTCACCTGAAGGGCAGCCGCTGCGCACTCGCTGCGCTGGAAGTCCGCGGCGCTCTGCGCTACACTCGCGTCGTTTGTATCATTCTCCCTTGCATTGAAGGATTGAAGGTCCCCATGCCTCGGCCTCCCGAAAGCCCCGGCGGCGGGCGTCCGCGCTATGCGTTCCTGCTCCGGCGCCGCACCCAGTTCGCCCTCGATCTGGCGGTGCTGGTGGGGGCGTTCGCGGCCGCCTACCTGCTGCGCTTCGACTTCCGCATCCCCGAGCCGTTCGTCGAGCGCGCGCTGGTCCAGCTCCCGGTCGCGATCCTCTGCCAGCTCACGGCGATCTTCTTCGCCGGCATCCACACGTTCGTCTGGCGCTACGTCGGCCTCTCCGAGATCGGCGCGTTCGCGCGCGCCGCGGCGTACTCGGCGTTCCCGCTCTTGCTCCTCCGGCTGGGCCTGCCCGAGGCCTGGGAAGCCTGGAGCATGCCGCTCTCGATCATCATCCTCGACACCGTGTTCGCGTTCGGCGGCCTGCTTGCGCTGCGCGTGCTGCGGCGGATGGTCGACGAGCGGCTGGCGCGCGGCGAGACCGTCCGCGCCGCGGCCGGCGAGGCCCGGCCGGTGCTCCTGATCGGCGCCGGCAAGGCGGGGATGCTCGCGGTGCGCGAGATCCAGGGGCGCGGCGACATGGACATCCACGCCGTCGGCTTCGTCGACGACGACCCGCTCAAGCAGGGGATGGTGATCCACGGCGTCAAGGTGCTCGGAACCACCCGCGACCTGCCGAAACTCGCGCGCGAGCTGGGCGTCGACCACGTGCTCTTGACCATCGCCGAGGCCGATCCGCTGCACATCCGGCGCATCCTCGAGCTGTGCGCCCGCCACCGCCTCGAAGTGCGCTCGGTGCCCGGCCTCTACGAGGTGCTCCAGGGCAAGGTCGCGTTCTCCCGCTTCCGCGCGGTCGGCGTCGAGGAGCTGCTCGGCCGCCCGCCGGTGCGCCTCGACGAGGACCGCCTCGAGCGCTTCCTGACCGGCCGGCGGGTAATGGTCACCGGCGCCGGCGGCTCGATCGGCTCCGAGCTGGCGCGCCAGATCGCCCGCTTCGGCCCGGCGCGGTTGGTGCTCTTCGAGCGCGCCGAGGGGGCGCTGTTCGAGGTCGATCGCGAGCTGGCGCGGCTGTGGCCGGGCCTCGAGCTGGCGGCGCTGGTCGGCGACGTCGGCGACCAGGGGCGGGTGCGCGAGGTGCTCGCCGAGGAGCGCCCGGAGATCGTCTTCCACGCCGCCGCCCACAAGCACGTGCCGCTGATGGAGACCAACGCCGGCGAGGCGGTCAAGAACAACGTCCTCGGCACCTGGCGGCTGGGGCGGCTCGCGGGCGAGGCCGGGGTCGAGGCGTTCGTGCTGATCTCGACCGACAAGGCGGTGCGCCCGACCTCGGTCATGGGCGCCAGCAAGCGGGTCGCCGAGCTGGTCGTCCAACACCTCGACGCGCTCCACCCGCGCACCCGCTACCTCGCGGTGCGCTTCGGCAACGTCTTGGGCTCGGCGGGCTCGGTGATCGAGATCTTCCGCCGCCAGATCGCCGACGGCGGGCCGGTGACCGTCACCGACCCCGAGATGAAACGCTACTTCATGACCATCCCCGAGGCCTCGCTCCTCGTGCTCCAGGCCGGCGCGATGGGCGAGGGCGGCGAGATCTTCGTCCTCGACATGGGCGAGCCGGTCCGAATCGCCGAGCTGGCGCGCAAGATGATCGAGCTGTCCGGCTACCGGCCCGGCCGCGACATCGAGATCGTCTACACCGGCCCGCGCCCGGGCGAGAAGCTGTTCGAGGAGCTGGAGCTCGCCGGCGAGCAGATCGCCAAGACCCGCCACCCCAAGATCTTCATCGGCCGCCTCCACCCCTACCCGGCGGCCACCGTCGAGCGCGCGCTCGAGCGGTTGGGGGAGCTGGCCGAGGCCGGCGACGACGAGGCGCTCCGCGCCTACCTCGGCGAGCTGCTGCCGGAGGCCGAGCTGGCGGCGGCGGGCGGGGTGCGAACGGCGGTGGCGGCGGAGTGAGAGCTTTCCTACCCCGCCGGTCCTTCTTCAGCGCCCAGGATTGCACAACCTGACGGATTCTATCCTCCAATCCCCGAGCAAAAACGTCACCCTGAATGGCGTTAATCGGGCGCAACTTGGTTGCACGCAGAGTAGATTTTAAGTCCTGAGAAGCGGTTTTTCTACTCGCGGAGTAACCACCGGCTAACTCTTCTCCCACTTGAGCTTGGGTTGTCTCGTGAGGGAATCATGGCTAGCTTGACTGCATGGAACCCGGTCCGGCGGTGGTGGTTGACGAGGACGAGATCAGGGCTCTCGAAGGCAAGGCCTTGCGGCGACTGCGTGACGATGCCGAGCTGACGCAGGAGGAGCTCGAAGAGCGCTCTGGTATCGACAAGAAGCAGATCAGCCGGTACGAGAGCGGAAGGACGATGCCCGGGGCAAGGAACCTCGCTCGCTTGCTCAATGCGGTGGGTGCCACAGCCCACGATCACGCACTCGCCCTTGAAGCCGTAGCGCGGGAAACGCACGGCACTATCGCCGAAGACGGATCCTTGCCGAGCCGAGCTCACATCATCGGACCGTCGAGACATCAGGACGAGCCGATTCAGATCCGGTTCAAGGAGCTGAGTATCTCGGTTCCCCCAGAGCACATGTCCATCACCATACCCGAGGGTCGGGGGCCTCGGCGACGAAGGGAAAACCCGCCCTCATGAGGGAGGCGTGGCTGCTCCCACCGCGGGAGGCCACCGGCCCTGAGTAGTCCACCCCATGCTAGCCTTCATTTCATGGTCGCGCTCGCACAGCCGCGACGGTGGACTCGGGACGAGTACTACCGAATGGCCGAGTCGGGGATCCTCGGGCCGGACGATCGGGTCGAGCTGATCGACGGTGAGATCCTGACCATGGCGCCGCAGAAGAGCCCACATGCTACCGCGGTGCAACTGGCGCAGGAAGCGTTGCGCGCCGCGTTCGGCGACGGCTTCAACGTCCGCCCGCAGCTCCCGCTCGCGCTCGCCGAGATGAGCGAGCCCGAGCCCGATCTCGCCGTCGTCCCCGGCGCGCCGCGCGACTACCGCGACAGCCACCCCACGACGGCTCTCCTGGTGGTCGAGGTCGCAGAGACCTCGCTCGCCTTCGACCGCGGCGTCAAGAAGGCGCTCTACGCCCGGGCCGGGATCCCCGAGTACTGGGTCGTCGACCTCGCCGCCGGTGCGGTCGAGGTGTACCGCTCCCCTCGCGGCGTGGACTATCGCGACCACCGGACGCTCGACGAGCGGGATTCGATCGCTCCGCTGGCGTCTGCCGGAGCCGGCGTCGCGGTCGCGGATCTCCTGCCGTAGGCGCCTGCTCGGGGACGGCCGGCGCGTCGGCCCGCCGGCGGTGGCTGGCCACCCTCAGCCGAGCAGTCCCGCCGCGTCGCGATCGAGCAGCCACAGCGCCCGCCCCGCCCCCCGGTCGACCCGGCGCGCCGGCAGGTCCGCCGGACCGCCGGCGGCGAGGGCGTCGCGGACTGCGGCGGCCTTGGCCGCGCCAGCGACCAGGAAGACCACCCGCCGCGACCGGGCGAGGAGCGCGGGGGTGAGCGTCACGCGGGGCGGGTCGCGGTCGGGCACCGCGACCGCCCGGCGCCGCCGCTCGGCGAGCGCCGGCGAGGCGGGGAAGAGCGACGCCGTATGGCCGTCGGCGCCGAGGCCCAGCAGGGTCAGGTCGAACCGCGGCGGCTTGCCCGCGAGGAACGCGGCGAGGACCCGCTCGTAGTCGCGGGCAGCGCCGTCGGGGTCGCCGGCGCAGCGGATCGGGTGCACCTGGGCGGCGGGGATCGGCACCCGGTCGAGGAGCGCCGCGCGCGCCGCGCCCTCGTTGCTCCGCGGGTCGTCCGGCGGCACGCAGCGCTCGTCGCCCCAGAAGACGTGCACCCGCGCCCATGGTATCGCGTCGCGGTGGGGCGGCTCGGCGAGGCGACGGTAGCAGCCGAGCGGCGTCGCGCCGCCGGCGAGCGCGACCGCGAACCGCCCGCGGCGCGCCGCCGCCCGCCGGGCCAGCCCGCCGAAGAGCGCCGCCGCGGCCTCGGCCACGGCCTCCGCGTCCGGGAGCACCGAGACCCGCGAGCCGGCGCCGGAGCCGGCGATTACCGGCGCTCCTCGAGGTCGCGCCGGATGCGCTCGACGAGTCCGCGGGCGGCGGCGATCTCCTCGCGGGCGCCGCTCTCGTCGATGACGAAGCCGCGCGAGTAGTCGGCCTCCTCGCGGAACTTCTGCAGCCGAGCGACGAGGCGGGAGGTGGCGGCGGCGTAGGTCCCGGTCTTGACGAAATGGACGTTGAAGAGATGGAGGGTCCCGCTGTGGGTGCGTGGCTCCAGCCCTTCCGCGTAGACCCGCGCCCGGACGGCGTGGAAGACCGCGAAGTAAGCGCGGGTGAGAGCGATCCGCGGAAAACCGGTGGCGAGCAGTCGCTCGGCGACCTCCATCTCCTCGGCCGCCATTCTCACGTCCTCTGCGACCGCGTTTCCCTTGCCTTCCTCGGTCACAGCGGTACGCCCTCCCGCTCGATGTCCATGACCAGCGGCCGCTCCTCGCGCCGCCAGGTCTCCCAGGTCGCGCGGTCGAACACGGTGGGCGAGATCCGCAGGTCGAGCGGCAAGCCGATGTCGGTGGCGAGGTCGATCACGGCGCAGCGGGTGCGCCAGTCGACCTGGTCGAGGACGACCGCGACGTCGACGTCGGAATCTTCGTCGGCCTCGCCGCGGGCGAACGAGCCGAAGAGGCACAGCTCGACCACCGCCTCACCGTAGCGACGCCGGAGTCGAGAGGCGTATTCGGCGAGGGCCTGCGCGACGGCGCCGGAACCGCGGGCGGCGACCTCGATCATCGGTTCATGCTAGCACCGGCGGCGCGGCCTTCGGCGGCGGCGGCAGCGCCCGGGCCGGGCGCGTGGCGGCCGCGGAATGAAGTGAAACGGCCGGCCCGCGGACACTCCGCGGACCGGCCGTGAACGCCCGTCCGGCCTCGGCGGCCGGACAGGACGGAGCGAGCGAGGCGTCGTAGTCTAGTACATCCCGCCCATGCCGCCCATGCCCGGGCCGCCGCCGCCGGCGTTGTCCTTCTCCTCCTTGATCTCGACCACCATCGCCTCGGTGGTGAGCATCAGACCGGCGATCGAGGCGGCGTTGAGCAGCGCCGTCTTGGTCACCTTGGCGGGGTCGATGACGCCGGCCTTGACCAGGTCCTCGAACTCGTTGGTAGCGGCGTTGTAGCCGATGTTGCCTTCCTTCGCGGCCATCTCGCGCACGATCACCGAGCCCTCGACGCCGGCGTTGTTGGCGATCTGGCGCGACGGCTCCTCGAGCGCCCGGCGCACGATCGCGACGCCGACCTTGAAGTCGCCCCGGCCCTTGACCTTGTCGACCGCCGCCACCGCGCGCAGCAGGGCGACGCCGCCGCCGGGCACGATGCCCTCCTCGACCGCGGCCTTGGTCGCGTGCATGGCGTCCTCGACGCGCGCCTTTTTCTCCTTCATCTCGGTCTCGGTCGCGGCGCCGACCTTGATCACCGCCACGCCGCCGACCAGCTTGGCCAGCCGCTCCTGGAGCTTCTCGCGGTCGTAGTCGGAGGTGGTCTCCTCGATCTGGTTGCGGATCTGCTTGACCCGGCCGGCGATCGCCTCGCGGCGCTTGCGGTCGTCGGAGTCGGTGACGATCGTGGTGTCGTCCTTGTTGATCACCACCTTCTTGGCCTCGCCGAGGTCGGTCCACTGGACGTTCTCGAGCTTGATCCCGAGGTCCTCGGTGATCACCCGGCCGCCGGTGAGGGTGGCGACGTCCTCGAGCATCGACTTGCGGCGGTCGCCGAAGCCGGGCGCCTTGACCGCGGCGACCTGGAGCGTGCCGCGCAGCTTGTTGACCACCAGGGTGGCGAGCGCCTCGCCCTCGACGTCCTCGGCGATGATCACCAGCGGGCGGCCCTGCTTGGCGGTGGTCTCGAGCACCGGCAGCAGATCCTTCATCGAGCTGATCTTCTTCTCGTGGAGCAGGATCTTGACGTTCTCGAGCACCACTTCCATGCGCTCGGCGTCGGTGACGAAGTAGGGCGAGAGGTAGCCGCGGTCGAACTGCATGCCCTCGACCACCTCGAGCGTGGTCTCCAGCCCGCGCGCCTCCTCGACGGTGATCACGCCGTCCTTGCCCACCTTGTCCATCGCCTCGGCGATGATCTTGCCGATCTCGGAGTCGTTGTTGGCCGAGATGGTGCCGACGTGCGCGATCTCCTTGCCCTCGACCGGGCGCGCCAGGCGGTCGATCTCCTCGACCGCGGCGCGGACCGCCGCCTCGATGCCGCGCTTGATCTCCATCGGGTTGCAGCCGCCGGTGACGTTCTTCGCGCCCTCGCGGTAGATCGCCTGGGCGAGCACGGTGGCGGTGGTCGTGCCGTCGCCGGCGACGTCCGAGGTCTTCGACGCGATCTCGCGCACCATCTGCGCGCCCATGTTCTCGACCGGGTCCTTGAGCTCGATCTCCTTGGCCACGGTGACCCCGTCCTTGGTGATCGTCGGCGAGCCGAACTTCTTCTCGATCACCACGTTGCGGCCCTTGGGGCCGAGGGTCACGCGCACCGCGTCGGCGAGCTTGTTGACACCCCGCAGGATCGCGGCGCGCGCGTCCTCGGAGTAGATGATCTGCTTGGCCATGACTCTCTATCCTCCAGCTTCAGTGCGATTCCGTGCGGATGTGGTGCGGTTGTCGGGTCCGGCGGTCAGCGCTCGATCACGGCCAGGATCTCGTCCTCGCGCAGGATGACGACGTCCTCGTCGTCGATCTTGATCTCGCTGCCCGAGTACTTGCCCATCAGGATGTGGTCGCCCTTCTTGACGTCCATCGGGGAGCGTTTGCCGTCCTCGTTCAGCTTGCCCGGGCCGACGGCGATCACCTTGCCCTCCTGGGGCTTCTCCTTGGCGGTGTCCGGGATGATGATCCCCCCCCGGACCTGTTCCTCTTGCTCGAGGCGCTTGACCACGACCCGATCGTGGAGCGGACGCATCTTCACAGCTCGATCCTCCTTCTTCGGTCCAAGTCTTTCTGGTAAGCCTTGCGGCTAGAAGACTTACTGGAACTCCCGCCGGGCGCCTCTGGCACTCAGCGGCGGCGAGTGCTAACAGTTTAGGCAGCTTGCAAGCGGTTGTCAAGGGGGGTTGAGCGGGGGTCGCTCAGATCCTCGCGGCGGCCGCGGCGTGGCGCCGCCAAGCCGCCGCCACCGCCTCCGGGGCGTGGTCGGCGGCCAGCCGCTCGCGCCCGGCCGCCGCCAGCCGGCGGCGCTCGGCGGGGTCGTCGAGCAGCCGTTCGAGCGCCGCCGCCCACTCCGCGGGCGATTCGGCGACGACCAGCTCGCGCCCGGGGACGGCGGTGGTCCCGGCCGCGGCGAGCGGCGACGCCACCACCGGCACGCCGGCCGCCCACGCCTCGAGCACCTTGAGCGGCACGCCCGATCCCGTGCGCAGCGGCGCCACCGCGACCGTCGCGCCGGCGAGCACGGCGCCGAGGTCGGGCGGCGAGGCGATGAGCGTGCCGCCGGCCCGCGCCACCGCCCGCCGCACCCGCCGCGGCGGCCGCGCGCCCGCGACCACCAGGCGCACATCCGGCCGCCGGCGGGCGAGCGGCGGCCAGGCCTCGCTCAACCACCAGCAGACTGCGTCGGCGTTGGCGAAGTAGCCGAGGTTGCCGGTCAGCGCCACGGTCGGCTCGTCGGGCGGGCGGTCGGCCGCCGGCGGGCGGTCCGGCGCGGGGACCGCGATCGGCAGCACGGCCAGCCTCGCCGCCGCCTCCGCCGGCAGCCGCGCCGCGAGGGCCCGGCGGTCGCGCTCGCAGACCACCAGGGCACGCCGCGCGCGGTCGATCAGGCGCTCCTCCGCGCGCGCCAGGCGCGCCGCCTCGAGCCGGACCAGCGGCGCCCGCCAGCGCCGGTCGTGGCGGGCGCGCGCGGCGGCGTTGAGCGAGAGGCTGTCGATCAGGTCGGCGAGCAGCGGCGCCCCGCCGAGGTCGGCGAGGTGGGGCACCAGGCGCACGAGCTGGAGGATCACCAGGTCCGCGGCCGGCGCCTGCCGGGCCAGGCGCGCCGCGAGCCCCGGCTGCCGGAACGGCGCGCTCGACAGCGGCAGGCCGCGCGCGACCGCGACGGCGGCGCCGGCGAACGCCGACCGCCGCGGAGCCGGGTAGAGATCGGCCGAAAACGGCGCGCCGCCCGCGCTCGCCGGCGGCGCCGGCGCCCCGCGCGGCGGCTCGGGCGCGAGCAGGGTGACGTCGTGCTCGCCGCCCAGCGCCCCGAGCGCCTGCACCGCGCGGAGCTGATCGCCGCGCCGCGGCGGCCACGGGTAGCGGGGGGTGACGAGCAGGATCCGCAGGGCCGCTACACCAGCTCGAGGATGTGACCCAGCTTTTCGCGCTTGGCGCGCAAGTAGTCGCGGCTCTCCTCGGTGGGGACGACCTCGAGCGGGACGCGCTCGGCGATCTCCAGGCCGTAGCCGGCGAGGCCGACGTACTTGCTCGGGTTGTTGGTCATCAGCCGCATCCTGCGCACCCCGAGGTCGCGCAGGATCTGGGCGCCGATGCCGTAGCTGCGCAGGTCGGGGCGGAAGCCGAGCTTCTCGTTGGCCTCGACCGTGTCGTGGCCGCTCTCCTGGAGCTCGTAGGCGCGCAGCTTGTTGAAGAGACCGATGCCGCGCCCCTCCTGGAGCAGATAGAGCAGCACGCCGCGTCCCTCGGCGCGGATGCGCTCGAGCGCGCCGTGGAGCTGGGTGCCGCAGTCGCAGCGCTCGGAGCCGAAGACGTCGCCGGTCAGGCACTGGCTGTGCACCCGCACCAGCACCGGCTCGTCGGGATCGATCGGCCCGCCCATCACCAGCGCGACGTGCTCCTCGCCGGTGGCTTCGCTCCGGTAGGCGTGGAGGCGGAACTCGCCGTAGGCGGTGGGCAGCCGCGGCGAGGCGACGCGCTGGACCAGCGACTCGTGGCGCAGGCGGTGGCGGATGAGGTCGGCGACCGTGATCATCGCCAGGCCGTGCTTCGCGGAGAAGCGGGCGAGGTCGGGCACCCGCGCCATGGTGCCGTCGTCGTTCATGATCTCGCAGATCACCCCGGCCGGGGTGAGGCCGGCGAGCCGCGCGAGGTCGACCGCGGCCTCGGTCTGCCCGGCGCGCTTGAGCACCCCGCCGCGGCGCGCGCGGAGCGGGAACAGGTGCCCCGGCCGCAGCAGGTCGGCGGGGCGGGTGGCGGGGTCGATCGCCGCGCGCACGGTCGCCGCCCGGTCGGCCGCCGAGATCCCGGTCGTCACCTTCCCCCGCGCCTCGATCGAGACCGTGAACGCGGTGCCGAACGGGGAGGTGTTGTCGCCGACCATCAGCGGCAGCTCGAGCGCGTCGCAGCGCTCCTCGGTCAGCGCCAGGCAGATCAACCCGCGCCCCTCGCGGGCCATGAAGTTGATCGCCTCCGGCGTCACCCGCTCGGCCGCCACCGCCAGATCGCCCTCGTTCTCGCGATCCTCGTCGTCGACGATGATCACCAGCCGCCCGCGCCGGTACTCCTCGACGGCGTGCTCGATCGGGCTGAAGGGGGGGGTGGGTTCGGGCATGCGGTGGATCGCCGTCGGATGCCCTCGCCGCAAGGCGGGGCCGTGGGGACTGTAGCAGAGGCGGGCCACGAGGTGGCTCCCCTCCAGCGTGAGTGCTACGCTAGATCCTTATGGCAGGCACCGGACGCCAACACATCCTGGTGACCCATCGTGGCCGTCCCGTCGTTCCGCTTTCGCGGTTGAACGAGACTGGGGCGACGCAGGCGGCGTGGCGACTGGTCGAGAGAGGACTCGCCACCTGGGCAGGTGGCAAGCCACGGGGTTCGCTGCAGCCGCCCCGGCTCTCGGGTTCGCCGGCCGCTGAGGCGGTTCTGCAAGACCGCCGATGATCCTCCCGAAGTACCAGTAACCGCTATACTCGCAGACACGCGAGCTCCCTCATGTCTCTGGCCGTAGCCGCCGACCCCACGCCGCTCCGGACCGACGAGCACGGCGTCGTCCGCATCGGTGACACCCGGGTCACCCTGAGCAGCATCGTCCGGAGCTACCAGCGCGGCGATTCGCCGGAGGCGATCCACGAGGGCTTTCCGAGCGTCTCTCTGGCGGACGTCTACGCCACGATCACCTACTACCTGCGGCACCGCGACGAGGTCGATGCCTACCTGGCGGACGAAGACGCCGCGGCCGAGCGCATCCGGCGCGAGATCGAGGCGGAATACCCGCCCGCGCTTCGCGAGAGGTTGAGCAGGCTGCGAGACCTCCGAGCTTCGTCGCGATAGACGCACGGACCGTTGCTCCGGGGGGCCGAGCGGGGAGAGGTAGGAGCGGAAAGACGTGGCCCGGCCGCAGCAGGTCGGTCGGGCGGGTCTTGGGATCGATCGCGGTCTTAATCGTCGCCGCCCGATCGGCCGCCGAGATGCCGGTCGTGGTCTTGCCCCGCGCCTCGATCGAGACCGTGAACGCGGTGCCGAACGGCGAGGTATTATCCTCGACACTCAGCGGCGGCTCACGCTGGTCGCAGTCAGCGCCAGGCTGACCAAGCCGCGCCCTCGCGAACCATGAAGTTGACCGCCTCCGGCGTCACTCGCTCGGGCGCCACCGCGAGGTCGCTCTCGTTATCGCGATCCTCGTCGACGACGATCGCCCCGTCGCGCTGCTCTCGCAACTCAACGAGACGGAAGTGACTCGGCCCACTTTGGTTCGCCAGCCTCTAGTCCTAGTTGAGCTTCCCAAGTCTCTCCATTTGCTCAAGCCAATCGTCTCTACTCATCGGACAGTCCGCGAGATCCTGAGCCTGCTTGGGCCTCAAGAACACCTGCGGCGGGATGTGGCCGTGCCCCGAGTCACGCCTGCTGCCTCGACGTATCCCAAACATCGCGATCACTTTCCCTCGATACCAGACTTGCGCGAGATCGTGCGCCTTTCTGCGCGTAACGATCATAGCCTTCAGCTTTTTGGCGATAGCGAGGGCATCATCCTTGCTTAGCCCCATGCGCCACCTCTATGTACTCAGAGAGTACATCATAGCACCGACGCATTTCGACGCCCAAGGCTTCATGCGGAAGCTCGCTGAGCTCCTCGAAGTAGTCCAGTAGCATGCTTTTTAGATTGTCTATAGCCTCTATCTCCGTCTGCCCCGAAGCGTGGACATTCCCGTCAAAAAAGCTCGCAACCCAATCACTGTCCACCGGCCGTACCACCACATGCATGTCTCGCCGCAGCGTGCCGTTGTGTGGAGAAAGAGAACGGATCACTGTCTGAAAACCGTTGGCACCCTGGGCCAGCTCATTGATGGTATTCTCCAAATGGCTCAGGCGAAAGGCGATCTGGAGCTTGTCTGTAATCTCATCGACGGCAGCGCCGAGCTTCTCGCGCCACTCAGGCTCTGGCGCGGAGCTCGCCCCGGCATCGGGACCCACGTGGTGCTCTTCCTCATGGGGCCATTTGCCATGAGAGTGTCCGCCCAGCCGGGGATCGCTCAATACTTTGGCAATCATGACTCCGTCTCCAGGCGCTCGCCAAGGATAGCTGTTCGCAGATCGGACTCCGCTCGGTGCAGTTCTTCTGAGATGAAACGTGGCCCGAAGCGAGTGTTACGTGAGGCACCACGGGTGTAGAGCGAGAGTTCGCGATTCCTCTTGGAGGATGATCCCTCCTGTGCCTTTTTCCCGGCTACACTAGGTGGAGGAGCCCATCGCCAGCTAAAGAACTCGATTCGCCCGCCAGAGATCTCGAATTCAGCGCCGACCAAGGTCATGCTCACTCCACCGAAGCCTGTTCTCACATCGGGTGCCCATGGGTATTGTCGGTCACTCTTGAGTCTGGCCTTGGCCACGCGCCAATATGCACGCGTCCTAACAACGACGTCTGTGCTGCGAAGGCGGTCTACTTTCTGGTCAAAGTCGACTCTCTTGTGTGTGGCCTTTGGCGGCGTGGATCGGAAGAATGAGGTAGGTGCAATAGTAATGTGAAAATGTAGAGAGGGGTAATCGTCATCGGGGGGAAAGGCACTGAAGCGGGCGCGCGCGTCGCCCTGAGAGGAGCGGTAGCCTATGGTCAAATCGACATCCTTCCGCTTACCGAAGAGGTTGGAGACGATCTGAGCAGAAGGCTTCGCGATGTCCCCGCACACGTCTACGTAGGTGCAGTAGGAGTCAGCGAACCCAGGTAGGTCGAGGCGCATGCATGCTCCGCTGGCAGAGGTTCTCTCCGCCCTTGTGCTCCTTCTTCGTGGCCCCCAGCGCTGGCGCCTATTCACCCCGGCTGCTCTGGAGGCCAGCAAATCCAGAGTTGGGTCGATAGTAGCGGTCGGGGAAGCTTGAGGCAAGCCAGGGAGCAGGGCAGGAGCGGTCCCCGGCCAGCGGGGGTGGCCCGCGACCGCGCTCGAGCTGGCTTGCTGGGCCTCACGCCCGCCCCCGCCCGGCGCCCGAACCCGTCGAGCTGAGGGCGTAGCGGCGCGCCGATTGTACCAGGGGCAGCTCGATTGGCCGCGTCCTGTCGCTATCGGGTAGTGGGTCAGTTTCAAGAACTTGAATCCAGGAGGCCCACGATCTCGGCGATCGACCAAGGGCGGCGGGCGATTCCGGCCGCCATCGCCGGGGTCACGTGGTTGTCCTTCTCAGTCCGGAGGGACCGATGCGGACGGGCGAAGTTGTAATGCATGAAGTTCAGAGAGACGGCGGCGGCGAGATTCTCGACCTTCTTGGAGAAGGCGTTGGTCAGGCGGGTCAGCCGGCGCATGCTCATGCGCATGGTCAGGTTGGACCGCTCGACGTAGCTGGTCGAGATCGCGAACGGGTCCGGGTCGCCTTGGACCACGGCCGGCTTGCAGCCGATGCAGATCGCCGGGCTGTACCGCTTCTCGGCCTCCGGGTCGCTCCCGTAGATCTTGACGAGCTGCGCGTAGTCGATCCCGGCGCCGAACGCATCCTCGACGGCGGAGACGTACATGGAGTGCCCGTCCGTGGTGAGCTGGACCCGGTTCGCGAGCCGCCCGGCGAGGTCCTGCATGAACTCGGTAGCGCAGCCGGCATCGCGCGAGCCGACCAGCCAGCACGGCACCAGCTTGGTTTCGGCGTCGATCGCGGTGAAGGTCAAGACGTCGCAATAGCCGAACTCGCCGCGCTTCTCGGCGGGGACGTTCTTCGCCTTGGAGTAGCAGAAGCCCCAGATCTCATCGACCTCCAACCGCCGGCAAGGGAGATCCCTCAGCGTCTCGTTCTGGTACTCCGAGCACGCCTCTCCAAGCTCGACCAGGAGCTTGGTCACGGTGTTTTTTGCCACGCCGGTCATGCGGCAGGTGGCGCGGATGGAGTTGCCCTCAACCAGGGCGGCGACTACGGCGGCGCGCTTCTCGGTCCGGAGTACGTTGGCCATGGGAGAAGTGTACTTGACCGCTCAAGCTTTGTCAAGGGGTGCGCGTCATGAGCTGGTGGGAAAAAGAGTCTCGACGCTCTATAGTCGATGGAACTACTCATGCCGTATGGGTTGAGAGGCGCCTGCGAATGCCACGTCTTCCGGACAACACCCTTGACGTGGCGATCTACTGCTACGGCAGTGAACCCGAAGCACGCGACGGTAAGCAGGCCGGCGGTAGCGGATTTCTCTTGGGGGTTCGCGCATACATGCCGGAGCCTGTAGAGGCTGAACCTCTGATCCCCCCAAGGCCCCCTGAGCCAAAGCTGTTTGACACAGCCTTGGCTCGGTGGTTCTGCTATGCGGTTACATGCAAACACGTGGCAAAAAAAGCCCCCGTCATCAGGTTGAATAGATATGCAGGAGGGGTGGATATCATCCCGCTTAGGTCCGAGGACTGGCATTGTCATGACGATTACGACTTAGCCATTGTCGCCATAGAACCGAAGGATCCCAAGACGCTGATGGTGCCGGTTGAAATACTTTTAACGCCGGAAGAGAGCGAGACGCTAGACGTCGGCATCGGAGATGATGTCTATTCAGTAGGGCGCTTTATCAATCATGAGGGGAGACAGACCAACCGACCCTCGGTACGGTTTGGAAATATATCCGTAATGCCGGCAGATCCGGTCATCGTCAAGGGAATCGGCCCTCAAGAGGCGTATTTAGTAGAGACAAGAACGATTCCGGGGTATAGCGGCTCCCCCGTCTTTCTTGAGATTCACCCCTGGGAGCTTCAGTGGTCTGGAGAACTGAGGCGGAACCTTGCAGACAAAGGAATACCCGCCGTGCGCCTCTTGGGAGTTTCGGGCGGATATCTCTATAGAAACGAACCAGTCCAAGTGCGGATCGGTGGACGGCGGTTTGATGGCTGGCGAGCGGAGTCAAATAGCGGAATGATGTGGTGCATTCCTTCGTGGAAGCTTCTGGAGCTTTTGAACGATCCGAAGATCCAAGCGCAGCGCGCCGCACAAAGACGGATTTGGCAACAGCATCAGCCGGGGGGAGCCCCGGCCTAGATCAATGACCTTGACTGTCCTTGCGCCACCGTGCCTCTGCTGCCTTTCGAGCGATCTCGCGGCGCCGCTCCGCAGATAGCGCCTTCGCCCGTGCCGGCCCGCCTTTCTTGCCGCCGAGACGGCCAAGCGTGACGGCAGCAGGGTTCTTCTCCCGCGGCTCTTCGTCCTCGTCAGCGGCGGCAACGGCCGCAGCGGCGGCCGGCTCGACTTCGTCTCGATCCCGGGTCGCCTCCCGCACGACGCGGAAAGCGGCCTCGTTAACGTCCTCGGTGCGCGGCTTTGTCCTTGAGTGCTTAGGCATGCCGGGATGGTAGCACAGCGGGGCGGCGGGAGATTCCGCCGCCCCGCGGCAGGCTACTCCTTGGGGTTGGCCACGACCGCCGCCTCCAGCTCGGCCGCGACCTCGCCGACCTTGGGCGCTGCCCGCTCGGCCGCGTCCGCGAGCCGGGACTGCCAGCGGTCGAGGCAGTCACCCTCGGCGGCGCCGGTGACTCGGAGCCAGCGTTCGAGGTAGCGGAGGTCGCGCGCTGCGGCGGCGATGTTGAACGGGAAGCTGAAGTCGATATGACGGATGATCGCGTCCGCCTCCCGCGTCAGCTCCAGCATGGAGTCCGTGAGCTGGTCTAGGATCTCCTGATCCTCCGGCCGGATCAGGTGCCCGTAGGTCTGGCGCAGTGCTTCGTCTTCGTTGAAGCGCGCCGGGTCCGGAGCGGGCGGCAGCAGCTCGGGCGGGACGGGGACGCAAGGCGTAGACTTCCGGCAGTCGCTCATGGTGGCGAGTCCTCCATGGGTGGCGAGGGCCGGCGGGGTGCTCACACACCCTGCCGGCCCGCTGGGTTTGCAGACGCCACCAGCCTAGGGCGGAACGCAAGCCCTGGGGCGATCCGGTTTCCTGGATTTCAACCTGACCCACTACCCGCTATCGACTTGCGCGAGGCGATCTGGCGCCGTCCGGCGAACTCGCCGAACGGCACGCACTGCGCGCGGTCGACGGTCTTCACCTCCCCTCGTTTCTGGCGCTCGCAGCCGCCGGCCTGGGTGTTCCCACCGAGTCCTTGACCTTCGAGAAGCGGCTCGACGAAGCAGCGCGGCGCGAGTTGGAACCGCCGGCCGGTAGATTCCCGCCTCAGAACGGATACCCCAGGCTGAAGTGCCACACCGGCGAGTCGTCCCCGGGGAGGCGGTCGAGGGGCCAGCCGACGTCGAGGCGCAGGGGGCCGATCGGGGAGAGGAAGCGCACGCCGACGCCGACGCCGTCGCGCAGCTCGGCGGGGT
>Ga0302046_10002631_pt1 | contig 16663 bp, 10 predicted proteins | sample RVTome_11_FD_200261 | JGI IMG/M metagenome (GOLD analysis project Ga0302046, IMG submission 200261) | Soil microbial communities from uranium-contaminated site in the Upper Colorado River Basin, Wyoming, United States - RVT147D111 (version 2) ...
CATCAATGCAAGCGGCACGACGGGCGCCTCGCAGCAGATCCGCATTCGCGGCTCCAGCTCGATCTCACTCAGCAACGAGCCGCTGCTGGTCGTCGACGGCATTCGCGTTGAGAACGACGCCGATGCACTGGGCCAGGGGGTGGGTGGTCAGGGAGTCAGTTCCATGAACGACTTCAACCCCGACGAGATCGAGAGTATCGAGATCGTGAAGGGCCCGTCCGCCGCGGCGCTGTTCGGCACCGAGGCCGCCAACGGCGTGATCGTCATCAAGACCAAGCGGGGTCGTGTTGGACGCCCCGTGTGGACGGCGTATACCGAGCAGGGCATCCTGCAGGAAGTCACGACCTTCCCGAGCAACTATCGCGGTATGGACGCGAGCGGGGCAAGCTGCCGCCTGATCGACATCGCCGCCGGCGATTGCACGCATGCCGGCATCGAGACGGCCAACCCACTTGAGAGCGCTACCACCGCTCCATTCCAAACGGGTTCCCGGCAGCAATACGGGTTGTCCGTGAACGGCGGCAGCGAAAACGTCCAGTACTTCGTTTCCGGCGAATGGGAAGTGGAGAACGGGATCTATGGGCTGCCTGACCGTACCCGCGACTCGATCATCTCCGCGGGCGGCGTTATTCCGGCGTATGCCGAGAATCCGAACCGCTTGGAGCGCGGGCACCTCAGGGCCAATCTTCAGGCCCGTCTGGGTGAAAAGGCCGACCTGCGCGTCTCCACCGGTTTCGTCAGCTCCGACGTCTGGCTTCCACAGAACGACAACAACGTGCTCGGCATGCTTCCCAGCGGATTATTGGGTGGCACAGACAGTACGGTGGTCGGTGGCTGGGGCTTCTATACCCCTGAGGAAGTCTTCTTCGTGGAGACCAAACAGGCCGTCGAACGCTTTACCAGCTCCATCAACACGAGCTGGAAACCCACCTACTGGTTGGAAGTCCACGGGACAGCCGGGCTCGACTTTAGCGAGCGGCGGGATTTCGGGTTCCAGGCAACCGGTACGGGACCAGACTTCGGGACCGGGCGACAGGGCAATCGTGGTTCGGACCGTACCTCCATCCTGCGTTATACGCTCGATGCAGGTGCAACGGCCCAGTTCCAGCTGTCGAACGATCTGAACTCCAAAACGACGGCGGCCGTGCAGTATTTCCGCCGCAACCTCGAGCAGACGGAAACCACGGGTGAGATCCTGGCGCCCGGATCCGGCTCCAACAAATCCGCGTCGAATCAGTTCATCGATGAAGACTTCGCGGAGTCCATTACGCTCGGCACGTACGTGGAGCAGCAGTTCGGGTTCCGGGATCGTCTGTTCGTAACCGGTGCGATTCGCGCCGACGACAACAGCGCGTTCGGTCAGGATTTCTCGGTGACGATCTATCCCAAGGTCGGCGCCTCGTTCCTGGCCATCGATCAGGGCATCGGTATGGTAGACAACCTGCGGTTCCGAGCCGCTTATGGGGCTTCGGGACAGCAGCCCGGCGGCAACGACGCCGTGCAGTTTTTCGTGGGTTCGGCCATCGTCGATGACGGGGGTGAGAAGGTTGGAGTGACCATCAACAACGGTGGTGCAGGCAACCCACTGCTCAAGCCCGAGCGGTCTGCGGAGCTCGAAGGCGGGTTTGACCTCGGTCTATTCGGTGGCCGCGCCAGCCTGGAGGCGACCTACTATCGCCGGACGACTTCGGACGCATTGATTCAACGGCGTCTGGCTCCCTCGATCGGGTTGACACAGACCCGATTTGAGAACATCGGCGAAACATTGAATCAGGGCTTCGAAGCAATCGTCAATGCGTCGCTCGTGCAGAGCGACGCACTGAGTTGGGACATGACGATCTCCGGTTCTACGAACAGCAACGAGATCGTTGAGTTGGGTGAGGGTGTCGAGCCCATCGTCTTCGGCAGCCGGAAACACACCGAAGGGTATCCGCTCGGTGCGTTCTTCGATGAGGCCTACAGCTACGAAGACACCAACGGCGACGGCGTCATCGAACTGAGCGAAATGAACTACGATCTGGATGGCGACGGCTCGACGGACTCGACCGTCTTCTTCGGCTATCCGCTGCCGCGGTACGAGGCCTCGTTGCTCAACACGTTCTCGTTGTTCAGCGGCCGCGTGCGTCTGTCCGGTCTCTGGGACTACCGGGGCGGGCACAAGAAGTTCAACCTGACGGAAGCTTTCCGTTGCGGCTTCAACACCTGTGAAGCCCTGAACGATCCCAGTGTTTCGCAGGAACGACAAGCCGCGGCCCAGACCCGTCGCGGTGGCCCGGGAACTGATGCCGGATTCCTGGAGCCGGGATGGTTCGTCAAGCTCCGTGAGGTGTCCCTAACGTTCAACTTCCCGCAGAACTGGGCGCGGGCGGTGCGAACCGATCGGCTGAGCTTGACGTTCACCGGGCGCAATCTCGCGACGATCACGGATTACTCGGGGTCCGATCCCGAAGTCGAGGAATCGGTCAACAACTTCGGAAGCCGTGATTTTCTGACTCAACCGCAGGTACGCTATTTCCTTGCGCGCCTCAACGTCTCGTTCTGAGGTACCTATATGAATACGACGATGAAACAGTTCCGCCTGCTGCGCGGAATCGCCGCCGCCGTCGTCCTGACGGTGCCGCTCGCGGGGTGCGAGGGGATTCTCGAGGTGAACGATCCGGATATCGTGACGCCGGACAATCTCACCGACGAGATCGGCCTCCAGACACTTCGCAACGGTGCCATCGGCGAGTTCACCCTGGCATATGCCGGTGGTGGATCGACTGACGGAATCATCATGATCGGCGGTCTGATGACCGACGAGTGGATGCACTCGGGGACGTTTGTCACGCGTTTCCAGGCAGAGACGCGGAGCATCCCGAACGACAACGGCACCTTGCAGGGCATGTTCCGAAACCTGCAGCGCGCTCGCGTTTCTTTGGAGCAGACGGCCGCTAAGTTGCAAGAGGCGCCGGATGCCGCAACCGATGCACGCATTGGCGAGATGATGATGTACGCCGGGTACACGTACATCGCCTTTGGCGAGAACTACTGCAACGGCGTGCCGTTCAGCTTACAGAACGAGAGTGGCGAAACCGAGTTCGGACCTCCTGAGTCCAACGTCCAGATCTTCGATCGGGCCATTGCGCGGTTCCAGAGCGCGATTGGCGACGCGTCCGCGGATGCGGATGTCGTCACGGCGGCTCGTGTGGGGCTCGGACGGGCGTTGTTGGACAAAGGCGATTTTACCGGGGCCGCCAATGCCGTGGCCTCCGTCCCCACCGATTTTGCCAAATATCACCGGCACTCGGAGAACAGTGCCAATCAGCGCAACTCGATCTACGAGTTGAACGTGGTCGTGGGGCGCTGGTCCTTAGGGGACTCCGAAGGCGTGAACGGTCTGAACTTCCGTACGTCCGCGGATCCCCGTATCACGTCCGCCCTCTGCGAAGACTGTGCGTTCGATACTTCGCAGCAGGTGCCCGGGACACCAGCTGTGGGGGACAACTGGCAGTTTGCCAACTACGGCAGTCGTACCAACCCGGTTCCGCTGGCCACCGGCATCGAGGCGCGTCTGATCGAGGCCGAGGCGTTGTTGCAAGGTGGAGACGCCCCCGGTTGGTTGGCGGCGTTGAACGCCCTCCGCCAGCAGTGGGCGGACGTGGCTCCCGTCATCCGTGGCGATGGTGCCACGGCGCTGGCGGATCTGGCCGATCCCGGATCAGCTGATGCGCGCGTAGATCTCCATTTCAGGGAACGCGCCTTCTACCTGTTCTCGACCGGCAACCGGTTGAGCGACATGCGTCGTCTCATTCGACAGTACGGTCGGAGCGCCGAATCGGTATTCCCCACCGGTGGATACTGGAAGCCCGGCGCGAACTACGGCACCGACGTGAACATCATCGTGCCGATCGATGAGGAGAACAACCCGGAGTTTAGCGGGTGCACCGACCGAGCGGCGTAGTACGCGGTCGTCGCTTCATCGGGAAGAGGGTGTAATCAAAACGGGGCGGTCCGCTAAGCTGTCGGACCGCCCCGAGGTTTTCAGATAGTTCGCGCGGTTACGGCCGCCATGCGTCACCGCAGAGCCGCCCATTGATGGTAAATTGCTCATGCGCTGCGGGTGGGTTGCCGGGTTCCGACGGGGGCCCCAATCGAAGGGTGGCGTCCAGGGTGACAGGTTCCTTGCCGATTAGCTCCGTGAAGCGGCCGGACGCGGCGATGATGGTCATGTTGACGTTGAAACGGAACGTGTCCTCTTCGAGGATGTGTTCGAGAAAGACGTCGTCGGCCGTGAGAAACGATTCGCCGTCCCAGATGAACTGATAGTTCAGGTGGGCGCGTTTCCCGCCGTTCTCGGCGTCCTTCATCTCGAAGATGTACAGGGCGACGAAGGCGGGGCGTAGCTGGTCGCCAAACGTGAATTCGCCATTGCCACGCAGCCGATGGATGGTCCCTTCGGTTTGACCCGCGCCCTTGAGGTCGATGCAGAACGGAGGATCCGCTGCGGGGCCGAGGTCATCAGCCGTCGAACAGGCGGTGATGGCCAGGACGGATCCAGCCGTGGCGGCGAATGTGCGGAAGGGGATGCTCACGGCACTCTCCAGGTGGTCGGATCGGATAGTCTCAAATCTAACGGCAATGTGCTGCCCCGCCAGGGAACACGATGGACAACGGTGATAGTTCCCACTAAGGAAGCTCTGTACAAGGTCGGCGGGGGTCGCGAAGGCCGAGTCAGTGAGGCGGTCCCTCGTGTACGCAACGCGATGTGTTCTGCTCACTGCAGCGGCTGGAGCGATTCCCGACCGACTTGTTCAGAGCTTCCCTAAAGGGGTGAGTGATGTTGGGGGCTGAAAACTCGATGATTGATCTGTCACGTCAGCTGCTCATGGCACTCGGCGTAGGTTTCGCGTGCGCGTGTGGTGCGACGGAACCCACTCCGCCCAACCGAGCCGATGACCTGCGTGCGGAATTCGATCCCGCCCCCCTCGGTGACACTCCGTACCCGACAAGCAACCCTCCCCATTCGGCTCGGATCGAGCTGGGCCGGTTGCTTTTCTTCGATCCCATCCTTGGCGGCGAGCGTGACGTGGCGTGCGGGACGTGTCATCATCCAGACTTCGCCTTCGCGGACGCCCGGCAATTCGCAGCTGGCGTGAGCGGGAGCGGGCTTGGCCCCAACCGAACACTGTCCGTCTCTGCCATAAGCGGCGATCCGATCGATGTCGTGCCGCGCAATACTCCCACCATTCTGAACACCGCCCTGGTGGGCGACGCCACCGGAGCGCCATCGGCCAGTGGCGCTATGTTTTGGGACGGGCGGGCGGAGGGACTGGAAGGACAGGTCCTCGTGCCGATCGCCGCACGGCGTGAGATGCGGGGTGACGCCTACTCGGCGGACGTCGCCGTCGACAGCGTTCTCGCGCGATTGCGAGGCTATTCCGAGTACGTGAGCCGGTTCCTCATGGCCTTTCCGGAGGAGGCCGCCGGGCTCACTGGACCAGATGAAGAGATTGTCGACTCATCCACATTGGCGCGCGCGTTAGCGGCGTACGAACGCGAGTTGGTGACTGGCGCCTCACCGTTCGATCGCTATGCCCGTGGCGATGATGAGGCGCTCAGTGACGAACAACTGGATGGTTTCGAGCTGTTCTTCACCAAGGGCAAGTGCTTCGTCTGTCACAACGGCCCGATGCTCAGCAATTTTGCGTTCATGGTGACCGGCGTGCCGCAAGAAGGCCCGGGCCAACCCACCGTTCCAGGGGATGACCTTGGTCGCGCGGAGCACACGGGCAATGCCAGTGACCAATATGCGTTTCGGGTCCCCTCGCTGCGGAATGCCGCCCTGACGGCCCCGTATATGCACGATGGGGTGTTCGAAACACTCGAGGAGGTCGTGGGGTTCTATAATGATGGAGCCCGTCCCCGGCACGAGGCCGTGACTGAGGACCTGCTCGAGGTTGCGTTGCGCGTCCCACTCGGTCTCACCGATCAAGAGATCGCCGCGCTTGTGGCCTTTCTCGAGTCGCTCACAGATCCCACGGAGGATCTGGATCAGATGCTTCGCACGGTGCCCTCCAGTGTGCCCAGTGGGCTCACGCCCGTGTACGGGGTAAGGACCCCGTGAGCCGCGAGTCGGCTCCGCACCGCAGCGCCCGGAACGTGCTGCTGCCCACGCTCCTCCTGTGGATTTTCGGGCTCGGGAGCGAAGTGTTGGCTGCGCAGGAGCCGGCCGGGGTGATCGCAGGGACCATCAAGGATGCCGTGACGGGAGGGCCGGTGACGTTGGCCACCCTCTCGATGAACGGCGGGGTCGCAACACTCACCGACCGCGAGGGCCGATTCCGAATCGAGAGGGTCGAGTGGGGCACCAATGTGTTGCAGGTTCGACGGATCGGTTATGCGCCCGTGGAGATCGATGTGTGGGTAGACAGGCCGAATGACGAGTTCGAGCTGTCCATTACGCTGGCACCGGCGCCCACTGAGCTGGATCCGATCTCCGTCGAGGGAGAGGCCACACCGGTCAATCGCAAGCTCATTGCCTTCGAAGACCGGCGGCGGATGGGTTTTGGACATTTTGTGACGACCGAGCAGATCGAGGCGTGGAATCCCTCGAATCTGACGGACGTGTTGCAGAAGGCGCCGGGTGTCATCGTGCGACCGAATCCCGGATATCTCGTGGGCCGTGACTATAGGAAATACCTGATCCAATCGACCAGGCGCGTTGGTCGTCTCGGCCCGGTCGCGTGCGAGATGATTTACTATCTGGATGGCATGTTCATGGGCACACAGGGGCCCGGGGAAGCGCCCATCGACTCTTGGGTTAACATCGGATCCTTAGCTGCAATCGAGATATACAGCGGTGCATCACAGGTGCCGGCGCAATTCAATCGATCGGGAGCGGCGTGCGGGGTGGTAGTGCTGTGGACGCGGTGACGGGAGTGAAGTCTCCCAAACGACAACCACCCACGAACTCAAAGGCGTGGGGGTGCAGGTGGTTCATGAATCCTAGAATGAGACGAGCGGCTTTTTCGGGGGCAACCATGGTGATCTCATCGACTATTCGTCTCGCCGTGGGTTGCGCCGCGCCGGTGGCGATCGCGTCTGCCACGATCGCCGGTTCCGCGGGCCTCCAAGCGCAGACCATCGAAGGTCGCCTGGTGGATAGCGCCACCGGGCGCTCCATGCCCAACGCCTACGTGGTGCTCATCGACTCGGTGGGTGAAGAACTGGTGCGCGCTCCGACGGACGACGATGGGCGTTTCCGACTCTTTCCCCCGCGCGCCGGCACCTATCGCGTCGATCTGGCGCAGGTTGGGTGGGCTGCGGATCCGTCGGCACCGTTCGCGGTGGCGCCGGGAAATTCCACATCCATCGAGTACGCCGTCTCGCCGCGTCAGGTCGATCTATCCAGTGTGAATACGCTCACCTCATGCGGATCCGTCGAGAACGTGAGGTCGGTGTGGGAAGAGGCCCGCGATGCACTCGGCGCCACCTCATGGACGGCCGCGGCTCGACGCCATACTATCCGCATGCGTCTTTTCCGCCGCGAGTTGCACCCAGACGCACGTTCGGTGGTGACGGAGGACGACTCGACCACGACCGGAGCCCCGGGGCTCCCGTTCGCCAATGACCAGCCAGAGAACATCGTCGATTCGGGGTTTGCCCGTTCGGACTCCGAAGGCCGACTCACCTACTATGTACCGGATCCTGCCACGCTCCTTCATCCGCTATTCGAGCAGTCTCATTGTTTTGCCATGGAGATCGACAACGGGCGCCTTGCATTGCGGTTTGCGCCCCGCTCCGATGCCCATACGGGTGTCACCGGCACACTCTGGCTGGATTCGGCAACGACTGAGCTTCAGCGCCTAGACTTCGGCTACACCAACGATCCCAGCGGTGCAGCGGATGACCGAGTCGGTGGTACGGTCGCGTACCGCCGAATTTCACCGATCGATTGGGTCGTTACCACATGGCGCCTGCGAATGCCCGAGATGGTCGAATCGGACTCCGGAGGCCCCGGGACTCTGGTGGGCTTTCAAGAGGTTGGCGGAAACCTTCTCGAGGTCACGGATTCCACCGAGACACCGTTGTACGCCGATCGGTCCACATCCGTGCTGACCGGCAAGATCTTCGATGGCACTCGGGGTGCACCGTTGGCCAACGCGGTCGTGACCCTGGTCGGTACGGATCACTGGACGACCACCGATCCGTCCGGGCAGTTCGTCATCGCGGGACACCTCGAGGGAATCTACCGTCTGGCGTTTGGACACCCCGGCGTCGACAGTTTGGGCTTCAAGGCGCCGGCACGGGTGGTTCAGCTGGATCGGCAGACCCCGGTCAATATTGAATTGGCGGTTCCACCGTTCGATTCCATCGTGGCGCAGCGGTGTGAGGGAGCGACCCTGCCCGATCAGGGACGGGTTCTGCACGGACGGGTTCGGGACGCGTCGGGCCGCCCCGTATTCGGTGCCCTGGTGCAGGTGTCGAGGAGCATCATGCCCGCGGCGTTGCAACAGCTCATGAGCGAAGATCTGAATCTGCTGGCCGTCACGGACTCCACAGGGGAATACGCGCTCTGCGGGATTCCGGTGGGGCGATCGATCGTGGTCAACGCCGCCATCGAGGGCGAATCCAGTGACATGGTGGCCGTCGAGTTCAACCAGGACGGCGTGCGGCTCAACGAGCGCACCCTCGCGCTGCATCGTCCGGTGGCCCGTCTCGACTTGCGCTTGGCGCCTCACGCCGAGCGCGATACGGAGATCAGTGGGGCGGTGACGAACGCGGCTTCGGGAGAGGCCGTGAGTGGCGCGTTGGTTCAGCTCGACGGGACGGGATTCACGGCACAGACCAACGCGACTGGTCGGTTCCGGATGCGTGGAGTCCCGATGGGTATGATCAACCTGAGTGTCCGGCGGGTAGGTTTTCGAAGCGTGCATCGGCAAGTGATGGTGAGGCAGGCCCAACCCGTGTCGCTCGCAGCGGATTCGTTGGCGATGATGCCCGTGGATGATACGGTCACCGAACTCGATCCGATTACCGTGAGCGCGGAACCCTATGCACGCAAGCTGGCCGGATTCGAGGATCGCCGACAGATGGGGATCGGGAGCTTCATCACCCGTGAGGAGTTCGAGAAGTGGAATCCCTCAGTCGCCACGGATGTGTTGCGGCATATGCATGGAGTCACGGTCGTCCCCAACGGGGCCATGGGGGCAGGGGGGGACTTGCGTCGTTACGTGATCCGTTCGAGCCGTGACGTGGGGCAGCGTATCACACGCGTCCTGCCAATGAACACGGTCCGCAGCGCCGGAAGCTTCAATGAGGGCGGCAATACGGTTGTCACCGAATGCGCGATGCTGGTCTTCCTCGACGGCATGTACTTAGGGGACACTCGGGACACGGACGTCGACAACATCATCTCGACCCCCAGCCTCACTGCCGTGGAGGTCTACACGGCATCACAGGTGCCCGCGCGGTTCCGGCTTCAGGGCTCGACCTGCGGCGTGGTGGTGTTTTGGACAAGGTAGGGGCCGCCGCCGCGGGCGCGAAAATACCAATCCGGATCCGTGACATAGGGGCCGTTCGCCTCGTAGGGGCCGTTCGCGAACGGCCCCTACCCATTTGATCCGCCCCTACCGATCCGTCCCCTCGTTCCACCCCGGACCCCGCACCACCCTCCCTGGCGTTGCACCCGTGTGTTCCCCGTCCGCCAACACCTGTACCCCGTTCACGAACACGTGCGAGACGCCGGTCGCGTATTGATGCGGCTCGGCAAACGTCGCGTGATCCTGGATGGTCTCTGGATTGAAGACGACGACATCTGCGAAGTACCCCAGCGTGAGAGAACCACGGTTGCGAATACGCAGGTTCTGGGCGGGGAGGGCCGTGAGCCGGCGGATGGCCTCTTCGAGCGGGATGACGCGTTGCTCGCGCACGTACTTGCCCAATAAGCGTGCGAAGTTGCCGTAAGCGCGCGGGTGCGGGTTGGCGTTCAAGAACATGCCTTCCGGAGCTAACGAGGCCGCGTCGGAGTCAAAGCTCACCCACGGCAGCGCGATCTGCTTCTCGATGTTCTCCTCGGACATGAGGAAGTAGACGGTCCCGACGCGACTGTCGTCGGCGATCACCAGGTCCATCGCCGTTTCCTCCGGGGACGTGCCCCGTGCGGCCGCAACGTCGGCAAGGGTTTGCCCGGTGAGGTAGCGCAGGGAGTCCTGACGGAACTCCACGAGCAAGACGTTCTCCGGAGTCCCCGCCGCCAGATAGAGGTTCTCCCAGTCATCCTGCGGCGTACTCATCTCGCGAGCGACGCGGCGGCGTGTCGGAGGATCTGTGAGGCGCTCTACCCACGCGTCGTGACCGCCTTCCTGCACCCATGGCGGCATGGCGGCGTCGAGTCCCGTGGCGCCGGCCGTATACGTGTACATGTCCGCGGTGACCTCGACGCCGTTTGCCCGAGCGCGTTCGACCATCTGAATGACCGAGTCCATCTTGGCCCAGTTCGACTGGCCCGCGGCCTTCAGGTGATAGATCTGTGCGCGGATGTCAGCTTCGCGCGCGATGGTGATCAGTTCGTCGACCGCTTCGAGCAGTCGGTTCCCTTCTGAGCGCATGTGCGAGATGTACATGCCGTCATATTCGGCCGCGACCTTGGATAGTTCGATGAGTTCGGAGGTGCTGGCGTAGAATGCCGGGGCATAGATGAGGGAAGATCCAACACCCATCGCTCCCTCCTCCATAGCCTGCCGCACGAGTTCCCGCATCCGGTCCAGTTCCTCGGGCGTCGGTTCGCGGTCGTCGTATCCCACCTCGTGGATTCGAACGGTCGTGGCGCCGATAAAGGAGGCAACGTTGGTAGAAATGCCCCGGTTCTCGAGATACTCCAGATACTCACCGAGCGTGGTCCACTCGATATCGTACTCGATGTCGCCCTGCCGTTCGAGCGCTTCCGCTTTCATTTCTTCGTTGAGCGGTCCCATCGAGGTGCCCTCGCCCATCACCTCCAGCGTGACGCCCTGGCGGATGTCGCTTTGGGATCGCGGATCCTCAATGAGGGACTCCGTTGCCCAACTCAGCATGTTGATGAAGCCGGGCGCGACGGCCATCCCGCTGGCATCGATTTCGAGCGTGCCGCGTGCACCGCTCAAGTCTCCAATGGCCGCAATCGTATCACCGATGACGCCGACGTCCGTGAGAACGGGCGCCCCGCCGCCACCGTCATAAACCGTACCGCCCCGGATGATCACGTCGTACGCGGGCGTGCAGGAGGTAAACGTCGCCATGAGGACAGCGATGCTGAATGTATGTTTGAAGGTCATGTGGTTCGTGAGTGGTGAGTGAGTCGTCAATAGGTGCCTTGCCTACGATTCCGCGTGGTTGCGACGCTTTGTGTGGCCCGCGCGAGCAAGGGACACGAACTCGTATGCTCGAAGAAAACACTGCCCCTCCTTGCTCTCCTGCCCCTCTGCCTCTCCTGCCCCTTCTGCGTTCAAGATCTTGCGCTCCTATCCCTCGTGGTGCAAGGTCAGTCCAACACCCTTGAAGCTCGTTCCTCTACCGCGAATGAGGTTTGCATGTTCAGTCGTCTTACGATCCCCGCGCTCATCACGTTGATCGCGATCGCGTCGCCGGCACGTGCCCAGCAAACCGTCCTTCGTGCGGCTCGGATGCTGGACGTCGAGTCAGGGCAAATCGTCAACAATGCGGTGGTCGTCATCGAAGGTGACCGGATCGTTCGCGTGGGAGGCAGCGTTCCACGCAATGCGGACGTCATCGACCTCGGTAATTCCACGCTGATGCCGGGTTTCATGGATCTGCATACGCATCTGGGATCTGATCTGGTAGGCGATTGGGCGAACAGGCCGGTGACCGAGACGGAAGCGGACGTGGCGCTGCGCGCGGCGCACAATGCGGTGATCACGTTGAATGCGGGATTCACGACCGTCCGGGACATGAGCGGATTTGCCGGTGTGGCGCTCCGGCGCGCCATCGAAGCCGAGATGGCCCAGGGACCGCGGATCGTCGCGGCAGCGAACTCGTTGGGCATTACCGGAGGCCATTGCGACGTCACCGGCTACGCACCAGGCATCCTCGAGCTTGGGCCGGCGTACGGCGTGGCCGACGGGCCGGCCGGAGTCCTGGAGGCGACGCGATACCAGATCAAACACGGCGCGCAGTTCATCAAGATTTGCGCGACGGCGGGGGTCTTATCCTTCGAGGGGCCGGTTGGGGCGCAGCAGTTTTCCGAAGAGGAGATGCGCACGGTTGTCGAGGAAGCCGCTCGCCACGGGATGCGTGTGGCAGCACATGCGCATGGGACCGAAGGCATTATCGCGGCGATCCGCGCAGGTGTCGCGTCCATCGAGCACGGGTCGATGCTCGATGACGAAGCGATCCGTCTGATGCGCGAACGCGGGACGTACCTGGTACCGACGACGTATCTGGTAGGAGCTATCAACCTGGACGCGCTCCCGCCGCCCATCCGCACGAAGGCCGAGATGATCCTTCCGTTGGCGGTGGAGAGTCTGCGCCGGGCAATCAGCGCCGGAGTGAGGATCGCCTTCGGGACCGACGCCGCGGTTTACCCTCACGGGGACAACGCCAAGGAGTTCGCGGTCCTCGTTGAGCGCGGAATGACGCCCCTGGCCGCGGTCCAGTCGGCGACCATCCATGCCGCGGATCTGCTCGGGGTTCAGGATCGGGGACGGATTGCGCAGGGACTCCTGGCAGATCTCGTTGCCGTGCCCGGCAATCCGCTGGAGGACATCACCGTGACCGAGCGTGTGTCATTCGTCATGAAGGGTGGTGAGGTGACTCGGCGATAAAATGGCGGTCTCGTGATGGCTCATTCGTCACGATGCACGAGGTTGGGAGCGAAGGCGGGGGCGCATACCGCGATGTATTCCGTGTCTTCTGCGGGCGTTGAGTAGCGTACCCACTCTCCCTTATTGGCGATGACGGCATGACCGGCGGAGACCTCGAAGTGACCGGTCTGGTGTTCTACCCGCAAGGTACCTCGTAGCACGACCGTGAACTCGTCGAACTCGGGGGTTTGTCCCGGTTCTGACCAGCCCTTGGGGCTCTGCATCTTGGCCACGGATACCATATCCGTCCTCGAGTTCACGCGACCGACGTACTCGTCGATGGTCTTGGGTGGCTTTCCAACGGCTGGGACTGTCGTTGGTGATTCGATGTGTTTTGGTGGCATCGGTGCGCTCCGAGATGGTTAAAGGTAGCCGCAGATTAGCGCAGCAACGCGCAGATCCTTCGTGTCCGCCGTTGTTCGCGCCGCTCAACAGGTTGATACCGTTTGCCTTGAAAGATCCAGCGGATTCCAACGGTAGAATACGTCAAGTGTCACAGGGCGAATGATCATTCGCCCCTACGAGCGCGCAGAACCTTCCCGGGTCTGGCCCCCGTCGGCTCACCGTCTCGCAACGCAAACACGCCGTTCACGATGACCGCCTGGATCCCGACCGGATACTGGTGCGGCTGCTCGAACGTCGCGCGGTCGGCTACGGTGTCGGGGTCGAACAGGACGAGGTCCGCCGCCCTGCCCGATGCGATGTGACCGCGATCTGTCATGCCCAATCGCGCCGCGGGCATCCCCGTCATCTTGTGAATCGCGAGTTCGAGCGGCATCGCGTTTTGCTCGCGACAATAGTGGCCGAGCACGCGCGGGAACGTCCCGTAGCTGCGCGGGTGCGGTGAGCCTTCGGAGAGTGGGCCGGTGACGGCGCGCGCTCCACCGTCCGAACACACCATGCCCAGTGGGTGCGCCAGCATTCGTGTCGTGTTGTCTTCACTCATTCCGAACCCCACCATCCCCGCGCGATTGCGGTCCTGGACGATGATGCGGCGGACCAGGGCGTAGGGCTCCTCGCCGCGCGTGGCGGCAAGCTCTCCGACGCGGGCCCCGCGAGCCCATGCGAAATCTTCTGAACCGGTTGAGGTGATGAGCACCGCGTCCCACCCGCCCAGCTTGTCCACTTTGTCCCGTACTGCTCGTTCGATGGCGGGTGCGGTGGCCGGATCGTTCAATCGATCGAGAAACGCGCCGGTTCCTCCGTCCCGCGACCAAACGGGAAACAGGGATGCGAGACCGGTGCTGTACGCGACATAGGGATAGCGGTCGAATGTGACCTCCAGACCGTCAGCGTTTGCGTGCTCGAGCAGAAGAAGCGCAGGGTCCGCCTTCCACCAGTTGCGCCGGCCCTGCGCCTTGAGATGTGAGATGTGTACTGGCACCCCCGCCAGACGACCAACGTTCAATGCCTCTTCGATGGCGGCCAGGAGCTGATCGTCTTCATTGCGCATGTGGGATGCGTACGGGAGCCCCGTGCCTTGCAACGGTTGGGCGAGGGCAACCAGCTCGTCGAGGCTCGCGAACGCGCCGGGAACGTACTCGAGACCACTCGACAACCCGCATGCACCGGCGGTGAGCGCGTCGCGTACCCCCCGGACCATTGCCTCGATCTCGTCCGCCGTGGCGGGTCGATCGTCATCCCCGATCACGAAGGATCGAACCGTGCCGGCACCCACCATGCTCGCGAAGTTGACCGCCGGCCGATCCCGCTCCAGGCGACGAAAGAACCCCTCCAACCCATCGAAATCGATCTCGACGCCGTAGCGCCCCCGGTACTGCTCACGGGTCTCCTCGTACGCCGCGCTCGTCCACGGGCCCACCGAGCCACCATCTTGGCCTGCGACTTCAGTGGTGACACCCTGCCGGAGCTTGCTGGGGGCCAGAGGGTCGACCAGGAGGACCAGGTCGGTATGCGAGTGGATGTCGATGAACCCCGGAGCGAGCGCCAAGCCGCGGGCGTCGACGACCTCGGCTCCGGTTTCGCTGAGGCGTTCGCCTACGGCTTCGATGAGGCCGCCCGAGATTGCGACGTCCGCCAGGGTGCCGGTTGCTCCGGACCCGTCATAGACGGTGGCGCCGCGTACGAGGACTCGGCCCTGAGACGAGACGGTGGGTTGGCCGTGGGCCCGCTGGGCCAGCAAGGATGCCATCCCTCCGGTGGTCATGGTCACGAAATCGCGTCGTTTCATGAGGCGGCTCAAGTCACAGAGCGCATATCGGTATTCACCTTATATTGGTGCCCCAAACACTCTATCGTTCGTGTGCGCCATGTCCAGTGTATTCGTTCCAGTAGCCATTCTGTTGGGCCTAGTCGGCTTTTTCTTGGGGACGGCGGGCGTGCTGGCGCTCAAGAATCGCAGGGTGTGGGGCAGTGCCATTTCGCTGGTCGGGGCGCTGCTCCTACTGGTTACCGCCGCGCTTTGTGCAACGCTGTCACTGGCGACCCGCGGGTATCACGCGTTCACCCGGGAGGTCTTGGCGGCCACTGTCGTGGTTCGTCCCCTTGGCAACGGTGAGTTTTCCGCTTCGTTCCGGTTTCCCGATGGGCAGGTCCGTATGTTTTCCATCACGGGTGACCAGCTGTACGTCGACGCGCGGATTCTGAAGTGGAAACCCATCGCGAACCTCCTCGGTCTCCACACGGCATATGAGCTGGACCGGGTCTCCGGCCGTCACCTGCGCCTCGAGGACGAGCAAACCCGCCCGCGCACGGTGTTCGCCCTGGGGACCGAGAAGTCGCTCGATCTGTTCGACCTGCGACGCCGGTTCCCGCTGTTTGGTCCGCTCGTGGATGCCGAATATGGTTCGGCGACGTTTATCACGGTCGACGAACCCGCGCGGTTCGAAGTGCGTGTGAGTACCTCAGGGCTGCTCATTCGGGAAGCCGGCGGTGGCGGCGCATGACGGTCCGCGCCGCCGTGATGACCGGGCCACACCAACCCATCCAGGTGCAAACCTTCCCGGATCCCGCGATCGAATCGGGTGCGGTGCTGTTGGAGACCGTGGCGAGCGAAGTGTGCGGCACTGATGTGCATCTCTTCCATGGCAGGCTTGCCGGGGTACCGTATCCGATCATCCCGGGGCACGTGAGCGTCGGGAGGGTGCTCGAGGCCCGGGATGTCGATCGAGATGCTTCTGGACGCACGCTCGCGCCCGGCGACCTGGTCACGTTCTACGATGTGCACGAAGTGTGTCATCGATGCTGGTTCTGTCTGGTGGCCAAGCAACCCAATCGGTGTCCGCATCGCAAAGTCTACGGAATCACCTACTCCGCAAACGACGGCCTTCTGGGTGGGTGGGCCGAGCGCATCTATCTCAAACCCGGTGTCCACGTTTTTCGGTTGCCGGAGGCGTTGAGCGTGGACGACGTCATCGGTGGTGGGTGTGGGCTGTTTACCGGCTTCGCCGCTGTGGAACGCGCTGATGTGCAAATGGGAGACACGGTCGTGGTGCAGGGTGCCGGACCGGTGGGCCTATCCGCCGCCGCGTTCGCGGGTCTCCGTGGCGCCGGGCATGTGATCATCATCGGAGACCCAGCCGCTCGGCTTTCGCTCGCGTCGCGGCTCGGCGCCGACACCATGCTTTCGCTCTCCGCCCATCCTCCCGAAGCACGCCGGTCGACCGTCCGCGATGCGACCCACGGTCGCGGGGCGGACGTGATCATCGAGGCCAGCGGCAATCCGCACGCGGTGGAAGAGGCGTTTCAGTTGTTGCGCGACGGCGGACGGTATGTCATCGCCGGACACTACACGGACTCGGGATCCGTGACGATCAACCCGCACCTGGACATCAACAAGAAGCATGCGGACGTCCGCGGCC
>Ga0302046_10002632_pt1 | contig 16659 bp, 16 predicted proteins | sample RVTome_11_FD_200261 | JGI IMG/M metagenome (GOLD analysis project Ga0302046, IMG submission 200261) | Soil microbial communities from uranium-contaminated site in the Upper Colorado River Basin, Wyoming, United States - RVT147D111 (version 2) ...
CGCGCGGCCGAGGCGCCGAGCGGGGGCGCGCCGCTGTCCCACTCGGTGCGCACCGCCCGCGGCACCAGCAGGACGGGCCGCCCGCGCGCATCCCGCGCCGCCAGCGCGTTGTCGCGGGCGAAGATCGTGGCGAAATCCACGGGCGCCAGCCGCAGGCGGCGCTGGCGGCCCAGCGCCTCGCGCGCGAGCCGGCGGACGTCCGCCGCGTTGGTCTCCGGATCCGTCAGCACGACGACGCGCACCGCGGGATCGAGGCGCCGCAGCAGGTCGTGGGCCAGGCCCAGGACGACCGCGGTCCCGCCCGCCGCGCTCGACAGCTGGAGCCGGAGCGTCCGGAGCGGACGTCCGGCAGCCTCGGGCACGGGCGTCAGTCCCAGTCGCCGTGGCGAGAATCCCGCGGTCGAGCCCTCGCGCCAGCGCGGGAACTCCGCCAGCAGATCGACGGGAAGACGCAGGGCCCGCAGCCCCTGCGTCCCGAGGCCGAGCTCGCGGTGGAGGAGGGCGGCGACCTCGACCAGGTGGGCCCGGGCGAGCGTCCGGCGCACCCAGCCCAGCAGACCGGCTACGGCGCCGGCGTGGCGGAGGACGCGCTCGCCCGTGGCCGAGCCCAGCTCGGTCCGGAGCGCGTGAAGCTCGCCCCGGAGCGCGGGAGTGAGCCGGCGAATGGCCGGCGCTAGATCCTCTTCGCCGCCCGGCCCAGTCGCTTCGCTCCGCCCTTGACGCGGCGCGACCCGCGGTCGAGCGGACTCAGGTCCCGCATCCGGGGCTTCTTCGTCGCCTTCTTGCCGCCGCTCTTCTTCTTCATGTCACACCTCCGTCCGCCGAACGTAGGCGATCGGCCCCGGCACGTCAAGGCGAGGTATCATCCGGGCATCTTGCCGCGCGGAGGAATCGACATGGCTGTCTCGGTGGGCTTCATCGGGGTCGGCAACATGGGCAACCCCATGGCGGGCAACGTGCTCAAGGGCGGCTTTCCCATGACCGTTTTCGACAAGAGTCCGAAGGCGATGGAGAACCTGGTCCAGGCCGGGGCCAGGGCCGCGAAGTCGGCGCGCGAGGTCGTGGAGGCCGCCGAGGTCGTGCTGACGTGCCTGCCGGCCTCCCCGGACGTCGAGGCCCTCTATCTCGAGCCCGGCGGGCTCATCGACCTGGCCCGGCCCGGGACCATCCTGATCGACCTCAGCAGCGTGCTGCCCTCCACGCCGCGCAAGCTCGAGCCCCGCGCCCAGGCGCGCGGCGTGCATTTCCTGGAAGCGCCGGTGAGCGGCGGCGTGGCCGGCGCCCGGGCGGCGACGCTGGCCATCATGGTGGGCGGCGATCCGCAGGTGCTGGAGCGCGCGCGGCCGGTCCTCCGTTCCATCGGCCCCAACATCTTCAGCGTCGGCCCGGTGGGCGCCGGCAACACCGTGAAGGCCATCAACAACATGATGGCGTCCGTGAACTCGCTGGCGATGATGGAGGGCCTGGCGGTCGGCGTGAAGGCCGGCCTCGACCCGATGGTCGTCTACGACGTCGTCAAGGCCAGCAGCGGCGGCAGCAAGGCGCTGGAGCGGATCCCCGGCGCCATCGTGCCGCGCAAGTTCGAGCCCGGCTTCAAGGTCTTCCTGATGAACAAGGACCTCGAGACGTTCAACACGATCGCCAAGGAGCTGCACGTGCCCGTCAGCTTCTCCAACGTCGCCCAGCGCTACCAGCAGGCGGCCATGGCCGCCGGCCTGGCCGACATGGACACGAGCGTGGCCATGACGATCATCGAGCAGCTGGCCGCCGTGAAGGTGTCCAAGGCCTAGCGCGGGTCAGGGGCTGGTCAGGGTGACGCGCTGGCCCTGGAAAGACAGGACGACGCTGTTCTCGGTGATGCGCTCGACGAGGAGCGTGTCGTCGATGGTCTGGCCCTCGACGTACTTGCGGCCGCTGAGGAACACGAAGCGATCCTTGGGATCGGGCGCCCAGGTCAGGACCTGGAGCGAGAGCTTGGCGGTCAGGGCCTTGATGTCGCCGGCCGGCGGGGGCGGTGCGGCGGGTTCGGGCGCGGCCGGGCTCGGCGGCGTGGCGCGCGTTGGCTCGGGGACGGGCGGCGCCACGGCGGGCGCCTGCTGGCGCGGCGTCGGGCGCTGACGCGCGACCTCGGCTGGCGGACGCGAGACCTCGCCTGGCGGACGCGAGACCGCCACTGACGGACGCGTGGGCTCGGGCGGTCGCTGTGGCCGGGGCTCGACGCGCGGCACAGGCTCCACGCGCGGCGCCGGCTCGACACGCGGCGCCGGCTCCACGCGCGGCGTCAGCTCCACACGCGCGGGCGGTTCCGCGCGCGGCGGCGGCGCGACGGCCACGGACGGCGGGGCCACGGCGACGACGGGCGGAGAGGTTGGCGGCACGGCCATCGTCCAGAACACGACCGCCGCCGCCAGCGCCGTGAGGCCCGCGACGACGCCGGCGATCCACGGCCAGCGCGCCCGCGAGGGGTGGACGTCCGGCAGCGCCCGGGGCGGCGGCACCGCGCGGGGCGAGGCGCCGCGCTGCTCCTCCGCCCGCTTGAGCGCCTCGAGGATGTAGGACACGGCTCACCTCCCCGCCGGCGCCGCCGAGAGCAACGGCGCGCGCTCGTCGAGCTGCACGCTGAGGCGCAGCAGCGTCTCGATCCCGGCGACGCCGTCGGGCTCGAGCCCCTCGCGCTTCTGGAACTCGACGACCCGCTCGACCAGCGCCTCGTCGTAGACCGCCGGGACGGATGCCCGGGCGGCGCCGTCGCCGAGCGCGCGGCGGAGCCAGGCGACGCCCGGGCCCTGCATGCCGGGGCTCAGGATCCGAGCCGTCCCGGGCAGCGGGCGCCAGACGAGCGAGAACGCCCCGTCCCACAGCGGCTCGACGGCCGCCAGCGGCAGGGTCTGGACCTGCTCGCCCAGCTCGAGCGTGATCGTGTCGCCGGCGAGCGCCGTCATCGCCGCCCAGTGCCGGGCGCCGTCCGCGGCGAGCAGCTTGATGGCGACGGGAACCCCGAGCCGCCGCAGGACCGTCCAGCTGCCGCGGCCGTCGAAGCACTCCAGCTCCGCGCGCCGCGCGAGGCGGCACTGGTCATCGGTCGGCGCGCCGACCACCCCCCAGTGGGCGAGCACGCGCGCCAGCGCGGCCGCCCGGTCGCTCGGCGGGCGCACCGAGGCCAGCAGCGCATCGAGATCGGCGGCCGGCCGCGGCGGCGCGACGGCGGCCGCCAACTCGGCGGCCGGGGCCACGGCCGCCGCGACGATCGGCGATGGATCGGCGGCGGGCCGGGCGGCGAAAGCCAGCGCGCGCCAGGCCTCGCCGGGCGACACGCGCCAGAGGCCGGCCAGCCCGCCCGCCACCGCGAGCAGCGCGATGACGGCCGCCGCGACCGCCGCGCCCACGCGCGGCCAGCGCTTCACCGCCACGCCCTCGCCCGCCACCTCGCGGGCAGCGCGGCGCACCGTCCGCGCGCCGACCGTCCGCTTGCCCTCGGCGTAGGCGCCGAGCAGCGCCCGGTCGCAGATCACGTTGACGAGCCGCGGGATCCCGCGCGAGGCCCGGTGCACCGCGGCCAGCGCCCCCGGCTCGAAGAGCGAGGTCCGCTGGCCGGCGATCTGCAGGCGGCGCCAGACGTAGGCGCGCGTGTCCCGCTCGGCGAACGGCCGGAGGTGGTAGCGGGCCGTGATCCGCTGCGCCACCTGCCGCAGCTCGGTCCGCGCCAGCAGCGCGGTCAGCTCCGGCTGACCGATGAGGACGATCTGCAGCAGCTTCTCGGTCGTGGTCTCGAGGTTGGTGAGCAGCCGCAGCTGCTCGAGCGCGTCGGCGCTGAGGTTCTGGGCCTCGTCGACGATGAGCACCGTGCGCCGGCCGCGCCCGTGGGCGGCCAGCAGGTGGCGGTAGAGCGCGTCGACGAACGCCTTGCGGGTGAGCGCCCCGGGCGGATAGGCCGCGCCCAGCTCGTCGCACACGGTCTCCAGCAGCTCCTCGGGCGACAGCATCGGGTTGACGACGAGCGCGACGTCGACCCCCTCCGGCAGGTGGGAGAGGAGGTAGCGGCAGATCGTGGTCTTGCCCGTGCCCACCTCGCCGGTGAGCTGCACGAACCCGCCCCGCTCGCGCACGCCGTAGAGCAGGTGGGCCAGCGCCTCCTCGTGGCGCGGGCTCAGGTAGACGAAGCGCGGGTCTGGCGTGTTGGCAAAGGGCCACTCCGTGAAGCCGAAGTGGGCGAGGTACATGCTGGCGACACAGTAGAGGACTGCTGCACCGGAGGTCAACAAGCAGGGTGAGGAGGCGCCCGCCGGGCGCGAGCTACCGGTCCCGCGGCGCCTCCCGTGAGAGCTCGGCGCCGTCCGGGAAGAACTCGAGCGACGCGGAGTTCATGCAGTAGCGCTGGTGCGTGGGCGGCGGGCCGTCGGGGAACACGTGGCCGAGATGGCCATCGCAGCGACGGCAGCGGATCTCCACGCGCTCCATGCCGTGGCTCCGGTCGCGCACCGAGACGACGTGGTCGGGATCGAAGGGCTCGAAGAAGCTCGGCCAGCCGGTGCCCGACTCGAACTTCGTGCGCGAGCGGAACAGCGGCAGCTCGCAGAGGCGACAGGCGTAGACGCCGTCGTGCGCGTTGTCGAGCAGGCCGCCGCAAAAGGGCCGCTCGGTGCCGTGGTCGATGAGCACGCGCCGCTCCTCGTCGGAGAGGTCGCGGGCCAGACGCTCGCGGTCGGCCGCGGCGAGCGGGCCGAGGTCGAAGCCGGAGGCCGAGCGCGCGCTCATGGGCGGTCGCCCCGCAGGCAGCGCTCCACCGCGTCGACCAGGGCGTCCGCCCGGGCGTCGAGGTCCCCCTCCCCCAGGTTGGCGATCGGGTGCGGCGTGTCCACGAACGGGTAGCCGGGCTTGCCCCAGCTCGTGGCCATGGCCTCGCCGGTGTCGCGGAACGGCGCCGTCACGATGGCGACCGCCGGCACCCCGTGCTGCTCCATCAGGATCGCGTCGAGCACACTGCTCGAGCTGCAGGACCCTCAGTCGCCGATGCCCGAGACGACGAGGTCGGCCTGCGTGCGCAGCGCGCGGATGCCGGCCTCGTCGATCTCGTGGCTCGGCGAGCGCTTGCGGTTGGTGATCGTCACCGTCATGCCGTGGCGACGGGCCAGCCGCTCGGCCAGCTTCCGGAGCAGCGTGTCCGAGTTGAACTTGGTGTTGTCGACCAGCCCCAGGCGCAGGCCCGCCAGGCTGGCCGGCCGCCGGGCGACCTCGACCGCGCGCTCCACCGGCCTGGACGTCGGATCGAAGAGCTTCATGCGTTCACCCCGTCTCGATTCGCGTGGTCACCGCCCGCGTCCACTTGTTGCCCCAGCCCGGCAGGCACGCCGACCAGCTGCCCGCCCGCCCGCCCGCGCAGGCGATGAGGATGTCCTCGGGCCGCTCGAACAGGTACCGCCACGTCGTCTCGTCGGCCGCCTCGACCGGCCCCGGCAGCCGCCCGGCGCGCTTGAGGTCGGCGACGCGGCGGCGCGCGTGCTCGAGCAGGAACTCCTGCACCTGACGGCGCGTCCACTTCGCCGTTCGCAGGATCTCGGCGTGCTCGCCGGCCAGCACGAGCAGCGACTGGTTGAAGCCCTTCACGTTGGGCGAGCCGAGGTTGCCGAGCGCGTCGGCGAAGCACAGGAGCAGCGGCTCCGGCTCGGCCGCGAGCTGATTGTAGACCTGGTAGAGGCTGTTCGACGCGTAGACGGTCACCGCGCTGTCCTGGGGCCGCAGGCCGCGCGCCACGTGCAGCGGCTCCCACGGATGATCGTCCTCGTGCTCGGCGAAGCAGAACGAGTACTTGCCGGGGGTGCCGAGGGTCGCCCGGTCGAGCAGGCCCGGCCGGGTGTTCATCGCGTTCATCATGACGAGACGCACCGCGCGCCCGATCGTCGCGTTGGGCCGGTGGCCCTGGCCGAAGGCGTTGTTGCCGCCGTTGATCCCGAGCCGCCGCGCCACCGGACCGTTGACGACGAGCACCATCGCCGAGCCCCCGGTGCTGCTGGCCGGCCCGTGGTAGGCGAAGTCGGGATGGCAGAGCCCCCGGACCGCCGCCACCACGACGGGCAGGTACTCCGGCCGGCACCCCGCCATGACCGCGTTGATCGCCACCTTGTCGGCCACCACCACCGTGTTGCGGCCGGCGATCTCGCCGATGACCTCGTCGCCGCGCAAACCGGCCGCGGCGAGCATCGCCTCGATCGAGGCATCGCTCGGCGGCACCACCGGCAGCCCGTCGGTGTAGCCGGCGTCGTAGTAGGCCTCGATCAGCGCGCGCGGATCCGGGGTCGCCTCGGTGGTCACCGCCCGCACCGTACCAGCCGGCGCACGGCTCGGCAACGGGTCACCGTGCCAGCCCGGACATTCACGAACGGGCGCCGACCGTGGGTGGGCGCTGGTGGCGGGGTGCGGGGGCGCCGGTGGCGCCATCAGGGCGAGCCGTCGTCCGCGTGCGCGAGCGCAGGACGGGGGCGAGCGCGCGATCGGCGATTCGACTCACCAGCGAGCCAGCCCCCACTGGGGGATGGGGGCTCGCGCTCGCCCCCGTCCGGAGCGAGCATGCCGCGACCGGCGAGCCATGCCGGCGCCGCCGGCGCCCCCGCACCCCGCCACCAGCGCCCGGCCGCGGGCGGTGGACATTCGCGAATAATGCGGTCAGCATCGGACCGACGGCTCATGATTCCCTCGAAGCCGCCGCCCCGGCACCTGTCCATGATCCGCGGTTTCCACCTGGCGGACTGCCTCACGCTGGGCAACGCCGCGTGCGGCACGCTCGCGGTCTTCGCCGTCGTCGCGTACGTCGAGACGCGCGACGTGCGGTGCCTGCTGTCGGCGTCGGCCCTCGTCCCCGTGGCCCTGGTGCTCGACGTGCTGGACGGGCGGGTCGCGCGCTGGCGGCGGCGCCACTCGGCCATGGGACGCGAGCTGGACTCGCTGGCCGACGTCATCTCGTTCGGCGTGGCGCCCGCCGCCATCGCCTACGGCGCCGGCCTGACGGGCCTGTGGGACGTCGTGATCCTGCTCTACTTCGTCGCCTGCGGCGTCAGCCGCCTGGCCCGCTTCAACGTCACCGCCGAGCAGCTGTCGACGGACGCCGGCAAGGTGGAGTACTTCGAGGGCACGCCGATCCCCACGAGCGTCGTGCTCGTCGGCGTCGTCGCCGCCTGCGCCTGGCTCGGCCGCGTCGGCGACGCGCTGCCGCTGGGCGCCGTGTCGCTGGGACCGGGCCGGCTGCATCCCCTGGCGCTGCTGTGGGCCGCCTCCGGCTCGCTGATGATCAGCAAGACCCTGCGGATCCCGAAGCCCTGACGTCTTGCCGTCGCACGGAAATCGTTCTTGGGGTAGGATACGCCAACCCTGACAGGTCACACATGCTGTGAGCCCCGGCAGGGACCCGGCTCGCGCAGCACTGTTGCGGCTCGTGATCGCTCCTGTCCGGACCCGAAACGGGGCGCGTCCACCCGAGGCGCGTCGGAACCGACGAATCGGAAGGAGGCTGACGGATCATGGGTAATCTGCTGAGGTACGCGCTCGTGCTCGGCGCCGTCCTGGTCGCCGCGGGGGGGCCGTCCGCCGTGGACGCCAAGGACCCACAGGGCACCCTCACCATTGCCGTGGCCACCATGGCCAACGAGTCGTTCCTGCCCGACGGCACGCCGGGCGCGGAGATGGTCTTCAGCAACTACATGTTCGAGCACCTGGTCCGGCGCGACCCCGAGACGGGCCAGAATCTGCCGATGCTGGCGGAGAGCTGGGAGATGCGGGACGGCGCCACCACGTGGGTGTTCAAGCTGCGCCGAGGGGTCAAGTTCCACGGCAACTTCGGTGAGGTAACATGCGAAGACATAAGGCATACCTTCACGAAGGCGGCCCGGCCTGGCACCGCCAACACGACGCCCTTCTTGAAGAAGCTCAAGGAGGTCCAGTGCCCGGATCCCCACACCGCGGTGGTGCGGCTCGGCTCCGCGCACCCGATGATGCTCAACGAGGTCAACTCCGGCGTCTTCGCCCAGGTGACCTACATCCAGTCCAAGAAGGCCCTCGAGCGGGGTGACGACGCGGCGAACCGGCATCCCATCGGCACCGGGCCGTGGGAGTTCGTGTCGCACACCTTCGGCGATCGCGTCGAGTACAAGGCCGTCCGCAACCACTGGCGCAAGACCCCGGAGTTCGATCGCCTGCTCCTGCTGAAGGTCCCCGAGGCCGCCACCCGCATCGCCATGGTGGCCGCCGGCCGCATCGACGTCGCCGAGGTCGGCGTGGACTTCGTGAAGGAGCTGAAGGCGGCGCGGGTGGAGACGCGCGCGATCCCCGAGTTCGCCTCGGTGGGCATCACCCTGGGCGGCATGTGGCCCGACCGTGGCCCGGGGACCTCCAAGCCGGGTCTGGCCTGGGGGCCCCTGGACGACGAGCGGGCGCGCAAGGTGCGCCTGGCCTTCAACCTGGCCGTGGACGCCCAGGCCATCCGGGACGAGATCTTCGGCGGCTTCCTCGCCCTGACGCCGGCGACGATGTTCTTCCCCGGCAAGCCGTGGACGCCGGACCTGAAGCCCTACGGCTACGACCCGGCCCGGGCCCGGGAGCTCATGAAGGAGGCGGGCCACCCCAACTGCTTCGAGTTCACCATGCTCCTGGTGGCGTGGCCCGGCCGGGGCTACCTGCCGCGCGTGGGCGAGGCCACCGCCTCGATGCTCGAGAAGAACCTGGGGTGCAAGATCACCCGCGAGCCCATGGACCGGGCGATCTTCTCCCGCCACTTCGGCGCCCGCACCTACCCGGGCAAGGCCCTCGCCTACGCCTTCCCGCAGACGGGCACCGAGCCCTGGGAGATCTGGACGCGGGTGGGCCACAGCAAGGCCGCCGCGCAGATCTCCGGCTTCGAGCATCCGGTGATGGACGAGTTCCTCGACCGCATCTCGCGGGAGCCGGACGCCGCCGCGCGGGCCAAGCTCCAGAAGGAGATGGCCGCGTGGATGTACAAGCACGTGCCGAGGATCGAGCTGGGCGGCACGGCGGCCCTCTACGGCGTCTCCAAGCGGGTCGGCAAGTGGCCGCTGGTGCCGGGCCAGGGCATCCCTCACTACACCGAGTACATCACGCGGGTCGACTAGACGCCCCGGGCGAACGACAGGGGTCACGATGCAGCGGTACATTCTCGGCCGCGTCGCTCAGCTCTTCGTCAGCCTGCTGGTGGTGGTGACGTTCGTGTTCCTGCTGTCCCGGCTCTCGGGGGACCCGGTGCAGCTGATGCTGGACGTCACCGCCACCGAGGCGGAGAAGCAGGCCCTGCGCGTGCAGCTCGGCCTGGACCAGCCCTTCGCCGTGCAGTACGCCGTCTACCTCCGGGGCATGGCCACCGGGGACTTCGGCCGGTCCGTCCTCAGCCGGCGCCCGGTGCTGGAGCACATCGGCGAGCGGCTGCCCAACACGCTCATGCTGGGCGCCGTCGCCATCGTCCTCAGCGTCGTCATCGGCGTGCCCATCGGCGTGTACTCGGCCGTGAAGCGAGGCACCGCGCTCGATCACGTGGCGCGCGTGTTCGCCGTCCTCGGGCAGGCGGTGCCGACCTTCTGGCTCGGCATCATGCTGATCCTCGTGTTCGGGGTGTGGCTGGGGTGGCTGCCGCCGGGCGGGAAGAGCGGCCCGGAGAGCTACATCCTGCCGGCCATCACCCTCGGGTACTTCACCGCCGCGGCGATCATGCGGCTCACCCGCTCCAGCATGCTCGAGGTGCTCGGCGCCGAGTACGTGAAGTTCGCCCGCATCAAGGGCCTGCGGGAGCGGGTGGTCATCTGGAAGCACGCGCTCAAGAACGCCACCATCCCGGTGCTGACGTTCTCGGTGATGCTCTTCGTCATCTTCCTGGGCGGCGCCGTGGTCACGGAGACGGTCTTCGCGTGGCCCGGCCTGGGCCGGCTGATCCTGGAGGGCATCAACACCCGGGACTACCCCATCGTGCAGGGCGGCGTGATGGTCTTCAGCGCCATCTACCTGCTCGCGAACCTCATGGTCGACGTCCTCTATTCGTACTTCAACCCCAAGATCCGCTACGCCAGGCCCGGGGCCTAGGGGGGAGCGCGACCATGGCGATCGTCGAGGTCGAACGCCCCGTCCTGGTCGAGCACGGCCCGCGCCGGGTGTGGAGCGCGGTGCGCCAGCTGCCGGCGGCCCCGACGCTCATCCTGTCGGTGGTCGTCGTCTTCGCCCTCTTCGCCGGCCAGGTGGCGCCCCACCCTCCCACCGAGGGGGAGCTGCGCATGCGGACGAAGCCGGCCGCGTGGGTCGAGGGGGGCAGCACCGCGCACCTGCTGGGCACCGACGACCAGGGGCGCGACATCCTGAGCCGCATCATCCACGGCACCCGCGTCTCGATGGCCGTCTCCCTCCTGGCCATCCTGCTGGCGGGGTCGATCGGCACGGCCATCGGTCTCCTGGCCGGCTACAAGGGCGGCCTGATCGACGCCCTGCTGATGCGCCTGGCCGATGTCGCCCTCTCGATGCCCCTCATCCTCATCGCCGTGGTCGTGGCGGCGGTCAACGGACCCAGCTTCCGCAACGTCATCCTGGTCATCGGGCTCCTGCTGTGGCCGCGGTTCGCGCGGCAGGTCCGGGGAGAGACCCTCTCCATCAAGGAGAACGACTACGTCGCCCTGGCCCGGGTGGCGGGGCGGTCCGGCTCCTACATCGTGTGGCGCCACATCTTCCCCAACGTCGTCCCGAGCCTCCTGGTCATCTCCACCCTGCAGATGGCCTACGTGATCCTGCTGGAGGGGTCTCTCAGCTTCCTCGGCGTGGGCGTGCCCCCGCCCAGGCCGGCCTGGGGGCTGATGATCGCCGAGGGACGGCACCTGGTGTGGACGGCGCCCTGGGTCGCCGCCTTCCCCGGGATCGCCATGGCCGTGACCCTGCTCGCGCTGAACATGTTCGGCGACTGGCTTCGCGACAAGCTGGACCCGAAGCTGCGGCAGGTGTAGCCGATGAACGGTCACACCCCCCTGCTGGAGGTCCGTGACCTCAAGACGTACTTCTTCACCCGCCGCGGCACCGTCAAGGCCGTCGACGGCGTCTCGTTCTCGCTGTCCGCCGGCGAGACCCTGGCCGTCGTCGGCGAGTCGGGCTCCGGCAAGTCCATGACCGCCCTGTCCCTCGTCCGCCTCGTGCCCGAGCCCGCCGGACGCATCGTCGGCGGCGAGATCCGCCTGGAGGGCCAGGACATCCTCAAGCTCAGGCCGCACGAGATGCGCCGCGTCCGCGGCGGACGCATCGCCATGGTCCTGCAGGATCCGATGACCTCCCTCAACCCCGCGTTCAGCATCGGTGACCAGGTCGGCGAGGCCGTGCGGGAGCACCAGGGCGTGGGGGGCGGCGAGCTGCGCCGGCGCGTGGTGGAGGCGCTCTCGAGGCTGAAGATCCCGTCGGCGGAGTCGCGGACGGGCGACTACCCTCACCAGATGTCCGGCGGCATGCGGCAGCGGGTCAGCGGCGCCATCGCGCTGTCCTGCCAGCCGCGGCTGCTGATCGCCGACGAGCCCACGACCTCGCTCGACGTGACGATCCAGGCCCAGTACCTGGACCTGCTCCGGGAGATCCAGGAGCGGCTCGGCATCTCGGTCATCTTCATCACCCACGACTTCGGCATCGTCGCCGCCACGGCCCACAAGGTGGCAGTGATGTACGCGGGGAAGATCGTGGAGATGGGCACGACCGAGGAGATCTTCGACAGCCCCGCCCATCCCTACACCGAGGCCCTGCTCCGGTGCGTGCCGCGCTCCGACCGGCTGGAGAGCCGCCTGCTGGACATCCCCGGGCAGCCGCCCGACCTGGCGAACCTTCCCGCCGGATGCAGCTTCGCCCCGCGCTGCCCCCGGGCGATGAGCCGGTGCCGCGAGGTCTACCCGCCCGAGGTGGAGGTGTCCCCGGGACACGTCACCAAGTGCTGGCTGGCGGTGACCGAGGAGTGAGCGCGCAGACGATCCTCGAGGGCACCGGGCTGCGCAAGCACTTCCCGGTCACCCGCGGGCTGGTGTTCACCCGCGTGAACGGGTGGGTCAAGGCCGTGGACGACGTCAGCGTCACCCTGCAGGAAGGGGAGACGGTGGGGCTGGTGGGCGAGTCGGGGTCGGGCAAGACGACCCTGGCCAAGCTCTTCCTCCTGCTGGAGCGTCCCACGGCGGGCACCGTGCGCTTCTACGGCAAGGACCTGGCGGAGTTCACCCGTGAGGACTTCGCCCGGTATCGCCAGACCGTGCAGGCGGTCTTCCAGGACCCGTGGAGCTCCCTCAATCCGCGCATGCGGGTGGGCCACATCATCGCCGAGCCCCTGCCGCGCGGGACACCCCGGGCGAGGGTCAAGGAACGCCTGGCCGAGGTGCTGGCGGAGGTGGGGCTCAGCCCGGCCAGCGCCGAGCGGTTTCCGCACGAGTTCAGCGGCGGCCAGCGCCAGCGCATCGCCGTCGCCCGGGCGCTGGTGACCTATCCCAGGTCGATCATCCTGGACGAGCCGGTGAGCGCGCTGGACGTCTCGATCCGGGCCCAGGTGCTGAATCTGCTGAAGGACATCCAGCAGCGCCTGGGCCTCGCCTACTTCGTCATCTCCCACGATCTGGCGACCATGCGGTACATCAGCAACCGCCTGAACGTGATGTACGCCGGCAAGATCGTGGAGACGGGGCCGTCGCAGGAGATGTACAGCACGCCGCTGCACCCGTACTCGCAGGCCCTGCTCTCGGCGGCCCTGCCCCTGCATCCCTCCTTCCGCCGCAGCCGCATCGTCCTGTCGGGCGAGGTGCCGAGCCCGCTCGCTCCCCCGTCGGGCTGCCGGTTCCACCCGCGCTGCCCGCTGCGCATGGAGATCTGCTCGGAGCAGGAGCCCCTGCTCCAGGAGGCCGCCCCGGGGCGCCTGGTCGCCTGCCACGTGGTGAACAAGCCGGATTAGTCCCCGGCAAGGACGCCCGATGAAGAAGGACATCACGAGCCTGCGCTCGACGCTGGAGTTCCTGGACGCGACCGGCGAGCTGGTCACCACCGGCGTCGAGGTCGATCCGCACCTGGAGGTCGCCGCGATCCAGAAGCACTTCGACGGCGGCGCCGCGCTCCTCTTCGACCGGGTCAAGGGCTACCCGAACGCGCGGATCTGCAACAACGTCTTCGCCAGCGCCGAGCGCATCGCCCGGCTCTTCGACGTCGACGACCCGCGACGGCTCAAGCACAGGGTCGTCGAGGCCCTGCGCGACCCGCTGCCCCCGGTGGAGGTGAAGGAGGGCCCCTGCCAGGAGGTGGTGCTGACCGAGAACCTCGACGTGTGGGGCGTCGTGCCGATGATCTCCCACTCCGACAGCGATCCCGGCCGGACGCTCGGGGCCGGGACCACGGTCGTCCGGGGGCGGCACTTCTGGGGCGGGTCGCACATCGGCTACAACCGGATGAACTTCCGCGGCCCCGACTTCTCGAGCTTCCAGATCTCCCCCGGCTCCCACATGGATCAGATCGCCACCCACTGGTACCGCCGGGGGCCGATCCCGCTGACCGTCAACATCGGCATCCCGCCCGCGTGCACGATGATGGCCGGCTCGGGCTTCACCTACGTGATCCTGCCGCGCGGCTGCGACGAGCTGGGCGTGGCCGGCGCCCTCCAGGGGGCGCCGGTCGAGCTGGTCCGGGCCCGGACCCAGGACGCCTGGGCGATCGCGAACGCCGAGTACGTCATCGAGGGCTACCTCGACACGACCCGGAAGGTGTGGGAGAGCCCGCTCGCCGAGAAGGACGACGCCCAGGGCGTCCATCCGTTCCACCCGGAGTGGTCGGGCTACATGGGCAAGGCGTACCGCACGCCCCGGTTCCAGGCGACGGCCATCACCCACCGGGCCGACCGCCCGTTCTACTACGGCCTCATCGTGCACGGCATGGACGAGCACTTCATCGACGGGGTCGTGCGCGAGGCCTGCTTCCTCGAGCTGGCCGACCGGATCGTCCCCGGCCTCTGCATCGACACCCACATCCCCATGGGCATGACCGACTGGGGAGGCGTCATCTTCCAGGTCCGCAAGCGCCGCGCGCGCGACGAGGGGCTGCACCGCAACATCCTCAGCGCGGCGCTCTCGATCTCCCTGGGCGCGCGCCTCGGCATCGTCGTCGACGAGGACGTCGACATCTACAACATCGAGGACGTCCTGTGGGCGATGACCACCCGGGTGAATCCGAAGGAGGACATCCTCACCGTCTGCGAGGGGGGCTTCGGCCAGACCTTCCAGCCGGCCGAGCGCGCCTCGGCGGGCGACCGCCAGTGGACGCAGGCCAACATCCGGTTCGCCGGCGCCATGGGGATCGACGCCACCCGGCCGTTCGTCCACAAGGACGCCTTCGAGCGGGCCCGCTACAACGTCGAGGTCGTCGACCTCGCGCGGTTCTACACGCCCGAGCAGATCCGGACGGCGAAGGCCGGCCAGCGCGACTACGCGAAGTTCCTGGCCGACCGCGGGATCTGATGACATGGGGGGCTCCGGGCGCCCCCCAAGCCCCCCGGGCGGCGATCTGCCGCTCGGGGCACCCCGGCGAAGCCGGGGCGCCCCTCGACCACCCGAGGCGTGCTCAGGCTCCGGGGTCGGGTCCAGCGCCTACACGGATCCGAACAGCTTGCTCCAGGAGCACGCCCGCCGCCGCCCCGCCAAGGTCTTCGTCGAGAGCCCCGACCAGGGCGCGCGCATCACGTTCGGCGCGTTCGAGGCGCTGACCCGGCGCTTCGCGAACTTCCTCGCGCAGGAGGGCGTGCGCGCCGGCGACCGCATCTCGGTGCTCGCCGACAACGGGATCGAGCCGCTCGTCGTGTTCTGGGGCGCGCTCCGCAGCGGGGTGATCGTCAACCCGATCAACGTCGAGATCCGCGACAAGCACGTGAGCCGGATCCTCCACGACGTCGCCCCCGCGCTCGTCGTCTGGAGCCGCGAGCTCCCCGGCGACCCCCGGGCGCTGGCGACCGGCGGGTCGACCTGGATCCCGCTCGACGAGCTCTTCGCCCGGCTCCGGACCGCGACAGAGGCGCCTCTCGCGCTGCGTCCCGCGCGGTGCGACTGGTCGTGCCTGAACTACACCTCGGGGACCACCGACGCGCCGAAGGGCGCCATCTGGACCCACGAGGCGTACTACGCCATGAGCGAGTCGACCGTCGACCGGCTCGAGCTGGGCGAGGGCGACACCATCCTCGACTACCGGCACTTCAGCTGGTCGTCGCCGCAGATCCTCTCGATCGGGCCCGCCATGCTGACGGGGGCGACGCTGGTCCTCGCCCGGAAGTTCTCGCAGACCCGGTTCTTCGACTGGCTCCGCGCGCACCGGGTGACGGTGGCGGTGGGCATTCCCACCGTGATCAACATGCTGCTGGCGCGTCCGGCGGCCGTGTCCCGGGACGATCTCCCGGCGCTTCGCTTCATGACCTCGAGCACGGCGCCCCTGTCGGTCGACAAGCACGTGGAGTTCGAGCGCACCTACGGGATCCCCGTCGTCCAGCTCGCCGGCGGCACCGAGACGGGGTTCATGTGCGGCAACCATCCCGGGCATCGCCGGCTCGGCTCGGTCGGCCGGCCCACGCTCAACATGCGCGTCCGCCTGCTCGACGACGGCGGCCGCGAGGTCGCGCCCGGCGCGGACGGCGAGATGGTGGTGAGCGGCCGCCAGATGGCGTCGGCCTACTGGCAGGGTCCCGGCCGGCTGGTGCCGATCCCGCAGGACGGCTTCCCCACCGGCGACCTCGCCCGCCGGGACGCCGACGGCTACGTCTACATCACCGGCCGCAAGAAGGAGATCATCATCAAGGGGGGCGTCAACATCGCCGCGCTGGAGATCACGAACTGCCTGCTCGAGCACCCCGACGTGGCCGACGCGGCCACCGTCGGCGTCGCCGACGCGATCTACGGCGAGGCGCCGGTGGCCGTCGCCGCGCTGCGGCCCGGCGGGGCGGCCACGGAGGCGGCCCTGCGCGCGCACTGCCAGGCGAAGCTGGCGGCCTTCACGGTGCCGGCCGCCGTCCTGATCGCCGAGGCCATCCCCCGGAACGCCAACGGCAAGGCCGACCGCGAGGCGTTGCGAGCGCTGTGGGAGCAGCGCGCTGGCGGCTGAGCGGGGCTACGCCTCCGGCGGGCGGCGCGACTTCCAGTCCGTCGCCTGCTCGTAGGCCCAGCCGATGCGCAGCGCCGTCGCCTCCTGCCCTGCGTGGGCGAGAATCTGGAGCGATGTCGGCAGGCCCGCCGCGGTGAAGCCGTTCGGCACCGCGAGGCCGCAGAGCCCCAGGTAGTTGCCCGCGCGGGTGAAGTGGGCGGCGGTGCCCGACTGGTCGATCTCGTCGATCGGCGGCGCGACGGTCTGGGTCGTGGGCGTCAGCAGCGCGTCGGCGTCCGCCAGGGCGGCGGCGAACTCGCGGCTGCGCTCGGCGCGCTCGGCGAGCGTCTTCAGATAGTCCCGGGCCGAGACGCCGCGCCCGAGCTGGATCCGCGGGCGGACGTGCGGATCGAGCGGCAGGCTCGCGTCGTCCACCAGGTGGCCGACGAACAGGTACCCCTCGGCGCCGATGATGCGGCCGGTAGCCGCGGCGTAGTGGCGGAACTTGTGCGGCAGCGCCGGGCGCACGATGCGGGCGCCGAGCGTGCCGAGCGTCTCGACGGC
>Ga0302046_10002633_pt1 | contig 16657 bp, 18 predicted proteins | sample RVTome_11_FD_200261 | JGI IMG/M metagenome (GOLD analysis project Ga0302046, IMG submission 200261) | Soil microbial communities from uranium-contaminated site in the Upper Colorado River Basin, Wyoming, United States - RVT147D111 (version 2) ...
CGATCGTCGCCACGCCAGTGAGCCTGGCCTACAGCAGGCACGTCGAGCACGAATCTGACCGATTCAGCCTCGAGTTGACGCGGAACAACTATGCAGCGGCAACCACATGGATTGCCTTACAGCGCGAAAACCTGAGCAATCCCAATCCAGGGTGGATCTACAGGACGTGGCGAGCTACGCATCCGGCCCTAGCGGACCGGGTGGTGTTTGCCAATCAATACAGACCGTGGGAAACGGGTGATGAGTTGACGTACGGGAAAGAGTTTGAGGGCCTGAGTCATTGACGAGTGACGACACGCAGGCCCGAAGCCGGACCGCGTGCGGAGAGGCGCGGAGGTTCCGCGGCCTGACATCAACTACCGGGTCGCCACCAACCCTCGGTAGGTCAACCTGGCGAACTGCTCCGGGTTGATGAATCCGCCACCCCATTGCTCATCAGTGGCCGCCGTCGGGCGACGCCTGACAATTTCGTCCTCGGTGAATCCATCATTGATCAAGGTCTGGATTCGATCACGGGCATTGACCAACATGTCGCGATAAGCCCGCAGGTCATCGACATCGCCGATGGGCCCATGGCCTGGAATGATGTACGAATTCGAGGTCGCCAGGGAGAGGACTCGGTTTGCCGCCTCGATCATCCCATGAATCGATCCGCCACTCGACACATCGATAAACGGATACAAGCCGTTCCAGAACGTGTCGCCCATGTGAAAGACGTTGGCGGTCTCGAAGTAGATGATGGCATCCCCGTCTGTATGCGCGTGTGCCACATGCACCGCGCGAATCGTCTCGTCGTTCCAATGGAACGTCGCCGCATCGGTAAACGTGATGACCGGAAGGGCTCCGTCCGGTGATGCTGGCGTCCTGCGGTTGAACAGTTCCTGAAATTGCTCCGATTGCATCCGGCGGCGCACATTCTCGTGGGCAACGATCAACGTGCCAGTCGCCCCCAGATTCTCATTGCCACCGGTATGATCACCGTGCCAATGGGTGTTGAGAACGAATTCGACCTCACCATCGGTGATGGCCGCGATGGCCATTCTGACCTTCTCGGTTAGGGGGGCGTACTGATCGTCGATGAGAAAGGGCCCATCCTCTCCCACGGACAAACCGATGTTCCCACCCTGCCCGGTCAACATGTAGATCCCGCCGGCGACGTACGATGCCTCCACCTGCACGTCCTCCATGTCCTGCGCATGGACCTGGCTCGACCCGCATACGATCAACACGACTGACAGACTGACAAGAGACCGACCAGGACCGGACTGGAACACGAGAATCTCCTCTCAAGGAACCCGGGCAAAGATCGAGGGCGACCGACCGGATTGCAAGCACGGTCGTGCCCTGTGGCGCCAGGCCCGATTCCTCCCCAACTTGAGAACCGGGACCGTTTGGCTTCGACTTCCCATGAGGCGAGGGGACCGGAGCGAACCGACCCCTGAATCTGCGGTATACCGTCCGACCCTGGGCAACCCGGCGGGTCCCGCAGCAGCGAAGCACGACAGCAGGATCTAACACTGTTTGCCCGTCAACTGTCATTTGAATATCCTGTGGAAGAGGCTGCCGGGACAGATAAGAGCGACGCGGAACTCGTCTTAGCAGCCAGGCGGGGGGATACGGCCGCGTTGGAAGGCTTGGTCCGCAGACATTACAGAGCGGCATTTGCGACGGCGTTGTCGCTCGTCGGAAGCTCGATGGATGCCGAGGATGTGTGTCAGGATGCGTTTCTGCGGGCCCTGGAGAGGCTGGATACATGCAGATCGCCGGCCAAATTTCGCCCGTGGTTTCTCAAGATCGTCCGGAACCGGGCCCATAACTATCGGGACTATCAACGGGTGCGGACCGGGCAATCCCTGGACGATGTCTCGCCGGCCTGCTCGGCTGATCCCGTCCACGACGCCGTACGCGCGGATCTACGGAGTCAGCTCGAGCGAGCACTGAGACTCCTTACCGACGTTCAACGACAGGTGTTGCTGCTCCACGACCTCGAAGGGCAGAAACACCAGGAAATAGCGGATTTGCTAGGGATGTCGACCGAGAGTTCACGACAGCATCTGTTTGTGGCGCGGAAGCGCATGCGACAGGAACTGGGACAAGATACGGCGAGCGTATATCTCCATGACTGACCAGCACGATCAACCTTTGGACCTGTCGGCACTCGATCCGACCGCCGAGGGCGCCCGCTTCGACGGGATCGTCCGTTCTATTCTCGGCGATGCCGCGGCGCAGATGGAAGGCCGTCGGGCCCGCAACAACGTGATTGGTGAAATCACGAGGTGGTACAAGCCCATCCTGGCCGCTGCCGCCGCGGCCGTTGCCGTGCTGACATTTTCATTGGCGCAGCGATCGACGTCGGTGATCGTCGAACAGTCGACGAGCGGCGTGGCTGAGGCGATCGGCATTCCGGATCATTTCGCCACCTGGATTCGGGGTGAGTCCACACCCTCCGCCGTAGAACTGTACTCGCTCTTCGCAGGGCAGTAGCCGAGGACACCATCATGAATCTCCGGATGCAAGGCCTTCTCGTGATCCTCGGTTCCGTTCTGATCGGATTGGCGGCCGGTGTCGTTGTTGAACGAACGCGGTTCCAGGCGCAACCAGGGCGCCGGTTCCCCGCCGGTGAGTTTCGCGAGGACTCGAATCGGCGACGCTCCGGTTCCCAGAGACTCCCGCCCGGCTTCGACAGGTTGGGCCTCACAGAGGTCCAGCAACATCGGGTTGATTCCGTATTTCAGTATTGGCAACCTCACACGGAAGCTGTGATGGATTCCTTCATTCCCCGCCTCCGCGCGTTGCGTGACTCCGCGATGGCGGACGTCGAGAGTATTCTGACGCCGACGCAGCGGGAGAGACTGCGCACCATGGAACCATTTGGTGGACGTGAGGCCTTCCCCCGCCGCAGGCAATCCGACCGCCAGCGATAGGACGTACTCGCGCGGTGGGGCATTGGGAACTCAATCGGGAAACCCGCGCTGCCTCCTCTTCCGTCGACCCACGGGACATCACATTCTTCTCCGCGCATGCGTGTTTCCCTCTTTGTGACTTGCCTCGTTGACCAGATAAGGCCCTCGGTCGGCATCGCAACGGTTCAGCTCCTGAGACGACTGGGGTGCGAAGTCTTCTTTAATCCTGAGCAGACGTGTTGCGGACAACCTGCGTATACGATGGGGAGCCAGTCTGAGTGCACGAAAGTCGCTCAGAGGACCATCGCCCTGCTCGAGTCCGAAGGGGCAGATTGGATCGTTATCCCGTCCGGCTCGTGCGCAGCAATGTTCCATCACTACTCGCACCTGTTTCAGGATATGGAATGGAGGACACGAGCTACCAGAATCATCAACCAGACCGCTGAGCTGACGTCGTTCCTCGTGGACGTGCTGCGTGTGACGGACGTCCACGCACGGTTCAATGGTCGCATCACCTGGCACGATGCCTGTCATGGGCTCCATGATCTCGGCATCGAAACCGAGCCGCGCGCACTGCTGCAACACGTTGCCGGTCTCGAAGTGGTCGAAATGGAACACGGTCACGCGTGTTGTGGATTTGGAGGCGCGTTTTCCGTGACATACCCAAACGTTTCGACCGCAATTGTCGACCGCAAGTTGGACGAGATCGAAGCCCATCAAGTCGATGCCGTCGTTTCAGGAGACGTTGGCTGCCTGATGCAGATCGGCAACCGCCTTCGCAAGCGGGGATCCACCGTTCAGACCATGCACATCGCCGAACTCCTCGCCAACGCGAGCTGAATCATGTCACGGGTCACCCCTGTCACGTTTCCGGACAACGCTGCAAAAGCCCTGAACGACCCGGAGCTCGGCAAAGCCCTCCGTACCGCGTCACAGGTGTTTTCGAGGAAACGACAACAGGCCGTCGACGCCCTGCCGGATTGGGAGCAGCTTCGCGACCAGGCGAGTGCCATCAAAACGCACACACTCGAACGCCTCGACCATTACTTGGGCATGTTTGCCGCGAACGCCGAGGCGGCCGGGGCATCGATTCACTGGGCAATCGACGCGCGTACCGCGTGCCGCATCGTGAGCGCAATCGTTCAGGCGGGTGACGGCGTCGTGAAAAGCAAGAGCATGACGACCGAGGAGATCGAACTGAACCGTGCGCTCACAGCCAGTGGCGCCCACCCTGTGGAGACCGACCTCGGCGAGTGGATCATCCAATTGGCTGACGAGCCGCCGTCACACATCATCGCCCCTGCGATCCACAAGACACGGAGACAGGTCGCGCAGCTCTTCCACGAACGGCTGGGCATTCAACTGACTGATGACATCCTGGAGTTGACGGCGGTTGCTCGCAGGACTCTGCGTTCTCATTTCAAAGACGCAGACGTCGGGATCAGCGGCGTCAACTTCGCAATCGCGGAAACCGGCTCGATCGTGATCATAGAGAATGAGGGCAATGCGCGCCTGACAACGTCGCTGCCACGTGTACACGTTGCTGTCATGGGGATGGAGAAGGTCATACCGCGTCTCGCTGATCTCGATACGTTTTTCCGCATCCTGCCGCGCTCAGGCACTGGCCAATCACTGACGAGTTACCAATCCATTATCACCGGACCAGAGGCGCGACCGGATCGTGACGGCCCTCGAGCGTTACATATCGTCGTTCTCGATAACGGCAGGTCCCGAATGCTGTCGCACGCGACGACCAGGCAGGCGTTGGCATGCATCAGGTGTGGGGCGTGTCTGAACGTGTGTCCAGTTTACCAGCAGATTGGTGGTCATGCGTATGGGGCGGTATACGCGGGGCCGATCGGCTCGGTGGTGACACCCCAGCTCGAAGGGCTCGAGAAGGCCCATCATCTTCCTTTCGCCTCGACCCTTTGTGGCGCCTGTCGCGACGTGTGTCCCGTCAAGATCGATATTCCACGAGCCCTGGTTCATCTCCGCACCCTGGTGGTTGAAGGATCCGTCGACGACTCACCGCAGCGAGGGTTCGGCCCGAAGAGGTTTGCCGCCAGATCATGGAGCTGGACCATGAGTGCCGGCTGGCGTTACCGGCTTGGTGCACGAATGGCACGATGGATCCAGCGCATCCGTTTGTTCCATATACTTCCCGGCGCGAGGCGGTGGGCAACGGGGAGGACGGGGATTCGGTTGGCCGATCGCAGTTTCCGCGAGATCTGGCTGGCTGAGACAAGAAAAGAGGAAGGTAGAGGCCCGTGACGCCTGAATCACGGAAGCCAGGGCATCGTTTTCTGCAGTCCATCCATGCACAGTTGGAAAGAGATAGACACGCTCCGGAGACGCCTCTGCCACCGGTGCGTTCCCGTTCCATCAGTGGTATGGACCTCGTGGAAGAGTTTCAGAAACAGGCATTGGGTGTGGGTGCCAGATGTGAGATTCTCGATGGGGCCCTTTTGCCAGTCGCCATAGAAGAACGGTTGCGGGCCATTTCCGCAGCGAAGGTGGCCATCTCAGACAGCCCACTGGTATCCAGCCTTGTGCCGCAACTTGCCACCAGCACTCGAGTCGTCCAGCCCGATGGCAGCCGAGGTGACCTCTTCGATGCCGACGCAGGGGTGACGGCTGTCCAGTGGGGCATCGCCGAAACCGGGACACTGGTATTGGTGTCCGCCACAGAGCGCCATCGTCTTGCATCCCTCGTTCCGCCGATCCACATCGCTCTACTTCCCGCATCCTGTATCGTCGGAACAATGTGTGAAGTACTCGAAGGGATCGCACACGCCCCGCACAACCAGGCTGTTACGTTCATCACTGGTCCCTCCCGCACCGCCGATATCGAACTCACACTCGTCGTCGGGGTGCACGGACCGAGGCAGCTCGACATCTGTGTGATCAGGGATCGGTGACGTCCTACCAGTTCCGACGGTCCCGAAGCCCCGTAATGTGCGCGATGTGATGGTCCCCGTGCCACGCGTACAAGGCCGCCAGCGCATCGACGCGCAAATCGCCCAGCTCAGGATGAACCAGAACGCGGTTCCAATCCGCGTGTGTCAGGCGGCGCCACAGGTAGACGTACCGTTCATGAACCGCTTCCAGAAGGGACAGCGACATCTCGACAGGCCCCTTGGAATCCGGCAGCTCTGCCCAACGTGCCTCTTTGTATGTGCGAATCGTCGGTCGATCTTCCGTCAAAGCCAACTTGAGACGCATGTAGCTGTTTACGTGGCTGTCCGGCAGGTGATGAACCACCTGCCGGATGGTCCAACCTTCCGGACGGTATGGCGTGTCGAGGTGTTCGTCGGTCAAGCCGGCCACTGCCTTTTTCAGATTGGCAGGCGCCGCGGCCATGCTGTTTACGGCCTTGGCGCGCCCCTCCTCGCTCAAGGGAGCTGTGGGTATCGTGAACTCGCCGATCGGAAATCTCAGACCGTATAGTTCCATCGTGACGCGACCCGCATGGTGAGGTCCGGATAGAGACGAAACAAACCATCACAGTCAACCCCATCGCCGCGATAGTGCGCGCTCACCAACCGGCCCCCGTCACCGAGCATCCTCCCCCACAACCTTGGGGCCGCTATCTTATCGCCCGCTACCCACGAAAACCGAACAGGAGTTCTCATGTCATTCTTCGCGACGCCTCAGGAGCGATTCAGCAAGACATTTCTGCTCCTTCTCACCCTCGGCATCTCCATCATGTTCTTCATGATGATTCGCCCTTTCCTCGTCACGGTTCTCCTCGCCGGGATCTTCACGGCGATGATACAACCCGCGCACGCGAGGATCGTTCGTCTGGTCCGCGGAAACAACCTGCTTGCGTCGATCATAACGATTCTGGTGGTCGTGATTCTCATTGCGGGTCCGTTGACCACGTTTCTCGCGATCGTCGTGGGACAGGCAGTGGACGTGAGTCAGTCGGTTGGCCCGTGGATTGAACGCCAGTTGAGCCAACCCGACGAGTTGGGCGGCCTGATCGATCGGATTCCGTATGCGGATCGCATCAGGCCATACCAGGATCAGATCGTCTCGAAGCTTGGGGAGTTGGCGGGCACCATCGGGAGCTTCGTGGTAAGCCGCGTTGCCGCGGCAACCAGGCTGACGGCCACCTTCGTGTTGAACCTGTTCGTCATGCTCTACGCGATGTTTTTCTTCCTGACGACAGGGAAAAAACTACTTCAGCGTATCCTCTACTATATGCCACTTTCACCCAACGAAGAGAATCAAATGGCAGAGAAGTTCGTCTCGGTCACTCGCGCCACGCTGAAAGGAACGATGGTAATCGGCGTGATCCAGGGCGCCCTTTGCGGCATCGCCTACTGGGCCACGGGTATCAATTCAGCTGTTTTCTGGGGTACCATCACCGCCGTGCTCTCCGTCATTCCGGGAATCGGCGGGGCCCTCGTGTGGGTTCCGGCCGCGGTTTACCTCGTGGCAACCGGGCACCCCGGCCTCGCGGTGGCTCTCACGGTATGGTGCGCGCTGATCGTCGGTTCGGTCGACAATGTGTTGCGACCCCGCCTCGTGGGTAGGGACACGAAGATGTCCGATCTGCTCATCCTGCTCTCGACACTGGGTGGGATCTTCCTCTTTGGCGCCGTTGGATTCATTATCGGCCCGATCATCGCCGCCCTGTTTGTCACGGTGTGGGAGATCTACGGAGAAGCATTCAAGGGGTTGCTACCCAATCCGACGATGCCGATTGGCTCAACGACCGAATAGACGTATACGCCACTCACTACAACGTTCAAGACGAGTCATATGACCAAGATCACACAACGGACACTCGGCACGATCCTGCTGATTCTCATGGTGCCACTCACGACGGCGGCGCAGACCGAACTGACGGCGCTCGTCGGTGGAACGCTCATCGATGGATTTGGCGGCCCACCGACACGCAACAGCGTGGTGCTCATCCGGGGCGAACGCATCGAAGCAGTGGGGACCGTGGGCGAATTGCCCGTTCCATCGAACGCCCGAGTTGTATCCACGGAGGGCATGACCATTCTGCCGGGGCTGTGGGATATGCATGTCCACATCATGCTGAATGGACATTCCGACTACGCGCACTGGGACAGCACGTACGTTCCCGTCTTTGAATCCGTGATCATGCCTGCGTCCGCACGCCAGCTCCTGCTCGCAGGCGTTACGAGTGCAAGGGATCTCGGCGGTCCGCTCGAGGCCAGCATAGCCGTTAGAGATGCCATCAACCGCGGTGAGTTGGAGGGTCCCACGCTCTACGTGTCAGGCCCATTCCTGCAGCACGAACCCTATCCGGGTACCGACTTCTTTCGATGGGGGGTGAACGGTGCCGCTGATGGACGTGACAAGGTCAGGCGACTCGCGGCGGCTGGTGTCGACGTCATCAAGTTGATTGACCAGGACCAGATGACAATGGATGAGGTGCGGGCAATCGTTGACGAGTCACACGCGCGCGGACTGAGGGTCGTCGCACACTCGCATCGACCGGAGGAGATTCGGCGCGGCCTCGCCGCCGGCATCGACAACTTCGAACACACCGGGCTATCATCCGCACCGGCGTATCCGGACGACGTGGTCGACATGCTGAACGCGCGTACGGCGCAAATGAATCTCGGCCCCTTCTTCTGGACACCGACGATCTCGGTCCTGCACAACAATGACTACATCAGGGACCACCCTGAGATGCTGGACGACCCGAGCTGGCATGTAGGCCTGCCGGATTCGATCGTCGCGGATATACAGGGTTCGCTAGCTCATTTCGATCAGTTGCCATACTACCAGCTCATCCCAATCCGCAAGCCAACCCTGGCTCGCAAGTTTCAGCAGCTCCGCGAATCGGGCGCGGTGCTATTGATCGGGACAGACTCCGGCGTGCCGGGGCTATTCCACTCGCAGTCAACATGGAACGAGCTCGAAGTCTGGGTCAACCGCCTCGGGGTCGACCCGATGCAGGCCATCCGTGCCGCGACCTATTGGCCCGCGGTCTTCATGGGGGTGGATGATCAAGTTGGAACGGTTTCGGAAGGAAAACGGGCCGACATCATTGCGGTACGTGGAGACGTACTACGCCATATCGCACTGCTGCAGCACGTCGATATCGTGATCAAGGACGGTGTGCAATACAAGTGATTGCCCGCGCAGTGGACGCTCTTACAGTTCCGTCCTTGCCTCGTCCTTCGCAGCCTCCTTGCGTGTATTCCGGCCCCCGGCTATGACAGTGTTACCTCAATGCCCTGCAATCAGGCAATCATGCGGTGCGCCACACACGGACCAAGATGACAGGTACAAGGAGTGGGTCTGCACCCGCGCCTCAGACGTTTGCGAAACACGAGGCCGTCAACGGACACACCTGAGTGCGCAGACTTCCCTGCCCGTTCGCGAGCCGCCACAACGGCGAGAACGCGTTTTATCGAAAGGCATGCGCCCGAACGGTGATACGCTTCCTGACTCTCGCTGTAACACGGGAATCCACACGAACAGACGTACCGCACTTCACTCCGATTCAATTGACTATTCCTCCAACCAACAACACGCTAAAGTGAAAGTTTACTATCTCAATCCCGCCCCAAGTCTCGGTAGACGACGCCGAAAGTTGAGACGTAAGTGCAACGCGCACAAAGCGTAAAGATGTTGGCGACCAGAAAGAAAACACTGTCAATTTGTTGAGGGAAGAAACAGGGAACGAACGTGTGAGGTCACGTCAAAAGCGCCGGGCGCGCTTCGTCGATAGACCGGTTTGCACCGTGACCAAGGGTTGACGAGTCTTTCATATGTGATACTTTTATCACTTATGGCTACTCCACGGGACGACCTCGAGCTGGTTTGGCGGGCTCTGGCCAATCCCCTTCGTCGCAGGATTCTGGATTACCTGAGGGATGGTGCCATGGCAACCGGTGAACTCGCGGAGCATTTTCCGGATCACTCGCGTTTCGCGGTGATGCAGCACCTGCGGGTGCTCGAAGAGGGTGGTCTGGTTATCCAGCGCAAGGTAGGGCGGCAGAAATTCAACCACCTCAACCCGGTACCCGTTCAGCAGATCTACGACCGGTGGGTCAGCAGATACAAACAGGCGTGGACTGAGTCCCTCATCGCCCTGAAAGACGACGTGGAAGCAGGCGACAACGCAGAGAATCCTTGCGCCGGTTGAACGGCAGCTCCAAGACAGGAATACCACCATGGCAAACGGCACGCCGATCGATGACCATGTTCTCTCAATCGAGATCAAGGCCAGTGTACAACGGGTGTGGGATGAGATCACCAAGACGGGCGCCATTCAACGGGCCCTGTACAACACCGTTCTCGAGACGAGTCTCACCCCGGGAAGCAGATTGCGTTACTACAGCCCGGACAAGAAGAGAGTATTCATTGTGGGAGAGGTGGTGGACGTGGTACCACCGACCAAATTTTCGCACACCTATATGTTCACGCAGAATCCCGAGAAACCGACTCTCGTAACCTGGGAACTCGAAGAGACGGCGGACGGCTGTAAGGTGACTCTCACCCACAGCGGTTGGACAACCGAGCACAAAGCGCCTGAAAAGGTTGCCGCTGGCTGGAAGGAGATTCTGGCACTCCTCAAACAGGACATCGAAACAGGTCAGATCCCTTTGAAGACCCGGATCCTGTACCGCCTCATGGGCGCATTCATGTTCATGATGCCCAAAACCACCAAGGTTGGGCATGTCGACCGGGCGGGATGGTAGGTCAGGGTCAGACGAGGATCACAGGAGCGTCCGTCTTTGCGTTGTTTGCGGTCCTGACAGCCGCCTGGCGGCGATGACGACCGCTCACGCGCTAGGGAGTCGTGTGGTGGTCCCTCCGGCTGCTGTAGTTCGCCGGATCGCCGGGCGCTGCCCCCTCCTCGCCCCATGCGTCAGGGCCCGCCTCCAAATCCTGCACCAGGATACGCCGCAGTAGCCGCGCCGCCTCGGCGACCTCCCCGTCTGCCGCGCCGTCCTGCTCCGCCACGGCCAACAACAACCGCGTGCCCCTCCCGGTACAGCACTTGATAGAAGCTCCCCCGCTCCAGCAACCCCTCCACCGCCAGCGACGCATCGAAGAGGGCAACCTCCCCGCGATCTAGTCCTTATATGGATCGAACTCATTCGCCGCGGCCATGACAACGATCAGCGGGCGGAGGGTGTGCAGCACGTTGATGGTGCCTCCCTGCGCCGCCAGAACCTCCGGCAACCGGCGATACACGTGGGGGCTTTCGTCGAGGCCGCCGCCCCGGAGGATGACGCCCTTCCGGTCGACCCATTCGCGCATCATCTCAGGCGAAATCCTGCCCGGAGACAACACCCTGCCCGAACGTCGGCGCCGTTTTCCAGCGGCTTGTGTACGAGACATGACGCGCCCGGCCCCATGCACGGTTGAGAAGAGCGCCCCGCGCTGCAACGCATTCAGTTCGGGGTTCGAGTCCCCATCGATGGCCGCCCCTTCAATGACCACCGCGTCGTCCCCCATCGATCCGCCGACAAAGCCCTTCTGGCCCGGGAACGCGGGAGTGGCTCCCTTGCGAACCACGATGAACTCCTCGCCGTCGTGATCCTCCTTCCACGCAAAGTTGTGATGGTTGTGAATCAACGCCACCTCCCTGGCCCCCAAGAGTGACACGACTTTCCGCGCGACCCACTCACGGCCCGCGTATGCGTAGCGACCGGCCAACTGCATCAGTTGCCAATAGTCATGCCCCAGTTGGGAATCCAGGGCCAACAACGTTTCGCGTTCTGGCACCCGAACGCCCCATGGTTGCCCTTGACCGAGGGACAGGAACCCCGACGCTACGGTGTGCCCAAAGCCGCGGCTTCCGAAGTGAACACCCACCCAGATCGTGTTGGACTCGTCCGCGAAGACGTCCACATAGTGGTTGCCGCTCCCAACGGTACCGAGCTGTTTGCGCGCCTTTTCCCGCAGTTTGTTTCGCTGCGCTTGTGGGACGGCATCCCACGCCGGGTCAGCGAACAACGGATGGTCAACGGGGGCGTCATCCGCCTCATTCCTGCGACCAATCCCGAAGCTCACCGTGGACGCAATCTCATCCGCGAGTGATCGAAGGGGCTTGGTATCGGCATCGCCCGAAGTGAACTCTCCCAGCTTTCGGTCCGTTTGTATTGCCGCATTGCCACAGGCGATGTCGAACCCGACACCCACTACGGATACCTGATTTCGAAACGCCGCCACACCGCCGATGGGCATGACGTATCCCACATGCCCATCGGCCATGAGGGCGACCTTCTCTGCTCGGGACGCAACATCCGCGATTTGTGCCAACGTCCTGGCGTCGTGCTGGCCGAACACCCTGATGTCCTGATTCAAATGCCGTGCTCCTGAATTCCGAATGCAGGTGGGGCGTTCACTCGTCTGTCCAATTGCTACTTCATCGATCCATCACCGGAGGACACCTGCGGCAATTGGCTGCGATCGATCGCTTGCCGGTAGGGATCCCTTGGCCGGGTTGTGTCAAGGCTTTGCACCTGCATAACTCACGGATAAACTACGCCACGCCTTCAGGTTCACCTTTCAAACCCGACAGGAGGTTCCCGATGCGTGCATTCATTGTTGTTGACGTGACCGTACACGACCCTGTGCGATACGAGGACTATAAAAGGATGGCTGGCCCGACGGTATCAGCGTTCGACGGAAGGTACGTGGTGCGCGGGGGGAAGACGGAGACCCTCGAAGGCGATTGGCATCCTGGCCGCGCGGTCGTCCTCGAATTCCCCTCGACCCAGCGTGCAAAGGAATGGTGGAGTTCGGAGGAATACCGACCAGCGAAGGAGCTTCGTCAGTCAATCGCAACAACCCAAATGGTCATCTTCGAAGGAATGTAATCGAGGTTCCCGCGTGCGGACTTTCCGGCTGTCGCCATGTCGGGTGTCACGACAGCAGGCACCGAACACCACTACGCACGGACCACACCAATCCTCGAACTGAAGAACCCACCGATCCCGGCGGCTCCGTCATGCGAGCCGCCAGGATCGCCGCACTCGCGCTACATGCCAGGCGGTTCTTTCTGGCTCGATTGGATGTAGTGTTCGATCGCGATCCCAACCGTCAGGATGACAACACCAAGTACTGCCTGGCCATTCATGGCCAAGTACAACCAGGCCCCTGCCGCCACGACCTCGATCAACGTGAAGACCGTCACCTCACCCTTCAGGAGGTCGGAGAATAGGGGGCGACCCGCGAAGACATTCTTTTCCACCGAGTGCTGCAGGAACATGGTGGCGGCGAGGAATACCGATGCTACCAACACACCAGTCAGCCCACCAAAAAGGCCAAAAACCAGAAGCCAAACGACCCAGAGCACGGTCTCGCTTGCAGAGATCCCAACCAGACGCAATGAAGGGAATGGTCCTCCAACATTGGTCGCGAAGGCAATGAAGTGCTCGACGATCAGGAGCACAACCAGGACTCCGATTCCCTGAATCTGCTGCCCGAGAGTCACGACGTCTGCAGTAACGATCTGGAACCAGACGACCAACCCTACCAGTTCAGCTATCGTAAATGCTATCAAACCGCCGAGTTTCTTGCCGTTCATGTTGATTCCTGGAGTGAAGGTACGATTGTCCGGAAGGAAGTTCTGGCCACCTGGAACCTCCCGCTCCACGGCATCGACGACCGTTTTCGGCGCGGGCGGATCCCGATGGCTCGCTGGATGATATCACAGTCAGTCAGCCACCTGTCAATGTCACCGGGTGCCGCCAGAAAAGTTGGACGTTGGACGTCGTCCCCCCTCCATGTCATCTTTAACCACGAACGGACCACACCAGATACGCGGAGATACTGAGCCATGTGGGCACAACGACGTCCGCCCCTGCAACGGGCGACCTTATTCGTATTGGGCCTCTCGGTCCTCGGGTGTGCACGCGAAGACCTCGACGCCGGGTTGGGCCAGATCGACTTCCCCACCTCCGCTCGTGGTGAGGCTCAAAGTCACTTTCTCCGCGGGGTCCTGTTTCTCCACAGTTTCGAGTATGCCTCTGCCGCCGACGAGTTTCGGGCCGCCCAGGTCGTGGACCCGGACTTTGGGATGGCCTATTGGGGAGAAGCGATGACATTCAACCACCCCGTCTGGGACGAACAGGACATCCCTGCTGCGCGGTCCGCCCTTGACCGCCTGGCACCCGACGAAGCACAGCGAGGTGCCAAAACCCCGACCGAGCGGGAGAAGGCGTATCTGCAGGCCGTGGAGATTCTGTACGGCGAAGGAACCAAAGAGCAACGCGACACTCTGTACTCGGACGCCATGGGACGTTTGGTGGCAGCGTTTCCGAACGACCCCGAAGCGCGCGCGTTCTACGCCTTGTCCCTGTTAGGCCTGAGCCAGGGTAACCGAGACGTCTCGACCTACATGCGGGCCGGCGCGGTCGCCCAGGAAGTCTTCGATCGGAATCGCGAGCATCCAGGGGCCGCGCACTACATCATCCACTCGTTCGACGACCCGGTCCATGCGCCCCTTGGCCTTACCGCGGCGCGCGCATACGCGGAGATCGCTCCGGGCGCGGCGCACGCCCAACACATGACGTCACATATCTTCGTCGCGATGGGGATGTGGGACGATGTTGTTACCGCAAATGAACGAGCCGCATCTGTCGTGAATGCATCCCTGCAGGACTCGTACGAATGCGGGCACTACAACGAGTGGCTCGAGTACGGGTATCTCCAACAGGGCCGGTTCAACGATGCCGCGCGACTCCTCAACTCGTGCCTCGACGATGCGGGGCGTCAGGATATCGCCCGCAGCCCTCAGGCATCGTACGCATACATCAGAGCACTCAACATTGTCGATACGGAACAATGGGACGGCGACACAGCTGCCCAAACCCTCGATCAGGTCGAGATGTTACCGCGGACCCGTTACCTGATGGCGTTCGGAAACGGGTACGCCGCTGCGCAGCGAGGCGACGTGGAAACCGCACGAACCCAGTTGCGTCTGATGGAGACCTTGTCGGCGAATGGAAACGACAGCGGAAACGACCTAATCATGCAGTCGCTGGTCAGAGCGCTCATCCTGCGGCAGGAGGGACAGACCGCGGCGGCATTGAACGAACTCGAACAGGCATCCGATCTGGAAGAGACCCTTCCCTTCGCCTTTGGGCCGCCGGCCACGGCGAAACCTCCACGAGAGCTTCTTGGAGACATGCTCCTCGACTCAAACAGGACCGACGAAGCATTCGTCGCGTATGCGCGCGCGCTTGCTCGAACACCGCGGAGGGCGCAAACCCTGCTCGGTGCCGTACGGGCCGCCAGCAAAATCGGGCGCACAGGATACGCTGCTGATCGTTACGCGGAACTTCAGGAGATTTGGCGGGACGCGGACCTTGGTGTTCGTTCCCTGATCGGGAGCCCGCCCGTCGCGGCCGCCGCTTCCGGCGGTGGACCGTGAGACGACTATCGGGCGAAACCATGCTACGCGAGGCAACCGAATGACATTCAATCGCCGCGAGTTTCTTCAGACGTCCGCTTGCGGCGCCCTGGGGTTGGGTTTGGGTGTTTCCGGGGACAAGCGACGGTCCTCCCCTTCGTCCACAGGCCCTCGGCGGACTTCGCATCCACTTAGCATCCTGATTCTCGGAGGAACGAGTTTCCTCGGCCCGCATCAGATACGCTACGCCATGGAGCGTGGGCATTCGGTGACCACATTCACACGTGGGCAGACGGACCCCGTCATTTACAAGGATCTCTTCCGGCACGTTGAGGCTCTGACAGGCGACCGTGCCGGCAATCTCGAAGCCTTACGCGGAAGACGGTGGGACGCCGTCATAGACAATTCGGGTCAGCGGGTTGATTGGACACGGGCTACCGCCGAGTTGCTGAGGGAATCCGCGGACCTGTACGTGTACACGTCGTCCACCGGCGTATATCTGCCCTACCTGGGAAATGACATCGACGAGGACACGGAACTCGTCATGGCGGATGATCCCCCGCAAGAGAATCCAAGCTATGGCGTGATGAAGACCTTGTCCGAGTTGGAAGCACGTCGAGCGTTCGGGGACGATCGGACGATCGTCACTCGGCCCACGTATATCGTCGGACCGGCGGATCCCACGAATCGATTCCCGTATTGGCCGGCCCGGCTGAGGCGGGGCGGCGAAATCCTGGTCCCCGGGAGAGGGCGAGACCCGGTGCAATACATCGACGTGAGGGACCTGACGGAGTTCACCATTCGTCTGATCGAGAATGGAACCCCTGGCACATTCAACGTGGCGGGTCCCGGCTCATCGCTGGGTATGCACGAATTCGTGTACGGCGTCCGCGCCGCGGTTTCGGCCGAGATCGAGTGGGTGATGATCCCCGACCACGAATTTCTCCGTGAGCATGGGGTCCAGTTCGTGATCCCGTGGCTGATGCCAGTCGGCGATTACGTCGGGTCGGCGCGGATCAACATCCATCGCGCCAAGGCGGCGGGTTTGACCTTCCGGCCACTGGCAGAATCCACGTTGGATGTCATTGACTGGTGGGACTCAGATGCCGTAACCGACGAGCGCAGGGAGACGGCGTGGGCCGGCGCGAGGGGCGGCTTTCCCCTGACGCTGGAGCGCGAGTCGGGAATCATCGCAGCCTGGAGAGCCTCGTCGCGCTGAGGATGCTCTGCACAAGTCGTGTGGCGGTCCCGAAGAGACGCGTCAGTGAACGGCGACCCCTCGGCCTTTTCCGCGAACTGCAGCGGCCGGAGCGACCGCCGGAGCGCCGCTGGTGGTGAGTCTCAGTCCATTGGCGCCATTGACTCGGTCACCACGTCTGCCGTGTGTGCGGGACCC
>Ga0302046_10002635_pt1 | contig 16652 bp, 16 predicted proteins | sample RVTome_11_FD_200261 | JGI IMG/M metagenome (GOLD analysis project Ga0302046, IMG submission 200261) | Soil microbial communities from uranium-contaminated site in the Upper Colorado River Basin, Wyoming, United States - RVT147D111 (version 2) ...
TCTTTGAGCCGACCGGATTCGTCGTAGAAGCAGACCTTCCCTTTTTCGACTGTTGACCAGCCGCCGGAACTGAATACGACCCATTCGCTGCCCGAGAATTCAGTTTCGAATTCGGATCGAAGCTCGACCGCCGGAGTTTGCCCGGCAGAAGCAATGCTCACTGCCATGAACAACGCCGCAATTGTGCTGAGCCGATCCAGCATCCGATGGACAGAAGTCGGCATCGTAATGAGAATATTACGCGGCAGCGGACATGACACAAGGGGACAGATGCGGCAGTTGTAAAAGGATGGACAAGCCGAACGGCTCGTTTAGGAGTTGCCGGGCGTATTGCCGCCGCGCGGATCGGCAGCCGACGGCGGATCGAGCTTTGGGTATTGCAGCGATCGTTTCATCTGAAACGGCGCCAGTTCGAGCACGCCGCTGAAAGCGCGATTCTGTTCCTTGGGGATCCAACCGAGCTCGAATGGGAACAATGTTCGCAACCGCCGCGCCAGACTCCATTGGCGCGCCTGGGCAGGGAGTACCGGCGTGTGGCGGTTGACCTGATAGACAACGGCGGACGCATCGGTATAAAACTCGAGGCGTGTCCCCTCAAAGGCGCTCTTGTTGTTCTCGACGAATCGCAACAGCGCCAGGAGTGCCGCGTATTCGCATTCGGTCGCGTCACCGGTGCGTGCGGCGCGGAATTGAACGCCCCAGTCGGGAATGGCGAAGGAGACCACACCGAGAGCGCGCTCCTCACGCAATGGTCTGTTGTTGGTTCCCCAGAAGTAGCAACGCATATCGGCAATCCCTTTGGTTTGAGACCTCGCCCGGGTCTGAGACCATCCCGCACCGTGCAACCGGAGTGCCGCCGGAACGCCCCGGCCGTCGCCATCCTAATCTGCTGTCGGCCAAGACGATAGAGAGGGCGGCGGTCAGGCAGGGTGATGACTTCTCAGAATTGGCGCCTGAGACTGCAAACGAGTGCGACAGGTGTGCAGGGCGGGGTTGATTTCCGGGCGCTACAGCATAGTCCGTCGCGTGTCTTCAGGAAGCTCAAGATACTTCCCGGTGGCCGTGGCGCGAATCGCGCCGTCCGATGTCACGATCTCGCCTTCAGTTTCAAACAACCGACCCCGACGCCTGGTCACGCGACCGATCAAATGGAGCCGCTCTCCGACCCTGATCGCCGACTTGAATCGCACACTCATTTCGGCGGTCATCGCATAGCGGCGTTCCGCCAGGACCGCCTTGACCATGATTTCATCGAGCAGCGTTGCCGCCAATCCGCCATGGAAGACGCCTTTGTATCCCTGAAACTTCGGATCGGCTTCGCAGTCGGCCACCGCTTGTCGGTGGTCATCATAATAAAACCGGATGCGCAGCCCTTCAGGGTTCTGATCGCCACAGACAAAACAGCCGGCGTATTTGATGATCTCTTCCATCGTCGAATCGACCGCGCGCCGATCGTCAGCGGCTCCGGAATCGAGGATAGGCGTGGATGGAACGGAGAGTCAACGGCAGAACGAGAGCGTGTCGCGGACCGCGCCGGACGAGGTGGCAATCGAGAGATCGGCAACGCCCGATGCGATTAACGAACCGACCAGATTCCATTCGGTCTTCGTCATCATCGAATCGGTATCGGTCGTGAATCGTTCGGAGAATACGCCGCTGACCGAGCCGGGCACCGGCTCCCGAAACAGTTCGTTGATTCTCAGCATCAGGCCGTCGATGCTCATCTCGAAGCGTTGGCAATCGCCGTCGAAGCAGTGCAGCTTGTCAAGCTGTCGCGCACTCAAAGTCAACAGCACAGCGGCGGTGTCGGTGTCGAGGTGTTCGATGAATGCTTCCAGCGTGATGCTCCACACTTCGCTGCCGTCTTCGCCGGCCGCAAAGCGCGTGAAAGTGCGACGGTACTCGACGAAGTACACAGCCGACGTGTCATCCGGCTCGAGCACTCCCAGTGCGCCGGTCCGGGACACGAATTCGGAGAAGAATGTCGTAAACGAGTCGTTCTGCTGTGTCCCATTCGCGATGATAAACTCGCCGCCGGTCTCAATTCCGGTGGGGGGGTTGTCTTCGACCGAGATCGGCCAGTCGATTCCGGGGACCGAGCTGAATTCAACAGGATTGCGTTGATTCATCGCTTCGTTGAGCAGTGCGCAACACTCCGCGAGTGCGGAACTCAGCGCTTCGCGAAACTCGGCGTATCCGTTCGGAACGACCGGCACCTCCGGCGATGACGGCGACTTGTTGCTGCATGATAAGGAGAACAGATTCAGCCCCAGCAATGCTGCAACGACAAGCGCGACGACGCCCTTATGATGCGAATCAGCCATCCTTTCGCGACCGCTTCCCAAGCCGTACGCAGCCAATATACACAAAAACCCGCCCCGTGCGGATCGCACGAGGCGGGGGATCGATCACGATTGGCGCGAGGGGTTATTCGTCGGGACAGATTTCTGTCGTCTGCTCGTACGTGTAACCGTCAGCTTGCAAGCTCAGGTCAGCGGTCTGGGTGTCGCCGTCGATGGATAATGTCAGGTCCCAGCCACCCTGAAAGCTGGCTCGCCCGCTTTCTGTCTCGGCGGTAATGTCAGCGTCCAGCCCTGCCTCGAATTCCCCCGATACGGGACAAAACCCGTTCTGCTTGAGACCAACCGGAATGAGCAGGTCTGTCGTTTCGCCGGTCAGAGTGATATCCGCCTGGAGATCTGTCTCGGGAACTTCAAGCTCAGGATCCGCAGGGATACCCAAGTCCACAATCAGTTGCAAATCGGAGTTCCCACCGACATCAACCAGCGACGTATTCAGATCATCAATGATACCGGAGTTGGCAATTCCGACGGTGATTGTTCCGCCTTCGTGTGCGGAGGATTTGCCCTGCGGTGTCAGCCCAATCTGAAGCTCGCCGCTTCCGCCCCGGCGGAACCGCGCGGTTGTCTCACCCGGAATTTGCTGTGCCGCCCCTTCTGTGTCCTCGAATCGCACCGAATCCATGAGCGCAACATCAAAGCTGAGAGTTAGACCTTCTTCCGGGATTTCCGCAGAGTAGTCAAAGTCGATGACCCACCAGCCGGTCTCGGCATTGTAGACGATTTCTTCGTCTTGCAGCGCCGCCCCTTGCACAAGCGAGACAATCTGCTCTTGCAGGGTTGGGGTCCCATCCGCAAATGGGCTCTGTTTCCCCAGATGGGCAGCGAGTACCCGATCGGCGATTGCCGCCGCCGAGGTGAGCGGCCCGAACAGCCCCAGGAATGGATCGATATCCCCTGCATCAACACCATCCCAAAACCCGAAGGCCGCCTGGTTTAACATCACGGGGTAGACCGTCGAGGCCAAGGCAGTGTTCGACCCTTCATCGCCAAGTACCAGATTGATGAGGGCGATCTGTTGCTCCGGCGTCAGGTCGCTGGTCGATCCGCTGCCGTTGTCGTCGCTGCCACAGCCGTATCCCACCAACAGTGACCCAGCCACTGCCGATGCAATCACAGTTCGAATCAACCGCTGCTTCATCGCGATCCCTCCATTTGTGGTTCCAGTTACGATTCGTTCGTGACTCATATCGAAGTCGGGTCAGGCAGTCACGTGAAGATAATGCGGGGGATGACAGCATCGCAACGGGCAACGCACAAGAGCGGGCAACAAAAACGGCCGCCTACGGGGCGGCCGTCAGATGCGCGATAAGACGGGACGACCTACAGCACGGTCGGACAGACTGTCTCCTCCGTCTCAAGATGGAAATCGTCGGAATCGATCACGATCGCGGCGCGGCCGCCGCCGATAAATTCGACCGCCACATCCCAGTCGCCGCTGGCTTCCAGATGGTTGCCGTCTTCGGTCACGTCGATATCGACGCTCATGTCCAGCGCCAGCGTCCCGTCATAGGGACACGCGTCGCCGCCGTCAGAGGTGTTCATCTGGATATTGCTCGCCTCGGCGCTGACATCGAAGACAAATGACCCGCTGCCCTCGGGAGTGTCGGCCTCGATTCCCATGGAGGCGGTCGTCGCGCCCACGGCCGTCGCGGTCGGCGTGTTGATGCCGGAGACATCGGCGTGCGATGCGATCGTCACCGAAAAATCAAGCGTGACCGAGTCACCATCGAGCAGCCAGTCGAAGCTCAATGATCCGCCGTGACGGAAACGATCCGTGGTCTCGTCGGGCTCGATCTGCGGGTCTCCGGCAGCGGTCTCAAATCGCACCGAGTCGGAGATCAGCATCGTCATCGTTCCGAGCGAGTCGGTTTCGCTGAGTTCAGCGCTGATAAACCACCATCCCTTCGCGGGATTGTAGACCACGGAGATCGATTCGGTGTTCGACACCACCGGTTTGCCCAAGCCGGGAACCTCCAGAGGCACCGTCTGGATGTCCTCTTCGGAGACGCCATCCCAGAATGCGCCGCCGAACTGCAGTGATGCCGAGGAGATCATCATGTCGATGAACGGGGCGATCTCATCGTATTGCTCTTCTTTTGTCAGGTCGCTGGTCTGGTTGTCGACGCCCCTGGAGCAACCGGCGATGACGATCAGCACCGCGATCGCAGCAGCCACAAAGATGGCCATCCGCCGCCACTGCATGAGTACCTCCGCTGTTGAGAGTCGGCTACGACCGCTTTGCGAGCAACTGCGCGATGATCGCGCCCTGCGCCCACAGACGGTTTTCGGCCTCGTCGAAGACAACCGACTGCGGACCATCGATGACCTCATCGGTGATTTCGCGTCCGCGTTCGGCGGGGAGGCAGTGCATGACGATCGCCGACGGCTTGGCATGCCGCAGCAGACCGGCATTGAGTTGGAAGGGTTTCAGGAGTTGCGCCCGCGCTTCGGCCAACTCTTTCTGCCCCATCGACGCCCACACGTCGGTGTAGACGACGTCGGCTCCTTTGACTGCATCGACGGGATCATGACCGATCTTGATGTCGCTTAAGCCCGCGCGGCGGGCCGAATCGACAACTTGTTGGTCGGGCAATGTTTGGGGTGATGTGGCCAGCCGCAGGTCCATGGGAATCCGCGCCGCAAGATTGGCCCAGGAGTGGAAAACGTTGTTGCCGTCGCCGAGGAAGGCGACGGTGAGATGGTCGATGCGCCCCAGGTGCTCCTGCGCGGTCATGATGTCGCCCATGATCTGGCAGGGATGAAATGAATCGGTCAGCGCGTTGATGACCGGCACGGTGGAATGACGTGCCAACTCGTCGACATCGGACTGCTTAAACGTGCGGATGACAATCATGCCGACATAGCGCGACATTACGTTGGCGACATCGTGGATCGACTCGCGCACACCGAGCTGAATCTCCTTGTCAGTAATGAACATCGGATGCCCGCCGAGACGGAAGACGGCGGTCTCGAAGCTTTGGCGTGTGCGCAAGGAGGGCTTATGGAAGATGAGCGCCGCCACCTGGCCGGTCAATGGACGCGGCGCGACCTCCCCCGACTTCCAACGGATCGCCCAGCCGATGGTCGCGCGGACTTCATCCGATGAAAAATCGGTGATCCGCAGGAAGTGGGACGCAGCAACGCCGCCGGGCATTCCCAACCCATGTGTCGTTCGATGCGCGTCGTTGCGTGCCGGCATGGCCGTGGCTTGTGTCATCGCTGGCTCCAACTTCCAATCGGATGGTGCTATAGAATATATCGGCTTAAGTCGTCATCGGCGATGATGTCGCGCAGGATCTTCTTGACGTCCTTTCGGTCGAAGACGACTTCTTTTGCCTTCATCGAGGACGCGCGGAACATGACGTCTTCCAGAAGCGTGGTCATAATCGTGTGCAGTCGCCGCGCGCCGATGTTCTCAGTGCGATCATTAACAAGTTGCGCGGTGTGTGAGATTTCATCGACGGCATCGTCGGTGAATCTTACGTCGATTCCTTCTGTCTCCAGCAGCGCGCGGTACTGTTTCATGAGCGCGTTCTGCGGCTCGGTGAGGATGCGCACAAATTCAGGCGCGCCAAGACTATCCAGTTCGACGCGGATGGGGAAGCGTCCCTGCAACTCGGGAATCAAATCCGACGGCTTGGATGTGTGAAACGCCCCGGCGGCGATGAAGAGCACGTGGTCGGTGCGCACCATGCCATACTTGGTCATCACATTGGTGCCTTCGACGATGGGCAGGATGTCGCGCTGAACACCCTCGCGTGAGACATCGGGGCCGCCGCTGCGTCCGGGCTCGCCGGCGATCTTGTCGAGTTCATCGATGAAGATGATGCCGGAGTTTTCGGCGCGGTCGATGGCCTGGCTGATGACATCATCCATGTCGACCAGCTTGTCGATCTCCTCGGCGGTCAGGGCGCGCCGCGCGTCGGCCACCGACACTTTGCGCCGCCGGGTCTTCCTGGGCATCATCCCCGCGAACATCTCGCGCATGTTCACGCCGAATTCTTCCATGCCTTGCGGCGTGAACACCTCCACGACCGGAAAACGCGTCTCGCTCGATTCCATCTCAATCTGTTTTTCGTCGAGCAGATTGTCTTTCAACTGAACACGCAGCTTCTCGCGCGTCCGCTCCCACTTGGCGATAGCGTCGGCCTCGTTGGGGTCTTCCGTGCCGCGTTGCCGTTTCACCGGAGACGGCAACAAAATATCGAGGATGCGCTCGTCGGCGAGCTGCGCGGCTCTGTCCGCCACCTGGTTCGACTTTTCGCGCTTGATCATAGTCACCGACAAATCGACCAAATCGCGCACCATCGACTCGACATCCCGTCCGACATACCCGACTTCCGTGTACTTGGACGCCTCGACCTTCAGAAAGGGCGAGCCAGCCAGGGCCGCCAACCGCCGTGCGATCTCCGTTTTGCCGACCCCGGTCGGGCCGATCATGATGATGTTGTTGGGGGCGATTTCCTCACGGAGGGGTCCGCTGACGCGCTGCCGGCGCCATCGGTTGCGCAGGGCGATCGCGACCGACTTTTTCGCCCGATCCTGGCCGACGATGTAACGGTCCAGCGCTGTGACGATTTCCTGCGGCGACAGTTCTTCGCGCAAGGGTGAGCCGCGGCCGGTCACTGTCGCCGGAGGAGTGAACTTCTGTGCCATAGGGTTTTACAGGACTTCGACGACGATGTCCTTGTTGGTAAAGATGCAAATGTCGGCAGTGATTTCCAATGCGGTCCGCACGATTTTCTCCGCGGACATCTTGGTGTTTTGCGCCAGCGCCCGCGCCGCCGACAGCGCGAACGGGGCTCCCGAACCGATCGCCACGATCGCATCGTCGGGTTCGATCACGTCGCCGGTGCCGGAGATGATCAGCGAGTTGCGCCCGTCGGTGACGCCGAGCAATGCTTCGAGTCGTCGCAGATACTTATCCAATCGCCAGTCTTTGGCCAACTCGACCGCTGCGCGCGGAAGGTTGCCGCGAAAGTCTTCCAGCTTGGCTTCGAATCGTTCGAACAATGTGAATGCATCGGCCGATGCCCCGGCGAACCCCGCCAGCACCGTGCCATCCGCCAGACGCCGGACTTTTTGCGCGGTGTGCTTGAGGATGGTGTCGTCGAATGTGACCTGACCATCGCCGCCCATTGCCGTCTGGCCGTGCACGGTCACACACAACACGGTGGTCGCACGCCATTGCCCGAACGATGGATACAGGTCAGGACGGGCGGTCAAGCGGGAAGGCACGTTCGTAAACCTCCTGCAGGCGACGGGGGGTTGTGTGTGTGTAGACCTGGGTCGTGCCCACGCTTTCGTGCCCGAGCAGTTCGCGGACATCCATCAATCCGGCGCCGCGGTCCAATAAGTGGGTCGCAAAGGTATGACGCAAGCGGTGCGGTGACATGTGCCCGCCGACCGTCTGTGCAAAGCTGTTGTGCACGATCCGTCGTATGGCACGCGTCGTCAAGCGTTCCTCCCGACGGTTCATAAACACCGGCTGATCCGGAGCGAGGGATTCTACGGGGGTGCGCAACTTCAACTCCATGAGCGAAGCGGACGCCCGGCTCCCGATCGGGACAAGGCGTGCCTTGCCCCTCTTGCCGAATAGCGAAAGGGTGTGTGCGTGTTGATCGAAGTCATCCCAGTTTAAGGCGACCAGTTCGGCAACGCGCGCGCCGCTGGCGTAGAGGACCTCGATCACGCAGCAGTCGCGCCAGTCCCAGCGTGTTTTTCGCGGAAGCGATTCGATCCACTGGCGCATCTGTGCCTCCGTGTTGAATCGCGGCAAGCCCGCCGTAAATTTCACCGTGGGGACGCGTTCGCTGAGCGCTTCCTGTGTGGTTCCGCTGCGGTGCAGAAAGTCCAGAAAGGCGCGCAGCACCGCAGCGGCCCGCGCAATCGAACGATTCGACAGCCCCTGCACCGCCAAGTGCGCCAGGAACCCCTCCATCCGCCGCGCACTGAAAACGCGATCCGACGCGACAGTCGCCTTCAACTTCTCAACTTCAAGAAATCGCTCCAATTCACGCCCATAAGCCGCCACCGTCAATGGTGAGAATCGGCGTACCTTGGCCAGCTCGAGAAGAAAACGTTCTACTAATGCGGCAAGTGTGTTGGCCATTGCCCCGTTGATATCTTGTGCAGAAAGTCCGAGACGCGCCAGCACTTACTGCGATGTCAAAAGACAAAAGTCGCTCAGCAAGTCAGGCAGCCGCCGTCTCGGAGACCATCTCGGCGGGTATCACATGCGCGCAGACCGGGCACTTGTAATGTTCGCCCTGTGCCTTCGTGCTCTTTGACAGCATAAACGGCGACTGGCACTGGGGGCATTGATGGGGCACCGGACGATCCCACACGGCATATTTGCAGTTGGGATAATTCGAACAGGAATAGAATGTGCGGCCGGTGCGGGTTCGCCGCGGCACCAAATCGCCATTGCACCCCTCTTCAGGACAACGGACACCGGTCGGAATCGACCGCGTGTTCTTGCACTTCGGATACCCCGAGCAGGCAAGGAACCGCCCGTAACGGCCCGACTTGAAGACCATCGGCGCGCCGCATTTCTCGCACTTCTCGTCTGTCTGTTCAGCGGGACTACCCGGAGACTGACCATGGTCGCTCGTATAACGGCACTCCGGATAACCGGAGCAGGCGATGAATCGTCCCGAGCGCGACCAACGCACCATCAGGGCCGAGCCGCATTCGGGACACTTCTCATCCAGAATTTCGCGATGCGACTCTTTGATCTGGGCGGTACGGGTGCCGGCACGGTCGAGCGATTCGGAAAAGGGCGTATAAAATGCCTTCATGATCTCTGTCCATGTCTCCGTGCCTTCCTCGATGCGGTCCAGCTCGGTTTCCATCTCGGCGGTGAACTCCACGTTGAAGAGCTCCGGGAACGCTTCAATCAGAATCGAATTGACCGTCTCACCCAAGTCGGTCGGCTGCAATCGCCGCTCTTCCAGGCGAACATAGTTACGCGCGACGATGGTCGCGATGATCTGCGCGTACGTCGACGGCCGCCCGATACCGTTCGCTTCAAGTTCCTTGACCAAAGTCGCTTCTGAGAAACGGGGCGGGGGCTTGGTCCAATGCTGCTCCGACGACAAATCCACCATCTGCAGCGGATCATCCGCCTGGAGCGGTGGCAACGGCTTCTGCTGGGGATTCTCATCGCCGTTGGTCGCAACATCCTCGTAGACTTTGAGAAATCCGGGGAATAAGACCTTTTCAGCGCCGGCTTTGAGCGTATAGGTCCGGCCCGACTTCTTTTTGCCGGTGGGCTCAGTCTCGGCCTTGATGTCGACTGACGTCCGCTCGACAACGGCCGGCGTCATTTGCGAAGCCAGGAATCGGTTCCAGATCAGCGTGTAGAGCTTAAACTGGCTCGGTGAAAGGTTCTTGCGAATCCCCTCCGGCGGCAGATCGAAGTAGGTCGGCCGAATCGCCTCGTGCGCATCCTGTGTCCGCCTCTTGGTTGTGTAGACATTCGGAGTCTCGGGAGCGTACTCTTTGCCGAACGACTTCTTGATCAGCTTGAGCGCTTCATCCTGCGCTTCCTTGGCGATGCGCGTCGAGTCGGTGCGCATGTATGTAATGAGGCCGACCGATCCACGGTTGCCCAACTCCACACCTTCGTACAGCTCCTGCGCCAGGTGCATCGTGCGCTTGGGCGACATGCTCAGCCGCGCCGCGGCATCCTGCTGCAGCGTCGATGTGATGTAGGGAGCGAGTGGCTTGCGACGGCGTTCCTGGGTCTTGACGGACCCGACCACAAACGACGAATGGCGCAGATCGTCCTCGATCGATTGGGCCGCCTTCTCGTTTTGAATCTCGACCTTGTCGCCGTCGATTTCGGCGACGGTCGCAGTGAAAACGATCTTTTTGCGTTCACCCTTCTTGTGCAAGTCTACGTCGATGGTCCAGTATTCCTGCGGAACGAAGGCCCGGATTTCGGCTTCCCGTTCGCACACCAGCCGCAGCGCGACCGACTGGACACGTCCCGCCGAAAGCCCCCGGCAGACTGTTTTCCACAGAAACGGACTGACCTGATACCCGACGATTCGGTCTAAGACCCTGCGCGCCTGCTGGGCATCGACCTTCCGCTGATCGATGCTGCCGGCATGCTTGAGCGCATCGAGCACCGCCGATTGGGTGATCTCATTAAAGGAAGCGCGCTTGATGTCGGCCTTAACGCCTTCGAGAAGGTTGAGGACATGCCACGCGATCGCTTCTCCCTCGCGGTCGGGATCGGGACAGAGATAGATCGTCTCGGCCTTCTTGGCTTCTTTCTTTAAGCTATTGACTATCTTCTCTTTACCTTCAATCGGGACGTAAGCGGGGCGGAAATCATCGTCGAGATCGACCCCCAGCTTCTTCGCGGGCAGGTCGATTAAATGGCCCATGGTCGCGGCAATGGAATAGCCGTTTCCAAGAAACTTCGCCAAAGTCTTGGTCTTGGTCGGTGACTCGACGATTACCAGATTCTTTGCCATAACCTCTGCACTTGCTACAGATTACGCCGCGTTGCCCGTCGCGTATCAAACAACCGATCTCCGGAAAAGTTCTCAGTCGGGCTGGGTACTTCCGATGTTACCATGACCCACACGCTCGGTTCTATCGGGACTTCTATGAAAGTATTGAGCAGTATTGAGTGATCCCCATATATAAATGCACGGTTTTATTTCAACTCCCCACAAAGGGGCGCCAGTCTAATTCGTTTGCAACCGCCGGACAAGGCAAATCGGTCGGGGTCAAGCTCTCCCCGGCCGATCGAGGCAGAAAATCCTATGCACCGAAATGACTTAGAATCGATATCCAACCCTCCCACGGCAGGATCACGACCAGCGACAGTGCTGTCGTAGCTACGCGGGCGGCGCTTCGCCGGTGCGACGAACTTTGATTTGACCGCTCAACAGTTCTCCGAGGGCATGCGATGTCATTTTGTAACGTTTCAACTCCATGGCCTCGTCTAAACCGCGCTCTTCCAGCGCCACTTTCTTGGCGTTCAATTGCCGAGCGCGCGCCGCGGCGATCAGCACTCCTTCGTATCGATTCTTCGCGTGTTCGTGGAGGTTTTCCAACGACTGCAACTTGGGCCGGACCGGACGGGGCGGTCGCTTGGCCTTCTCGATGGCAAACGACGCCGGCTGGAAGGTCATGCCACGGCCCTCGCCATTGGTCGGCGCCTTGTCTATGTCGTCTTCTTCGTCCTCGAGATCATCGTCTTCTTCATCGAGCGGATTATCTTTTTCAAGGTCGTCTTTGGGTTTGGCCATTATGTGCTCCTTCTGCCCTTCTAACGCGGACTCTGCCTGAGCAGTTCCGCGCGGATAATCGACTCGCAATCGGAAACGCACGAGTCGAGCCGGTTGTTGGTCACGACATAGTCATATTCTTTCGTGCGCCGCAATTCCGCGCGCGCAGTTTGCAGGCGTCGGCGTACCCGAGCGGCGCTATCCGATCCTCGCCCGACCAGACGTCGCCGCAAGACCGCCCACGACGGCGGCCGCAGAAACAGTGTGACCACATGGGCGACGCTGTCTTTCAGGCGTGCCGCACCCTGTACGTCCAAGTCGAACAGCATCACGCGCTTGAGTCGCTTCGCCCGCCTGATATTGGCCGTCGGTGTGCCGTAGAAACAGTCGTGCACGGAAGCCCATTCGACCAACCTCCGCCCCTGGCGCATCGCGGCGAATGCCGCCTCGCTGACGAAACGATAATGAACGCCGGCGCGTTCTCTCCGGCGCCGGGGACGGGTCGTGACCGACACCGAGTAGAGAAACTCCGGATGACGCGTACGGAGCCGACGGATCACCGTCGACTTGCCTCCGCCCGACGGCGACGAGATGATGACGAGCAGTGGAGTCCCGGTCCATCGTTTCGGCATCGCATCCAGTCCGCGGAAATGGCCGCATTACTCGACGTTTTGAACCTGTTCGCGGATCCGTTCGAGTTCTTCCTTCAATTCCACCACACGCGACGACAGCTCCGGCGTTGCCGATTTGGAGCCGATCGTATTGGCCTCGCGGTTCATTTCCTGCACCAGGAAGTTGAGACGACGTCCGACCGCATCGCCCGCTTGCAGCGCCCCGGCAAAATGCTCGCGATGAACATCCAGACGCACGCATTCCTCGGTGACATCGGCGCGGTCGGCCATGAACGCGACTTCCTGCGCGAGGCGTTGCGGATCGAATTGCGCCCCCGAGAATAAGTCTTCGATTCGTTCGGTCAGTTTCTGACGAATATGTGCCGGCACTTCGGCGGCGCGCTCTTTAATGTGGGACAGAGTTTCGTCGACCAGTGTCAATCGCTTGCGCAGATCTGCTGCGAGGACCGCGCCCTCGGTCTCACGCGCTTTGATCAGGCCATCGAGCGCTGCATTCAAGGATTCGTTGAGGATCCCGCCTAAGACATCCTCCGACGGTGGGGCCTCGTTGGTCCAGACATCGGGAAACCGCGCGACGTCACTGATCGAAATCTCGGCGGCGATCTTCTGTTCAGCCGCAAATCCCCTCAGGATCGCAACGTACCGTCCCGCCAATGCCGCATTGAAGCCGACTTCGGGCTGCGCGTCGGTCCGTTCCAAGGTCAATTGGCAGAAAATCTTTCCCCGCCCCAGACGGCTGTCGGCCAGCTTGCGCAGGGGAGATTCATAACTCAAAAGACCGCGCGGCAGCCGTAGCGAGACCTCCAAGTGACGGCTGTTGACCGAGGTAACCTCAAAGGTGGCTTTGTATCCATCGCGGGCGACTTCGCCTCGCCCGTAGCCCGTCATGCTTCGAATCATCCGATGGCAACCTGTGCGAAATCACATAACTTGAAGCTCCAGAGACGGTTTGTCAATTACAATCGCGTGATGGGTGATACGGATTGCCGGTTATGAGAATCGTGGGATGGCAACTGCTCCGCTTAGTCAATGAAGCCCAACGCGATCTGGTCGGAGTGACGATCGAGGCGATTCGGTCGGACCCATCGACCGGACGGCTGCTGTTGCTCGGAGGCTCACGGCGCGGCAAGCGCCTGATCGTCATCGGCACGCGCGGGTCGGCGGCGACCTTTTATTGGACGCGCAAGAAATCGGACCTTCCCGGCCAGGATCTCTATTCTCACTCTGAGAAGCTGAACCGCATTCGCAATGCGCGCCTGAATCAAATCGAACTGCCCGCGGCGGACCGATGGATGCGGATTTCGCTGATACGGCGCACCCGCGATGATCAGGAACCGACGCCCATCTCGCTCGTTGTGTCGTGGATCGGCACCGGCGGGAACGTCCATCTATTAAATCAGGACGATCGCGTCATGGAGTCGTGGTTTGCAGACTCGGCCGCAGCCGTGGGTTCCGTCTTCACTCCAGTCAATCCCCCAGATATGATCGATTGGCGAAATTGGTCGTTCCCTGAGTATCAATCGCATCGTCACGAACACGCAAACGAGTCGCTTTCCGAGTTTTTGTCGCATCGCGCGTGGGGAATCGATCGTGCACTGGCAAAAGAAATCGAGGCGCGAGTCAACACACCAAGGGTCGCCAGCCCTCGAGCGTCCGAACAGCAGGGTCAATGGGATGAGTTTTCGATCATAATGGACACTCTGCGAACCGCCGTCGATCCGGAAACGCCGATCCGGATGCCGACACTCCTGCCGGTTGATAAGTCCGGTCTGACGGGCGAGGACGCCGGGGACTGGTCGGGCTCCCTGGCGGAGGCGATTGCGCGCCTCGATGCCACGTCTCAACAGACCTCGTCGACGGATGCAGCGCTCGCACAAATCAAATCGGAAGCGGTCAGGCGGATGCGTCAAGTGCAGCGACGCCTCAAATCGGCGCAGAATGCAATCGAGCATGGCCGTGAGGCCGGCAGACTCAAACGGGGGGCCGATGTGCTGAATGCCCAACGGCACCTGCTGGTACGGGGCGGCGAACAGGTGACGGTCACCGATTGGGAATCGGGCGACCAGATCACGATTAAACTCAACAAGGCCCGGTCGCCGCAGGAAAACATCGATGCCGCCTATCGTCGCGCCCGCGATGCCGCCCGTGCGGCCGAACTGGCGCTCACACAGCTTCCCGAATTGGAACGACAAAGTGCCGAACTGGACCGCATCCTCAATGAAATTGCCGAGGGGGAATTATCGGAGGCGCGGATCGATCAATTGTGCGAACTGTTCACAATCGCGGATCGATCGGTCTCCGGCCGAAAAAGGCAACCGCGACGGGTTCCCTACCGCGAATTCCTGCTCGGCACGGTCCGCGTGCTGGTCGGAAAATCGAGCCGCGACAACGACGAACTGACCATGAAGATTGCCCGTCCGCAGGACTTGTTCCTGCATGCGCGGGGCGTGCCTGGATCACATGTGATCCTGCAATCCACCGACGGCAAGCCCCCCGATGAACCGACGATCAACCGCGCGGCCCGAATCGCGGCCTTCTTCTCGCGAGCCAAGCATTCGGGACTGGTCCCGGTCGCCTGCACCGAGGCCCGCTATGTCCGCAAACAGCGCAAGTCGCCGCCCGGGACGGTCTCGGTCGAGCGCGAACGGGTCATCATGGTCCAGCCCCAGGCCCCGGCGGGGTATCATGGAGAGGCAGAAGCATAGGGCGCGGCTGCGAGGGCCTTCTCAGACAGTCGTCTTCCCTCAAGGTGAGAGGATCCTACCGGGCCGCTGGCGATATTGCCCGATCCGGTGTATATTCTCTGACGGTTTCCGGACCCCGATTGCGTGACTATGCGTTTGCGCATCATCATCCTCGTTTTGCTTCTGGTCGTTTTCGGCGGCGCGATCGCGGCGTTCCAGCTTGGGTATGTCGGCGGTCCGGCCGCCAGCATTCCCGACACGCTCAGCGAAGATCAACTGGTCGAGGCGTATGTGCGCCTGGCGCAATTGGCCGAGCATATGCCGATCGGCACTCCCGAGTACGACGATGCGCGCAAACGTGTGCTCGCTGAGATGAACACAACGCCAGAACGGGTCGAGCAGACTCTCGCCTACTACAACGAACGCCCCGAAGAATGGAAGCCGGTCTGGGAAAAAATCCAGGGCCGCCTCACCGACCAGCTCGAAGAGATCCGCACGTCCGGGCAAGACACGGCGGCGAGCGGGGCGATGTAGCGACTGGACTGCAAGGATGGATCAAGCCGTCAACTATGCAAGACACGAGAGAGTTTGGCTCAGGGAACACCCCGAACTCAATGAGAAGTGGATCCAAGCGCGAATAGCAGAGGATCCCTCAATTCTGGGCTTAGGAGATCTGGTTCTTAAGGACAAGGAACGGATTCAGCCCCGAGCCGGACGTCTGGACCTATTGCTCCACGACGTTGATGCAGATCGACGCTACGAGGTTGAAGTTCAATTGGGTCAAACTGACGAGAGCCATATAGTCCGGACTATCGAATACTGGGACATCGAACGAAAGCGATACCCGCAGTATGATCATTGTGCCGTAATTGTGGCGGAAGACATTACATCACGTTTCCTCAATGTGATCGGACTGTTCAATGGCTCGATTCCCCTCATTGCAATTCAGCTGTACGCTTTGCGACTTGATGACCAAGTAGCGCTCGTGTTCACAACCGTACTAGAGGAACTGAGTCGCGGATTCATCGATGAGGATGATGGCGCCCAAGAACCGGCGGACCGCGGATACTGGGAATCCCGCGCAAGCAGGAATACCCTTGAAATGACGGATCAATTGCTCGCTGTACTCCGGCAATGGGATCCTAAACTGGAACTCAAGTACAATAAGTATTACATCGGCCTAGCGAAGAACGGCACGCCTGATAATTTTGTCGTGTTTAGACCGAAGAGAGAGTTTCTCCAGGTAGAAGCCCGGCTCCCTCGGTCAGAGGGCACCGACAGGCAACTTGAGGACACGGGACTCGATCTTATGCCCTATAACAAGAAGTGGGGGAAGTACCGCATCCGACTCACAAGACTCGATCTCGAGAAACACCATGAACTGGTAGCCGAGATTCTCAAGCGGGCACATGATAACCGCACGTAGCCAATACCAAGTCCGCATCGAACGGCACATTGCTCCATTGCGCGGACTCCGAAAACTACATTTCTTTTGCTGAGTCCTCCTCCTCCTCCACAAACGCCGCTTTCACATGTCGCACCGCGCGCTGTCCATCAGCGCCGGCAGGTTCGATCAGGATGGCGTCGAAGCGGACTGAGCCGGAATCAGCCGGAATCTGAGATAAATAGTCGCGCGCGGCGGCGATGATCGCGCGCTGCTTGCGCGGGCCGATCCATGTTGCCGGGTCGCCGAAGGCGCGCGTGCGGGCCGATTTGACTTCGACG
>Ga0302046_10002636_pt1 | contig 16645 bp, 16 predicted proteins | sample RVTome_11_FD_200261 | JGI IMG/M metagenome (GOLD analysis project Ga0302046, IMG submission 200261) | Soil microbial communities from uranium-contaminated site in the Upper Colorado River Basin, Wyoming, United States - RVT147D111 (version 2) ...
CCAGGGCTTTCGGGGGCCGGACTTCACGATCGAGAAGCCGGCGGGTGTCGTGCGTATTCTGACCCTCGGGGCCTCCTCCACCTTCGGGTATGCCGACCGTGACGACGAAACCTATCCGCATTACCTGCAGGAGCGGCTCGATCGCGATGCCCCGCCGGGTCGCCGGTACGAGGTGATCAACTTCGCCATCCCGCATGCGAGCACGGCGAACATCGTGGCGATGCTGCGCGCGGAGGGATGGGCTCTCGAGCCCGACGTGCTGACGTTCTACGAGGGCATCAACGACAGCAAGGAGGCCATTCTGGACCGCGCCTACGGGAGCGGATTGCGCCGAGTATCGCTCGCGGTGGAACTCGGCCGGCATCTGGCGGCCGTCCTCCTGCCGGCGAGCGTCCCCGACCTCAGCGAGTCGGTGGCCGCGGCCCGCCGCAGCGGCTTCTTCGACGACCTCGAGGAGATCCGCCGGGAGTGTGCCACGCGTGGGGTCCGCTTCATCGTCATGACCCAGCAAGCGAAGTCGCTCATGGTGGAGGACGCGCAGATGCGTGGCTTGCGCTTTAGCGACGAGGTGGCGCTGGTCTCCGCGGAGCTGGAGGCACCGTCGCGCGCGGCGGACGCCCGCCTCCCGAGCATGCTGCCGAAACGGGAGGGCACGCGGGGCAACCCTCGCCAGTTCCAGGCGCTGATGGCGAGCATCTTTCTGGTTCACGCGCACCTGATGGACGCCTTGCGCGTGTGGGCGGCGACCAACGACGTCGAGCTGGTCGACGCGGTGGCGCTGCTCGACGACCGGCGCGACTGGCTGGTGAGTTGGGTGCACCTGCATCCCGACGCCAATCGGGTCATCGGGAACGCGCTCGCCGCGCAGATCCTGGCTCCGGCCGCAGCCCGCTAGGCGGCTGCGCCGGCGAACCGGCGACGACCGAGACCGGAGGGGAGGCCGATCCCGGCCGCCGCCGAGAGCTCGCCGAATGCCGCCATGAGGTCACTCGTGAGCTGGTGCAGCAGGTCACGTCGTTCCCAGTCGGCCGTGAGACCGACGTGCAGGGTGGACTGATAGCTGAGAAGCGCCATGCCCAGGCCCTGGTTCTCGAAGAGTGGGAGATGGGGGTAGGCCGCCAGCATCCGGCCGCCGAGCAGGTAGAGGGGCATGGGCGGACCCGGGACGTTGGTGACGATGAGATTGTAGATGCGGGCGTCGCTCACGAGCCGAACGGCCAGGCCGCGCAGGGCGGCCCCGGTCCAGTCGGCGGCGCGCGTCAGCACCTCGGCGGCCACGGCCTGCCGCTGCGCTTTCAGCTCGGCGGTCCGGCGTTGGATCACGCGATGGCGGCGCCGTCCGGACGCGCCCGCGACGGGGACGGGGACCATCCAGATCGACACCCGGTTGCCGGGGTCGCCCGCTTCGTTCGGGGTCCGCGTGCTGACCGGGACGGCGATGCGTACCCAGCCTTCGGCGGGCATGTCCCCGCTGCGCGACAGGAGGCGAGAGAGCCCCCCGGCCACGACGGCGAGCACGAGGTCGTTCACGGTGCCGCCGAGCCGCCGCTTCACCTGCTTCACGCGCTCGAGATCCAGCGTCAGCCACGCCACGTCACGGTGCGGGCCGATGGGCCGGTTGAACGGGGTGGGAGGCGCCGCGTTGCTGCCGCTGCGCGCCAGCCGCCAGATGGCGGCCGCCGTGGATCGCAACTCGCGCGACGTTTCAGTCGGCTGGCCGAGCGACCGGACGACGCCGGTCCCCGCGTCGGCCATGCCGCGGAGGCGGCGCGTGAACTCGTCGCGGAGCAGCTCGCGCTCCGTCGGGTGGGGTCGCGGCACCCAGGCGCAGGCGGCCGTCTCGTGTGTCTCGGCCTCGGTGCTGAGCAGACAGGCGAGCATGCCGATGCCGGCGATGCCGTCCACCATGCAGTGGTGAACCTTGACGAGCAGGGCGAAGCGGTCGTCCGCCAGGCCCTCGATGATCCATGCTTCCCAGAGCGGTCGCCGGCGATCGAGGGGACGCTCGAGGATCTCGGCGCTGCGCTGCCGGAGCTGCTCGTCGTTCCCGGGTCTCGGGAGGCTCGTGTGTCGCACGTGGGCGTTGATGTCGAAGTGCTGGTCGTCGACCCAGAGCGCATCGGCCAGCAGCGGGACATAGGCCAGGCGCTGGCGGAACCGGGGGAGGCGGTCGAGACGCGATTCGAGATGTCGGCGAACCCGGTCGGCATCGAGGCCCCCGTCGGCTCCTCGCAGGGGGGCGGCCTCGAAGAGGGCCGTCACGGCGACGTGCATGTACGCGGAGGGCGTCTCGAAGTCGAGGAAGGCCTCGTCGAGCCCAGACAGACGTTCGTAGTGCCCCATTGCCTCCTCGCCTTCTTCCCCCGGAAGCGGCTGGGCTCTCTCGCTGCAAGGCGTGTGCCCCGCGAGGAGCGTCGCCGATGTAAGGCGGAGGACGACGGGGGTGCCGGGGAAACGAGCGCCTGCTGCCGCCGGGGGCAGCAGGCGGCTTGACCCGACCGGACGGGTGGGGAAAACCTTCGCCCATGTCGGAACGACGTGACACGCCCGAGCAGGCCGAGTTTCGCGAGTATTGTCGTCGATGGTTGCAGGAGCAGCGCCCGGAGCCCGCGTCGTTTCGGCTCCCCATCAACGCCATCGAGGTGAGCAGCGAGGAGCAGCGTCGCTACCTGTGTCGGTGGCAAAAGCGGGTCTACGAGGCGGGGCTCATCGCCTGTGACTACCCGAAAGAGTACGGCGGGGGCGGGCACAGCGGCTTCCAGGCGATCGCCTCGCAGGAACTCGGTCGGGCCGCGGTCCCTTTTCTCATCAACGTGATCGGCCTCGGCATGGCGGCCCCGACGATCCTGAACCATGGCACCGAGGAGCAGAAGCGTCGCCTCCTTCCGCCGCTCTTCGCCGCGGACGAGATCTGGTGCCAGGGTTTCTCGGAGCCGAACGCTGGAAGCGACCTCGCGAACGTCCAAGCCTCGGCAGTCCGCGACGGCGACAACTGGATCATCAACGGCCACAAGGTGTGGACGAGCCTGGCGCACTTCGCGAGTTGGATGATCATGATCTGCCGGCACTCGAACGAGCACAAGTACGACGGTCTGACGTACTTCATCGTCCCCATCGCCGATACGAAGGGCGTGGAGGTGCGGCCGCTCATCAAGATGACGGGCGAAACGGGCTTCAACGAGGTGCTCTTCGAGGACCTCGTTGTCCCGGACTCGATGCGGGTCGATCAGGTCGGTCAGGGGTGGACGGTGGCCATGACGACGCTGACCTACGAGCGTGGGGCGGCGGAGGGGGCCGGGAGCGGGGGCGGTTTCTCCATCGACGAGGAGGTGCGGGCGCTGATCGCGTTGGCCCGCCGCACGGTTCGCAACGGGGGGACGGCGTGGGACGACACGCTGGTGCGTGACCGCGTGATGGGGCTCGCTGTTCGGGCCGAGGGGCTCCGGCAGCTCGCCCGTCGCATGCGCGTCGAGGCGCTCACCGACCACCCGATGCGGCTTCCCTTGCAGACGAAGGTTCTGATGACCGAGTTGGTACAGGACATCGGCCGCACCGGCGTCGAGATCGCCGGAGCGTTCGGAACGCGTTACCTGGGCGATCCGAACGCGCCGGACGGCGGGCACTGGCCGCACGCGTACATGAACTCGTACGGCATGACGATCGCGGCCGGCAGCAACGAGATTCAGCGCAACATCCTGGGCGAGCGCGTCCTCGGCCTCCCCAAGTCGAAGTAGGAGGACGAGCCGTGGCATTGACGAAGAACTTCGGTTTTGGGCCGGACGAGCAGATGGTGCGCGACCAGGCCAGGCGGTTTCTCCGAGAGGGCTTCGGCATCGAAGCACTGCGCAAGCTGGTGGCGTCCGATCATCGCGAGGCCTACGAGGGGGCGGCGCCGCCCGCCGTGTGGGATCAGTCGCTATGGGCCCAGATGGTGGAGTTGGGGTGGACGGGGCTCGGGGTGCCGGAGGACGCCGGCGGCGTCGGGATGAAGACGATCGCTGTGGCCGCGTTGGCCGAGGAACTCGGTCGCGTGGCGCTGCCCTCGCCGCTGACCGCGACGCTGGTGGCCACGATGGTGCTGCGCGCCGCCGGCGCCACGGCGTGGATGACCCGGATCGCGCAGGGGGAAGCGGCGACGCTCGCGTGTACGAATCCCATGGGCTCGTGGGAGCTCACCGACACCGATGTCCAGGCGATGCCTGACGGCGACGGGGTCGTGCTGAACGGGACGGCGGCCTTCGTCCAGGATGCCGCCAAGGCCACGATCGTCGTCGTGGCGGCCCGTGGTCCGCGCGGGCTGGGTCTCTACGCCGTGCCGATGGATGCCCCGGGCCTCGATGTCGCCCCCGACCGGATCGTCGATCTCACGCGTGATCAGGCGACGCTCACCTTCGGCGGCGTGCGGGTCGCGCCGGAAGGCATCGTCGCCGCGCCGGGCGAGGCGGTGGCCGCGCTCGAGCGGGCGCTGCCCGCCATCCTCGTGGTCGTGGCAGCAGACCTGTGCGGCGCCGCCGAATGGCAACTGCAGACGACGGTCGACTACGCCAAGGTCCGGGTGCAGTTCGAACGGCCCATCGGGTTCTTTCAGGCCGTCAAGCACCCGATCGTCGACATGATGCTCGCCGTCGATCGGGCCCGTTCACTGCTGTACGCGGCCGCCTGCGCCGTCGATCATGAGCCCGGCGATGCGATGCGCCTGGCGCGTATGGCGAAGGCTGCGGCCTGCGAGGCGGGGGCGTACTGCTCGGACCGATCGGTGCAACTCCACGGTGGTATCGGTTTCACCTGGGAGTGCGACGTCCACATCTACTTCAAGCGACAGAAGCACAGCGAAGCCCTCTACGGCGACGCGGCGTTCCAGCGCTCGAAGCTCGCTGCCTTGCTCGACGCCGCCTGATGCGACGTCGAGCGGCCAGGCCCGCGACTCAGTCGAGGACGATGCGGATCGGAGTGGCCCCCACGGTCAGGCCCCCGCCGTACTGCACCGACTGGGTCTCGATGTAGATGCCCTTCGGGCTCTGGAAGCGTCCACCGCGGGCGCCTACCGCAAAGGTCCCGGCGAGGCTGGTGCCGTGGTACTTGCCCGCGATGTCGGTTGGATCCTTCAGGCCGTAGACCTGGCCGTCGCCACTGATCTTGGCTGCACCCAAGTCGACGAGCTGGGTCCCGTGGATGGTGATCGGGTAGGAGACGCCGTCGTGATGCAGCAGGCCGTGCACCTGACTGAAGCCGATCCCCGCGCCGATGGTCCAGCCGGAGTACTCGATGGTCGCCGCGGGCTCTCCGGCACTCCAGTCGTCGGCCGCCGCCGGTCCCGCCGTCATGCTCATCCCCACCAGCACCAGTGCAATCAAGATCGAACGAAGCATCGGTAGTCCTCCTTCCACAAGCCACGCCCCCGGGTCGGGAGCAATCCACCCCATGATAGCGGTCACCAGGCCCCTAAACGAGCGACGTGTGGTTGTCAATTCCCGGACGCGGAAGAACCCGCGACCTTGCAGCCGCGGGCCCTTCAAATCCGGACACCAGTATCGGGGGAGAGGCGCCCGGAATCGTTACGATCGTCGTTCTCAGCCTTGAACGGTCACGGGCGCACCCACCCGCATGGGGGCATGGGACGGCGGCATGGTGGTACCCGAGCCCGCCCCACCGAGCGCCAGATCGTAGGCATGGGCCCCGTGCTCGCCGAGATCGAGCCCTTCCATCTCTTCCTCCGGATCCACCCGTAGCCCCATCGTGGCTTTGATCACGCTGAAGATGAGCATGGCCGACGTGAAGGCCGCGGCGCCGTAGATTGCGACGCCCGTGAGCTGCGTCACGAACGAGTGCTCCGGGTTGGTCGAGAAGATGCCGACGGCCAGGGTGCCCCAGATGCCGCACACGAGGTGGACGGAGATGGCCCCGACGGGATCGTCGATGCGGATGCGGTCGAAGAACATGACGGCGCCGACGACCATGGTCCCGGCGACCAGGCCGATCACGACGGCGCTCGCGACGCCGACGGTGTCCGCCCCGGCCGTGATGCCGACGAGCCCCGCGAGGATGCCGTTGAGCGACATGGAGAGGTCCGGTTTGGACGTCACGATCCACGAGGTGGCGATCGAGGCCACGCAACCCGCGGCGGCGGCGAGGCAGGTCGTCACCAGCGTGAACGAGGTCAGCGCGGGATCCGCGCTCAGCACCGAGCCGCCGTTGAACCCGAACCAGCCGAGCCAGAGCAAGAAGACGCCGACCGTGGCCAGCGGCATGTTGCTGCCGGGAATCGGATGCATTCGACTGCCGACGTACTTGCCGAGACGCGGGCCGAGCAGGAGCGCGCCCGCGAGGGCTCCCCAGCCGCCGACCGAGTGGACCAGGGTCGAGCCGGCGAAGTCGTAGAAGCCCCAGCCGTCGAGGAATCCGCCGCCCCACTTCCAGTAGCCCGCGATCGGGTACACGAAGGCCACGAAGAGCGTCGCAAATACCATGAACGACGAGAGCTTGATGCGCTCGGCCACCGCGCCCGAGACGATCGTGGCGCAGGTCGCGGCGAACATCGCCTGGAAGAGGAAGTCGGTCCAATAGGTGTAGCCGCCGTCGGCGTACCCGATCCCCATGCCCTCGGGGCCCGATGCGATGCCGAACCCGGCGAACGCGAAGACGCCGTTGCCCTCGCCCGGGTACATCAGATTGAAGCCTACCAGGGCGTACGTCAGGATGCCGATGGAGACGATGAACGTGTTCTTGAACAGGATGTTCGTCGTGTTCTTGGCGCGGGTCAGGCCGGACTCCAGCGTGGCGAAGCCCAGGTGCATGATGAACACCAGGCCTGCGCAGAGCATCATCCAGACGTTGTTGGCCGTGAACTGACCGACGGTCACGGCGGCTTCCTCCTCCGCGAGCGCGAGGCTCGGGATCAGTAGGACGGCGGCGAGTGCCGCCAGTCCGGCTCGGTATGGCGTACGTTCGTTCCTCATGTTCTCGTCTCCCTCTTCTGCTCGACCGTCGTGAGTCAGATCGCGGCGGCGCCGCGCTCGTTGGTCCGGATTCGAACGGCTTCCTCGATCGTGGTCACGAAGACCTTGCCGTCTCCGATGCGGCCGGTGTGGGCGGCCTCCTGTAGCGCGTTCACCACGTTCTCCATCATGTCGTCCCCGACGAGGACCTCGACCTTCACCTTGGGCAGAAAGTCGACCACGTACTCCGCTCCACGATAGAGTTCCGTGTGGCCGCGCTGGCGTCCGAAGCCCTTGACTTCGGTGATCGTCATCCCGTCGATGCCGAGGCGACCGAGCGCATCCTTTACCTCGTCGAGCTTGAACGGCTTGATGATGGCCTCGATCTTCTTCATTCCCGGCTGCTCCTTTCTCAGCGACCGGCCCCGGCGACTGCCGTTGCCCCGCGGAGTCGTAGAGCAACCTGCGTGCCGGCACGGGCGGTCGAGTTTCCGACGCATTCCCCGCTTCGCGGTGTGGACGGCCGCCCCGCAAACGAGCAGAGGCTGCTCAATCGGCGGGCACCTCGGGGAGGGGCCGGGCCGTTCGCCCGCGGTGCGCCGCTACCAGCGGGCCGGCAGATCGAGCTTCTCTGACGCCACCAGCTTGATGAGGGTGCGGCGCCGGTCGCTCACGACGCGGAGCTGGCCGCGCCACTCGGGGGTGATGTGCAGGTTGCCCACGCAGGTGTCCATCGTCTCGAGGTAGGCTTCGACGAAGGCCATGAGGGCGGCGTGGTAGTCGGCACGCGACGCGGGCGGCTCCACTGCCACCATGCGTTCGCGGATGGCATCAGCGTGCTGCCAGCTCGCGACGCAGCGCTCGTGGTTGTGGATCGGGGTCATGTTCGTGGCGTGCCAATCCCGATGCCACGCCTTGGCCGACGTCGCGTAGGCTGCTTCGGTGAGCGGCTCGTCTTTGCCCGCCGCCGTCCAAGCCAGCGCGAGCGACACCAGGAGCACGACGGCGACCTTCGACATCTCGGGCTCCGCTGTAGCGGCGGGCCGGATCCTGGGCAACCCTTGTGGGCGAGGCGCCGTGCGGGCACTCTTCCGGCGTGCATACGCGAGGCCCGAGGCGCGGCATCGGGACGGTGGCGGGGGTGGTACTGGCGCTGGTGGTGACGGGGTGCGCCAGGAGGCAGCCGCCTCCAGCCCCGGCGCCCGTACTCGATGAGGAGACCTTCGCCAACAAGCCGCACACCGTGTTCGAGCTGGCACTGGACGCGGACGGGCGGCGCCCGGAGGCCACGGTGGTGGGCACGATGCGCCGCTTGCGGGTCCGGCACGAGGATACCTTCGTGGAGCTCGGGCGCTACTTCGACGTCGGGCTGAACGAGATGGTGGCCGCCAACCCGGGCATCGACCCCTGGGTGCCCGGCGAGGGGACCGAGGTCCTGATACCAACGCGCTGGGTGCTGCCGTGCTGCACGTACGAAGGGATCGTCGTCAACGTCCCCGAGATGCGGCTCTACTACTACGAGTCGGTGGGGCCGGGGCGTCTGCGGGTCTACACCTATCCGGTCGGCGTGGGGCGCGAGGAGAAGCCGACGCCGCAGGGCGTCTACCGGGTGCAGACCAAGGCGGAGAACCCGACCTGGGTGATCCCCGAGTCCATCCGGCGCGAGCACATTCGCGAGAGTGGCGACTACCGCAGGAGCATCCCGGGCGGAGATCCGGACAACCCGCTCGGAAACTATCGGCTCACCCTGAGCAAGCCCCGCTACGCCATCCATGGGACCAACATCCCCTGGGGCCCGGGCATGCCCGTGAGCCATGGCTGCGTGCGTCTCTTCCCCGAGGACATCGCGCGCGTCTATCCGGTGGTCCCCGTCGGCGCGCGCGTCGAGCTCACGTACCAGCCGGTCAAGATCGGGCGGGCCGGTGGCCGGACGTGGGTGGAAGTTCACGAGGACGTCTACGCACGGACGTCTCTCACCGAGGCCGTACGCCAGGCCCGGCGCCGGCAACCCGATGCCTTCGTTGACGCGACGCGGCTGGATGCGGCCGTTCGCGACGTCCGTGGCGTACCCATGCCGGTCGGTCCGTAGCGGCGGGCTGGCCCGCCGGACCTGCCACCCTGCGGGTGGCGTCGCGCCGCGCGCCTGGATAAGAGCGAACGCGTGTACGATCTGGTCGTTCGGGGGGCGACGCTCTGCGACGGAACCGGGAGCGCGGCCCGGCGGGCCGACGTCGCCGTCCGGGACGGCGTCATCGTCGATCTCGGCGCGGTCGCGGGGCCGGGGCGGATGGAGATCGACGCCACCGACCGGGTGCTGTCCCCCGGCTTCGTGGACGTACACACGCACTACGACTGTCAGCTCTTCTGGGACCCGATGGCCAGTCCGTCCCCTTGGCATGGCGTGACCACGGTCGTGACCGGCAATTGTGGCTTCACCCTCGCTCCCTGCCGCCCCGAGCATCGCGAGATCCTCATGCGCCTGCTGTGCTTCGTCGAGGGCATGCCGCTCGAGACGCTGCGGGCCGGGCTGCCGTGGACGTGGGAGAGCTTCGCGGAGTACCTGGATGCGGTGGAGGCGGCCGAGCCGGGCGTCAACGTGGCGGCGTTCGTCGGCCATTCGGCGCTGCGCTTCGCGGTCATGGGCGCAGACGCGCTGGAGCGGCCGGCGACGGACGCGGAACGCCGCGCGCTGGTCGCGAGCATGCGTGAGGCCATGGACGCAGGGGCGCTCGGGTGGTCGACGTCGCTCGCGCCGACTCATTTCTTCGCCGACGACGGCAAACCGGCCCCCAGCCGCGTCGCCGACCGGGCGGAGCTGTTGGCGCTCGCCGAGGGCTTGGGTGATCGGCCGCACGGGGTGATCGAAGTCGCACCGCAGCTCATCGTCGCCAGCGCAGAGGCGAAGATCGAGGAGCAGGCGTTCTTCGCGGCGCTGGCACGAGCCAGCGGCAAGACGGTGTCGTGGGCGCCGCTCTTTCAGAACGAGTTCTTCGCCGACGCCGGCCTGCGCTGCCTGGACGACGCGGCGCGCTGGCAGGCGCAAGGCGTGGCCGTGGTGCCGCAGGTGGGATGCCGGCCGTTGGAGCTCCGCTTCGACTTCGCGAGCCCCAGCTTCGGTCTGGAGAACAACCCAGTGTGGCGCGAGCGTATGGCGTGGTCGCGCGACGCACGGCGGGCGTTCTTCGCGGACCCGGAAGGTCGGGCGACCCTCGACGCGGACGGCAGCGGCTTCGTCGCGTCGCTGGCGCCGACCTGGGACCGACTCATCCTGCGCCTGCCGGCCGGGGAGCGGACGCGACGGTGGCAGGATCGGAGCGTCGCCGAGATCGCGACCGCGCTCGGCGTGACGCCCGTCGAAGCGTTCTGCGACATCGTGCTCGCCGACGACCTCGAGGGGCAGTGGGGCGCGGTGCTCATGAATGCCGACGAGGCGCAGCTCGGGGCGATGATCCGTCATCCCGCGAGCGTCCTGGCGCTCTCCGATGCGGGCGCCCACATGGATACGCTCTGCGATCAAGGGTTCAGTACCCATCTGCTCGGACATTGGGTTCGGGAGCGGGGGGCGCTGTCGCTCGAGGAAGCCGTGCGGCTGCTGACCCATGACCCGGCGACCCGCTACGGCCTGGCCGGTCGCGGCTGCGTCCGGGTCGGGGCGGCGGCCGATCTCGTCGTCTTCGACGCCACTCGCGTGGCCTGTCGCCCGAGCGAAATGGTCTACGACCTGCCGGGCGGCCGGGGGCGTCTGGTCCAGGGGGCCGACGGGATCGAGTGGGTGATCGTCAACGGTCGTGCCGTAGTGGAGCGGGGCGTCCCGACGGGGCGGCGCCCCGGGCGGGTGTTGCGCGAGTACGCGGGCGCCACGGGAGGGTCGTGACCGGATGCGAACCGATGCGGAAGCGAGGCAACAGATCGTCGAGATCGCCCACGATCTCTTCGCGATGGGACACCTCACGCCGACCGGCGGCAACATCAGCGCGCGCGGTGCGGATCCCGATACCATCTGGATCACGCCCAGCCAGATGTACAAGGGGGGGCTGAACCAGGACAGCTTGGTGTGCATCCAGGAGGACGGGACGACGGTGGCGGGAACCAACCCGGCCTCCATCGAGTTCCGGATGCACTGGGGCTGTTATGCGGCGCGCCCCGAGTCGACCGCGGCCGTGCACACGCATGCGCCCGCAGTCACGGCTTTCGGCATCACGAATCAACGTTTCGCGCCGATCAACACCGATGCGATCGCCTTGGCCGATACGCGAATCGTCCCGTGGTTCATGCCCGGATCCGAGGAACTGGCCGAGGCCGTTCGCGAGGCGATTCGGGTGAGCCGCGGCGCCATCCTGCAGTGCCACGGGCTGATGGCCGTCGGCGAGACCATGCGCAAGGCCGCGAACCGGGCCGTCATGCTGGAAGAGACGGCGCGGTTGATGCTCTACTGCCGGCAGTTCGGGGGCGAGATGGCCGTGATCCCGCCGGACTGGGTCCAGAAACTGGATCCCATCAAGGACTTTCTCTAAACGTTCAGTAGGCGCCGCCGAGCTTGGCGTGATCCCAGCTCGAGGTGCGTTCCGGCACGATCTTCAGCAGCACGCGCTTCTTGGACTGCTTCTCGAAGAGCGGCCGCACCAGCTCCTCGGGGCCCTGCTGATACTTGCGGTTGATGGCGAGGAGGGTGTCGAAGACCACCGCTGGATCGCGCCCGATCTCGGCGCGCCCTCGGATGAGCAGGCCCTTGAGTTTGTCGTAGGTCCGTTCGCTCTCGACGAGGAGCGAGCAGCGCGGATCGCGCTCGACGTTCTTCACCTTCTGCGACTTGCCGAACGTCGTCATCAATACGGCGCCATCGTCGTCGACGACGTACCACATGGCGACGGAATGCGGATATCCGTGCGGGTCGTTCGTCGACAGGATGATCGTGTGCGAGTCGGCGAGATAGCGGTCCGCCTCGTCGGCCGAGAGTGCGACCTGTCCGCGTCGGTTGGCCACCGCGCTGCTTGTAGCCCGGGCGTCGCGGGCGGTGCAACGGCTGGAGTCGACGTTGCGCCTGCACGAGGGAGCGGCTAAGCCAGGCGCCCGATGGTGCGGCGCATCTACCAGGGACGGATCGTCGACCTGCGCCTGGAGCGGGTGACGCTGCCCAACGGAGCGGTCACGGAACTCGAAATCATGCACCATCCTGGCGCGGCCTGTGTCGTGCCCGCCAACGATGCCGGAGAGGTGCTCTTGATTCGTCAGTACCGTCATGCCGTCGGGCAGGAGATCTGGGAACTGCCGGCGGGTCTCCTGCGCACCGGGGAGGCTCCGGCCGAGTGCGCGGCACGCGAGCTCGCCGAGGAGACCGGCTTCACGGCCGACCGGATGATCGAGCTGGGGGCGATCGTGCCGACTCCCGGGTACAGCGATGAACGTATTCATCTCTTTCTGGCGCAGGAGCTGCGGGCGGGCGAGCCGGCGCACGAGGCAGATGAAGTGATCGTCGAGCAACGCTGGGTACCCTGGCCGGAGGCACTGGCGATGGTGGCGAGCGGCGCGATCGAGGACGCCAAGTCCATCGCGGGGCTGCATCGGGCGGCGGCGCGTCTGGGGCGGTTAGCATGAAGGTCGGCCTCGCCGGATTCCCGGGCAGCGGCAAGAGCACGGTGTTCACGGCGCTCACGGGCCTTGCACCCGACCCAGCCGAGCGGCGCGCTCGGCTGGGGACGATCAAGGTTCCCGACGCGCGCGTGGATTTCCTGGCATCCGTTCACACGACACGCAAGGTGACCTACGCGGAGGTGAGTTTCGTCGACTTCCCGCCCAGTCACGACCAGAGCAAGCGGCAGGTGCTCGATGCGGATGCCGTCAGCGCCTTGCGCGACGCCGACGCCCTCGTCGAAGTGGTACGGGCGTTTCCGGACGCCACGGGCACGGCGGCGTCGCCGCTGGCGGACCTCGAGGCCTTCGACGCCGAGTTGGTGCTCGCCGACCTCGGGCAGGTGGAAAAGCGGCTCGAGCGGCTGCGCAAGGAAGGCAAGAAGGATCAGGAGGTGGCGCTCTTCGAGCGATTGCAGCGTGCCTTGGAGGCGGAGACGTCGCTGCGCATGCTCGCCCTGGCGCCGGAGGAGATCACCCTGCTCAGCGGCTACGCCTTCCTGTCGCTGCGCCCGCTCCTGGTGGTGCTGAACGTGGCCGAAGGGGCCGTCGCCGCGCCGCCGGACCCCGAGCTGGAGGCGCGGGCCCGGGCGACCGGGGCCGAATGTCTGGTCATGTCGGCGCAGGTCGAAGCGGAGGTGGCGGAGCTGGACAGCCAGGACCGGGTCGCCTTCCTCGCCGATCTGGGCCTCACCGAGTCGGCCCGTGACCGGTTCGTGGGCGGTAGTTACGGCTTGCTCGATCTGGTGAGTTTCCTCACGGCGGGCGAGGACGAGTGCCGGGCATGGCCGATCCGGCGCGGCACGCCCGCGCGCAAGGCGGCGGGCAAGATACACAGCGACATCGAACGCGGATTCATTCGCGCCGAGGTCGTGGCGTTCGAGGACTTCAAGGCACTGGGCAGCGAGGCTCGCTGCCGCGAGGCCGGCAAGCTGCGTCTCGAGGGCAAGGACTACGTCGTCCAGGACGGCGACATCGTCCACTTCCGCTTCGCCGTCTGATTGACACAGTCGAAGCGCGGTCGGTACTGTCCCCGCGCCATGTCGCACCCGACCTTCAAGGAGATGATGAACGAGGTCGTGGCGTATGGGAGCTGTTGCGAGTGTGGAACGTGCGTGCTCGTCTGCCCCCACAACGTCATCGACTACGTCGACGGCAAACCCAAGCAGGTCGCCAAGAAGAACGGCGACTTCGACTTCTGCGGCATCAGCGAAGGCATCGGTTGCGACGTGTGCGCGCAGGTGTGTCCGCGCCTGGGCACCCGCGAATTCGATCTGCGCGATCGGGTGCATCCGACCGGCGAAGGGGTCTACGAGGGCATCTTCGGCCGCTACCGGCGCATCGTGGCGGCCCGCTGTAAGGATCCCGAGATCCTGGCGCGTTGCCAGGACGGCGGGGTGGTGACGGCGATCCTCGCTCACGGCCTGCGCGAAGGGCTCTTCGACGGGGCGTGCGTGTCGGCGGCCGACGAGAGCATGCCGGCCGCGCCGAAGCCCAAGGTCGTAACCACGGTGGAGGATGCGATCGGCAGCGCCAGCTCGTGGTACACGTACTGCCCGAACGATCTGGCGCTCGCGGACGCCGAGAAGCAGGGCCTCCAGAAGGTGTGCTTCGTGGGCGTGCCCTGTCAGATCACGCCGGTGCGCAAGATTCAGCTCGCCGATCCGGCGTATCTGGACAACGGCCGCAAGAAGCCGAAGCACATCGAGCGGCAGACCAAGTTCCTGAAGGGCTACGGCGACATCGTCGACTTCACCGTCGGGCTGCTGTGTACGGAGGTCTTCACCTACGAAGGCCTCATGCGCGACAAGATTCAGGACGAGATGGGCATCCCCCTGGCGGAGATCAAGAAGTTCAACGTCAAGGGCAAGGTCCTGATCTACAAGAAGGACGGCGAGGTCGTGGACATGAGCCTGCACAAGGCACAGGAGTACGCCCGTCCCGAGTGTCACCACTGCGGGGACTTCTCCGCCGAGCTGGCGGACATCTCCTGCGGGGGCGTAGCGTGCATGGACTGGACCATCACGGTGCTGCGCAGCCGGCGGGGCGAGGAGCTCTTCGACGATATGGTGCGGCGTGGCCTCCTCGATGTGCGCCCCATGGACGAGTTCGAGAAGTCCATGGAGGTGATGATCCGTCTCACCAAGAAGCAGCGAGACCGCGTGCCGGTTCCGCCTGGTCGGACGCCGCGCTACGTGCGCCCCGAGGGGTATCCGGCGGTGGGAGCCGATCCGCAGCAGAGCTGATGCGGATGGCGTCGGCCCGCGCCCCTATGGTACTGTCTGCCGGCTCCGCAGACCCCCAAGGAGGACGCTGATTCATGGCCAAGCCCGTCATCGTGAGTGCGACCCGTACCGCCATCGGGACCCTGGGCGGGGCCCTGGCACAGCAGCCCGCCACCGACCTCGGATCTCTCGTCGTCCGTGAGGCGATCGCGCGCGCCGGGCTGTCGCCCGAGCAGGTGGACGAGGTCATTCTGGGGCACGTGTTGCCGGCGGGTCTAGGCTTGAATCCGGGCCGCGTCGCGCAGTTGGGCGCGGGCGTGCCGAAGGAGAAGCCCAGCTACACCGTCAACAAGGCCTGTGGCTCGGGGCTCAAGGCGGTGGCGCTGGCGGCCCAGTCGATCCGCCTCGGCGAGGCGGAGGTGATGGTCGCGGGTGGCATGGAGAGCATGAGCGGGGCCCCGTACCTCATGCAGAAGGCGCGCTTCGGGGCGCGCATGGGGCACGCCGAGCTGCTCGACTCCATGGTCGCCGACGGCCTCACGTGCCCGATTACGCACGTCCATATGGGCATCACGGCCGAGAACGTGGCGGAGAAATACGGCCTCACGCGCGAGGAGCAGGACGCGTTCGCGGCGGAGAGCCAGCAGAAGGCGGTCGCTTCGATCGAGGCGGGTCGCTTCAAGGACGAGATCGTCGGCGTCGACGTGCCGGGTCGCAAGAAGGGGGAGACGTTCGTCTTCGACACCGACGAGCATCCCCGTCCGGGGACGACCGCCGAGAAGCTGGCGCCCCTGCGGGCGGCCTTCAAGCGCGACGGCGGGACGGTGACGGCCGGCAATGCCTCGGGCATCAACGACGGGGCCGCGGCGGTCGTCGTGATGTCCGACGAGAAGGCGAAGGCGCTCGGCCTCGAGCCGCTGGCGACGATTCGGTCGGCGGCCTCCGCGGGCGTGGATCCCTCGATCATGGGCATGGGGCCGTGGCCGGCGTCCGAGAAGGCCCTCGCGATGGCCGGTCTCCGCAAGGAGGAGATCGATCTCTGGGAGCTGAACGAGGCGTTCGCGGCGCAGTCGCTCGGTGTGCTGCGCGAGCTGAAGATCCCGGCTGCTCGCGTCAACGTGAACGGCGGGGCGATCGCGCTCGGGCACCCCATCGGTGCGAGCGGCGCGCGCGTGCTGGTCACGCTGCTCTACGCCATGAAGGATCATGGAGTGAGCCTGGGTGTGGCGTCGCTGTGCATCGGTGGAGGACAGGGAATCGCGATGGTGATCGAACGCTGACCGCGTGTCGTCCCGAGCACGGGGCCGAGGGCAAGGACGCCTGGGGAGGATGGTTGCAATGGATGCGGTGGTGACTCACGAGGAAGCGAGGGCGCTGGTACGTCCCCTCGTGGTTCTGGCGCTGGGCGTGGGGGTGAGCGTGGGCATCTGGCACCTGCTCATGGCGGAGCCCTGGAGACCGCGCGACGAGACGGTTCGTGTCGAACGCCTGAATCAGGGGGACCGGCAGGCGCTGGAGCGCGTGCTCGACGGAACCGCGAAGGGCGAGTAGCGGATTCGGATGGCGCAGGGGAGCCCGCGTGTCCCGCCACAGAGCCTGGAAGCCGAGGAGTCGGTCCTGGGCGGCGTCCTGCTCGACAACACCGCGCTCGATCGCCTGACGGGGCTGATCGACGGCGATGATTTCTATCGCGAGGGGCACCGCAAGATCTATCGCGCCATGGAGGGCCTCTCGGAGCGCAACGAGCCGACCGACCTGATCACGCTCGGCGAGGCGCTGCGCGTGCGCGGCGAACTGGAGGCCGTTGGCGGCCTGGCGTACCTGGCGGAGCTGGCGGAGCGGGTGCCGACGGCGGCT